>Ga0315295_10001845_pt1 | contig 18052 bp, 16 predicted proteins | sample YL17G14_0_MG_FD_204453 | JGI IMG/M metagenome (GOLD analysis project Ga0315295, IMG submission 204453) | Sediment microbial communities from Yellowstone Lake, YNP, Wyoming, USA - YL17G14_0 | ecosystem: Environmental > Aquatic > Freshwater > Lake > Sediment | place: USA: Wyoming | collected... | reverse complement strand
CAGATGATCCGCCTCAAACATGCCGCGCTGCGGCGCTCGCTTCCCCAGCATCAAGCCCTCCTGTCACCACCACAGCTGATAACACCGGGGCGCGATTGGGGATTCACTTTTCGGCCGGACTTCTAGGTGCCCAGCAGGTTGGCGCCATCCCCGAGCCCATCCCGCATGTTGCCCTGGGCGGCGCGACCGGAGTCAGCTCTTCCCCAGTCCCGCAACCAGTCCCACAACCATCGGATGCCGGCAGTGTCGCCTCCTCGCCCGTGCCGCAGCCGGTCCCGCGTCCGGCGGAATCGGAGGGCGACGCGCCCCCCGGCGGGGGAGAGCAGAGCGGTCAAACCGGCGATGGGGCCAGTGCGGAGCCGCAGCCGGAGGACGAGCCAGTTCAGGCCTAGACCTTTGATTCTCCCGGGGCATGTCCGCACTTGAGAAGATGTCGGCAGTCCCAAGGAGGGCACGATGCCTCAGAAGGCCGTAACCCAGATCATCGGCCGGGCTTTGGCCGAGCCCAAGTTCCGGAAGCTGCTGGAGACCGACCCAAACAAGGCCTTAGCCGGCTTTGACCTCACGCAGGACGAGGTCAACTTGATTCGCTCCAGCCTCCAGGCCGGAGCGGGTCCCGCAGCAAGCGAGCTGGAGTCGCGCGTCTCGCGCGCCCGCTTGCCATTGGACGTGCTGTCGGGGCTGATGGATTCCCTCTCCGCGCACGCGGACGGGATCCCAACCTCAGGGCCGACCTTCGGCACGGTCAGCTTCGGCGGCAAGGAGAGCATCGGCGGCTTGGGCTCCGGGCCAACGACGAGCGGCACCGGCACCTCCCAGGTGTTCCCCGGGGCTGACACGGGTGGTGGCCCGGGCGACTTAGAACACGGCGTGGTGGGCACGGGCCCACACGAATGGGGTTCGGCCTCTTCCGAGACAGGAGACAGCGAAATCCCTGAGCCGGACGACGCCTTGAATCTGGGCCCGGACGTCGGTCCGGACTTGATCGAAGGCGAGGCAGGTTCCGCCCCCGCAGGCGGAGCCGAGATCGGCGAAGGTGAGATGCCGCAGGGCGTCCACCCCGGCGTGGTTGATGTCCAGGGCGAGGAGGGCGACGAGACCGGCGTCACTAACACCATGGGCGAGGACGATGAGTCCGGCGCGATCGATATCCATGGTGAGGGAAGCGGCGGGTCCGACGCCGCCGAGACGGGCGGCGCCGATACGGGGCCCGGCGGTGAGACCGGCGCAACCGAGACCGGCCCCGGCATGGACGACGGCGGAGCCTCTGAAGTCGAGGGAGGCATGGGACCCGCCCAACCCTCCGCAGGCGACATGGACTCCGGCGACACAGGTGCCGGCGGCGAGTCCGGCGCGATCGATATCCAGGGCGAGGGAGGCGGCGAGACCGGCACCGCCGAGACAGGCGCCGATACGGGGCCCGGCGGTGAGACCGGCGCAACCGAGACCGGCCCCGGCATGGACGACGGCGGAGCCTCTGAAGTCGAGGGAGGCATGGGACCCGCCCAACCCTCCGCAGGCGACATGGGCTCCGGCGACACAGGTGCCGGCGGCGAGTCCGGCGCCTCGTCCGAAATCGTCAACGAAGGCGGCGCCGGTCCAGGCTCCGCTGAATCCCAGGAAGGCGGCGTGCTCGACATGAGTGGACTGGGCAGCTTCTACGGTGGTGGAAGCACCGACTCTGGGAGCCAAGGTTCCGATGGAAGCGACCATGACGACGGATCCAGCGGCGCAGGAGGCGATAGCGGAGGAGGTGACGACAGCGGTGGCGACGATGACGGCGGCGACGATGACGGCGGTGACGATGACGGCGGTGACGATGACGGCGGCGACGATGACGGCGGCGACGAGGGCGGGGGCGAGGATGGGTACTCCGTGGATGGCGGCGCCGACGCCGGTTCACGTCCTGGGCACGGCGCCATGCCCATCGGCGCGGGCAGCGCTGGCGTGACGGGAGGCCTGTCCGGTGGAGGCGAAGGGGATGACAGCGGCCAACCACGCGTGATCCTCGGGGGTGGAACGGGCGGAGGGGGATCTGAAGGGGATGACACCGGCCGAGGCGGACCCGGGATCGCCGGAGCGATCCCCACCCGCCAGGCGAGTCCCGAACTCGCACCGCTCTACGACCCGGTCGAGAACCAGGCCTCAGTCGCCTCCGACGCGGCCGTCAAGGCCGATGCCAACCCCGAAGCCGGGAACCTCGCTGCTGCCGCCGGCGACTTGAGCGTCTCCAAGGATCAGGGTGGCGAACTGGCCGACCAAGCAGAGACCGAGGCGAAGGGCTAGACTCAGCAACCGGGGAAACCCAGTATGGCCACACTCACCGGAACGACCCTGGGCAAGTACCAGATCCTCGAGCGCCTCGGGCGCGGGGGCATGGCGGACGTCTACCGCGCCCACCACATCCGCCTGGACCGCGACGTCGCCATCAAGGTCCTGCACCCGCACCTGATCGAAGGCCAGGATTTCCTGACACGCTTCGAGCGCGAAGCCAAGGCAGTGGCGTCCCTCAAGCACCCGCACATCGTTCAGGTCTTCGATTTCGATTCTCAGGACGACCTCCACTACATCGTCATGGAGCTCATCGACGGCGGCAGCCTGCACGGCCGGCTCGAGGAATTGGCCCGTACTGGCGCACGGATGCCGCAGAAGGAGGCGCTGCGCATCCTGACCGATGTCGCCTCGGCCATCGACTACGCCCATGGACGCGGCATGCTCCACCGCGATGTCAAGCCGGCCAACGTCCTGCTCGACCACGATGGTGATGCCTTCCTCTCTGACTTCGGTATCGCCCGCATTCTCTCCGAGACCCACTTCACGACCACCGGCGCGTTGATTGGAACCCCCCAGTACATGTCCCCCGAGCAGGGTAAGGGCCTCCCGCTGACGAAAGCGACCGATCTGTATTCGCTTGGGGTGGTGCTGTACGAGATGCTCACCGGCCGCGCGCCGTACGACTCGGACACACCGATGGGAGTCATTCACAAGCATATCTATGAGCCGCCTCCAAGTCCCCGCATCGTGTGCCCCGATCTCGCGCTTGGAGCAGAGGCCGTGCTGCTCAAGTCGCTCGCCAAGGAACCGGGCGACCGATTCCCATCCGCCGCCCAGATGCTCCGCGCCCTCGAGGACAGCTTGACGTCGGTTGTGGATGAGGCGGTCGCTCGGCCGGCTCGTACGCCCATGCCCGGAAGTGGCGCCCATGAGGCGACAGCATCCGGGACCTCGCGTGCGAGGCTGCCCACCGCGCGGCCAACTGTGCACGCCCCTGTGGAGCCAACCCTTTCTGGACTGCAGACGGTGGCGATGGAAGGCCAATCCATGGGTTCGCCCCCATCGCCCGGGGCGCCGCCGGCTGCTGCGAAAAGCGCCGCGCCGGGCACGCGCCAACGGGGCGGAAGCCGCGTGGGGCGCATCCTTCTGGGTGCTGCCCTGGTTGCAGTCATCGGAGGCGCGCTGGCGGTCGTCCTGCCGCGCGTGCTGCCTGGCGCCACGGCCACGCCAACGGCTGCGGCCATTGGACCGCCCGCCTCCAGTCCCGAGCCATGCATCGCGTTGTCCGACTGCCTGGTGCAGGCGGCCGCCGCGATGCAAACGCAGCGCTATGCGGATGCCGTCGGTTTCTTCACTCGGGCGCAGTACCTGGTTCCCCCGGAGGAGCATCTTGCCTATGCCTACCTGTGGTGCGATATGGCTCAGGCGAACCTGGCGCTGGAGCAGCAGGATCTGGCTGTCGAAAACTTCCAACGGTGCATCGGGTGGACACAGGGCCAACCAGGCGGGGCTGACCTTCGCACCCAGGCGCAGGAGCAGATCCAAGCCGTTTCTGGCGGCAGCTTCGCGGACCAGCCGGCGAACTACGGGCCAGGCACGGATGTCAACCAGGCTTGCGCCGATCCCGCCCATGCCCTCAGGCCACCCGACTTTGATCCGAATCGGATCGGCACCTACTTGTGTCTGGGGGTCAAGGGCTACGTGGAGCTCGAGTTTGTCAACAACGTTGCCATCGATGGGCCCGGGCCTGACATCAGGGTATACGGCGATCCCGCGATGAACGAAAGCTGGCACGTGGACGTGAGTGAGGATGGCACGAAGTGGGTGCACTTTGGCCCCCAACCCGAAGTTGTGGAACTAGACCTCGCCGAAGTTGGTCTCAAGAGAGTCCGGTTCATCCGCTTCACGGACACCGGGACGAGCAATGGTGCTGAGCTCGATGCTGTCGAAGCGCTCAACTGGGAGCCGGCGGGGTAACGCCAACCTGCACGGACGACCCCATCGCCCGGTAGTTCCCCACACACACGGAGGCCTTGGGGCGGGTGGACCGGGCCGCGTAGAGGAAGGCCCGCTGGTCCAAGTTGGACAAGATCGATCAGCCCGACCGGGTCTTGATCGAATCCAGTGAGGCCGATGAGGCCGAAGGTACCTTGCCTCGCCATGCTGGCGATCGCTGGGCGGCCTTCCCCATCAGTTCTTCCTTCTACAATATCGCCGCGATCGTTTGCACCTTCGAGGACCCGCCAAGGCCAGCGGGCGCTCGAGGTGCTGCACGCGGCAATGCTTGACCGCAGAACCGTGGTGGCCTCGGCGCGCGAGATCGTGCTGGGCGGCGGCAATACCCACGGGTTCAGTCAGCACAAGCCCCGGGGCTGAGTCTGTGGGGGACGGACCTTCACCCCCATCCATGGATCCTGCGGAAAGCCGCATGACCGCCGGTGCCGCGAAGGCGTCCCCCGTCTCGGAGCGCCGATTTGTCCCACGCTTGTGGAGACGATACAATTTTGTCGGACTTCGATCCGAAGCATCCCTGGCTCCAGGAGTTCGACCCCATTCCGGTCATGGCCTAGTCGGACGGTTCGCCCGTTGTGGACGCGAGGGTCGCCCTGCAGCCTGATATCCCCGGCCGGCATGCAGGTGGCGGGGACTGTGTGGATGGTCCCGGCAGCGGCGGGGACGACGTGGACATGTAGGGAGTTCCGCTGCCACCATTTGTGGGGTACTGCACCCCGGTTCGTATGGAGCCTGGCACGCCGAACACCGAGCGAGCGACTGTGGCTCTCCCTGATGCGGTCGTTGTGTTCTTGCTCGGGGATCAGTGCCTGATCCTCGCCAGACCATAGGTGGCCACCATGCCAAATGGCTACTGGGGCAAGATCGTCCACGTCGATCTATCCACCCGCCGGATCGAAGTGGAAAGCCCGCCTGAGCAGCTCTATCGCGAGCATCTGGGCGGATATGGGCTGGGTGTGCGCCTCCTCTTCGACCGCATCCCCGCGCAGGCTGACCCGCTTGGCCCGGAGAACATCCTCGCGTTTCTGCCAGGCTTGCTGACGGGTTCCGGCGCGCAATTCGGTGGCCGGTTTATGGTCGCCGCCCGCTCCCCGCTCACCGGCGCCTGGGCAGACAGCAACTGCGGTGGAGACTTCGGCCCAGCTTTGCGCGGCGCTGGATTTGACGGCCTGTTCATCGGCGGCGTGGCAGACTCACCTGTGTACATCCTGGTCAGCGTCGAAGGCGTCGAAATCCGCGACGCAGGGCATTTGTGGGGGTTGGACGTCCGCCAGACGGAAGAGCACGTGTATGGGGCCATCGGCGCTGACGCCAGGGTAGCCTGCATCGGCCCTGCAGGCGAGCGACTCTCGCTCATCTCCGGGATCGTCAACGACGACGGCCGCATTGCGGCGCGGTGCGGATTGGGCGCCGTGATGGGCTCGAAGAGACTCAAGGCGGTCGTCGCGCGTGGCAAGGCTCGCCCCCCGCAGGCGGATCCCAGGGCCTTCAAGTCCGCCACGTCATCCTATCTCCGGCTGTTCCGCCGCAAGCCATCGGCCATGTCCGCACATGTTCCGGCCCTCCTCATCCGCATGCTCCCGCTTCTTCGCCACCTGAGAGCCCGCTTGAGCGGCGGGCCGGCCGACATGGTGATCGACACGTACCGGCGATTCGGCACCTCCTCCGGGACCGCCGTGCAGGTCGAGCTGGGCGACGCCCCGGTGCGCAACTGGACCGGCATCGGCTACCGAGATTTCCCACTGGATCTCTCGGAAGGGCTGAGCGACCTTGCCGTCGTCCGCTCGTTGGTCAAGCCCTACGCTTGCCATTCCTGCCCGGTCGCCTGTGGAGGCATCGTCCGGCAGCCGGATGGAGACATCAGCCATAAGTCCGAATACGAGACGCTGGCGTCGTTCGGGCCGCTGCTCCTCAATGCGGATCTCGACACCGTCATGCGTTGCGGCCACGTCTGCAACATGGCCGGGCTGGACTCCATTTCGACCGGCGTCGTCATCGCCTTTGCGCTCGAGTGTGCCGAGAAGGGCTGGCTCCCAAGTGAGCTGGCTCACGAGCTGCCACTCGAATGGGGTAGGGGCGACGCCATCCTTGAACTTGCGAAACGCATCGCTGCCCGCAGACCAGGATTGGGTGACTGGCTGGCAGACGGGGTCCGGAAGGCCGCCGAACGCCTCGACGAGCCGGGCCGAGAATGTGCCATGCACGCGGGTGGGCAGGAACTGCCCATGCACCGCGGCATCTATGAGCCCGGGACGGCCGCGGGATATGCCCTCGATCCGGCTCCGGGGCGGCACACCTCGACCAACGCGGGCAACGCGGAGGTCGCCTCGTTTGCCCCGTACTTCGCCCTCCTCGGGCACAAGCCCGCAGCACGCTATGACTATGCCGGGAAGGGCGGCACTCAGGCCATCGCCATGCCGCTCTACCGTGCCTTCGACGCGCTGGGCCTGTGCCAGTTTGCCCTGCTGATGGGCGAGCCGCCGTTCCTGGCCTGGCTCAACGCCGCCACGGGGTGGGCTCTGAGCGAGGCCGAGTTCTTCCGCATTGGCAAACGCATCCAGGTGCTGCGCCATGCCTTCAATGCCAAACATGGCCTGCCGCCGCAGTTCCCTCTTCCAAAGCGCGAGCTCGGTGACCCGCCTCAGTCCCTCGGTCCGGTGAAGAACCGCACTTTGGACGTGGAGGCAATGGCCACGCACTACTTCGAGTTCCTGGGGATCGATCCCAGCACGGGTCTGCCTTTGCCGGAGACTCAACGCGAGCTGGATCTGCGCCTTCCCGCGCTGGGCCATAGCTGACCTCCCGCTCTGCCCGGAGGGCACTGGAGCAGTATGCCGGACAAGGCTGCCGCGGGATCCAGACGTTCCATCAGCTACTTGCTCGGCATGACCGTCCTCATGTTCGGCGCCAACTTCGCCTGGGTGTCCTACAACTCCATCCTGCTTCTGCCGCTTGTCCAAAAGGTCGTTCCGGCCGATCGCTCGAGCATCGCCGTCGGGGTCATCGCCTTTGTCGCAAATCTGGCTGGCATTGGGGTCAGCCTGCTTGTCGGCATCCTCAGCGACCATAGCACCAGCCGCCTGGGGAAGCGTACGCCGAGCATTCTGATCGGTGCGCTGGTCGGGTTACCGGTCATTGCCTGCGCTGCCATCTTTCCCCTCTCGCTGCCGGTCATCATTGGCAGCTATCTGGGGATGCACCTCTTCACGAATGTGGCCAACGGCGCCTGGTGGCCACTGCTGGTCGAGACCGTGCCCGAAGGACAGCGCGGGCTGGCCTCCGGGCTACAAGGTTTCTATATGCTGCTCGCCTCCGCCGTCGGATTCGTCCTCATGACGTACCTCAACGAGATCGACCGGCCGGATCTGGCCTTGCTCCTCATGGCTGCGGTCTTCGCTCTCTCGGGATTGCTGTGCGCCAGGACGATTCGGCGGATCGACAAGCCCGCGGCGGTCTCGCAGACCCTCCGGCTTCGAGATGCCGTGACCGGGATGTTCCGCGTTCGCACGCGGGTCCCGGTCTTCTTCTGGTTGGTGTTCAGCGCGTTGCTGGTCAACATGGGGCTGAACAGCCTGCAGTACTTCGCCCGGGACTTCCTGGGCATCTACTACAGCCTCCCCAATCCCGACGCCGGGCTGCGTCTGGTCGGGCTCATCAACCTGGTCGTCATCATGCTGGCGGCGGTCGGGACCGGCATGCTCTCGGATCGAGTCGGACGGCGCCAACTGATTGTGGCGGGCGCCTTTGTCTCTGGGCTGGCGACCCTCCTGATGGCGCTGACACGCGACTTCACGGCCTTCCTCGTCCTGACGATCATCCGGGCGGTCGCAACCGGACCGATCATGGCTGTCATCCCCGCCCTGGCCAGCGGCCTGGCACCGCGAGAGGAAGCCGGGCAGTATATGGCCTACAGCAACATGACCACCGCCATGCCAAGCGCCCTCGCCCCGCTGCTCTTTGGGGCGATCCTCAACCTGGGCGGCGCGACGACCCCGGCCAGCTTCGTGACGCTCCTCCTGGTCGCGGCCGGCTTCTACCTGCTCGGCGGTACTCTGTTTGGATTGCGCGTGACACGCAAGGCCCTGGCGGACGTCATCCGGTGATAGGCCGGCGAGACCACGGCCAACTGGACTTGATTGGTCATCGGCCAAGGAGGTGGAACCATGGCTTTCTCTCTGACTCAGCTCATCGAAGAGCGGCAGGCTGATCAGTATGACCTGCACATGCGCTACATCAGCCCGCACATGGCCCGCGTCCAGCAGATCATCGGCTTCGACAAGATCTACACCCGAGGGCAGGGCGCCTACCTGTGGGATCAGGACGGCACACGCTATCTTGACCTGCTGTCTGGCTACAGCGTCTTCAACCTGGGGCGCGGACACCCGGTCATTCGGCAGGCGATGCTCGAATTCCTCTCGCTCGATCGGCCGACGCTGGTGAAGATGGATTGCCCGCTCCTGGCCGGCCTCCTGGCGGAGCAGTTGGTCAAGCGCATGCCGCCGGGATTGGATGCGATCTTCTTCGCCAGCTCCGGCGCCGATGCGGTGGACACGGCCGTCAAGTTCGCTCGCTGCGCCACGCGGCGCCCCCGCGTGCTCTATCTGGACCATTCCTTCCATGGGCTGACGCTCGGGACACTCTCGCTCAACGGCGGAGAGGCCTTTCGCAAGGGCTTTGCACCGCTCATCCCGGACACCATGGCGGTCACGATGAACGACCTGGATGGGCTCGAGCGGGAGCTGCGCAAAGGCAATGTGGCAGCCTTCATCGTCGAACCGATCCAGGGCAAGGGGGTCTACATCCCGGAGGAGAGCTACCTGCCTGAGGCGCAGCGCCTTTGCCGCAAGCATGGCGCGCTGTTCATCTGCGATGAGGTCCAGGTCGGGCTCGGGCGCGCGGGACGCTTCCTGTGCTGCGAGCACTGGAACCTGGAACCGGACATGGTCACGATCGCCAAGTCGCTCGGCGGCGGCTACGTCCCGGTCAGTGCGGTCATCATGCGGCGCGAGATCAACAACAAGGTCTTCGGCACGCTGAAGCGCGCTCAGGTGCACTCGACCACCTTCGGCCAGAATGACATGGGCATGGCTGCCGGGCTGGCGACGCTGGCGGTCATGGATCAGGACAAGATCGTCGAGCGCTCCGCCGCCGTCGGCGCGGAGCTGCTCGCCAGGCTGGCGGCCCTCAAGGAGCGCCACGAGATCATCGCCGACGTGCGCGGCCGCGGTTTGATCGTCGGCATCGAGTTCCGCCCACCGGGCGCACTGGGCCTCCGGGCCGCCTGGACGGCGATTGAAGCGGCCGAGAAGGGGCTGTTCACGCAGCTGGTGGTGATGTCCTTGATGCGCGACCACCACATCATGACCCAGGTGGGTGGCCCAGGCGTCAACATCATCAAACTCCTGCCTCCGCTGATCATCGGCGGTGAGGAGGTGGAAGTGATAGCCTCGGCCTTCGAGGCTGTCCTTGATGAGACCCGTAACATCAAGGGCAAGGTGTGGGCGACGAGCGCGGAACTCATCAAGCAGGCCATCAGCGCATGAGCACGCCGCTGGAAGATGTGCGCGTTCTGGCCGGTGACATCGGCCCGCGCGGCACGGGGACTCCCAGCGAGGCCGCCGCCGCGGACTATGTCGCCAAACGCCTCTCCACCATGGGACTATCCGTTGAATGGCATGCCTTCCGTTCCGTCGCCAGCCAGAATCTGTTCCCTATGGCCATCGCCTTGCTCGTGCTGCTGGCGGTTGCCATCTACCCGGCGGGGGGAGCGCTCACCCGCTGGGTCGCGGCTCTTCTGGCTCTGAGCGCCGCGCCACTCCTATGGCAGACCATTCGCAATGCGGGCAATCCCTTGGGCGTCTTCCTGCCCAAAGTGACCAGTTGCAACATCGAGGCACAAGTCCCGCCGATCGGCGAAGCGCGTAAGCGAATGGTGATCCTGGCGCACCTGGACACCAACCGCTGCCGCATGACCTGGCAGTCCAGCAAGGTCGCTTTGATCGAGCCGCTGACTTGGTTGACATTGGGCGTGCTGGCCTGCCCAGGTGTCCTCTACCTTGCCGGAGCAGTCCTTGGCGACGCATCGTGGCCATGGTGGCTCTCGCTCCTGCCCGCAGCCTATGTGGTGGGCATGGTGGTCACCCTGTGGCGGGATGACCGCAGGCCGTTCAGTCCCGGCGCGCACGACAACGCCGCCAGCGTCGCCGTGGCGCTCGAGGTCGCCGGCCGTCTCGTCCGCCAGCCGCTGCAGGCAACCGAGGTCTGGTTCGTGTTCGACGGCGCGGAGGAGACCGATCACGCCGGCGTGCGTGATCTGCTGCGCCGGCGTGCGCCGCGCCTGAAGCAGGCCGCCTTCATTGGGCTGGAGGGGGTGGGGAGCGGCGAGATCGTCTACCTGACGCGGCAGGGCATCTGTGCACCTTACCACCCATCGCCCGAGCTGCGCGCCCTCGCCGAGCGCGTTGCCCTTCAGCACCCCGAATTGCAGTTCCGCCCGGCCGAGATGCTGGCCGAGGACGATGTGCGTACGCTCCGCGAGCGCGGCTACTCGGCCATCGGCATCGCTGGTCGAGACCCACAGACCGGGATCCTGCCCCACTGGCATCGGCCAGACGACGTGGTAGATGCTGTCTCACCGGAGACCATGCAGCAGGCGGCCGCCATCGTGTCAGTCTTTCTAGACGAGTTGGATAAGGCTTGAGGAGGTGAGATGCGCGCCTTTGTGACCGGCGGCACGGGGTTTGTCGGCGGCGCCGTCGTGCGCAGGCTGCTGGCGGAAGGTCACCGGGTGCGCGCGCTGGTGCGCCCCGGGACGAACACCCGCCAGCTCGATGGCCTCGACGTCGAGCGCATCCCTGGCGACCTGAGCGATATCACTGCCCTGCAGGATGGTATGGCCGGCTGCGAGTGGGTCTTCCATGTGGCCGCGCTGTACGCCTACTGGGGATACGCGTGGGGGCAGTTTCTCGAGACGAATGTCGAAGGGACTCGGCGGGTGTTGCAGGCGGCCGCGCAGTCGAGCGCGCGGCGTGTCATCTACACCAGCTCCATCGCTGCACTGGGCATCCCCGACGATGGAACACCAGGCGACGAACAGACGCCGGTGACGATCGCCGACATGGTCGGCTCGTACAAGCGGTCGAAGTACCTCGCAGAGGAAGTTGTCCGCGATTTCATCCGAGAAGGCGCACCTATCGTGATCGTCAATCCGGCCGCCCCGATGGGCGAGGGCGACCACAAGCCTACACAGACCGGAAAGATGATCGTCGACTTCCTCAATGGAAGGATGCCGGCCTACGTGGATACCGGCATGACCATCGTGGATGTGGACGACGTCGCCAGGGGCCATCTCCTGGGCGCAGAGCGCGGCCAGATAGGGGAGCGCTACGTCCTGGGCGGCGAGAACCTTTCACTCAAGCAGGTTCTGGACCTGCTGGCAGAGGTCTCGGGCAGGCCGCGCGTGCACACGCGGATACCCTGGCAGGCGGCGCTGGCCTGGGCGTATGTGGACACCACGCTGGCACGCATGAACCCCCGCCACATTCCCGCAGCCACGCCCGACGCGGTGCGAGTCTCGCGCAAGCGGGAGTACTTCAGCTCCGCCAAGGCTGTTCAGGAGCTCGGGTATTCACCCGCGCCGGCCCGTGAGGCGCTGCGAAAGGCCGTCGACTGGTACCGGCGGAATGGCTACGCCCCCTAGGCGAGGTGCGGATACTCCGGCACGGTGTCCTGTTGACGATCGAGTACCCTGCGCGGATTCAACCAGGATCCCTGCAAGGGCCGCGCGCACTCGAGGGCGTTGACCCTTAGGCCCTCAACCGTCATTCCCTCCAACGTCCCCCATGCGGCATCCCGGGAGACGCACAAGGGCCTCCCCGGTTTCAGGAGATCCTCATATGGCTTCGATCGATGCACCTTGTTCAGGAGGCGACGGCGGGACTCGAACACGCGTATCGGGGTCTTGCAGAACCCGGCAGCAGCGAAGAAGAACCTTGCTTGCCCTTGGCCGGATCCCGCATAGGGGTCTGCTGATTCTTAGCTGCCCAGCGGACCGAGAACCTCAACCGTCCTCTGAGGTCAGGCATCAGACAACAACGCGACACTCGACCAAGTGCAAGCCTACCGCGTTCCGCTCCATAGGTCACGCAGGCGGACGACTACCCCGGGTGGGCCGAGGAGGCGCAATCGCGACGGGGGGACACCAAACACGGACCGCTGGAGGCGCGCCGTCAGCGGCATGTGGAGATGTACCAGCTGCCCGTGTCATCGTCCTTGCCGAAGACAAGCACCTTGGCTTGAAGCCCCGATTCGTCCCGCTCTGGCTGTCACTATACAATGCCGATCTGAGCTCGAGGCCGTTGGGCGGTGCAGGGCCTCGTTCCTTGAGCTGATTCATTCAGGGAGGTTCCAATGCTCTTCAGACGGCCAAGTCGTGGTGGCTTGTGCGTCTTTGCCGTATCCGCTGGTCTCATGTTGGCCCCCCTTCTATCAGGATGTCTCCCTTCGGCGAAGCCATCCACGCCTGCTCTCCAGCCGGTCGCCGAAACCAGGCTGCCTTCCCAAGCTCCAACCCAGCCGGTCGTCGATACCGAGCTGCCTTCCCAGACTCAAACCCAGACGGTCGCCTTTCCTCTTTCAGGGACATGGACCGGAAGCGCGAAGAACGGCGCTTTCGAGATGCAAGTCACGATTGTCGTGCAAGCACCCTGTCAGGTTGGAGATGTCTGCGGGACGTTCGACCTTAGTATTCCGTGCTCGGGAACGTTCACCCTTGTCGGCCAAGAGGGCGAACTCTATGAATTCCGGGCCGGAGACATGACAGGCTCCTGCAGCGGCGCGGGGAGGGACTTCCTTCAATTGCTGCCCGATGGCACACTTCAATATGCCAGCCGGGGTGACTACGGCGAGACCCTCGGAATACTCGCTTCAAAGAACCTTCTGCCTTCCCCCGTGGCCCAGCGGATACCGGTGATCTACGACGACGATGGCAGCCCGGACGGGACGTCGGCCCTGTTGTACCTGCTCGCCCATCCTGCCGTGGATTTGAAGGCCGTTGGCATATCGTACGGCGAGGCGCACCCCGCGATCTACATTCAACATATCGGCCGCATGTTGGATGATTTTGGGGTACCTGGTATCCCGCTTGGGGTCGGTCAGGATGGTCCTCTCTCCGGCAGCAATGGTTTTCCGGAGTGGCTTCGAGAATCAGCCAACAGCTTCTGGGGTTGGACAGTGCCGAATGCAGGCAAGACCTATCCGGTCCAGGATAGTGCCGACTTGCTCATATCCATCATCGGGCGATCTCCAGAGCCGGTCACCCTCTTCTTCAGTGGTCCCTTCACCAACCTGGCTCGGGCGCTGCGACTGGCTCCGGAGATTCGCGGGAATATTGCAGCTCTGTATATGATGGGCGGCGCGGTTTACATACCAGGCAACATCCACGACTTCTATCCTGAGTCCGACAACACCGATGCTGAATGGAACGTATACTCGGATCCGCTGGCGGCCAAGGAAGTGTTCGAGTCCGGTCTGGAGATGTATCTGGTCCCACTGGACGCCACCAACCAGGTGTTGATCAGCAAACAGGATACCGGTCGATGGCGCGCAGGCGGCAGAATGGCTGACTTTGCAGCCGACGTCTATGACGGGTTGATGGATACCACGGGAACGCAGAGCTTCTCCATCTGGGATCTGATGGCGGCTGAGATCATGGTCAATCCTGAGCTATGCGGCTTTCAAGCGCTTCATCTGGAGGTTGTCACCGCCGAGGGCAGCACTCTCGGGCAAACAGCAGTTGTCCCTGCCGGCACACCAAACATCAACGTGTGTCTGGAGCCAGACGTTGCCCTGATCAAACAGACGTTGATTGACGGCTTTTCAAGCAGCCGGTGAAACATGGGGGGGCCGCCCTATACAGCGTGCGGCGGAGGGCTGGGATCCTGAGGCATGTTCGAGTGTCTTCCGCGCCCGAACAGAATCCTGCTCTCAAGTCGAGGTCACGCCCGCCCACCCGCGACCAGGGCACACCGCCGGGCGGAGACACCCTGTAGCTATGCTGAAGCCCAAAGGAGGGCGCAACAGTGAGAACCCAGAATCGAGCCGTGATCGGGAAGAAGGTCTTTCTTCTTTGGCTGGTCGCCCTTCTTGCGACATCGTTGGCTTGCAGCCTGGCCGGTGGACGATCGGGTGCCGCGTCAACTTCTGACGCGAACTCCTCAGCTCCGGACCAAGGAGCACCAAGTACCCAAACGGGCACTACGATCGCCCCGGGACCTGGCGTGCCGAGCAGCCAAGCGGGCGCCACGGAAGCTCTCTCGAACTCCTTCCCACTTCCTGCCGACACAGACATTGATCCCGAGAGCATTTCCGAGGACAACCCGGATCGAGGTTCATTTGCGCTGCGTTCCACCGCCGCATTGGACGGGTTGGTGGATTTCTATACAACCGCACTCCCGCCCCAAGGATGGACCTACCGCTATACCGACGCCAATTACCTCGGCGGCGTTACCCAGTACTGGAAGAAGGAAGGCTCCTACCTTCTATTGCAGTTCGGCTACGACAAGGCTGGAGCCGTGGTGACAGCTAGGTATCAACGCGTTGCGGCCGATGCCCTGGAGAAGCTGCCCAGGGATCTGCCCCTTCCCGACAATGTGGAACTGACGAACACATCGCACACATCGTGGGATTCCTACGTTGACCAGGATTATGCAACGGTGGTTGCCTTCTACACCCATGCCTCCACCGGTTGGGCTCAGTGTCCCGCGTTTGGCGAGATGTCAGGCGAAGGCGACGGAGGGCCGGGATTCCCACCGGGAGCAAGCCCGATGCCGGCCCCCACCCGGGACTCGCGCCCGATGAAAGCGTATTGCTGGATACTGCCAAGTCAGAATCAGGTGGAGTTGACCATTACGCCACACGGAGCCGCCACTCTCCTGCACATCAGCCTGACCAGCCTGAATGTCTCCGAATCCGGCTTGCCAGCTGATGTTCCGATCTATCCTGGAGCCACGATCCAGAGCGCCACGCCGGGCATGGTGACCTTCCAGGCCAGGGCCAGCCTGGAGACAGTGAAGGCATATTATGAGAAGGAGCTCACAGCGGCGGGCTGGGCGTCCGAAGGGCAGACGTTTGAATCCGCAGAAGCAAGCCTGGTGAACTGGAAGAAGGGAAACCAGTCCATCATGATCACGCTTTCCGCGATGGGAGCGAATGATTCCGTCGTCACAATCGTGTCTGAGGGGTCTTGATGCTGTAAGAACGAGAAGGGCCGAAGAAGGCGCACACGGTCATCCCGCCTTTCCGGAGACCCTTGCACGCCCTCGATCGATACGAACTGTCCAGTGGCTCAAACGCCTTTCGGAAGACAAGGTCAAGAGAGAGGCTGCCGCGCGGGGGCATTAATCCCGATGGCGGAGGGGCGACAGGCGCTGGGGAACGGCTCGGGGAGCCGGCAACGGAAGACGATGCCTTGATCAACTGCGACACGACCATGAGCGACACCGATGTCGTCTTCCGGAGGCACCCCTTCGAGACCTGCGGCGTGAGTCTGACCGCCCAGGACAAGCACACCCTGATGGTCCAGTTCCGCGATCCCTACGTGGCCTGGGCGGCCAGTCTGCGCATTCCGGTGATGTCGAACACCTGATCCGGTCGATGCCGCGCAGCCGTTCCGGGCGATGGTGACCACTCGATCCGGTTCATGCCGGCCGTCCTGGCGACTTGCAGGGGACGCTGGTGATGCCATCATACCCTCACGATGCAGGCAACTGCAATGGCGATGGTGGTTTGCGCTGTAAGTGCCAGCACCATCGGCGCATCGATTCTCCTTTCAGCTCCAGACGATAGGCATTGTGGACCAGGCGGTCGAGCACGGCATCGGCCAAGGTCGGGTCTGGGATACGGGCATGCCACTCTTCCACCGGGATCTGCGTGGCAACCAGGGTGGAGGAACGACCGTAGCGGTCATCCAGGATCTCGAGGAGGTCTCGGGCCTGGGCCAGGGTGAGGGGATCGCGCAGCCAATCGTCGCAGATGAGCAGCTTCACTCGAGATAGGCCATGCAGGAGCTTGAGATACGAGCCATCCGCATGCGAGAGCATGAGCTCGTGCAGGAGCCGTGAGATGCGCTCGTAGCGCACGGAGTAATCCTGGCGGCAGGCGGCGTGACCCAACGTGCAAGCCAGGTAGGATTTGCCGGCGCCGGTCGGGCCGAGCACCAAGACGTTCAAACAGCGATGGATCCACTCGCCCTGCGCTACTGAGCCATGCATAAGTAACGTCCTAGAGCAGACGCAAAGGAAGCGGGCTGTGGCGGATGAAGGAGCGCAGCAGGAGTTGCTTGCGCTGCAGCCGGCGGCCGTGGTGGCGGGTGGTCGCCGTCAAGGTGGCGAGATCAAGGAATGGCAGGTTGGCCAGGGGATTGGTCTGCAGATATGCCCAGACCATCTCCACCGGGTTGAGTTCGGGAGCATAGGCGAGCAACAAGACGGCGCTGATGGTTGAGGTCCTGCGGACGAAGTCGGATACCGCCTTGCCACGATGGGCGTTGAGACGGTCCCACACGATGACCAGGGGTGAACGCACCTGGCGGCGCAGCTGACGCAGGAAGTCGATCACCTGGGGTGTGGCGATGTTGGTCTGTGGGTGGAGGCGGAAGTACAAGTGGACCCGATCGCGGGCGGGCGACACGCACACAGCGGCGATGAGGGACAGTTTCTGGTGTGCACGCGTGCGCTGAGAGAGATGGGGGTATGCCCGCGGGGGGACCAGGTTCGCCGGACAAACGGGGCCATCAGCAACCCCGATTCGTCGAGGAAGACAAGGCAGGCTTTCAGGCGGGCGGCTTTTTTTTCACGCGCGGCCATTCCTCCTTCACCCAGCGCTGGATCTCGGCCTCGTCCCGTTCGATGGCTCGGCGCTGCGGTTTCTGGGGGCTCCAACCGAGGCCGCGCAGCAGCCGCCCGACATGGTCGACATGGTAGCTCACGCCAAAGCGATCGCGAATGAGCTTGGCGACGCGGGGACAGGTCCACAAATCGGTGGGGAATCCCGCGCTCTTGGCGCCTTTGAGCAGGGCCCGCTCGAGGCGCTGCTTGGCGCGGGTATCCAGCTTCGGGGGACGGCCGGGAGCCGGTTTTGCCCGCAGGCCCTCGTCACCGGCTTCCCGGTAGACGCAGTTCCAGCGCCGGACACTGCGGCGGTCAACGCCGATCAGGCGTGCCACCTCCACGGGTTGATGGCCTTCCAGGAGAAGGCGGATGGCACGACCCCGACGACGTTCCAATTCCTGTGGGCTTCCGGAAGGTCGCATCCTTGCCCTCCAGCCCACAGTATAGGACATTAGTTATACCGGTGTCAATAGTTCGAGCATGAGGCTGCGCGTAAGCCCGCGCCGGGGCGAGAAGTCCAGGTCTTCCAGGCTGGCTGGCAGGGCGAAGCCGGCAGCTTTGATCCGGCGGCGCAGGCTGTTGTCCTGGCGGCGCAGGCATTCGCGGTCGATCATCATCCCCAGGCGGTCTTCGAAGGAGAGTTCGGCATATTGGGAATTGCGCTGCTGCTCCTCCAGCGCGGCCTGGAAACCGGTCAGGCCTAACTGGCGCAGTTTGGCGAGCAGGGGTTGGCTCAACATGTCCGCCTCCGCCTAGCGAAGCTTCGCCTCAAACCGACGAGCCATTTGCCACACGCGGTGCTAAAGAGTAGGCTGGTTGGTGGAGGCCGGGCGTATGTGTAATCTCAACGAATTGCTCCGTGACCACGTCACATTGGA
>Ga0315295_10001843_pt1 | contig 18063 bp, 11 predicted proteins | sample YL17G14_0_MG_FD_204453 | JGI IMG/M metagenome (GOLD analysis project Ga0315295, IMG submission 204453) | Sediment microbial communities from Yellowstone Lake, YNP, Wyoming, USA - YL17G14_0 | ecosystem: Environmental > Aquatic > Freshwater > Lake > Sediment | place: USA: Wyoming | collected... | reverse complement strand
GCAAGTGGGGCACTGACCTTTCCAGCCCTCAACGTCTTGCTTTCAGCCACGTAGGCAATTCTCAGACCGTTTTCGCCATCTTTGTCGCACAGGACATCCATGCCAAGCTCTTTGGCTGTGGGTGATTTGAACGCCACTCCCAGCTCAAGAGCGTCGCCGCCGATCCCCTCGATCCTGCGTGCGGAATCGCTCTTGACCGTGATCCCATCCTCTTGTTTCCTGTCATAGCGAAGCGATTCAAGCTCCCGCAGGGGTCTTATCCTCAGGACGCCGTCCCCCGGGAGTTCCATCTCGCGAGGCAGGGACTGAACACCGCTTGGGGCAATGGGCAGATTAAGCAGCCAGGCCCACATCACGCGGCGCCCATCTTTGGTCAAAACGGATTCAGGTGCAAAGAAATTATTGCCGTTCCAGCTCATCAGCGCGTGGAAATCAGGCAGGTACTTCTCATCTTTGAAGTCGCCCAGGTAGTAGCGGCATCCCAGTCCGTGGCTGATGCAGAGCAGCATCCATTTCCTGCCGATCTTGAACATATTGGCGCAGGAGATGTCCTCTCCCTTGGGCACGCCAAGATTCGCCGGATAATCGTCATGCAGAAGCGGCCCAAGGAATCTCCAGTCTTTGAGGTCTGAAGACTTCATCAGGCTCGGGTTGCCGCCGCCGCTGATGGCATAGTAGGTATCGCCGTTCAGCCAGCAATCCGGATCCCAATGGTTCATCTTGGGCTCCTGCCCGGAGGCGTCCCGGGGCATGATCGCCACAGGCTTGGTCCACTCTTCCAGCTTGTCATCCAGGGCAAAAGCCAGCTGGTTCCTTCCGGACCCCTGGCCGTGGTAGATGATGGCTGGCTGGCCCTCCTTGGTAATGAAGCCCGTGCCGCTGAACATGCCATGCCCCGTCGTCTTCGGGTTGAGGGTGGTCTGGTGCCACGTCCAGTGCAGCAGGTCCTCGCTGGAGACATGGGCAAAGGCGAACCCTTTCTTGTGGTTGTAGATGTAGTGCAGGTGATACCGGCCTTTCCAGTAGAAGGCGCAGTTGGGATCTCCGGGCATGGCGCCGCCGGGGCCCGGATGCGTGAGGTGAAACGTCAGCCAGTTCGCCGGGGGATTCTCAGGCCGGGCCGGCGTCTCGTACGCGATGGGAGATTCCTTCCCGGTCTTGCAGAGCATCATCCCGGTCTTGCCGTCGAGGAGGAGCTTGCCGCCTTCCACCGTGGCGCCGCCGACGAGCTGCGTGACCGGGAATCGCCCGGTGCGATCCCGGGCCTCCTTGTCGTCGAACGACCACCACGCCCAGGGCTTGGGGTCCGAGGACTCGTTGGGCTTCAACGCGGCGATCTGCTCTGCGCTCAGCGCAACGTCGTAAATGCGCGCGTCGTCAATGGCTCCCGCGAAGCACGCTCGATCGCCCGCCTCGATATGCCGCAACCCGATCACCACCGCGCTATCCGGGCCGAACGCCTGCGGCTGTGTGATCTCGTGGTGCGCGTACTCTTTCCCGTTGCGGTAAACCGTGACTTGATTGCCTCTGTAAACGATGGCGACCTGCACCAGCGTATTCGGATCGGCGGTTTCGGTGGGACACTTCGCCTGGTCTTTTTGCGTTCGCCTGAAGAAATCGCTGCCCGCCATCCATTTGGCCGGCGCGAGTTCTCCGAAGACGATCCCGTCAAAATGACTGTCCTGATCGTCGATCGTCAGCACGCTACCGCCGCGCTGAGTCAGGTTGGCCGGCGCGACCCAGGCGACCAACGTCTTGTCGCGGAGGTCCGCCGCGCCGGCCGGTTCGCTTGCGGACGGCTTCACGGCCGCGGGCGTCTTGGGCGCCGCGGCCGCCGGTTTCAGAATCTTCATGCGGATGTCCTTGAACTGTGCCGTGGTCGGCGGCCCGCTGTGGAGCTGCAGCCCGAGAATGCCGGAGAAGTCCTGCTGTTTGGGGTCGTTGTCCACGACTTCGGCGGCGAGCCGGCCGTCCACCTTGAGGGTGAGGCGCGGCCCCTCGCAGATCAGGTGATACTCGTGCCACTCCTCCAGCTTGAACCAGGCAGCGCCCTCGGCCTCCGGAATCCTCGTGCGCTGCGCCCTGCCCTGCTCGTCGAAGACGACTCGTTGGCCGCGCAAGGCCAGCGTCTCGCGCCCGTGCTCGTCGTAGAGGCGAACCAGCCAGTCAGTGTTCAGGTTGTTGTCCATTTGGTAGCCGGCGACATCGTGGTTCGGCAATTCCTTGCTGCGGAACTGGAAGCCGCCGTTGATCCCCGGCGAGCCGGAGAGGCGGTGCTTCATCTTGATTTCGAAGTCGCCCAGTTCCCCACCCTGCCAGATGAGGTACAGGTTCTCCTTGAGCGGGTGTTCCTTGGTGATCTTACCGGTGATGGCCCCGCCCTCGACGGACCAGTAGCTCATGTCCGCCGCCTTCCAGCCGTCGAGCGTCTTGCCGTCGAAGAGGTCCTTGAAGCCGTCCACGTCTTCCGCCTCCGCGTGTGCGCGCCAGCCCGCGACCAGCACCGCGATCCCAAGCACGACGGGGAAAACGAGTTGGAAACGGCATCGTTTGTGCATCGTCGGTCTCCTTGTCGAAACCTACTGCGCACACGTCCAGGCGCTCAACTGCCGGATGGCATCGGCGCCGATAAGCCCCATCCGTCCGGTGGCGTTCTGCGGCAGGCTGAAGCACTCGATCAGGATGTCATCCAGGTAGAACTCAAGCAGCGAATGCCTGAGCAGCAAGCGAAACCTGGCCGGCTTGCCGAACGCCATCTCGCGATCAACCCCCTTTTCCGCCTTGAACCCCGAGCCGTCGGCGCGCATCGGCCCCAACTCCGCGGCGCCTGCCGCATTGACCAGGATGGCCGCGCCGCTGTCGTTTCCGCACTCGATGTAGAGACCCCGGCGCGACTGGTCCTGGGTCTCCGGCAGGGCCAGCGTGCCTTCGAGTATCACGCCGTTGTCCACGTCCAACGGCGTCTGCAGCATGGCTATCCGCGCGCCGTTGCCGACGCCGGCGGCGGGAAGCCTTACCTCGAGACGCTCGCCCTTCATCTTCTCGTTGCCCTTCCACCAAGCCAGTCGCAGCGTGCCTTCCTCATCGAGCACGGTGGATTTCAGCGCGCCGAATTATACCTGGCCGTTCCGCGCAATGGAATGGTGGTTCACGAGCACACCGTCGGGCACGCGGAAGAAGCGAGAAAAGTACGTGTGGCCGGTAAGAAGCCGGTAGTTCTTCTTCGCGGCCTTGAACGGCCCTTGAGGACTATCGGAGACCAGCGTTACCATGATGCCGCCAACGCCGAACATCATGTAGTACCGCTGACCGATCTTCTCGATCGCCCCAACTTCGCCCTCGCCGCCGGCCATCCACCTGCCTGCCGCGCGTTCACCCAGCACCACCGCGTCGAACGCTTCCTTCTCCTGGATCGTAAGTACGCTGCCGCCTCTCTGCGTCAGGTTGGCGGGGTGAACCCTCGGTCGTGTGACCGTCAGTGTCCGGCCTACCCCCTTGCCCGGATGCAATAGAGCCGCACAGCGGTGCGGATGAGGAGTCGGTCGCCGACGAGCGCGGGCGTGGCCATACACATGTCGTCGGCGGCCAGCTTATTCGTGTGCAGCAACTCGAACTTGTCGCCAGCGCGGAGCACAAAGCAGACACCGTCTTCGTTCAAGCAGAAGATCCGCCCGCCCGCCGCCCACGGCGACGAGGTGAAGGCCAGCCCTTGGGGCAGCCGCTCGTGATCGTACAGGACCTTGCCGGTCCTGGCATCCAGGCAACTCACCTGGCCGCGATCGTAGAGCACGTACAGACGTCCCTCGTAGAAGAGCGGCGAGGGGTTATAAGGCCCGGCGACCGGGTCCGACCAGGCAATGAACTCGTTGCTGGTTTCGCCCGGCTTGAGCGTGACGTCGCCGCTGGCGCCGGGGCGGATCGCATAGAGTGGACGGAATTTGTCTCCCACATAACCGGAGCTGACGAAAAGCAGCCCGCCGCCCGCCAGCGGTGTCGGGATGACGATGCCCGACATGCCGCGGAACGACCATAGCAGGTTGCCGTCGAGGTCGTAACTGCGGACGGCGCGGCTGCCGGGCGTGATGAGTTCGGTGCGCTGACCATTTTCCCAAATGAACGGGGTCGCCCAATTGCTCTTCTCGTCGCGGTCCACGCGCCAAAGTTCCTTGCCGGTCTTCGCATCGAGAGCGAGGAGTTCAGCCTGATCTTCGTTGTCGTTCACGACGAACAACCGTCCTCCGTGCAGCACCGGTGAGGCCGCGGTGCCCCAGCCGTAGCGCGTCTTGCGCGGCTCGAGGCGCTTGGACCAAACCTCCGCACCTTCGAGCGTGAACGCGAAAACGCCCAGATTGCCGAACAAGGCGTAAACCCGCTCGCCGTCTGCTACCGGCGTCTCCGCCCCGTAGCTACTCTTGAGATGGATAGGAGTCTTGGGCACGCCCCGATAGACCGTCTTCTCCCACTGCAGCCTGCCCGTTGCCAGGTCGAGGCAGAGAACATTCCAGAGGTGTTCCGATTTGGCCGGCGTCGGGCGCTCGCCGCCAAGATAAAGCCCTTTCTTCGGCGCCTCGGATTCTCCCGAGTTCACGACGGCGGTGAGGAACACGCGGTCGCCCCAGACGATCGGGGAGGACCAACTCCGTCCCGGCAAATCGGTCTTCCACGCCACGTTCTCCGTGGCCGACCACTTGCCCGGCAAGTTGGCGTTCGTACCGACGCCGGCGGCGTTCGGTCCGCGGAACTGCGGCCAATGCGCGTCCCCACTTGCGGCGTGCGACTGACCTGGCACAGCAAGGCCAATAAGCAAGACCACGATGGTGCGTATTCCCTGGATCTTAGTCACGTTCTCCCCACGCGTTTCACTCGCCCAAGGCATACAAGTGCCCCTCTGTCCGCAGGTATATCCTGTTTGCGACCACCGCCGGAGTGGCGAGAATCTGCTCTCCGAAGCTGTTCCTCGCCAGAACCCTCAGCGCGTTGTCGACCTCGATGACCGTGACGACGCCGGGGACAGAGGCAACGACCACCTTGTCGTCCGCGGCAACGGGTGAAGCGATGTACTGCCCCGGCGCCCCGATTCGTTCCCGGAAGAGTTCTCTGCCGGTCGAGGCCTCCAGGCAGGTCAACTGGCCGCCGTCCCGCATCAGGTAGAGCCGGCCCCGGTAATAGAGCAGCGATGGCGTCTCAGGAATCCCGCGTCGGATTTCCCAGGCCACATGCGACTTGCGGGCATCCTTGGTCGCCCCGGGACGAATCGCCACAAGGGTGGGGTGGCTGATGGCGGCGAAGCCTGACATCGTTTCCATCCACTCCCGTTCAGTGATGACACCATTCTTGTCGTGGTCGAAGATTCTCATGAGTGCGTCCATGTCCTTGACCGGCAGCCCATAGCCGGGATTGTCTTTGGGCAACTCCGGTCGCTGGATAAAGGCAAAGCCCTCCGTCATCTCGTCGCGCCGTATCTGATTGTCGTGGTTCCGGTCGAACTGCTCGACCGTCATTTTCCAGGTTGCGGCCGCATCGAACTTGTCGTCTCCGCGTCCACCCAGCGCCGCGGCGCCGGCAAACAGGAGCCCATCGCCGGCCACGGGGACACCGACGGTTTCTTCCGAGAAACCACCGGCCCACCAGATCTCCTCGCCGGTGGACGGCTCGTAGGAGGTCAGCCGCCTGGAACCCAACACGACCAACTCTTCCACGTCGCCATGGCGGAAGACAATGGGTGTGGACCAGCCGGCCCTGAACAACGATCTCGGCTGTTCCCAGACCGTCTTGCCGGTGTCTCGATGGACTGCCAGCAAACGTGATGAACCGTTGTCGCCGTCCAGAACCAGGATCACGGTGTCCTTGTACAATATGGGCGAGGTCGCCACCCCATACTTGCTTTCCGGCGTGTCGATTCTGCGCTGCCAGACCTCGTTGCCCGCATGGTCGTAACAAAGCAGCCCGTAGGTCCCAAAATAGACATACACGTGCTTCTCATCCGCGGCCGGCGTGGAAGAGGCGGGATTATTCAGCGGGTGAAACCTCCCTTGTCGGTCGGCCCGAACAGCCCTTCGCCACAGGATTCTGCCATCTTCACGGCCGATGGCCAGCGTAGTCAGTTCCTTTCTGTTGGCCGGCTCGCTGGCGGTAAGGAAAATGTGATTGTTCCAGATGACAGGAGACGAGTGGCCTGCGGGAACCGCGGTCTTCCATAGGACGTTCGTTTCCGGACCGAAATGAACAGGAATGCGATCAGCGGGCGCCACGCCCTGACCGTTGGGGCCGCGAAACTGGTTCCAGTTGACCCTTCCTTGCTGGCCAAGTGCCGCCACATTAGCCAAGAGGATGATGGTCACATAGAGTGTCGGGTTGCACGTCTTCAGCATGAGTGGCACCATTACGGCTGCTGCGTACGTGGAGGTTTCTCGATCCGATCAGCCTTCGTCAGTCCGGGCATTCCGTGGTTCTCGCGCCGGCGACACACCAGCGTCTTCTGTGCCAAAGAGTAGGTCGCCTGAGGCCCCCGGCCATCGGCTACCGGCCTTCAACCCGCCACTCTGCCGGGGATCATACGGCCGCTTGTACACCTCCAGCACGTCTTCCATCTTCCAGACGAACTCGGCGTTGGCCTTCGGCGGAATGCACCACTGCTTGCTCAGCCAAGGCTTGAGTTCGTTTTTTTGAGCACACGCCGAACGGCCGCAAGCCGAGCCCGCGGCAGCATCGCCGCAGCCCCCGCCAGAAGCGCCTCGCGCCGCGTCATACGAGCCTGAAGCATGGTTCTCTCCTTGGCGCCCATCGCCGCTTACCAGACCTTGATCCTCAGGTCGCCCTTGCCCGGCTTCTCGAAAGGGCCGGCGGTCGGCTTCGTCGTGTTCCGGTTCGCGCCAAGATAGTCGGTGTCCACTTTCAGGGGGGAACCGTCGGCGTTTTCGTAAGGCAGTCCGGCTATCTTCGCCTTGCCGAGAAGCGCGGTCGTCACCAATGAAGTGCGGGCGTCCGTCAGTTCCGGGCCGGGGCTGATCTGGAGAAAGTACCGGCCGTCCTGCTCCACAAGCCTCACCCTGGGATCGGCGCCCGCCACCACGGTCTGGCCGGCTTCCCGCGCATAGGGTTCCGCGCCGCGGTAATAGACATTTCCGCCCGTTTGCAGCGGGAGTTCGCGGCCATCGTATCCCCACAGCCCGAAACTGCTGATCCAGCGAAGTTCCTTCAGGTTGCCCTTGCGCTCGGCAGTCCAGGTCTCGCCATTGCCCACAAAGATGTTGTTGTAGAAGCGGTCGTCGCCGCCCTTGATGTTGACAAGACCGGCAACCTTCGTGCTATGCGGCAGATGATACGGCGTGTCGCGGGACGGTTCCGGCCGGTTGGTGATTCTCCCGGCGAACAGATTGTGCGCATACGTCCCGCCCTCCGACATGTCGAGCAGGCTGACGCCGGACAGGAACAGGTTGTTGTCGACCAGGAACGGCCCGTGATCCACCTCCACGAATAAATCCTGGCCGTCGTTCTCGTGAAAGAGGTTCCGCGAAACGCGCGTGCCCTGCGCCATCCAGTCCAGCCACAGCCCCAGGCAGGTCCGGTAGATATGGTTGTTGGCAATAACCGAATCGATGGCGGCGTGGAACTTGATGCCGGCCATCTCGGCCCCGGAGAAAAGCCGACGGACGTGAATGTCGTGTATCGTGTTGCCGGTGATCGTGCTGAAGGCGGCGCCCAGGCTGCCCACCACTCCGGCCTGCTCGCAGTGCGAGATCGTGTTGTTGCGGACGACGTGGTGGCCGATGTTGTCCCTCATCCACGCAATGGCGTGCGCATGCGCCCGCTCGATGGTCTTCACGTAGCCCTCGGCGGTGTCGGCTGAAGTGTTGTCAAACCGGTCGCCGTGTTTGCCCAGCGCGATGCCGGAGCAGACCGAGTGGCTGATCACGTTGTTCTCGATGATCCAGCCCTTGCTCCAATGGGTGCCAATCAAGCCGATCTGCTCGGCGGTCGGCGGTGCCCACGGCGTGGCCGCGTGGCGCATCGTGAAGCCGCGCACGGTGATGAAGTTCCGGCCCGGTTGGTCCGGATAGAACACCGTCCGGCGCACATTGATTTCGACCAGTTGCTCGTTCGGGTCGACTCCCGGAAATTGCGCCCAGATGGTGGTGCCGGTCGCATCGACCTGGCCGAACCATAGCGGCGCGTTCAGCGGGGCCGCCTGGGGGTCCTTGAATACCAGGCACAGCGTCCTGATCCCGCTCACCGGTTTGATCTGCGCATCAAAGGAGACCCACTGCTGCCAGTCGCCCGTGTTGGGAATGGTGCAGGCGCCCAGCAAATCGCCGTCGGGATTGTCCAGCCTGATTTCGATGATCCCGCCGGAGGAGGCGGACGCCGCCCGAATCTCCAACCGCTCGGCCCCCGCCCCGAAATCCACGTGCTCGTACCGGACCCAGTGCCCGTGCTCGATGAAGCCGATGCAGTCGCCGCCCTCCGAGCACGGGGCGTTTTGCGTGCCGTTCCTGGCGGCACAGCGCGTGGCGGGAATCCGCCCGACGACCCCTCCACCCTTGCCGGGGCGCAGCCACGCCACGTTGAGCAGGTACCGGCGACCTCCCTGCGTGAGCCAGGCGGGGCGGATCCCCGGCGGCATCAGCACCTCCTCCAGCCGGGCGGCCTCGATCAGCCAGTCGCCGTTCAGATAAACGGCGCCCGTGTGATGGTCCCGCCCCCGCCGGTCAAACCAGTCGCCGCGGATAAGGTCGCTGTATGGGTTAAAAGTGCCGAAATATGAATTCGGCAGGGTCACCTTCCACACATCATCCTGGACCCTCACCCAGCCCTTGACGACCTCGGAGCCTTTGAGTTCGACTTTTTCGCCCGGCGCCGCCTGGTAGACGATGCGCCTGGCGTCCGATTCGCCGCCACGGGGCGGCGTCACACGTTCGCGGTAGGCGCCCTCGTGCACGGTGATCACGTCGCCTGGCTGGGCAACCTGTGCCGCCGCGGAAATCGTCCGACAGGGATTGCCCGCCGACCCATCGTTGCTGTCGTTGCCCTTGATGGAGATGTGAATCTCTCTCGCCAGGGCAACGTCGGCGAGACATGTCAGCAGGCACAGCAGGCTGAGTTTCAGGTTCATGGCTTGGGTCCTTCCCACCGATATGGTGCGGCGGAGACGAGCATCACGCATGCTCCATTCATTCTGTTCTTCAAGGCGCCCCTTAAACCTGGATCGTGTTCTATTGTTTCACGTATTCGTCCAGCAATCGCAGATAGCAGCGGTATTGCTCCAATGACACGCCGGGCGGCGTCTGATGGTCAACGCTGGGAATGAAGCCCCCGGTCTTCATCAGCGGCGCCAGGCGTTCGAACTCGGCCCGCATCGCCGCCTCGCCCTGGTTCATGGTCATCTTGTCGAAGTGGCCAACCACCCGCAGCGAGGGGTATTGCTGACGCAGTTTCACGCCGTCCACGCCTGCCTGCCGTTCCAATGGCAACACGCCGGCGACTCCGACGCCTTGCAGCCACGGCACCAGTTGGGTCACGTCGCCGTCGGTATCGACGATCAACAGGATGCCCAGTTCATGGAGCGCGGCGGTCAGCCGGCGGTAATAGGGTGCCAGGAACTCGTCGAAGACCTGCCGCGAAATCATGGGGCCGTGGTTGTAACTCATGTCCTCGGCCAGCGTCATGAACGTCGGCGCGCACACGTCCGCCATCTGCTCGATGAGATTCAGATTGAACTCCGCCAGGTCATGGTTGATGGCATGAACCAGGTCCGGCTGGTCGTAGAACGCGTAGCCGAGCCGCTCAATGTTCATCAATGTCCGCGGGAACCAGAAGAAACCCTCCAGGGTGGCCCACACCACCGCCTCGCCGCGCGCCTGCCGGGAGGCCCACGGCCGCATAGTCTCGATGGCAGCAGAGTGGTCCGGGTAAAGCAGCGGTTTCACGCGGCGGTAATCGTCCATGTTTTCGACCACGCCCTCGACGTGATGCTGCGCTGCTTCAATGGTCGCCTCGGTGGTGCTGAACCAGAACTGCCGGTAGGGGTCGAGGGCAAAGTATTGCGCGATGTCGAACACGTCGCTGAACTTCAGTTCACACGGCAGACCTTCGCCGTGCCAGCGTTCGATGGTCTGGTCCCACCACATGGCCCATTCCCAACGAGGCAGACGGTCCACCGGCTGGAAGTTCATCACGGCCCGGAAACGTTCGACGTGATTCATGGCGATTCCATTTCAATCAAGATACAATCGCTGACGCCAGCGGCGGCAGGTTCAGCGGCATGAAGGACAGCCGGAAGGGCCAGCAGCGGGGCAAACAGGAGCGTGGAGACGCGTTTCGTTGTCATTCCCTTTCCTTCGTCGCCTCCGCCTGCACCACCACCGGTCCCTGTAGACCCGACGGCATCAACGCGGAATCCTTCTTGTACGGGTTCCATGTCGTCCACGACACGCGCTTCTCCGCGGGCAACGCCTGGTCGCCGATCAAACGGTTCGGCCAGAGGTTCGCCACATCGATCTCCAGTTCGTTGCCTTTCTCTTTCGCGGCGCTGCCGGTCTCGACGCTCCACGGCGCGCACCAGACCGTACCGAGGTCCTTCCCGTTGAGCCGCACGCGGGCCATGACGCGAACTTCGCCGAGCGCAATCCGCAGGCCGGCCTTCTTCTGCGTACCCGCCGGCAGATCGAAGTGCGTCCGGTACGTCGCGACGCCCGAGTAGTGCCGTATGCCCTCCTCGGGCCGTTTGCTCCAATCGTCCAACGTCTCAAACGTCACGGCGCCCGGCCCGCCCAGTTTCAAATCGAAGCGCACCTCCCACGGCCCGCGGATTTCCACCACGTTCACGTTCGCGAGGAAGTTCTTGGCAGCCTTCGCACCCGGCGCCTCGGCCGGTTTCCGGAAGACGATGAAGTACGACTGGTGCGGTTCGAAGCGGAGCGGCACCGTCGTGCTGCCGGCGCTTCCGAGGAAATCCGGCAGATCGCGAATGCTCCCGGAGAGAGGGTCCCAGCATTCCGGTTTCCGGCCCTCGCTGCGAAAAGTGCATTCCACCTCGACGGTAGCAGCCTCGCGGTTCGAGACAAAGTACAGATCAATGCCTTCCGCCTGACGATGCGTGTAGCGGATGGGACCGTTGCTCGCAAAGTCCGGCTTCAAGCCCAGCCGGCCGAGCATGGCCGCGGTCTGCCCGTAGGGCGGATAAAGCGAATCCGACTGGGGTCCCGAACCAAGCAACGGACCCCACGGCCCCATCTCCGCAGGCCCGAGGTCGCGCGCCGCAGACCAGTCGGCATCGTCCGCGGCCGCGGCCAGCGCCGTCTGCCAACGGCCGTCCGTCGGAACCTCAACGATGCGACCATCCGCATAGGACACCCGCACGAGCGCCACCAAGCCGGCCGGATTGGGCGAGTCACCGACATTGACCGCCTCAATCTCGATCCGGTTCGCGCCGGGACGCAGGAGCGAAGCGACATCGGCCTCGGCGACGACGCGGAAGTCATCGCCCTCCGCTGCCGGATTGCCGTTCACCTTGACACAGTAACTGTTGTCCGCCGTGATGTGGATCGTTGCCGACGAAATCTCCTTCGGCTCAACGGTCACCTCGCGGCGGAAGAACCGCGTGCCCACCGGCGCGCTCACTGCGGGGTTTCCGTCGGTATACCAGATCCAGCGCGCGGCCCCAAGGCGGCGGAGAGGCGACTCGGCAGCGCTGCCGCTTGACGGAATCCGCACGCGGAAGATCCGCCCCGCACCATACGCGCGCCCTTCCGCTTCGTCTCCGCCGGCCTCGCCCCAAATCTCCCGCGCCAGCGCCTGGACCTTGCCGTCGCACGCGGGATGACCGCTCAGGCTTGGCGACTTTCGTGGCGGCGGACCGACAACCGTCGCACCAGCCTTGACCAGGTCGCCGATTCTCTTCAACAACCCCGGCGTCATCGTCTCCGAAGCCGGCAAGACCAGCACACGATAACTCGCGCCCGACGGCAGGACGATGCGACCATCCTTCACGCCCGCGCCCGTCAGCCACTCGGGCGCCAGACCCACGAAATTGTACTCGCGCCGGTCAGGCAGCGTGCCCGTGAGCGCCGAAGGCGGCGGGCGGAAAACGTGCGGCGCGCCTTCAAGCGCAAGGTACGCGATGTCCGCCACCCCCCTCCCCTGCCGCAACAGGAACTGGCTGCGGGCGAGGTAACGGTGATACGCGGGCACCAGGTCCCACCACGACTGTGTCCGGTCCCAATGGACGCCATAGGGGCCCATCGTCATCCCCGGCCGCCGGTCAAGCCACGGTTGGTGCGCATAGCGGTGAAAGACGATGCGGTTGACGCCCGCGCAGAGCGCCCAGTCGCCCTGGTCCTTCATCGCGCCGGGATACAACCGCCACGCCTCGCTGTCGCCGGCCGTAAACGACTCGGCGGCGACGACGGGGCGACCGAGCGCGTGCGCGATTGAAATGGCCTCAATGCAACTGAACTCGGTCGAGAAGCCGTGGCCCTTCGCCCAGAACTCGCACATCGGAACCTCGGCCGCGCTGCCAAGCGACAGGTCCGAACAGGGATTCATGTCGTACGGTTCGATCGAAAGCCCCAAGCCGTGGCGCTGCCCAAGTTCTCTCAGGTGCAAAGCGTGGTTCTGCACGATGAGTTCCTGCGCAGTCTGCCGCACGTCCCACAGAAACCGTTCGGAAATCTCGATGCTGTCGACGACGCGGCCCGCCATCACCGGCAGGAAAGGCAGCGGATCGTATCCGCGGCGCTTGGGGAACTCACCGGCGAAGCGTTCCGACCAGTTCTGCGAGCCCATTTCCCAACTGTCGATGTGCAGCGAAGTCAGTCCGGCGCGCGGCGGGTTCTCGCGCGGTCCGATCGCGCGAAGCAGCGAGCCGACAAAGGCCTCGAAGTGCGCATCCAGCGCCGACGGATCGAATTTGTCGCTCTCGAGACCCAGCCCCGGCACGGGCGCGGGGCGCGTGTTCTGGCCCGTGCTGGTGCGGACGAACCGCATTATCGTCCAGCGGCCCGCGGGAACCTCCCAGACCAGGCGCCCTTGTGCGTCCATCTTCGACGTGAGGTCCACGATCCGTTTGCGCGCTACGCACTGGGCGGCCGGCAACACGGAGTACCCGGCTGGTGCGGGCAGGTACGGCTTGACGTGCGGTTGCAGGGAGGAATACGGCGCGCGGTAGACCAGCGCCTTCTCGTCCAGGTCAGCGACACGCGCTTCGCCTTCGGGTGCGGGGAACGCCAGCACGGCCACGTCGCGGTAGTATTCCTGCCACGCTTTCTTCAATTCGGGCGTCAGCGTGTTCTCGCCGAAGTAAGGCTTGCGCGGTTGAGGACGCGGAAGCACCGCATCGAAGCGTCTGGGGCCCTCGACCGTCGTCTCGCTGGCAACGAGGTGCTGCATGGACTGCTCGGGCTTCACCCACGGCCCGCCCGTGCCGGTCCAACCGGGGCCGGCATTTACCGTAATCTGCAGGCCCAGACGTTCGGCTTCCTTGGATGCGTGCGCAAAGAGCGTCTGCCACTCGGGGCTCATGAACTTCACCGGCCCGCGCGGGATGCCGACGTCAACCTCCATGATGATCATGCCGCCGATGCCGGCGGCCTTCATCGCTTCCAGATCCGCCGTCATGCCCTCGCGGTTCAGGTTCCCGTCCATCCAGAACCAGTAGACCCAAGGCCGCGCGGAGTCGGGCGGGGCGGCGAATGACCGGGCCAATTCATCGCCGCTGCTAACCGAGCAGGCCAGCAGCGAGGCGAGGAGCGTGAGAGTGTTCAGGAAGACCGTAGTGCGGATGCCCGGACCGTCATGAATCGCATACCGCTGAATGTCGAAGACAAAGCCGCTCCGGCCTGCCGCTGCACCCGGCGGATTCGCTGTCTTACCAGAAAACGGTCGTGCGGCTTCGCCCATGCCGATCCGCCCCTGATAGAAAGTCGCTGCGCAATGTCCGCCGCGCGGCAGGCCAGAGACCCGTGGCAGAGAACGCAGTGTGGCGATTGTGATTCTAGACTGAGGCCCTTGCGGCGGCAATAGGCATCACGGGCCCATTGTCGGAAACGTGCTCGCCTCGCCCATCACCGCTTCCACGTCGTCCGGTTTGAGCGGCGCATCGGGAGCGAGATTCCCGATCCCCCGCACGGTCACCACCGCGGCGTCCTCGACGCGAAGGTGGAGTTCCTCCTCTGGAACCCACATCTGGGGGTCCACCGCGAACTGATGCCCGGTACCAGCGGCTTCCCTGGTACCCGCCATCCGTGGCTGATTCTGAAGCACCCCGTGACACTATTAGGAGAACGCCGACTCCTATGTGCGTATGCGGGGCGACTCCCCGGGGTCGATTTTTCACTTGCACATTCGTGCCACTGTAGCCAGATTGTAGCCAAATCGTGCCCATCATGGTCACCATGGTCAACATGGTGATCAGAAAAAAGGACTGCTAGACCGTTGCGGTGGCGTAAGTTACGTGTCTTCAAGACCTTACGGAAAACGAGCTCGTCGTGCTCATAACCCGAAGGTCGCAGGTTCAAATCCTGCCCCCGCTACCATATACACATGCGACCGTCCTTCGGGATGGTCGTTCTATTTATATCGGCATGCGTTGCAAAGTGCCGCGCTCACCTGTTCCTCCCACATATTCCGTCCGGCTTATTCTACATGCACTTACGTATCTTGTCTGCCATGCTCTTCGCCGCTGCGATTGGCCTTCGCGCCAGACAGGACGGCCTCACCGAGGGCGCGATAGAACTGATCGGCATCCTGCTTCGGGCCCTGCTCGCCAACCAGGCCGCCCTGGCCATGGAGAACCTGGCCCTGCCTCACCGCTACAGCCGCGCCGCCTGGTGAACTAGACCGCGGATCAGTGCTCATGACGACACTCACGGTCTGCGCCGACCGGCTGCGGAACGGGGAAAGGCCCAGCCTTGAAGCCCTCGTCACGTCGTTACGCCGAGCTTCACGGGCACACCCGCCACCCCGTTGTCCAAGATCAATGCCAGTAAAGCCCGCCACCTGCTCCATTTCGACGCGGATGTGATTTTCGGGATACACAAAGCTATCGGTTAGGCATGTCGAGCTCGGTTACTTCTCAACCGTCAATGTTGATAGGAAACAGCCCACGGTGTTACGAGGCGAAGTCTCCCACCAACCTAGGCTGTGGCCACCGGGAACCCGGATGGACCGGTCCTAACTGTCAAGGATCCGTGCGGCCTCCGCCTGGTCTATATTCGTGACGTAGTGTATGCCACTGACCTCTGCCGCCTCGCGGGTGAGAGCGGCGAGGTCGTCGCGGGAGATGTACTCGACCGCAAACTTGCGGCTGCCGGCCATCAGTTGGCGAAGGCCCTGTGCCAGACGCTCGTAGTACGTGTAGAGGCCAAGGGCGCCGGTCGGGAGTTTCTCGAAGGCTTCGTCTCCCAGTTCCTTGCGCAGATGGCTGGCGGTCACGAAGATCTCGTCCCTCGTGTTGCCGAAGCGTTCGATGTACACCGGCATCTCCCCGCTGTCGACCGCGAGGCCGATGGTCTTGCCGACCATGGCGGCGGCGATGGGCGCGCGGGCCATGCCGACGAGTTTCACGAATGGCGAGCCCAGCGCGAGGCCCTTGAAGATCTGGTCCTCGAAGGCGAACCCGCCCGCGACGGCCAGGGCGGGCAGGCGGGCCCCTTTCTCGGCCAGGCGTGCGGCGTACTGGTGGAGCAGCGAGTGCAGGTAGACCGGCGGCACGCCCCACTCGTTCATCATGCGCCACGGGCTCATGCCGGTGCCGCCGCCGGCGCCGTCGACGGTCAGCAGGTCGATGCCGTACTTCGAGGCGAACACGAGCGCCCGCGCCAGGTCGGCCGGACGGTACGCGCCGGTCTTGAGGAACACGTACTTGGCGCCGGCATGGCGGAGTTCCTCGACCCGCTTGGCAAAACCCTCCTCGGTGACCATGCCGACGCGCGAGTGCCGCTCGAACTCCTTGAACGCGCCGCGCTGGAAGTCCCGGACGACGTCCGGGTCGGTCGGGTTCGGCAGCACCAGGTAGCCACGCTCGTGGAGGACCTGGGCCTTCTGGAGGTCCTTGATCTTCACTTCGCCGCCGATGTCCTTGGCGCCCTGGCCCCACTTGAGTTCGACGCACTGGACGCCGAGATTCTCGATGGCGTACTCCTGGACGCCCAGCCGCGTGTCCTCGATGTTGGCCTGGACGACGATGGCGCCGTAACCGTCGCGCTGGTGGTCCTGGTAGAGTTTCACGCGGCGCTTGAGGTCGGCCGTGTCAACGACGCGGCCGTTCTTGATGACCGATTCCGGGTCCATGCCGACGACGTTCTCTCCGATCGTCAGGCCCGTCCCCGCCAGCGCCGAGCCGATGGCCAAACCTTCCCAGTTGTTCTTGGCGATGTTGGTCGACCCGATGCCGGGGATGATCCACGGGTATCGGAACCGGATGCCCTTGTCGTGGCCGATGACGACCTCCAGGTTGACCGCGGGGAAGATGGCCTTGTCGCTGTCGGCCTCCACCCCGTGGGCGCCGATGATGGTGCCCATGATGTTGAAGTGGGAGTAGTCCACGGGGTAGGTCTTCTCGGCCGCCGTCGTGATGACGCCGAACGGCTGCGGGTAAATGACCTCGTGGCCGCGGTAGGCCGACTTGCCCACCTCGCACATGCCTATGCAGCCGTCCACGCAGGTGACGCACATGCCCGAGGCGGGGACGACGGAACCCACCGTCCGGTTCTTCGAGAGCGTGGCAGCCGAGGCGTTGACCCTGGAGAGCGTAATGGACATGGTGATTCAATCCTTTCTGGCTATTTGCCTTTCTGAATTTCGCAAGCCACACAGGGCTGCATGTAGCAGAGCATGTCGTCGAAGCCCTCTTTCTCGAGGCAGGGCGGGCTCAGGTTGGCGCACCCGCCGCAGATGGCCTTGTCCGGCTCGGTGTACGTGCAGCGGAGTTCGCACGCCGGGCAGACGTACATGCACCCGCCGCACAGGCGGCAGACATCGCTCTTGACGTCAAACGGCGTGCCGATGCTCCGTTTCTCGCCGCGATAGCGGAAGCCGATGGCGCCGGCCATCATCTGCTCGCGGCACATCCGCACGCACCGGCCGCACAGGATGCAGGTCTCGTGCTCCTGCCGGAACCGCTGATGTCGCACGTCGTGCGCCGAGGCGAGGTCCTGGATGGTCTTGGACTGTGGGCACGACGCCAGCAGCAGTTCCAGGATCATCTTGCGGGCTCGAACGACACGCGACGAGGCCGTGCGGACCTTGAGGCCCGGCTCCGCGGGGTACGTGCACGACGTCACGAGTTTCGCCGTCGGCCCTTGGCCGATCTCCACAACGCACAGGCGGCAGGCGCCGTACGGCGTCAGGCCCTCCATGTGGCAGAGGGTCGGGATGGGGAAGCCGATAAACTGGGCGGCCTCCAGCAGCGTGGAGCCTTCCTCGACGGAAACCGGCAGCCCGTTGATGGTCAGCGTGATCATGCGGAGGTTCCCCCTGCGGCGGCGCTCGGGGCCTCATCGGGCTGGGGCTGGGTGAAGGCGAGGTCGCATCGGAGACACCGGCGGGCCTCCCGGGTGGCCTGTTCGACCGACAAGGCCAGTTCGACCTCGGCGAAGTTCTTCCGCCTCGCCTGGATGGGCAGCACGGCGGGCTCCGCCCGCGCGGCATCCTCGCGCCCTTCGTCGGTGACGGGGGCGGACTCAACGAAAACGTCGGGCAACCGGATGCGGGGCGGCTCCGCGAGTTCCTCGCCGCGAAGGAATCGGTCGATGACACCGGCCGCCCGCTTGCCGGCAGCGATGGCGTCGACCACCGTGTTGGGCCCGGTTACGAGGTCACCCCCGGCAAACACGCCGTTGCGACTGGTGCGGAGCGTGCGCGGATCGACCTGGAGCCGGCCACCCTTGTCAAGCACCAGGCCCATCGAGGTCAGGCAGTCGCTGTCGGGGCGTTCGCCGATGGCGACGATCAGCGTGTTCAGCGAGAGGCTGAACTCGCTGCCCGGCACGGGGACCGGCCTGCGGCGGCCGCTGGCGTCGACCTCGCCGAGCGTGTTGCGGATGCACTCGATGCCCACGAGGCGGC
>Ga0315295_10001842_pt1 | contig 18063 bp, 18 predicted proteins | sample YL17G14_0_MG_FD_204453 | JGI IMG/M metagenome (GOLD analysis project Ga0315295, IMG submission 204453) | Sediment microbial communities from Yellowstone Lake, YNP, Wyoming, USA - YL17G14_0 | ecosystem: Environmental > Aquatic > Freshwater > Lake > Sediment | place: USA: Wyoming | collected... | reverse complement strand
CAGACCAAGAAGATCATGGGCGACCTGAAGGAGGACGTTCTCGCCTTCAAGAGGAAGGAACTCGACAAGGCCGAGTTCGAGGAGATCGTCTGGCGCCGGAAGCGCTCGATCTTCGCCCTCTACAAGGCGCAGCAGGCGACCGACGCCCAGATCAAGAAGGACAAGATCTTGAGCGCGGCCCAGACGGCCGTCGAGATCCTGATCAAGTACGGGATCCCGTTCATCATGGCCATCGTCTAAGGAGGGACTCATGGACTGGAACAACCTTCTCAATCAGGTGATCTACCCCGCGGCTATCGGACTCATCCTGGTCATCGCGGGAGCCGGTCTCAAGATCTTGGCCTCCTGGCTGAAGATCAAGGCCGAGGAGTCCAAGAACACGCTCTTCAAGTCCCTCGCCACGAGCGCCGTGGGCGCGATCGAGCAGGCCGCCACCGTCGCGGAGAAGGCGGGCGAGACGAAGTGGTCCGGCGAGAAGAAGAAGACCGACGCCATCGCCGACGTCAAGGCCACGGCAACTGCCAAGGGTCTCGTGGTCACGGACGCGGAGATCAACAAGATGATCGAAAGCGTCCTCGGCGAGAAGAAGCTGTAGTCCCGGTGCTCCTTCGACCCCCGTGGACGCGTGGCAGCGCTCTGCGGGGGTCTTTTTGATGGTGTCCCATGGCAAGCGACGACATGGCCGCGTACATGGAGCGGGCCCGCCAGCAGACCGACATGTTCCTCGCCCGGTCCCGCGAGCAGATGCACTCCTCGCTGAACGAACAGCGCGCCCAGTTCGCCGGGATCCCGTATGGAGGCGGCTTCCAGCCCCCTCTGAGCGGTAGCGGCGGTGGATATCCGCAGTCAGGTACTCCTGCCGCCAGGCTGATGGACACGCTCAACGAGATGGCCCGCAAGGGGCTCTCGGCGGCCGGCGGAATGGTCGCTACTCCGATCTCTGCTGCGGCTGGTGCCGCTGTGAGTGCGGGAAGCTTCCTTTACGGATCTGCTCCGTTTGGTCCCAGCGGCATCATGGGTGGTGCCAGAACCGAAGCCCAGAGGAACATGGGATTTGGGCAGTCCTTGTTCACTGCCTTTGGATCAAGCCTTGGGACCTTTGGTAAATGGGCCGGTCAGCGTCTCGACATGACCACTACGCAGGCCGTGGAGTTGGCCAGGGACGAGTTGAGCTACAAGGTGCTCAAGGGTGGCCAGCGGGCGCTCTGGGGGGCGGCCGACGTGGCTTCGATGGGCGTCGCATCGTATGTGACGCGTAGGGCTGGCCTGGGCCTTGAGAACATGTCCTCTCATGAATTCGCCAGGAACCTCCAGAACCAACTTCGATTCGTTGGCGGTGATGCTCTTCGAGCCGCTGGCGCCGAGGTGGGAGCATTAGGAACCGGGACCACCAGAAGCGGAGCCCGTGGTCTCGCCGGGGAACTGGCGAGGAACCTCGGCGGCCTCGAAGCCGAGATGGGCCTCTCCGCGAACGAGATCATGGGCCTCCAGAACCGAGCCATGGGGACCATGGGGATCACCGGCATCGAGAAGGCGTTGAAGGGCGGGAACTTCGCAGGTGAGGTGGGAAAGCAGACCCGGGCCACCCGCGATATCCAGCAGACCCTGAACCTCAGCGAGAAGGAAGCCAAGGAGTTCTTCGACACGATCGGCCAGATGTACGGAACCGCCGACAAGGTCGCCAAGATGGCCAAGGACGCCGCCAGGCTGAGCGGTCAGCTCAGCATGGACAAGCGCGCGGTCTTCGGGATGATGCGGGAATACGAGGACATGGGCCGCACGATGGCCATGGGCCAGGAAAACGCCCGCAAGATGGGGATGGGGTACGTCACGGAGATGCGCGGGCAGCAGCGGCTCGGGGTCATGAACCGCGAAGAGATCATGCGCTACGGAGGCACCACCGAGGAAGAGGGCATGGCGATCCGTGCCAAGGTCCAGGTCCAGCAGAACCTGGAGATGTTCGCCGGCGGAAGGATGCGCGGATTCGACGTCATGGCCATGGCGCGTCCCGGGACGTACAGCCAGTTCATGGGTGGGGGAATGGGAGCGATGGAGGCCGCCGGCGCCATCGGAGGAACGCTGGCCAGGGATCCGACGGCAGGAATGCGCGCACGGTACGACCAGAGCCTTCGCGCCAAGATGGGTCGCGAGGGTGCTCGGCTCCAGTACCAGCGGGTGCAGGCCGAGAGGGAAAGCGGGATGTTCATCTTCAACAATGAAGAGCAGATGATCTCCCGGTACGAGAGTCTGACTGGCCTCGACCCCGAGACCGCCGCCCAGAACTACAGGATCTTCGAGAGGGAGAAGTCCGTCTTCGGGAGCGAGCTCGAGAAACTCAAACTTCCCGTGACGGAAGGGAAGCACGTCCAGAAAATGTACTCGGACTTGATGAGTCGGGGGATGCTCGATTACGCGATGGCGGCTACCGGGGCCGCGACTCCATACGAAGGAGCAGCCAAGCTCTATGCCAGGATCCGTGACAAAGACAAGGGAGGACCGAAGGCTGGTCAGTCTCTTGAGTCCTACTTGAGATCTTCCGGTGGACGAGGAATGGATTCCGCTGAAGCTGGAAGAAAAATGGGGATCAAGGGTCAGATGTTCGGAATGATGATGGGCGGGGCTGATAGGAGCATAGTGGGTCTTACGAAACATAGGCAAGCAACCGGAGCATCAGTTCAAGAACGTATTGCGGATATCAAAATGATGCGTGGGGCTATTACTTCCGCCTTCATAAAAGAGGAACTTGTTACTCCCATCTTGGCCATGGGAGGAGAAGCGACCAGGGATGTTTTAGGAGGATCTATCAGATTTGAGACGAAGGGCGGAAAGATGTGGATAGGTGATCTTACTTCTGAAGGAGAAATGAAGGTAAATTATGGTGGAATAGTCGAGGACGTACGGATTCAGGATATTCAGAAAAAGTATGGAGATGAGATCGGGGACAAATTCAGTTCGGCGCTCGGTAAGGTCTTCGCTACGGTAGGAGAACGTACGGAAGTCTCGGTCAGGGCCAATAAACTTCGCAACGAGGGAGAAGCCCTTTACAAGGAGATGCAGTTCAACAAGGTTCGTGGAGTCTCGGAGAGCGTCTTCGGAGAGACTATCGGTCTAAACTTAGAAAACATGGAGAAGTTCTCGGGATTTTTGGCGAACGCGGAGCACATGGGCCCGGCAGTCCTGCGAAAACTGGGCGCTCCGGGCCTTGAGGGATTCGAGCGCTTCTCCGCGGCATTCAGTGGGGATAGCGGTAAGTTTAAGGTCACCAGCGTTGAAGCATTGAAGGGAATGTTCGGATCGGAGGAGGAGACCGCCGCGAAGATTGCGGAGGCGTTCGCCGCAACCGGGGGTCCCGACATGGACGCCGCCGCGGTCTTGGAGAGATTGAAGAGCGGAGACACAGGACTGCTTGCAGCCGTCTCTCGTCAGGAAGTCGTGACGGATCTCGTGGGACAACTTGGATCCCTTCAGGAGCGGGAGCGTACTGCCAACCGGGGCGCCTCTGACGGCAATCCCGTGTTCATCGAGATGAGCGAGAAGTCGGTTAAGGCGATCGCCGAGGCGATCAATAAGAAGTAGATGTTCAACGAAGCGGAGTTCAGCAGCGGGGTCAAACTCAGCGGCCTTCGTAGAGGAAGGTACCGCGCTATTGCCGCTTCGCCCGACGCCAACGCGAAGGCCCTTCTGGCAGCCATCGCCAGCGCCAAGAGGATTGCGGACGCCGACGCTAAGGCGGACCCCTATCCCGTCGAGGCCCACGTGGTCAACGAGTACCTCGACGACGCTGCGCTGCTGGTGGTCTACGACGACAAGAGGATTCCCAAGTGCGTGTTTGACCACTTCATCCTCGGGTCGATCAACGAGCAGGATCAGGAGAAGTCGGCCTTCGTGTTCACGTTCGGAGACGCCGTCCTGTTCGGTGGGATGGAGCGCCGTACCAGGCTTTACGCGTACTCCGGCTTCCTGGTCGACAGCCAGAAGGACGGGAAGTGCATCTCCGCCTGGCGAAGGCTCTACGATAAGTACCTCAGGGCGACCGCGATGGCCGAGGAGAACAGGTACGCAAGGCTGTTCTACCGGGACCAGGTCCGCGACGGGTACATTACGGCTTGCAGGATGGCGGAGTCCGCCGACCGTCCGCAAACCGCGGTTTTCAACTTCAACATGTTCGTGATCAACGAGAGCACTTGATGGCCGTCCTTAATCCACAACCGAGGTCCAGTTTTCTCGGGGCTCCGGTGGAGCCCCTGGACAACGCCAGGGCTATCTTCACGCTCCACCAAGTCAGCAAGGCTGGGGCGATCAGCGACGACCCGATTCTCGCCGTCACGCTGTTCCACGTCTCCAACATCGAGACCCCGCAGGAGGAGCGGGTCCAGGTCCTCGCCAGCAACGTGGACAGCGGGAAGCTCTACCTATTCGGCAGGTCCCCCAGGCTGTACGCCATCTCCGGCTTCATCGTGGACAGTGACCTTCAGCCGTCCAAAAAACGGATCGTGGAAAGTAAGAGCTCCTTCTATCAAGTGTCGGGACAGGGCGCCAACGTGGACGACGCCGAGTACATGGGTCATCTTCTTCGCCAGTGGATGATCCTGTACGAGAAGAGCCTCAGGCTCTCGCAGTGCTTGAAGAACAGCCGGATCTTGAAGTTCCGGTGGCGTTCCACCGAGGTATACGGATACATCCTCGGGCAAGTTCGCTCGATGGAGTCCGGGAGTCCGAGCATCTACTCTCTCGGGCTCACCTTCGCCGTGATGTTCGAGGAGGAGAAGATCGACGATCCCATCGTCAAGATCACGTATGGGAACGGGGTGTCGGACGATGTTCACGGAATGATCTCCTTGGAGAACGTGAGCAGGCTTTCGGATCCCTTCTCGAAATCGAAATCCGAGAAGCCGAAGTCCGTGACAGGGAAGGCGATCGAAGGTAGGTCCAACGTGCCTCCTCGAACGTAGAGGTAACTCCGGATGTCGAAGATCGCGTCGAAGTATGTCAGCTGGAAGGTCCTCTTCGATGGGGTCGAGGTCCCTTGGCTCTCGTTCTCCATCGGAGTCGGTGTCGACATGGCTGGACAGGCCACGGTCGTCCTGGAACCGGATCCCGTCCTCAACGAGATCCGGCCGAGGACAAACGTGGCGTTCTTCTTCTACGACAACTTCCAGGACGGAGCGGACGATCTCGACAAGTACAAACTGTACTGGGAAGGGGAGATGGAGGGGTACTCCTACAGCAAGGTGGCCCAGGGAAGATCGGTCACGGTGTCCGCGGAAGGCATGTTCTCGGTGTTCGGAAGGAGCAAGCTGTTCGCCCTTGGGTTCGGTGCCATTCCCATGACGCCGCACATCTCCGGCTCCCTCTTCGCCGCCGAGAGCGTGACGCTCTCCCAGTTGTTTAACTTCGCCATCTTCGGAAAAGCGTTCGATCCTACGAACAAGTGTGCCTCGTTCAGTCTCGACGAGCTTCCTACTGGCCCGGCCTATGGGGACAGGTTGCTCAGCCTGATGGCGTTCCTCTCCGGGTACAACGCCAACTTCAGGATGCAGGCTGTCCGCACTCGGTTGTTCGGCAGGATCGCATCGATCCCCGACAGGACGATCGGCCGTCTTGTCCCCCGATCGATGATATCGCAGTATTCTCAGCAGATGGTAGAGGGCTCGATTCCCCCGGACTCCTCTCTCGCAGATCTGATTGGGATGTTCAACCGCACTGCATTCCATCACTATGCCAGCACCGTCGCTCCCCACGTTCCCGTGGGGGTGAAGAACACCTCCGTGTATCTTCCCGGGTCCACCCCGGAGGATTCCATCTACGCGATCTCCAGACCCTATCTGAGGAACGATTACATCTTCATGCCGGAGATGTACTACGCGGTTCCGCCGGCGTGCAACTTCATCTTCCCGGAGTTCTTGCAGAGCCTCAACGTCCAGAGATCGTTCACCTCGGAGCCAACTCGCGCGCTCATGCACGACCAGAACCTCGGCGGTGGGTCGCTCGTGGTGGTCGCTCCAGACGAGATCCTCCGATTCGAGAAGGTCAGGCCGGATCCAGCGCAGTTCTGGTCCCTCAACAGGGATGGGATCAAGGTAGAGGGGAAGACGGACAGTCCCTATCACACGATATCGAAGGGAGGAACCGCTCCGTTCAATCTCTTCGGCGCCGTGACGGACCAGGAGATCGAGAAGGGGATCATTCCTCACAGCGAGGACCTGCCCTTCGAGTATTTCTCCGCCGTGTCCAATCTCTACGACGTGTCGAAGGAGAGCCTGGACAAACTCGCTTCTAAAACCCAGTCCCTCGAGAGCATACTCCCGAAGATCGAGAGGGAGACGAGCAAGCAGACCGGGTACATCTACCTCGTCAAGGCGCTCGCGGACTATCTCCTATTCTCCCGAAGATTCAGGCGATCGGTGACCGCCGAACTCATCGGCCACCGCTGGATCGTTCCTGGGTTCCCCTGCGTGATCTTCGACACGATGATGTCCTACATCGGGTACGTCAGGGCCTGCACGGTGTCCGTGAACGCCGACGGGTCCGAGTCCACCTCGCTGAACCTGGACTACGTCAGGTCGTTCCCGAGGGTGTCTCCCCCGCTCGAGACGGTCAGGTTGAGAGACGCCTTGCAGAGTCTCAACAGCGTCAAGGCGGTCTCGGACTCCACGGAAGCAGCGATCAAGAAGCAGGGTGACAAGATCGACGCGTATGGGAAAATCCTGGATACTTGTCTTCACGCCGGGGTGCCTTATACCGAGTTGGCAAAGGCGGATTATCAGAGGACCTTCTCGGACGCTTTTGCAATCGTGGAGAAGGACGAGACGAAGGCCAGGCGGATGGGGATCAGCCGAGACAAGTTGAAGGTGCTGAAGAAGGATCTTGACGATCTGCTTTCCATCGATCCCTCCAGTCGTGGCGTAGGCGTTGATGCCACGGAGGCTCAGGCCAAGACCCTCAATGATTCCACGTTGTTTCTGTCCTCCTTCTACTGGGACTGTTCGAAGCAGGCCAACGAGTCCGCGAGCGGATTCAATGAGGCCGCCGTTCCGATGACCCCCGGGGTTCAGCCGCAGATCGATACGCTAAGGTCCACAATCGCCAAGGCGGATCTGAAGGGACTGTTCCCAGAGGATTTCTTTGCTCCTCCGGTGTTCGGGAACATGGACTTCCTCGACATCGAGAAGGCGGAGAAGATCTACGCAGGCGTGATCGGCTCTTCCCCCGCCCTGACCAAGCTGTCGAACAAGTCCGGCACCGACCCATACGAGGTGACGAAGGGCACGGCGGGAGGAGTCCTCGCTCTGAAGTTGAACTCTTACAACAAGTTCGTCAACCTCACGGACGCCATCCAGAAGATCTTCCCGATCTTCAACGACGACGGAACCACGGAATGGTCCCAGCATACGAAAGACGGCGGAAGAGACGTCGTCTCCGCAAGGGACTGGATCGAGCAGACGTACCTCAGGCGCGAAGGCCTGATGAGCCTCCGCCAGTACGCCGAGGCGAACCTACTGAATCCTCAGACGTGGAAATCCACGACGCCTTTCCCGCAGTCTTTCCTCGTCCTGGCCCCGCTGACTACGCGTCCTGTTTACTCTGACAAGTTGAAGGAGATACTCTTCTGGGACAACTCGATCTACAGCAAGATCGTCGACGAGTTCGAGATCAGCCCAAGGCCCTACAAGATCACCGTAGAATCATCAGGCGCAATCAAGACCGTACCAAGCAAGACAAAGGACACGGTGATAGAAGAACTAAAGCGGAGCGTCAGCCTGTCCTCTCTGACGACTACCAACAGGCAGTCCTTCTGGGTGTCGTATGCCCAAAATCATCATGGATCAAGGGCGTTTGTTGGCCGCTAATCCGCAGGGGCCGACGGACGAGGATCTCGTGGCGCTCGCCAGGCGGGGAGACCCGATGGCGAAGAACGAACTGCTTCGTCGATTCTCGACGACGATCAGGATCAAGTCCTCGGCCTACTCGAAGGCGCCGATACCCACGGCCGCCATCGAGGGGGAAGCCATGAGCCTCCTTCTCTACTCGATCGAGCGGTTCGACCCGGGGCTCGGCCTGAAGTTCAAGACGTTCCTTGAGCAGAACCTGAAGGGCCTGTACCGGTACGTGACCGCCAACAAGAACATCGCCAGGATCTCCGAGCACCAGGCGTTGCAGTTCACCCGGTACAACAACGCCAAGGAGATCCTCCAGGCGTCCAAGGGAAGGGAGCCCACGAACGACGAGATCGCGGACTCCATCAACTGGCCCCTGGCCCACGTGCAGAAGATGGAATCCGCGCTGAGCCGAAGGTCGATCGCGTCGTCGGGGATCGAGGCCCTGCACGAGACGGGAAACATCACGAGCCGGATGCAGGACGTGATGGAATTCGAATACTTCAGCATGATGCCGGAAGAAAAACTCGTGTACGATTATTCGCTCGGGGCCCATGGGAAGAAGGCCATGAAGGACGTCTCCGCGATCGCCAAGGCGTCCGGGCTGACGACCGACAAGGTCTACGCCATCAAGAGGGACCTGGCCAGGAAGATTACTTCGAGGATCTGACGATGGAAGTTCCCAAAGAGCTGCTCCAGGCCATGGTCGACAAACTCAAGGCGAGGACCGATCTTGTCGTTTCCCCGTCCCCAGCCGACATCGCCGCTCATCTCAAGAACCTCCTGTCCCCGAAGAGCGCCGACCAGCCCACGCCCGTCCGCACCATCATGTACTACGGAGGAGTGATCAAGCTCGGGGATCCCCAGGCCCACACCGAACTTCCGAAGGGCTCGAAGAATCCGATGAAGCAGATGAGGGAAGCGTGGAGGAAGGTCGTGTGAGCGGTTGTTGCGGACAGTCCGTTCTGTCTTCTCCGGTCCGGTTCGTCCAGAAGAAGGACTGGCCGGAGATGTGGATAAAGACCGCCGCCCCCGGGGATCTGCTTCTTCTTTCCGACTCCGTCGGATCCTGCGGAGGAATTCTCCGGCTCACCGTGCAGGACACCTTCGTCTCGCTCGATGCCGATCAGGTGTGGCACCGGAAGTCTGTGGCATGGCCGTTCCACGAGGAAAGGATCTCCTCCTTTCGGATCTTCGGCAGCAAGATCGAGTACACCATGAAGTAAAAAGAAAGGGGCGCCAGGCGCCCCCTTCTCTTCGCTTCTTGACCGTCCTACTTGTTCGGGCAGCTCGGACAGTCGGACGAGTGCCCTTCGCCCCGGCCGGCGCGGCAGCGCGCGCAAACGGGCCCGTAGCCGAAGTCCACGAACTTCTCCGGCGCCGGGTCCGGCTTGGGCGGCGGGGGAGGCGGCTCCTCCGGCTTCGTGGTGTCCACCACCGGGGCGTCCCCGGGGAGGACGTTCGGCTTCGGGCACCAGCGGGTCTCGTTCCCGCGGTCGCCATCCCCCTTGATGTCCACCAGGTCCGGATGTCCCGGGACGGGCCCGCGGATCTCTCCGCTGGTACCGTCCCACTTCTTCTTGGCGCTCGGCCCACAGTTGTGGCAGGCCTTGCAAGCGATCTTTCCCCTGCTCATGTTGTTCCTCCTCCTCTGAACTGTACAATGTCTCTGATGGATAAAGAACGGAAGAAACGACTCCTCCATTCTCTCTCGGCTACCGGCGCGGGAGCAGCGGCCGTACCCGCCGCTGTCCTGGCGACGAGCCCGGCGATGCTCATGCTGAGCAAAGGTTTGACACACGCCAAACCGCACATCACTTCCGAATCTGCCTATGACTTTCCGCTCGCTGCCTTCGGGAAGGATCAGCGCGTACACATCGCTCCAGGGATAGCCGCCCAATCTTCCCGCAGAATAGATGTTCCGGAAGTTCCCCCCGCAGGTTCCAGGGCAGTCTCTCTTCCCGTGATGGCCCACGAGTCGGGGCACATGCACGGGGGCTTGGTGCAGAAGTTGACCTCCCTTGGCGAACATGGGCTGTTCTCGCAGCCTGGGATAGGCAAGTATCGGCTTCCCATGATGGTCTCTCCTGTTCACGCCGGTCTTGCAGTCGCCGCGAGCCTTCCCAAGACCGAGAAGAACAAGGTTCTTCGGTGGCTCCAGAGCCATCCGGCTGCGATCGCCGCTGGGATGTCCGCGATCCCGCTGGCGGGGGAAGCCCACGCTTCCGCTCGGGCCATCCGCGGGATCCACAAGGTGTATGGATCCCGCGCCGCGGCGAAGTCCGTGGTTCCTCTGGCTCGTGCATTCGGGACGCATGCGCTCGGCCACGCGCCCGCGATCGCAGGCCTTGCCGTCATGGGCAAGGTCAGGGACTGGCTCGCCAAGAAGAGAGCCTCCAAGTCCCTTGAGAAGACGGGAGAAGCCCCCGGCGGCGGCGCCGTTGGAAGGGTTGTGGATCGTCCTCTTCGGACCTACAGCATGCCCGTTCAGTGGTCCGACTTTCCGTGGATGAACTCCGAGGTCAACCTCATGAAACCTCGGCGTAAGCAGGCCGATCCGGATCGTCCAGAGATCCTTCATGCCAACACGGCCACGCTACTCGGCGCCCAAGAATGAGTACGCTTCTTTCCAAGCTCGCTGAGGAGTTCGCCCCTGGAATCCCGTCCAAGGCGGCGAAGAGTACAATCCCTACGCTGGCCGGGAAGATGTGGGCCTTTTCCGAGCAGCGCCACGACGCCAAGCGCGCTGGGTTGCATTCCGACCTTCGGTTGAGCGACGGACAGACCGCCCTCTCCTGGGCCATCAGGAAGGGGCTTCCCTTGCCTGGTCAGACCTTCCTGGCCATAAGGCAGCCGGACCACACCCACAAGTACATCTCCTACGCCGGCCCGCTTGGCAAGGGCTACGGAGAAGGCATGGTCTCGGTCAACCGGATCGGCATGACGAAGATCATCTCGTCCTCTCCCGAGACGATCCGCTTCGCTGCGCTTGACAAGAAGAACCCTTCCGAGTTCCTGATGTTCAGGACTCCGAAGCTGAATCCGGACTCTTGGCTCATCAAGAACGTCACGCCTACCGTGGCGAGCCGACCGGACATGGCGATCGGAAAGCCGAAGTTCAACGAGGCCCCGGTCGCCGATCTCGGCCGCTTCCTGAGCGATCGGTACCTTCTCTCCTCGAAGATCGACGGCGCGCATTTGAACGTAAAGCTCGGAGACCGCGTCGAGGTCTTCTCGCACCAGCCGAGCGTCACCGGGGAGCACGTCAACCACACGTATGTGTTCGGCTTCGACGGAGCAGAGGTTCCGGAAGACCTGAAGGGAACCACGGTGAAGGCCGAGGGCTTCGCGATGGAGGGTGACAAGGTCATCCCCAATCGAGAACTCAGCGGCATCCTCAATTCCGCGCCTGAGAAGGCCCTGAAGACGATCAAGGAGCGCGGGCTGCGGTTCATCCTCGCTCCCCTGAAGGTGATCGAGTACCAGGGCAAGTCCATGGGGATGGCCCCGTACAACGATCACCTGCCGATCATGAAGAAGATCGTTAAAGAGGCACCTGGTTCCTGGATGATGCCAGACATCGCCGTCACGCCGGAGCAGAAGGAGAAGCTCGTGGCGTCGATCAAGTCCGGGAAGCATCCGTTGACCACGGAGGGGATGGTGGCGTGGCCCGTTCGTGAAGCGGCTGCCACTCCCTTCAAGTTGAAGTTCCGTGATCCCTACCAGGTCTACATCTCCGAGATCTACCCCATGGTCTCCAAGGGGAAGGTGACCAACGTGGCCGGGGGATTCTCATACAGCCTGAAGCCCGGCGGTCCCGCGGTAGGACGCGTGGGAACCGGCTTCAGCGACGAACTTCGGAAGGAACTGTGGGTGGGGCGGGAAGAACTCAAGGGAAGGAAGGTGATCATCGAGGCCCCGGAGCAGTTCCCGGGTGGGGCCTATCGAGCGCCGTCCTTCGTCTCCTTCCACCTGTGACCCTTGACTTTTCGCCATCAGCGAGCATCCTATATTCGTTAGGGCACTACTCGTCGAAAGCGATTTAGGAGAAAGTCAGATGGGCGATGCCACCCGCACGGACAACTTCGGGTTCAAGAAGGTCCCCAACGGCGACCTCGTCATGGGGAAAGTCTTGAACGACTCCCTGGACAGCATCGACGACAGCCTGTTCAAGGCCGTCCACACGCCCGTCCAGAAGGACATCTTCGGGCTCGCGCAGCCGGACGGCGCGATCGTTGGCGGATCTCCCGCATGGGTGCCACTCCTGGGCCCCGGCAACCCGCTGGCGCCTCCGGTGGTGGCCTTCGCCGACGCCGTGGAACTCAAGAAGCTCCGCCTGATCGTGACGGCCAACAGCTCCGGCAGCGGTCTCGACTTCTCGATCGCGCTGGCCAGCGCTCCGGCCGTCCCGCTGACGCTCCCGATCACGGTTCCTGCGGGCACCCCCCTGGACGCGATCGTGGCCGCGGCAGGGCCCGTCCTCCCGACCGACTCGCTGGTGGTCATCGGCATGCTGAACGGCGCCCCCGGCGCCCCCGGCGTGTTCGACATCCAGATCGTGGTCACGGCGGACGTTCAGGAGTAGCGACGGCAGCGGAGGAGCAGCCGATGCCGTTTGTGAACTCCAGGAAGGCGAATGAGATCTTCACCGACGAGGTCGAGAAGGTCGCCTTCCGGATTACTCGTAGCGGTTCCAAGGTGACCTCGGGGCTTTTTCGGACGCGTCCGAAAGGCTCCGGGCTACGAGCGTTACCGGGAAGCCTCTTGACGAAGTTGACAGGGCGGCGCTAAGATCTCCCTTAGAAAGGAGGGCGCCATGCCTAAACGCAGAGACGAGCCCGACACCGAACCCGAGGACGTCGAAGAGGAAGAGTCCGAGGCCGAGGAGGCGGAAGAGGAGGACGAGGAAGAGGAAGAGCCCAAAGCCGCGGATGACGATGTCCTCGAGGAGGAAGAGGAAGAGGAAGAGGACGAAGAAGAGGATGAAGAAGACGAGGAAACCAAGTAGACCTCTCCAGTGACCCGAGCGCTCTCTCGGGTTCCGGCGAACCCGCGCCCAAAAGCGCGGGTTTTTTTTACTCGGAGGATGCGATGGACGGTTCGAAACTCTTCATGGACGAGATCTGCAAGATCTCGGGAAATGTTCTTCAGAGCGAATCCTCGAGTGGCACGGGACCTCTTCGTCCTTCGAGGCCGGAGTTCAAGGCTCCGATCATCACGTCCGGTGCGAAGTCCGACGCCTACCAGAGCATTCTCAAGAAGCTCGAGGCGTTCCGCTCCCGCAAGGCTGGGATCAGGTAGCCGGAGGTTCCCATGAACATCTTCTCCAGGGAACTTCTGAAGGCCGCTGGGGCGTTCGGTGGCATCGGTCAGACCCCGCCGATCGCTGGACCTGTAGGACCCATCAAAGGCGCTCCCCCTGCGGGCGGTCAGAAACTGATCACTCCTTCAGCGCGCGCTGCGGTGAAAAGCCGTCTCGCGGAGAAGCTCGGGCCGAGGATGCAGCCCGACGTTTTCGGCAAGGGGACAGAACCGTCCACCGCAGGAAAAGCTCCCGTCAGGCGTCCTGTCCCGGCTGAGACCCGGCAGGATGTCGAGAAGACCAGGATGGGACGAAGGGTCAAGGAACTCGAGGCTCAGAAAGCCGAGCAGGCCAAGGGAAAAGAATCTCGCGTCGCGGCGACGAAGGAGCGCCGAGCGTCGAGTAAGACCCCCGTTCCCACGAGTGTCCTTCCCGATCCAGCCGCGGCTTCCGGTTCGCCTCCGGCGGACATCTTCAACAAGAGCGGACCCGCTCCTGTCAGAACCCAGGCTTCTCCTGCTTCCGCTCCAGCCCCTACTCCTTCTCCGGCTCCGGTTGCTCCTCCCGTGGCGAATACGGCGGTCCCGGGATCCGAAGCTGCTCCCGCGCAACCTGCCGCCCAGCCTGCCGCCCAGCCGGGATCAGCGCCTTGGTTGAACTGGAAGCGAAAGCTGATGATCGGCGGAGGTCTCGCCGCTGGAGCTGGTATGTACGCTGGGTACAAAGGAATCCAGGGATTCCAGAGAGGGAGTGCCGAGGGTGAAGAGGAACGCAGACGTAGGGGCCTTCCCTGAGGCAAGGCACCTCGTTCGAAGGAAGTCCTACATCAGGGACCTCCCCCGCTCTGCCAACATCCCGAAGTTCCTTCGGCCAGCCGAGATCGCCAGGGTCAGAGAACTGAAGAGCCAGCATCCCAAGATCTCGTGGGACGCTGCGGTGAGGGTGGTGGTGCTCAATGCTGCTTCAGATCTTTCTTGCTGAGATCCGCAAGATTGCCGCATTGGACGACGGCATCGAACCCGGCCGCATGACCGAGAACGAGCCACACCCCGTCGAGACCATCGACACGGGGACGCCTCCTCCCGTGAAGGAAACCGAGGCCAAGGAGCCTTCGGAATCCATCTTTGAAAAAGCCCCAGAGACGACCCAGCCGAGTGCGAGCGAGGCAAGCCCCGTCGGCCCGGCTGGATCGCTTGGTTCCCTGGGGGTCCGCCAATCCCTGGAGGAGAGGTTGGAATCGGCGGATGGTCGTCGTTCGATCCGAAGCGTGCTGACGCACCTGCGCCAGCGGGACGAGGAGACCATCGGTCTCCGGCGCGCGTTCACCCGGGCTCTTCTCCGCGCCCACCGGAATACGGCTGGGCCGTCCCCCACCCCGAGACGAGACCTCCGCGACTTGCTGTACCGCAAGGAACCGTTCGCGGAGGTCTCCAAAACGTAGTCTCCCACACTCCGTAGGACTTACGATCCAATTGAGCTGTTGAGATGTGCCGGCAGCTTCGCCGGCGAGTTGGTCTACCTTCGATTCCTTGGCTCCACCCCCGTTCGGGCCCTTGTGATTTCATCCGAATTCCTCGCCGATATACAGCATGGGTCGGATGAGAGAGCCCGAGTTTTCCACCGCTCAACCCTACTATCGTGGGTGTCTACCGGCGCGCAAGCCTCGCACGCCCACGCACCGGAACAACACCACGCGCCCTGTGATGGAGACGACGGACTCTTGGGATCAACCTTCCCGCTATGGGAGACCTGAAATCCCCGGCAATCACTTATCCGGAGACTTCACTTTCATTGAGTACCTCTCCAGGGCTTTGGAGAGTCTGATCATCGTTCTGTGGCCGGTTGGCCTAAACGTCGAGGACCCGTTCGTGACGGGAAGCATTGCCTCTTTGTCTAAGGGTCTTTTTCCTATGCTCCTGAAGCCCGCCTCCAAGGCTTCCTCCTTGCTGATCGTTCTCATGGCGAACGACCACATTGAATCCCCGAAATTCGAGTGATCGGGGAAAATCGTGCCGTTCTTCAGCAAGAAGTCCTTCATGCACCTTTTACACAGGTGCGTTTGTTTCAGGGTTTGCGTGTCCTGCTGTGCGAGACGCCCACATTTTTGACAGGCGAACGTCCTCGTCTTCTCCAGATACTCCTTCAGGCATTTTTTGGAGCACAGCCTTATCTTTAAGACGTACGCCGTCCACCTGCTGGAGTACGGGATCTTTTCCCCCTCCTTGTCCTTCCGGAACGTGTGCCGCAACCGCTGGACGGATATTTTCTGGATGGGAAATCCGTCCAGTAGCACCTTGTTGCAATTTTGGCACATGCCTACGGAGCATCCCAAGGCGATCCTGGCGAAGATCTCATAGACCGTCGACCACTGCAACGCGGGAACAGGAAATTTCTCCGCTGGGTCTACAGGAAGGCGGATTCCGTAGATGTTCCTCTCCCTGGTCTTGAGCGCCCTCTCCTTCGAAAACTCCGAGCAGTTCTCGTCCGGGGACTTCCTGCATCTTCCGCAGAAGCCCGGGACCGTTTGGCCAACCCTGCACTCCGTTGTCGAGAGTGCTCTTCCGTCCCACGTACGCTTGGGATTGAGGAAATCCCAGATTTCTATCAAGAAACCTTCCGAGATCACCTGCTTGATCCCCTGGTAACCATGAAGAAGATCAAGGGCGATGGCCCGGATGCTCACCTTGTCGGGAGCCGCGAGATGTTTGTACCTTGCTTCCACCGGAATTAACCGGTCCTGACCGGTGTAGACCTGCATGTCGCCTCCTTTGGTCCACTCACTGGACCCAATCTGGAGAGAAGGCCGGGAGGGATTTCTCGTTTCCCCTCCCGGCCTTGGAGGAGACTAATCGAGGAGCGGCTTCAGCCGCTCGTACGCGTCGCAGGCCTTGCCCTGGAGGCAGAGTTCCACGACGAGCATGCGCAGTTGATCGGCGTCGTCGTCGTCCAGCTTGGGAACCCTGAGGACGCTGGGAACGCAGGATCCCATGTCGAGCTGGCACCTCCGGCACAACCCGTTGACGATCACGCAATCGTCGCGGGCGATCCTGGGTTCCATCTTGAGGTTCCTCGTGTGTCCCAGGAGGAACCCCATCCTGGGGGACGCCTCCTTGAGGTTGATTACCAGGCCCAGGGGCGAGCACGGGGTGATCGAGTTCTTCTTCAACCCCTGTGCTCCGCACCGGATGCACACGAGGTTGTCGCAGGTGTTGTCCTGCGCCGAGATCAGGTAGTCGAGCAGAAACTTCGAATCCCTGGGTCCGAGACCGATCATGACGCCGGCGGACCTGGCCAGCGCCCTGACGTCCAGGGGGTTCTTGATGGGCCCGGACTTCCTGGCCTGGGGCGGGGCTACTGGAACTGATGCAACCGGGGGCGGGGGCTTCTCGAGATCCATCTTCTTCTCCTCCTCCATCCTGTCTTACGATGGTAAAACAGGAATCCTAAGCATTCAGGTCCTTCGCCAAGCGAAAGACCTATGCCTACATTCTCTTATGACAAAACTGGGCATGTTTTTACGGGATCGATCCGGTATCCTTATACCTGGAGGTGAACATGGGCGACGTAGTTCCCGATGCCACGAAACTCGCCGGTACCGGCCAGTCCTCCATCGACACTTCGAAGAAGTGGGTGGGCCAGGACTGCGGACAGGTGATCCAGGAGCTCAACGACAAGGTCAAGTCGATCGTCGACGGCAAGATCAAGGAGTACAAGAAGGAAGCCTCGACGGTGGAGGAGGACCACAAGGTCAGGAAGTCCGGCGGTCTGTGGGACAAGATCACCGGGAACTCCTGGTCCAACCTTTCCCAGACGGCCAAGGACGCCATGACCAATCCGAAGGACCAGGCGTCCGCCCAGCAGGGCTACATGGGGAAGTTCAACGAATACCTCGACAAGGGACAGCAGTTCGCTGGGCTCGCCTCCGAACTCGTGTCCAGCGTCTCCAGCGGGATCGTGGAAGAACTTCCCATCCTCAACGCCGTGTCGGAGAGCCTCGGCTTCGGGGTCCTCCAGCCGAACGCCCAGGGAGCCGGATGCGAGAAGTCGCTCGTCCTCGGCACGATCGACAGCGTCGTGAGCATCGTGGGGGGCGTCGCAAGCAACACGGTCTCCGCAGTTTCGGCCGCGCAGGCCACGGTGGCCATGGCCTTCGACGTCGTCCCGGAACTCTACGGCGCCCTCGCCAACCTTCCCGTCGGAACGCTCTCCGTGCTCCTCACGAACAAGAAGACTCTCCTCGCCCGGATAGAAGGAGTCGTCAGCGCATCTCTCGCTCTTTCCATCAAGATGACCGACGACGACTACCCGATGGACCACAAGTCCTTTGTCCTCGCCGCGCAGGCCAAACTGGAGGAGTCGGACAGCAATCTCGCCCAGGTGCAGTCCACTCTCGAAGCCGGGGGAAACTTCCTGAAGCCACTCTGGGACCAGACGAGGAAGACGGTCGGCGAGACGGGGGAAGATCTTCTCGGCGGAGGGAAGGGGGATCTCCGTCCCGGGTTCACCCACATCAAGATCATCCAGTTGATCGGATACCAGGCCCAACTGGTTCAGCTCGTGCAGATCCTCACGGAGAGGCAGAAGGCGTTCTCCATGGTCCTGTCCTCCATCGGCCAGATGAAGACGACGTTCGACAGCGAGATCAAGTTCCAGAACCTGATGACCCCGATCGTCAAGCAGGTCCGCTGCTCGATTCAGCAGATCGTCTCGGACATGGACCAGGTCATGGACGCCGACGCTCTTCTCCGCTATTACCTGAAGGAAAAGAAGTGGGGCGTCGATCTCTGCTGCCTCGCCTCGTTCATGTACCAGGCGAGCATGACGGGGAACACGCTGGCGAAGCCGTCCAACGCCCTGAACGACGCCGCCGACACGGTGTCCACC
>Ga0315295_10001841_pt1 | contig 18079 bp, 12 predicted proteins | sample YL17G14_0_MG_FD_204453 | JGI IMG/M metagenome (GOLD analysis project Ga0315295, IMG submission 204453) | Sediment microbial communities from Yellowstone Lake, YNP, Wyoming, USA - YL17G14_0 | ecosystem: Environmental > Aquatic > Freshwater > Lake > Sediment | place: USA: Wyoming | collected... | reverse complement strand
CGCCGCCACCAGGCCCAGCGACACGGCCTCGCCGTGGTGAACGTCGCGGTCGGCCAGGACGGTTTCGATGGCATGACCCACGGTGTGGCCGAGGTTGAGAATGGCCCGCAGGCCGATCTCGCGTTCGTCAGCCGAGACGACGGCCGCCTTGATGCGGCAGTTTCTCGCCACCAAATCCATCAGGACCGGCGGGGCCAGCGCCAGGACGTCCTGACGGTGTTGTTCCAGGTAGGCAAAGAACTCGGCGTCCCGGATGACGGCGTGCTTGACGGTTTCCGCCAAGCCGCAGCCCAGCTCCCGCCGCGGCAGCGTTCGCAGGGTGGTTACGTCGGCGAATACCAGGCGGGGCTGATGAAACGCCCCGATCATGTTCTTGCCCCGCGGGTGGTTCACGCCGGCCTTGCCGCCGATGCTGCTATCCACCATCGCCAGCAGCGTGGTCGGGACCTGCATGAAGTCCACCCCGCGCTTGAACGTGGCAGCGACGAACCCAGCCAGGTCGCCGACCACGCCGCCCCCAAGGGCCACCACGGCATCCGACCGCTCCATGGCAAACTCGAACAAGCGGTCATAGACCTGCTCGACGACGGCGAGGCGTTTGCTCTTCTCGCCGGGCGGGATGGTGACGAGGCGGCTTGGCGCCCCGGCGGCGGCCAGGCTCTCCGCCACCTGCCCAGCGTAAAGAGGCCCCACGTTCTCGTCCGTTATGATCGCAACCTGCCGAGCGGCGCAGCAGAACCGAAACCACCGGCCCAGTTCCCCCAGGACTTCAGCTCCAACATGGACAGGGTACGTCCGCTGGCCGAGTTCTACGCGTACAGTCTGGCCCGGAAACTCCATCATATCAGCACCCAACTTATCGCGTGGCATCCTCCGCCGCGGTTTGGCGGCCCAATGCCCCAGCGAGCGGCTGCCACTCGGTCGGCCCAATGCGGTAACCGGCAGGTGGGGCGCAGGCTGATTGCGACCGACTTCCCGAACCTACGGGCCATTTGCTCGTAGCAGAATAAGGGAGAGTGCAGGCGGTTGTTCGGCGCCCTTGGCATGCCAAACACTTGCGCATTGGAGTCATAAAGATACCGGTGCTTGACTAACGTGTCAACCGAGCAACCTGTCGGAACCTCAGGAGGCAGAGCCAGACGGAACGAGGGTAGTCAGTGAGGTGAGTGAGCAAACGGGGTGAAGGCGGGATTTGTGTATCAGCGCGGTCTGGAGCGGATGGCCGGAAGGGACCTATGAGGTTCATTCTTTGCACCACACTTGCGGGTCGAACGGTCCTTGGCCCTGGGCCTACCAGTACGGAAAGGCGAAAAGGCATCGAATACGGAATATGCTGGATATAACGAATATACCGAATAAGCAAGATAGTGGTTCTTGGTCCAACTTCCTGTTATGGGTCGCCAGCATACTCCCTTGGCGAAAATGATCCGGGGCAATCAATCTAACAGGAACATGGTGAAGGTAATCGGGGGCGGATGCACCAGCTTCAAGATGGTATCTTGCTTAATGGCAAGAGGTTAAGGCGAAATCATGCCGGGAGTGGCCATTCCTGACTACCCCTTGCGTTTGGCTGAAGGAGCGGATAGAATAAAGGGTCTATGGCGAATATAGCAGAAGCAAGACGTCCGAGAAAACGGACTTTGGCTGCCAAAACGACCGGTAAGCCCCGCAGACCGAAGGGAATCACTACCTATAAGGCGGCATTGGACTTCCTGTTTAGCAACACTAATTATGAGACCGCCAGGCGGCTGCGGTACAACGAGGACACCTTCAGTCTCGACCGAATGCACCGGCTGTTGAAGGGCGTGGGTGATCCGCACGTCAAGTTTCCGTCGGTGCACGTGGCGGGCACGAAGGGCAAAGGTTCGACCTGCACGATGCTGGCGGAGATGCTGACCGCCAGCGGCTACCGGGTGGGTCTGTACACCTCGCCTCACGTGCTCGACCTGCGGGAGCGGATCTGTGTCAACGGGCAGATGATCAGCGAGGCGGCCGTGACCCGCCTGATGGCCAAGATCGCACCGGTGGTCAAGCGGATGGTTGACGACCCGCCGACGTTTTTCGAGATCTTCACGGCCCTGGCGTTCATGCACTTTGTGGTCAGCCGCGTGGACATGGCGGTGGTGGAGACGGGCCTGGGGGGCCGGCTGGACAGCACCAACGTGTTGAAGCCCGAGGCGGTGGGCATCACGAGCATCAGCATTGACCATCAGCGCCAGTTGGGCGAGAGCCTGGCCAAGATCGCCAAGGAGAAGGCGGGCATCTTCAAGCAGGGGGTGCCGGCGGTTTCGGTGCTGCAGGAAAGCGAGGCGATGCGCGTCCTGAAGACCGAGGCGAACCGCGTCGGGGCGCCGCTGCTGTTTGCCGGCCGGGACATTGATTTCTCCTACCGCTTTGAGTCTTCGCGCGGCCTGGGGCCGCACAACCGCGTGTGCCTGACGACGCCGACCAGCTCGTATGAACACTTGGCCGTGCCGCTGTTGGGTGAGCACCAGGCCATCAATTGCGGCCTGGCGCTCTCGCTGCTGGACTGCCTCAAGCGCCGCGGCTTCAAGATCGACGACGCCCGCGCGGTCGCCGGCCTGGCCAAGACCAAGCTGCCCGGCCGGATGGAGATCGTCCATCAGAACCCCCGCGTCCTCATCGACGGCGCCCATAACGCCGCCAGCATGAGGGCCTGCATCCAGGCCACCGGCCAGCACATCCCCTACGACTCGCTGGTGGTCATCTTCGGCTGCTGCGCCGACAAGGACGTCGAGGGCATGTTGCAGCAGTTGCAGTACGGGGCGGACAAGGTGATCTTCACGCGGATCAACAGCCCGCGTTCAGCCCTGTCGGAGGACCTCGCTCATCGTTACACCGAGATTTGCGGCAAGATGTGTCAGACGGCGCTCTCGTTGCGGGAGGCCCTGCGCGTGGCCCACACGGCCGTGTCCACGGGCGACCTGATCCTGATTGTGGGCAGCTTCTACCTGGTGGGCGAGGCCAAGCAACTGTTCTTGGCCGAGCCAAGCATCATCTGATTCGGGCGCCGCCGGCGCCGCCCACCGTCGCTCCAGCGGCCCCGCTTGGGCGTACGCCTCCAGCAACTCCACCGCCGTATCCGCCCGCACCCAATCCTGCTCCTGCATGTAGACGTACGCCAACTCGCCCACCGCCATGTCCGTCCACATGCTCCGCGGGCTATCCCGCAGCGCCGTCTCCACGGCCGCTTCCATCCGCGGCCGAGCCTCCGCCGCCGACATCCGCCCCGCCTTCTCCAACGCCGCGCAATACCGCACGATCAGCGCCTGCGCCGCATCCGCGCTCAACCCCCCCGGCCAACCCGCCCCCAACGCCTCCAGATGCGCCAGACCCCGCTCATACTCCCCCAACTCCTGACCCCACTCCACCGCCGCCCCCCAGTGCAACAACCCCGCCTGCTTGCACTCCGGAAACTCCCCCAACAACCCTTCCTTCAACGCCGCCGACTGCCGCAAAAACGCCGCACCCTCCTCCGGCTGTTTGAGCTGGAACTTCCGTCGAATCCCCTCGCCATACACCACCTGGGTCGCCTCGAACGCCACCTCCGTCCACCGCCCATCCGCCCGGCACAACCCCAGCAACTCCTCCCACGCCGCAGCCGCCTCCTCCGCATTCCCCAATATCTCATTCCCCGCCACCCGACCCAGATACACCCACCCGATATCCACATCCCCAGGCCAATGCCCCGCATAATACTCCAACCACTCCATCCCCCGCCGCGCATCGCCCACGCTCAAAAATGCCTGACCCACCACCCGCACCGCCCGCGCCAACTCACCCGACGCCGCGTGATTTATCACCATCGCCCACCCCGACACCCCAGCCAATTCCCCCTTCCCGCCCCAAATCAGCCGCAAAATCTCCCCCGTCTCCCGCCACAACTCCAGATACCCCACCGCGTCATCGAGCGCTTGGGAAAACTCCTGGTGGCCTAAAACCGGTCAATTTGAGTAATTAGAATGGCTCGCTGTCCCTCATTGCCGTCTGAAATGCAGAGGGCTCAAGTCTGGGAGCCTTCGGGTTTCTCCGCTGCGACGGGCCCCAGGTCCTCGAGTTTCACCCAGTCGATGGCGACTCCGCTGGAGTCTTTGCCGCTGTGTCTGACCCATACCGTCAGAGTCGTAACGGCAGGGGGCAGCACAATGTCGGACGAAGGCGCTCCCAGCTCCCCTGTCGCGGTGGACGACATCGCCCAGGCGCCCTGTGTCGTTCTCCCGGGTTCGTAGGCAACGATTCGCCCAGCCTCCTGCCCCATAGCGCCATTGGCTAAGGCCTTTCGACCGCTGAGTTGGTCAACCGAAAGATCGGCTCCGCTCGGCCCGTTGTGGGCGGCATGGAGGGAGAACGACCATTCACTGAGGTACCTGTCCATTTCCAGCGTGTTCAGCCGCGCCGAAACCCGGTAAGCGTGTCCCGGCCGCAAGCCCAGAAATTGCCTCCAGATGCCCGCTTGCACCTCCCCGCCATGCGTCTTAATGATCTGGTAGAAGAAGCCGTCCCCGGGCTTTCCTCGGTACACTTGTATGGCTTGCTCCAGCCCACCGGGCTTGACGCCCTGCTCAAAGCTTGCCGCGTTGGCATCGGCGCTCGTTGACCAGGCCGTCCAGTTCGGCATGATGCCTGAGGAGAACGGCACGCCGTTCATTTCTTGCTGGCTCGTCGGCGTCAGATGGATAGCCCCCAGATTGGAAGGCACCTCGCCCCGGTAGCCGACCACTCCCAGGCCGATCAGCCCATCGCGATGGTAGCTCTGATGAACCAGTCGGGCAGCCATGTTGTGGAAAGTGTAACTGTTCGTTTCGCCCGGTTCTTTGTAACCATCGCCCTCGTAGAGCACGGCCACCGAATCATAGCCGCCGGGCGGATTGACCCAGCGAAGGACTACTTGGTCATGCGCAACATCGTAAAAGCCACTCACGGATGTGGGGGGACGAGGAATCCCCAACCCCGTCTCGGTCCCGGCAATCACGTGCCACCCTACCTTGTACAACCCCTGCAATCTCATTCTTGCCCCAATGGCCCTCACAAGAGGCTCATTACTGCTGCTGCCGGAGCTTCGGGTCATCGCATCCAGCAGCCCGTAGCGATCTGACTTGGCCTGTGCATCCAATATGGCTGCGATAAGACGCTGTGCAACTGATTCCGCCGCCTCGCCCGGCGCCGTCTGAATGGAGACGGAGCTGCCTGCAATCCTGGTTGAAGAGCGAACCAGTGTGAGAACACCGCCGGAAGCGTGCCCCGTGAAGGTCACCTCGTCAGGTCTTTCTATACTACTCCTCGGCTCGGCATCCTCACACCATGCCAAGCCCCAGCCCCAAAAACAAATCGCCACGGCGCCAAGCAAACTAGCAGTTTTCATGTTAACCTCCATTGCACGCTGCATCCGTTTCCCGCAACCGGGGGGAAACCGTTCTTGATTAAGGCGCGTCACTCGGGTCTCCGTCCTCTTCCCAACCATTGGTCATGGTGGGATGTTCACGCCAGTATGGTATCGGCCCGCTTTCGTTTATGCAATCGTATTTCCATACTACCCAATCATATTTGAACCGCGTTCCTTCGTCGTATTTACTACCGTCATTTGCAAGGTCGCGGGAGCGGTGGCGCGTGGCGTAGAAACGCTTTTTGTTCTTGGTCAACATGTACTCGAATGTGTTTACCCCCCATTTGTACGGACACGTCCCGATCACCTCACCATTGTATCTGTAGTGGAAAGCACCCTCACACGTGACCGTCAGGGTATTCCCGCATGAGTCGCCCTTTGACGCCACCGGGTTGCTGCAACTCCCGGGGCAAGTGCAGTTGGGGTCGGGGATGTCAAGACCAACCCATTTGTTGTCGGTCTCTGTCTGATCGCACGCGGGTTTGATTTCTATTTGTGCCTCGCCGTAGCAGTTTGATAACTGGGAGTCGGCGGCCCGGACGGTGATGGTTCCCTCCGTGGTGCCGGCGGTGATCAGGCCGCTGGATGAGATCGTGCAGCCCAAGGCGTTTCCTGGGATCGACCAGGTGATACCGCGGCCGGCCGGCGAGATGGTCGCGGAGGCCTGCGAAGTAGAGGTCCCGTCCGCGTACAGTACGTTCGGATCGAATGTCATGTCCTCCACGCTAATCACGACGCAATGGCCGGATCCGTCGCACACCTCGCACTTGGCCGGGTCGCAACATTCTTGCGTACCGCAGCAGGTCGTATTCCCTGTGCAGCACCTCTGACCATTACAGCACTGACTGTTGCAGCACTGACCGTTACAGCAAACGCCGCTGCAGCACTGGCCGTTGCAGCAGGAGCCGCTCCCACACGCCCACACCCAGCTCCCATTAGCACAGTAATAGCACGGCGGCGGCGTCCCCTGACAGTCGCAGGCCCCGGCCGTAGGGGCCCAGCAGGTCAGGGCCAGTACCCCCGCCATCGCCGCCAACGCAGCGTATCTTACTCCAAAGCCTCGCATGGCTGCCTCCCTAATTTTTCCGGCTTTCGCCTCGTATTGCCTCTTGGTCCAAGCGAACCGCTCGCCACGGAACGCCCACGAAGTCCTACTCTCGCGTTAGCGCTTTTAGCCGGGACTGCGCCCTGGGCAGGTAGGGGTCGCTCGGGTCGGCGCCGGCCAGATAGTCCAGGCAGACCTCCGCCGCCCGCGCCTGATCGCCCAGTTTCTCGTAGCAGGTGATGAGTTGATCGACGAACGGCGTCCTTTGACAGCCCTTCCGCCGGTCCAGCGGCCGATCGCGCACCGTCTCCAGGAACGCCGCCGCCCGCCCCCAATCCTGCTCCTGCATGTAAACGTACGCCAACTCGCCCACCGCCACGTCCGTCCACATGCTCCGCGGGCTACCCCGCAAGGCCGTCTCCACGGCCGCTTCCATCCGCGGCCGGGCCTCCTCCGCCGACATCCGCCCCGCCTTCTCCAACGCCGCGCAGTACCGCACGATCAGCGCCGGCGCCGGCTCCGCTCTCAACCCCCCGGGCCCACCCGCCCCCAACGCCTCCAGATGCGCCAGACCACGCTCATACTCCCCCAACTCCTGACCCCACTCCACCGCCGCACCCCAGTGCAACAATCTCGCCTCCTTGCACTCCGGAAACTCCCCCAACAGCCCTTCCTTCAACGCCACCGACTGCCGGAAGAACGCCGCCCCCTCCTCCGGCTGTTTGAGCTGGAACTTCCGTCGAATCCCCTCGCCATACACCATCTGGGTCGCCTTAACCGCCACCTCCGTCCACCGACCATCCGCCCGGCACAAACCCAGCAACTCCTCCCACGCCGCAGCCGCCTCCTCCGCATTCCCCAATATCTCATTCCCCGCCACCCGACCCAGATACACCCACCCGATATCCGCGTCCCCAGGCCAATGCCCCGCATAATACTCCAACCACTCCATCCCCCGCCGCGCATCCCCCACGCTCAAAAACGCCTGACCCACCACCCGCACCGCCCGCGCCAACTCCCCCGACGCCGCGTGATTTATCACCATCGCCCACCCCGACACCCCAGCCAATTCCCCCTTCCCGCCCCAAATCAGCCGCAAAATCTCCCCCGTCTCCCGCCACAACTGCCCCTTCCCCGCCGGCCACTCCGCCAGCAACGCCGCGCCCAACTGCTCCCGACCCTTCTGACCCGGATACTGGCAGAACTCCTTCACCAGCCAATACCCCGCCTCCCCTTCCAGCAAATCCCCCTCCGCCTGTTCCGCCAATACCCGCCGTATCTGCTCCTGCGCCGCCTCCACCTGCCCCGTCTCCATCAACAAAATTAGCAAGTGCCGATTCACCTCGTTTCGCTGCCCCGCCGGTGCGCCCGCAACGTACCCCTCCATCACCTCGACCGCCTTGGCCGTTTGCCCCGCCTCCCGCCACGCGTCCGCCACGTCAGACACCATCTCCCCGATCAACGCATGGTCCGCGTACTCCGCCGCCATCGCCGCCGTCTCCGCCCCCGCCGCCTCCTCCTGTCCCACCGCGATCCGCGCCCGTATCAAGTCCCGCCGCGCCCGTATCGCATCCCGCCGCACCCGCGCATTCTTCCCCGGATTGACCATCTCCCCCTGCACCGCCCTCTCCAGCATCTCCACCGCCTTGTCCATCCGCCCCCGCGCCTTCCACGCGTCCGCCAAGTCCCACGCCATCCGCGGCAATACCTCCTGCCCCGCCCCCTCCGCGAACAACTGCCCCGCCTGCGCCTCACCCGCCTCATACTCCCCCAGCCGTATCAACGCGCACGCCAAATCCCGCCGCGCCCGCAGCCGCGCCGGCCCCTCCGGCAGGTTCGCCGCCGCGTACCCTAACCAAGGCGCCCCTTTCTCCGGCCGCTTCTGCTGGCACCACGTGTACCCGATCTCCTGCGCCACCCGCGCCAGCACCGCCGGCTGCCCGGCGTACTCCCCCTCCAATGCCGCCGTCTCCGCCTCCGCCTCCTCGTACTGTTTCATCTCGATCCGCGCACCAACCCAATGCGCCCGCGCCATCGCCGCCTCCGGCGCCCCCGGCCACTGCCGCGCAATCTCCGCGAACGTCGCCCCGGCCTCCTCCGGCTGCCCCGCCCTGCGCCACGCCTTCCCCACCGCCATCAACGCCTGCGCCGCGCCGGCCCCGTATGCCCCTGACATCTCCCCGCAGATCGCCTCCACCCGGCCCGCATCCCCCGCCGCCACCGCCCCCAGAGCCTCCTGCTTCATCGCTTCCAGCGCCGCCGCCCCAGGGGCCTCCGCCGCCCCCGCCGGCGCCGCCTCCTCCTCAATCACCCCCGAAGGCGCTGCCTCCTGCGCCGCCGAGCGGACGTGCCAGGCGTACAACACCAGGCCCGCCGCCGCCAAACACGCCATGATCGCCAACGCCGCCCTTCCTGCCCTTTTCAAAAACCTAGCCATGTGCAGACCTCCCGCGCCGCGCGCATATGCCTTCATCGCCAAGAATCTCTTACAATCAACCCTGCCTTGATACAGGGCCAAGAAACCCGACTCTAGCTTCACCCGCCGGGCTCGTCGCGGGAGCAAGAACTCCCCACGAACCGCAGCGCCTATGCTATACCCGTACTCTGCCCCCCCTCGTCTTGCGTGTCAAGAAAAAACAAAATAATTGCTACAAAAAAATTAAATCCCGCCGGCGCCTGGACTTGCCGCTGGGCCGGCTGCGCGGAACTCCTCAGGCCTGCCGCGGGCTGAGCGGGCCAGCGGGGCGGACCGAGGCGGGGAGGGCGGCCTCGGCGTCGAGCTCGAAGAGCAGTTCGGGCCGGCAGACATCCGCGAGGACGGTGACGGCCGGAAGGTCCTGCAAATCGTGGGCTTGCGCCCAGCGCCAAAAGGCGGCCCCGTCGGCGGAGCGTTTGACGAAGACGGTGCCGGCAGTTACGTCAGTGAGGCCCGCGTTCTCCTCGGCCAGCAGCGCGGCGATGCAATCGAGGGTGGAGGCGATTTGGGCTTGAAAGTCGCCGGGGTGGAGGCTGGCGCCCGACAGATCGATGGCCGCAGCGCCGGAGACCTGGATTTCGGCGGACGAGGGCAGGCGGACGACGGCGCCTCGGGCAAAGGCGGAGCCGTAACGGAAGGCTTCCTCCTGGCGGGGGTTGCTGAGTCGGCGGACGAGGGCAGGGGAGGAGTGGTGCGGTTTGAGAGCGAGGAGATCGAGGCTGAGGGCGGCGCCGGCCGGCAAGGCCGACCCCGCCGGCCAGGACCGCCTCCGTCCCCGGGATCGGGGCAAGGCCCTGGCGGGCACGGAACTGGCTCAGGCCCAGTGCGCCACGATTCGTCTGAGGCTCTTGAAACTCGGGGCCCACATCAAGGTGACGGTGCGAAAGGTCTGGGTGTCGCTGGCGGAGAGTTTTCTGCCCTGGACAAGTGCCTTGCCCTTGCTTAACATCATTTCACAGGTAGTTGGCCCTTGTCGTCTGCCTGCGGCGCGGGTCGTTGGAGGCGGCCAGACCAGGGGCGGCGGTCACCATGCGCTCAGATGAAGGACGGTGACAATGATTCAAGACCTGGAGCAGATCGAGTATCGGCGCGGGATGCTCGAATCCGGCATGAAGCCGGAGGAACTGCCGGTCAAGACGTGGCGCGGGGCGAAGATACCGACCGAGGTGCGGAAATCCATCAACGAGGAGGACATCCTCAACCTCGGTGGCGTCTACGGCGACAAGGACGCGGGCGACCCCGTCGAGTACGACCACCTGCGGCTGGTCCTGACGGACGACGTGGTCGAGATTGAGGTCTTCAATCGCGGCATCACGCTGTTCACGACCGACAACGAGAAGGTGAAGCGCATCCATCGCGTCCTGTGTAAGCTCGACGACAGACAGCAATGAGGACTTGCTGATGGCGGGATCGTCTTCAGGTGTGGAGAAGGTCACTTGGTCCGGGCGACTCGTTGGCGTCCAGCCTCGCATTCGCCTGTTGCGGTCGTTCGATGAGCGGCACCACAGCTACCCAGGATACGTGCCTCGTGTCAGCGGAACGTGCGGACCGGAAACCGGAGAATTCCTGATCTCGGTGCTTCGCCGCATCTATTGTTATGAATAGACGCTTATTTCGGGGGCAGAATTGCAGAAGGCCCGTGGTTTTCCAGAAATGCCATCCGCAGATCACTGAGCGAGCGTCTCAACGCCTGGATCGTTCCGCCGTGGACCGCTGGCGCAGCACGTGCCCGGTGCGCCCCGAACACAAGGCCGTCTTTCCCACCGCGGTGTGGCTGTGGCAACCCGGGGCCGCGGCGTGGGTCTGGGCTGTTTTGAAAGCGGCCGGCGGCAACATGCAGGCCGAGGAACTGACGCAGCATTTGGCTCGGCTAAGGGATCTCTCGCGCCGACAGGCGGGCGGTCTGCGCAACCGAGGTCTCACCATCCTTGAGGCATTTCGGCTCGTCGAAATCGAGCGGTTTCCCGCCGTGCGAGGCGGTCACGCAACGAGCGTCTATGGCAACGTAGGCGTTGTGCGGGATGATATTGACGAAAGGGAGACACACCAGAGGAAAAGGAAGGCAGTAGTTGACGAGTGGAACGAGACGCTTCGCCAGGCGTTCGCTTCCATCGAAGACCATAGTCGAAACAGTGAATTGAAGGGACGAGGAAGATGATCCGTGGCGAACGCGGTCCCGCAGATGACGTGCCCCGTGAATTGATGGCCGAGGTGCCGAAGGCCTACACCGCCCGGTTCGCCGACCTCGTCAGGCTGACGGACGCCTTCTGCGACGCGCACCTCAACGCCGAGTACAAGGACCTGTGCCGCGAGATGATGGTAGCCGTCTGCCAGAAGGGTTCGCCGGTTCTGAAGGGGAAAGCCGAAGGCTGGGCGGCCGGGATCGTCTACGCCCTCGGCCGCGTCAACTTCCTGGGCGACCCCAGCCAGACCCCGCACATGAAGTCGCTGGAGATCGCCAAAGGCTTCGGCGTCTCCCTGGCCACGATGCAGGCCAAGGCGAAGGTCATTCGAGAAGGGCTGGACCTCATGCCCTTGCATCCCGACTGGTGCCTGCCCAGCAGGATGGACGACAACCCGCTGGTCTGGATGCTGGAGGTGAACGGATTCATTATGGACATCCGCATGGCCCCGCGCCAGGCGCAGGTCGCAGCCTACGAGAAAGGACTGATTCCCTACATCCCTGCGGACCAAGATCAGGGCACTCAAACATGAGCCTCGATAAGCCTGCGGAATGCCGCGACCTGCTGTTTCGGAGCTTCAAGCCCAGAAATCGGTCGTAGCCCCCGCTCCGAGATGTGGAGGTGATTGGGGATCATGGGCAAATCGAGGATGCGTTCCTGAATCTCCGGGGCGAGGCGCAGGAGCATGAGGACTTGTGTCACCCGTGCGCGGGTGACGCCCTCCCGGCGGGCGATGTCGGCTTGGCTGGCGACCGCGCCGGAGTCGAGTTCCTGCCGCCAGGCGAGGGCTTTGCGGAGCATCTCGACCACGGGCGGCGTTCGGGGCTCTCTGGGCGGCTCCGGCGGCTTGGGTGTGTATCGGGGCGGCGGGATGGCGCAGACCACGCGGTCGGCGGGCACCTGACGCGTCAGGACGCCGGCGTTGCCGCCCGGGAACGCCGCGTTCGGCCCCAGGGCCACCTCTACGCCCTGCTCACGGAACGCGGTGAGCGGCGAGCCGACCGCGGGCGTGACGTGGACAATCCGGAAGACGACCTCCGGCTCGGCGCACCCGGGGCGGCGTCGAATACTGCTACATCCGGGGAGCCAAAACGAATCTGGCGAACTCTGTCGCCAGTTCAAGTTAACGGAAACGCCCGAGGACTAACACCCTCGGGCGTTTTCGCATCCCGTTGCTGGCAAAAAGTTACGGCGATCCAGCCGACCCTCACGGCGCTCTCTGTTTCGCACCGCCTCGACCGGATTGCGGCAGTGAACGTACACGTTCCATCCCGGTGGCCGGTGTTCTGGCCGCGAACTCTCTGACTCTCTCTTGAACAGCCCGCGAGAATTTAACAGCCCCGTCCGTCTCGGGACCTACCGACATTTCGAACCTGGGCCGGGTGCAGGCTCATCAAGTACCGTCACAGGTCGTGATCTGCGGTCATGCAGGAGCGGGTAGTTGCGTTTCCTTCCAGCGCAATCTTCGACGAAGCAGCGCTACGGCAACCACCGCCGAAATCGTCTTCCGCCAGTTCGTGTTGCCGATCTCGTAAACCAGCCAAATGCCGGTGAGAATCCAGCCCGCAGGCCCCAGTAGAAAGCTCAGCACTCTCCCAATTGGTAATCGGCGAGCAGGCGGCGGAGGCGATCTGGGGGGAGATTCTGCGGTTTGCCGCCTATTCGTCTGCAAGGCGCACGCGACGGTGTACGGGTACATCGCGTGGCAGACGGCGTACCTCAAGGCACATCAGCCGCTGGCGTTTTACACGGCGCTGTTGAACAATCACCAGGGGATGTACCCGCTGCGGGTGTACGTGTGGGACGCGATTCGCCACGGTCTTTCCGTGCTGCCGCCGCACGTCAACCACAGTGGGATCGAGTGGACGGCACAGGACAAGGCGATCCGGGCGGGGCTGAACATAGTGCGGGGGTTGAGCCAGGGCGCGATGGCGGCGTTGGTAGAGGAGCACGGGAGGCGGCCGTTTGCGGACCTCGATGATCTGCGCCGGCGGGTGCGATTTCGTCGGCCGGAGATGGAGAACCTGGTGCACCTGGGGGCGTGCGACGGGCTGGGCGGGCCGCGGCCGGCGCTGCTGGCGGCGCTGCGGCACCCGGCGGGGGCGACGTGCGAGCGGCTGTTGTTTGACGTGTACGCCCGGCCGGGTCGGCGCGAGGTGCCCGATTACGACCGGGTGGCGCGGGTGCACGCGGAGGTGCAGATGACGGGGGTGCCGTTCACGATGCATCCGGAGCTGCTGATCCGAGGGCGGTTCACGCCGGCGCGGCGGCTGCGGGAGTGCGCAGGTCGGCGGGTGCGGGTGGCGGGGTTCGTGGCCACGGCGCGGACGCAGGACGGGCGGGTCATGGGGTTTGTTACGCTGGAAGATTATTCAGGACTGAGCGAGGTGAGTTTCTTCCCGGAGCAACTGGGCGAATACCGCAAGATCTGCCGAGCGGCCGGACCGGTGTGGGTGGAGGGCAAGGCGACGGTGCGTCTGTGGAAACCACTGGTGGAGGGCAGGGGCAGCGGTCCGGGGACGGCGGGCGGGCGAGGCCCTGCCCGTCGGCCAGCGTCGCGTACGATTCGGGCCGATTAGAAGGGGATGGTCGGGGCGACGGTCTGCAAGGGCCAGGTGGCTTCATCGGTGCGGGCTTGCCGGAGGATTTTCTCGATCCTGGCGATCACGTCGGGGTGGTCGGCGGCGAGGTTGTGCTGCTCGCCCAGGTCGGCGGCCAGGTCGTACAGTTCCAGCGGTTTGCCGGGCGCGAGGCGTACGGCCTTCCAGCGGCCCAGGCGTACGGCCTGGGTGCTGCCGCCCTCGTGCAGCTCCCAGTACAGGTATTCGTGCTGCTTCTGCCGGCCGCGGCCCAGCAGCGTGGGCACCAACGAGATGCCGTCAATGTCCTGGGGCGCGGGCTCTCCAGCGAGCTGGGCAAAGGTGGGCAGGTAATCCCAGAACGCCCAGACCTGATCGCTCACGCCGCCCGCTGGGACGTGCCCCGGCCAGCGGGCCAGGCACGGCGTGCGTATGCCGCCCTCGTAGTGGTCGCGCTTGATGCCCCGCAACGGGCCGTTGCTGTCGAAGAAGGCCGGGTCGGTGCCGCCTTCCTTGTGGGGACCGTTGTCGCTGGTGAAGATGACCAGCGTGTTGTCGTCAATGCCGAGTTCCTTAAGGCGGGCGAGGAGCACGCCGAGGTCGCGGTCCAGGCGGGTGATCATGGCGGCCTTGGCTTTTTCGGGGCCGGGCCAGTCTTTGTCGGCGTAGATACCCAGGTCGGGCACCTCCATGCCGGGGCCGCCCAGCTCCGGCGCCTCGTTGTTCGCGTGCGGCACCGTGTAGCAGAGGAACAGGAAGAACGGCTCGTTTTTTCGCGCCAGGAGCGCCAGGGCGTCCTGGGTGAAGAGGTCGTTGGAGTACTCGACCTTTTGGGTGGCCAAGCCGATGAGCTTTGCCTGGTCCTGCTCATAGTGCGTGGCAGGGTGCGTCACGACGTTCTGGAGCGGCACCTGCTGGCCGTTACGGAAGAGGAAATCGGGATACGAGTTGTGGGCGTGCCACATGCTCAGATAGCCGAAGAAGTAGTCGAAGCCGTGCAGGTGGGGCTCCTGGAGCGAGGGGGGGTGGCCGATGCCCCATTTGCCGATGCAGGCGGTGGAGTAGCCGGCCTGTTTCAGGACCGTCGCGAGGGTGGTCTCGCCCGGCTTCATTAGCGCCCTGACGTTGCCGCGGATGGAGCAGTGGCCGGTGTGCTTGCCGGTCATCAGTGCGCAGCGCGAGGGCGCGCAGACCGTCGCCCCGGCGTACTGCTGGGTGAAGCGGATGCCCTCGGCGGCCATGCGGTCGAGGTTGGGCGTCTGGATGCGCCTCTGGCCGTAGCAGCCCAGGTCGCCGTAGCCGAGGTCGTCGGCTAGAACCAGGATGATGTTGGGCTTGCCCGACGGGTGGGCCGTCGGCCAGCAGGAACACCCTGCCAGACAGACCCCGGCCCAGACCGCGATGACCATAAGGCAGACCCGTTGCAGAAAAGCGTCTTCGGACTGTCGCATGGCATTCTCCTGGGAAAGGCCTCGGACCCGCCGCCGCGGACCCGCGCGCTCACCGCTTGGCGTCGTGCGGGCCGTACCAAATGCCGTTCTGGTTGTTCAGCTTCCAGCCCTTCTGGGTGATCCTGAACTCGGGGTCCAGGGGGAACTCAGGCTCTTTCTGCCATTGGTTGAGGTACTCGAAGCCCTTGTTCCAGGACAACCCGTCCAAGACGGTGGCGTTGAGCGAGCCGGCCGCCGCGGCATGACGCAGACACAACTCGATGTTGTGTCCGCGGCAGTAGGACGCGAACCAGCCGGCGATGGCGCTGTCGCCCGCGCCCATGGTGCCGACGAACCGCGACTTGGGCACGGAAAAGACGCGGTGCCAGAGCTCGCGGTCCGACCAGGCGTCCAGGTCGTTCGGCGCCCCGGCGCCCATCTTCTCCAGCACCTTCCTCGCGGCGGTGCGGATGTAGATGCCTTTGTGGCCGCACTTGATCATGACGATCCTGGTGCCGAATTCGAGGAGCTTCTCGGCCAGGGGGAAGATATCCTCCGGCGTGAGCACGTCCACCAGGTCCCGGTGCACGCCGGCCTCCCGGCGTTTGGCCTTATACTTGGCCTCGTCGATGAACTGCAGGGCCTCCTCGACGCTGGGCATCATCTGGTCCGAGACCGGCGCCCACGTCTTCATCAGCGACAGCCAGTTTTCCTGGGCCGCCTCCGTGTCCTCCATGATCTGCGAGAGGTCCAGCGAGGTCGTGCAGCCGAGTTCCTGGGCGCGGGCGAAGATCCTACGGAGCTCCTCGCCGCCCTTGAGGTAGCTGCGGCGGAGCCACGGCGGATAACCCAGGTGAAAGATATCGGTGTTCCGCACGATCTGCCAATCGACGTGCTCGAAGCCGAAAAAATCCGCCGCCGCCGTGTCCACCAGATACATCCTCTCGATCTTGGGCGGACAGATGCCGATGACGTAGGGGCATTCCACGGACGGGTCCTTCTTGATGCCCTGAAACGACCGGCCCGCCGCGTCTTGCAGCACCGTCAGCAGCAGATCGCTCAAGTGATCGGTGCCCACCAGTCCCATCAGTTCCACCTTCAGGCCCAGCCGGTGGGCCGATACCCCGGTATTGGTCACCGGACCGCCGGGAACCACCCGCAGCCCCCGCACCTTGGCGGGCTTGCCCGGCACCAAGAGGTCCACGATCTTCTCCGCCTGGGACTCGATCCCTGGGATGATGTCCAAGTCGAACCACCCCGCAAAGACCACCTGATACGTCCGTTTCTCCATCGAGCTAACTCCCAAATCGTTCCTTGCTGTCCCGGGGCAAACGGGGGGGCTCCGCCTGGCCTGACGGGGGCCCCTGGCGTCCCCATCCAGGCCATTCCTGGTTGTTCTCAGTCCTTGGTTCGCCGGCTCTTGGCCTGGCGGCAGCAGCAGGCAAAGAGGTTCTCGCCGGGGTAGTGCACGCCCGCCGGCAGGTTGACGGCGATGTCCGGCACCCCCAGCATCTTGCAGGCCTCGAAAAGCGTGCTCCCCGCGTGGGCGAACGCCACCGCCGTGTGATGGGGGAAGCGCTTCTCGATCAGCACGTGCCGATAGAAGCGGCCCATCTGCGGGATGGCGAACACGCCGATGCCGCCGAAGCTCTTCGGGTCGAGGTCCAGCACCTGGCCCTGGGCGATGTAACTGCGCAGTTGGGCATCGGCCGTGGACTGGATGCGGAAGATGGTGACCTCGCCGGGGCGAATCTGGCCCTCCAGCGTCCCGCGGGTGATGTCGGGCTCCCGGCCCGGCTCCATCAGCCGGTGCATGATGAGCTGGTGCTTGATCCTCGGCTTCACCAGGCAGCACGACGGGGTGTTCCCGCAGTGGAACCCCATGAACAGGTCGTGGGCCTGGTAGTCGCCGACGACCTTCTGGTTGGCCTTGACCATGTCGTAGGGTACGGTGTTGTTGATGTCCAGCAGGGTCGCCGGCAGCCCGGTGGCGCAGGTCGCCAGGTACTCGCTGAGGGCGCCGTAGATGTCCACCTCGCAGGAGACGGGAATGCCGCGGGTCGCCAGCCGCGAGTTGACGTAGCAGGGCACGAAGGTGAAGAACTTCTCGAAGGCGGGCCAGCATTTATTGGCGAAGATGCCGAACCGCGACGCGCCCAGGTTGTTCTCCAGGAACTTGAGCAGCGCCACCTCGTACTGGGCGAGCTTTTGCAGCAGGTCGGGGAAGGCGTTACCCGCGCCCAGTTCCTGGGCCATGTCCCTGGCCACGCCTCTGATCTTGCGGTCGCCCTTGGCCTGCAGGTAGATGTCATAAAGGTCCAGTTCGCTGTTCTCCATGATCTCGACGCCCAGGTCGTAGAGGGGCTTGACCGGGGCGTTGCAGGCCAGGAAATCCTGCGGCCGGGGGCCGAACGAGAAAATCTTGAGCTGCTTGAGCCCCAGGATCACCCGCGCGACGCCCACGAAATCGCCGATCATGCCCGCGACTTCCTCGGGCGTGCCCACCGGATACGCCGGGATGTACGGCCGCAACTGCCGCAGGCCGCAGTTGTACGACGTATTGAGCATGCCGCAATAGGCGTCGCCGCGGCCGTTGATCAGGTCCTGGCCCGACTCCTCCGCCGCCGCCGCGATCATCACCGGCCCGCCGAACCGCTCCGCCAAAATGGTGGCGGGTCCTTCCGGCCCGAAGTTGCCCAGATACACGACCAACGCGTTGACGTTGCGGCTGCCGATCTCCTCCAGGGCCTGGAGCACGTCCTTCTCGTTCTCGATAATCGTCTGCAACTCGACCGCCGGCACCTTGTGGGCCTTGCACTCCTTGGCCAGCGCCACCCGCCGCCGTTTCGACAACTCGATCGGGAAACAATCCCGGCTGACCGCAATTACTCCCAGTTTCACCTCAGGCACGTTTTTCATGGGTTTCTCCCTGTGTTTGCTATTTCCTTCTCCCGTGAGTCGT
>Ga0315295_10001839_pt1 | contig 18090 bp, 19 predicted proteins | sample YL17G14_0_MG_FD_204453 | JGI IMG/M metagenome (GOLD analysis project Ga0315295, IMG submission 204453) | Sediment microbial communities from Yellowstone Lake, YNP, Wyoming, USA - YL17G14_0 | ecosystem: Environmental > Aquatic > Freshwater > Lake > Sediment | place: USA: Wyoming | collected... | reverse complement strand
CTTCGTCAGCACCGATATTCGGGCTCGTAACCCGCGCTTTACACCAGAGGCTATCAAGGCCAACCGGGTGGTGATTGAGTTGCTTGAAAAGATCGGAGCCCGGAAGGGCGCGACCCCGGCTCAAATTGCCCTGGCTTGGCTGCTGGCACAAAAATCCTGGATCGTTCCCATCCCCGGTTCACGCAAGCTCGAGCGGTTGGACGAAAACCTCGAGGCGGAGAAGATCGAGCTGACTGCAGGCGACCTCAACGAAATCAAAACAGCCATGTCCAAAATCACCGTGGTTGGCGACCGGTATTGACAGGGATTTGGAAGATGGAAATCAAACGTAATGGTTCCCAGCCTTCGGGCAAAGGCTCTGCCGATTATTTCACTGGTAATGTGCGGATTGACCCGCTAAATCAGGCCGCTGAACCGGCGCGTGTGGGTTGCGCTTATGTAACCTTCGAGCCTGGCGCACGGACGGCCTGGCACAGTCATCCGCTGGGGCAGACCCTTGTCTTAACCGCGGGTTGCGGACGGGTTCAACGTTGGGACTGCCCGGTCGAGGAAATCCGGCCAGGGGATGTGGTCTGGATCCTGCCGGGTGAAAAGCACTGGCACGGCGCTGCGCTAACGACTGCCATGACCCACATCGCCATCCAGGAATATCTCGATGGACAAGCCGCAGAATGGATGGAAAAGGTCAGCAATGAGCAATATCTGTCTGGATCAGAAACTGAACATAAGGAGTGAATTATGCACACTGTAAACTTGGCACAAGAAGTAATCGCTCTCTCTAAGGAGAAATGGCGCTGGATGTCAGAGCGCGATGAGGAGGCCCTGGACGCTCTCTTCCATGAAAAGGCTGTCTTTGTCCATATGGGCGGATCCTGGGGAAAAGAACAGGAACTCGAGATCATCAAGAGCGGCGGAATTCACTACAAGCAAGCAGACATCCATGAAGTGTCGGTGAATATCATTGGCGCAACCGCCATCCTTCTAAACAGAATTACGCTGCTGGCCGTGGTTGGCGGTAATGAAGTCACCAATCCCTTTGTGGTGACAGAAGTGTATCTGCAGCAGGAGGGTAACTGGAAGTTAGCGTCGCTCTCATTCACCCGGTTACTTACCCCAGAGCAACACCATTAACCACAGAAACAGAAGGAGAGAATCATGCAAACTGTGAAATTGAACAATGGCGTTGAAATCCCCATCCTGGGTTTCGGAGTCTTTCAGATCACTGATCCGACCGAATGTGAAAGAAGCGTGGTTGATGCTATCCAAACTGGATACAATCATATCGACACTGCTGCTTCTTACCTGAACGAAGAGGCGGTTGGCAGGGGAATCAAACAAAGCGGCGTTGCAAGAAAAAAATTGTTTATCACTACAAAACTTTGGATCCAGAGAAATGGCTACGAAGGCGCGATAAAAGCCTTTGAAAATTCCCTTAAGCGATTGCAATTGGATTACATTGACCTGTATCTAATTCATCAACCATTAGGTGATGTGTATGGTGAATGGCGTGCGATGGAAGAACTGTATCAACAAGGCAAAGTCAGAGCAATCGGAGTTTCAAACTTTCATCCTGACCGAATCATGGACTTAATGATTCATAACAAGATAACGCCTGCGGTAAATCAGATTGAAGTAAACCCTTTCCAGCAGCAGATTGACACGCTAAAGTTCTTGCAGGATAACAGCGTTAAAGTTGAAGCATGGGCTCCTTTTACGGAGTGAAGGAACAATATTTTTCAAAATGAACTCCTGCTTTCGATCGCCGCAAAACATAAGAAAAGTGCTGCCCAGGTCATTCTTCGCTGGCTTGTACAAAGAGGCATTGTTGCTCTTGCCAAATAAACCCGCAAGGAAAGGATGATAGAAAATATCAATGTGTTTGATTTTGAATTAAGTGCGGAAGATATGGATGCTTTTACAACGATAGACACAAGAACCAGTAGTTTCTTTGACCATCGTAACCCTGAAATGGTGAAATGGCTGGGCAACAGGAAACTGGATGTTTAATAAATGAGGTGTTCCGATGACCGGATGGACAAGTGATGAACTCAACAGGATTGGAAACGCAGAAGAACTGCAGATTGCCTCACTTCGGGCGGATGGCCCACTGCGAAAACCGGTGACGATTTGGGTAATCCGCCTTGGCACCGATCTTTATGTCCGATCCGTTAATGGGCGTTCTTCCGCCTGGTTTCGTGGCACACAGGTGCGCCACGAAGGGCACATCCGGGCTGGCGGTGTCGACAAAGATGTCACCTACGCGGAGGCCAACCCTTTGCTCAACAATCAGATCGACACCGCCTACCGCACAAAATATCGCCGCTACGCTGCGAGTATCATCAGTACCATTGTGACTCCCGAGGCGCTGTCTGCAACAATAAAACTGGTGCCGCGCTAGACAGGCTTGCGGATAATTTCTAAAAATCAACGATGGGAGCAAGCGGGGAATACATTCGATTTGAAACTATTTTCCTTGGATTCGACTGGTGTTTACTCCCAGCGGAATGTTTTCACCGAAATAAGGATCCCCAGCAGGAGCATCCCGGCCAGTACACCAGCATCCAGCAAATGCAACCCCCAACCCTCGCCAGTCCACAGCCCGCCAAGTAGATTGACCACATAAGTAAGGGGCAGAAAGGCCGAGATCTTCTGGACAGTCTCAGGCATCAGTTCTCGCGGCCAGGCAGCTCCGGAAAGGATCAGCATCGGGTAAAGCAGCACCATCGCAACGATCTGCGCGGTACGGGCTGTGGGCATGGTGCCAGCCAGGATGAAACCGATCCCAAAGAAACTCAGGCTGCTTAAGACAAATCCTCCCACCACGCTGAAGATATTACCGGCGAATTCCACGTGATAAACAAGCTTCCCGGCGATGACGAGCAGGAGCATGCCCAGGCCGGTCATGGCGAAGACCACGATGACCTGTGCAGCCATCACGACCAGGGGGCTCACCGGCGTCGTCCGCAGGCGGCGCAGGATGCCGTTTTCCCGGTATGTTGCCATCGTGATGGTGATGGGCATCAGCCCGGTCATACCGATGATCATCGCGGTGAAAGCCGGGATCAAATTCCCTATCGCTCCCTGCGTGCTGCCTCCCCCGGGGATGGGATTGCTGCCGTAGATCGTACCGAAGATGAATAGCATCAACAACGGGAAGATCAATGTGAAAAAAGCGCTCACCGGTTCGCGCAGGAACAGCTTGGCTTCCATCCAGGTCATCCTTAACAGGCTTTTCATCTCGCTCCTCACTCTCGCATCTCGCGGCCGGTCAGGCTCAGGAAAACATCCTCCAGGTTTGGCTGCTCGGTGCGCAGGTCATGGAATTGAACCCCCTGGCTGCCAAGCAGGTTGACCACCTCGCTGACCAGCGGCACCTTCCTCCCGTTCTTGCCGTGGATGACCACCCGTCCTCCCTGCACTTCCAGCCGGACCGCACCGGAAAGGGTTTTTTCGAAACCAGCAGGTAGAATTCCATCCATACTGAAGACTACCCGTTCTTCCACCCCCAGGTTTCGGATCAGATTGGCGGGAGTATCCAGTGCCACGATCTTTCCGTGATCAAGGATGGCAACCCGGTCACACAACTTCTCGGCTTCTTCCATAAAGTGGGTGGTCAGGATAACGGTCTTGCCCCGGGTGCGTACATCCCGCACCAGTTCCCAGATGGCGTGGCGGGCCTGCGGGTCCAGGCCGGTGGTCAGTTCGTCCAGGAAGACCAGCGGGGGGTCGGGCAACAGTGCCAGGGCGATGAACAGGCGCTGTTTTTGCCCACCGGAGAGTTTCGAAAAGGGTGTATTGCGTTTTTCCTCCAGCCCCAGTTGAACAAGCAGTTCCTTCCAGTCAGCGGCTTTGGGGTAGAACGAGGAGTACAGGTCGAGCGCCTCCCAGACCTTCATCCGGTCAGGCAGGTTGGACTGCTGCAGCTGCATTCCGGCACGCAGACAAAGGCTCTGACCTTCGCTCTGCGGATCCAGGCCAAAAATGCGCACCATCCCGGCATCCGGTTTTCGCAATCCTTCCATGCATTCGATGGTGGTCGTTTTGCCGGCCCCGTTCGGACCAACCATCCCGAAGATCTCGCCTGCATGCACCTCGAACGAAATCCCGTTCACGGCTACGGTCGCACCATAAGTTTTTCGCAATCCTTCCACTCGTACAATGGGTTCCATGCTTGCCTCACTTGCTTTTCAAGATCGTTTCCAGCGCTGTCACGTGCTCCTGAAAGACCCTGCGTCCCTCGCCGGTGGCAGAGACATAGGTGCGCGGTTTGCGCTCCACGAAGATCTTGTTGACGGTGATATAACCGGCCTCTTCCAGTTTGCGTAGATGGGCCCCCAGGTTTCCATCGGTGACATCGAGAAGGTCGCGCAGGTAGGTGAAATCCACTTCATCTTTTGGCTCCAGGGTGACCAGGGCAGCCATGATGCGTAAGCGGACGGTCTGGTGAATGGTTTCGTTAAGTTCGGCCATGGTTACCACCTCGAGTGGATGTACAGGCCAATGGCGATCATCCCGCCGCCGCCCAGCACACCCATCCACAGGTAAAAGATGCCTGGGAACAGGAAGTATCCGATCAGTGCCAGGGCGGTGATCGGCAGCACCCACCATACCGATGAGAAAGAAAACAACAGTCCCATGGCTGACTGACCCAGCATGAGGAACAACACGATCAAAATGGTCGCCTGCTTCCCATCCGCGGGCCGGGCGATGGCGATGGCGGCTATGGCGAAGAAGATTAGGAGAAGCCAGAAGAGGGCAATCCTTTTTACCATCGGGGCTGTTGCCGGACTGCGCACCCGCTTGCCCATCCGGAAGCCCAGAATAATGCCCAAAATTGTGCCCAGGATGCTTCCTGCAGTCCAGACATAGGCGCTGATTCCCGGTGTGAACTGGGTGGACAGAAATCCGATCAGCCAGACGACGCCTGTGACGATCAGGGTGATGTAACTGCCGCCGCTGGCGACTGAATGGCGGAATTTTCGCATCGTGGTTTGGATGGCGGCCAGGTTTTCTTCTGCTTCGGTGGGTGTGATGTTCATGGGAAGCTCCTTGAGTATTGTAGAGCACTCTATAATATAGAGTATTCTATATCAATTCGTTATTGTTGTCAATCCCCTGGGAGTCAAAAACCTGCCGGGATCGGCAGGTTGAGGGATACTAGATAAAGTGATAATACTAAGGTAATTGGCACCTTGACCCTCTCCTCCCCTCTAGAAGCGTTTCAGCCCAAAGATTCCACAAGGTCACGGATAATTCCCTTCGTTTCGCCAGACTTCCAGCATCAGCTCGTACTTTGCCAGGGGCATGCCGGTGTAGACACAGTTGCTGGTCGAGAAAATATAACCGCCTCCGGGCATCCCTTGCCTGAGCGCATAGCGCACCGATTCGACAACCTCCTGCTCGCTGCCCGAGTCGAGCAGGCCGCAATTCACGTTGCCGATCAGGCACAGCCGGTCGCCGCAGCGCTTTTTGATCTCAGCGATGTCCACCCCGGCTTGCGGGTCAAGGGAGTGCAAGGCATGCGGGTTGGCTTCCACCAGCTGGTCGAGGATGGGTATGATGTTCCCGTCGGTATGCTTGATGGTGTAAAAACCAAGCTCGCGGTAACCCTGGATCAAACGTCCCAGGTAGGGAGCGATGAACTCGCTGAACTGCTGTGGGCTGAGGAAAGGTCCTTTATTGAGACAGTAATCGGAGCATAGGGCATATCCGTCCAAACCGCCCAGTTGCTTCTGGCGTTCAGCCTCGCGCAGTTGACTCGCAATGGCTTCTTCCATCTCGGCTTTAAGTCCCTGCGGGTCCTGTTTGAGCCGCCTGCAGAAGGTCACCATCGTATCGCCATCCGGGATGCTGTAGGTGACATCGCCGTGCTTCATGAGGAAATACCGGTCGCCCGTTCTCTGGCGGATGATCTCGATCAGCCTGGCACACTCCTCGAACGTAGCAGGATTGGGGTGCACGAAAATGGCGCTGTGCTCGTAACGCTCGGCGGTGGCGATGTACAGGTCAGCCATATCACACCGATGGAGTTGTCGTTCCCCTTCATCCATCTGCAGCCACTGGTGATAATTGCGGTGCAGCGGGTGAACCTTGCCGAACGCTTCCATCGTCAGGTAGAAGACCAATTCGAAATGGGGGACGCGGCCGGAGAGAGGCCGCCGTTCCAGGGAGGCGATGAAACGTTCACGCGGGGTTGGTGGATTCATCCTGGCCTCAAGAGTTTGCTCATCATCCTTAATTGTAAGGCAAATATCATCCGCCCGTCAGCGTATCCCGGTCTGGAATCCTGTGTATAATATTTTAAGAATGATAGCCAACTCTCATTAGAAAGTGAATTCGCTAAAGGAGGTTTCTCCCATGTCAGAACCACGTGCAAAATCCTTTAACTACGCCATCGGCTTTTTTGGCATGTCCATTCCGATCAACATGCTCAAGACCTTTGCCTTCACCTTCTTTGTGCTTCAGAGAGGCGTGACCACAACGCAATGGGCAACGATGATGCTGATCTATGCCTTCATTGATGCGCTCGACAACCCCGTTTACGGGTTCCTCTCGGACCGGACACGCTCCCGCTGGGGTCGCCGCCGTCCATGGCTTGCCATCGGCGCCCCCCTGCTGGTCCTGTCCCTGATTGCCTTTTACAATGTACCAGCCTTCCTGGCGGGTAATTCCATCTTCGTCTACTGCATGCTCTTCTACATCCTGACCGGTACGCTCGATTCGGTCATCCTCGCCAATTACGGGGCTCTCTTCCCGGAACTGTTCCGCGACGATACCAGCCGGGCCAAAACCAACGCCATGCGCCAGGCTTTCCAATTGGTGGCCATGATCATCAGCATCGCGCTGACCCCCATGGTGACTGCAAAACTTGGATACGGTCTGACCTCGATCCTGTACGGCATCCTGGGCGGCGCTGTTATCCTCTACATGACCTTCACCTCCCGGGAAACGAAACTCGATCCCGAGGAAGCCAAGCCGGGCCTGTGGAAAGCCATCAAGGATCTATTAACCAACAAGAAATTCTGGATCGCAGGATTCGTCGGCGCCTTTTACAGCGCCGCCATGTCGCTCGTGCTGGCCTCCGTGCCGTTCTTTGTCCAATATGCGCTCGGGCTCGACAGCGGGAAATCCACCTTCCTTCTGGCGGCAGTACTGGTCATCGCCATTGCCGGTGTTGCCCTGTGGGCCTGGTTGGTCAGGAAATTCTCGCTGATGCCGGTCTGGCGGGCGGCGCTGGCTGTCCTGGCAATCGCCTTCATACCACTTTATTTCGCCCAGAATCTGGTGATGGGTATCATCTTCTCAGCCTTTGTAGGCCTCGGCTTTGCGGGAGTGATCACCACCATGGACCTGATTGGCGCCAAGATCATGGACGAGGACACCCAGAAGTACGGCCTGCGGCGGGAGGGAATCATCTCCAACGCGATGGGATTCATGAACCGGCTGAACGGTCTGTTCACCAGTGCCGCCTATCTGCTCGTCTCCAAGATCTACCTCTTCCAAAGCGGTGACAACCCTGGCCCCCACCCGGATGCCGCGGCCCGCTTCCTGATGACGCTCGTTCCGCCAGCATTGATGGTGATCAGTTTTGCCTTCTCGTGGTTCATCAATTTCAAGAAGCCCGCTGAGGCTGCTGCGGTTGCCGGGGCTGACTAGAAACGGAGGCATGCCATGGCTCTTATACGTATTGACCATGTGCCCGAGACCGTCCAGGTCAGCCTCCCCCTGAACATCATTCTTCCTGACCCGGGAAAAATGGGTGCTGTGCCGATATCCAGGCGCAAGGTCCTGTACCTCCTGCACGGTCTCAGCGACGATGCCAGCGCCTGGGGGCGTTATACATCCATCGAGACCCTCGCAGCGGCGTATGGACTGGTGGTGGTCATGCCTTCGGCCGGGCGCAGTTTTTACACCGACCAGCCCAACGGTCAGAAATACTTCACCTACCTGACCGAGGAACTGCCGCACTACCTGGCAGATGTCTTCGGTCTCGCCCCCCGCCGGGAGGATACACTCATTGCGGGAAACTCCATGGGCGGATACGGCGCGATCAAGGCAGCTCTGCTCCATCCGGAACTCTACTCGGCCGCGGCAAGTTTTTCAGGTGTTCTGGCCCTCGCCGTCCTCGCCCTGCTCCCTGATACAGACCCGCGCAAGGCGGAATTTGCGCTCCTGTTCGGCGGCCTGGACAACCTGGCCGGAGGGGCACACGACCCGGCAGTCTGGCTGGAGCGCGCCGCCAAAGATCCATCGAGCCTGCCGCACCTGTTCATCTCTGTCAGCAGGCAGGAAGATATCTATCCGCTGAGCGGCATGTTCTTCAAAGCCTGCCAGTCGCTGGGCGTGCAGTCGGAATACCACGAGGAAGACGGCGCACACGACTGGTTCTTCTGGGATGGGCAGATCCGGCTCTTCCTCGCATCCGTCCTGGGTCCCGTTCCAAAGTAAGCAGAGGTCCCCATCGAAAATCCACTGATCATCGAATATTTCGTCGGGCACGAAAGGGAGGGCGAATACATCACCCTCCCGTTTTCCATGCCGCCAGACACCGAGTCTCTCTCCCTCGCCTACCAATACGAGCGCCACCACGAGAGTGAAATGGGGAAGGATGGTTTCACTTCGCGGCAGGAGATCAACATCATCGACCTGGGTCTGATCGCCCCGGACGGCACCCAAGTGGGTGCTTCCGGTTCAGACAAGACCCAGATCCAGATCAGCGAGACTTCTGCCACGCCCGGTTACCGGACCTGTCCCCTGGTCCCTGGCGAATGGCAGATCCTCCTTGGCGCGTACAAGGTCGCCCCGGCTGGCGTGAAGGTTCGCTACGAACTGACCTTTGCCGCGAAACACATGCGCCTGTTCAAGGGCGATCTGCACCTCCACACACTCGCCTCGGACGGGGTTCTGAGCACGCCAGAACTTGCGCAGCACGCCCTGCGCCATGGACTGGATTTCCTCGCCATCACCGACCACAACCAGATGGTTTCGGCGGACTCCCTGCCCCGTCTCCCCGGGCTGACATTGATCCCCGGCATCGAGTGGACCCACTTCAAGGGACACGCCAATTTCCTGGGCGTGGATCGGCCCTATGACGAACCGTTCTTCGCCAACAGTCCGGAAGAAATCCAGGCGCGCTTCAGCTCGGCGCGGGCGCGCGGGGCGCTTATCACCATCAACCATCCTTTCGACGAAATCTGCCCGTTCACGTTCGATATGAATACGCTCCCCTACGACTGCCTCGAGATCTGGAACGGACCGATGCGGGTGTCCAACCTTCAAGCGCTGGGATTATGGAATTCCATGCTTGCGGCAGGGAAAAAGGTCCCCATCTGCGGCGGGAGCGACTATCACCGCGACCATCTTTTCATCCTCCCCGGCGGACCGACCACCTGTGTCCACGCCATGTCAGCCAGCCCGACAGATATCCTTGCAGGGCTGAGACAGGGGCATGCCTACCTGACCTTTGCCCCCAACGGTCCCAGCATGGAGTTCACTGCCGGAGATGCCCTCCCCGGTGACAGCGTGCCCTTCGCGGAAGTCAGCGAGATTCAAATTTCCGCCAGTAGTCTGCTGGCCGGGGATGTGCTCCAGGTGGTCACCGGGGGCGGCAGCACGCCTCTCCTGAAAGCGGAAACTGATGGGAAATTCGAGGGTGTCTACCGCATGGAAGCCGCCGGGTTTGCCCGCCTCGAGATATTGCGGGGCTTCGTTCCCGGTCTGCCATTGCTGCCCGCCCTGATCTCCAACCCGATCTATTTTGACGCGGCGTAATACAACCGGAGACGGTTAACCTGCTGGTCTCCGTCTTTCATCGAATTTCCTATCACTTCCCGGATTTTGTCTTTTGAGGTCCAACAACTTCTCAAAAGAATTCCTTCCGCGCCTGAGAAGATCTTTTCCGCCCGGATCCCGCATGAAATTCTGTCCCCCTGGGAAGAACTAGGGGTAAATGATCAGGGAGTTGTTGACCGGATTGGGGTCGTTCGGCAGGCTGGTAATGTTGATGTTGGAACCAATATAAGGTCCCAGGCTTTCGTCCCGTATGCAACCAGTCCACACATCCTGCCCCTGTCCGGGTTCCAGCCCCAGGGATTGGTTACTCTCAGCACACAAGCCAAAGGTTTCTGATGTGCGGGAATTTACATACCAGGTTGTGCAGTCAACTTTGATTGTGCCTGTATAGGCTCCAGGTCCGCCGTTGGAAATGGTGACCCACAAATTATTAAGCCCGTCGAATGAACCCCCGCTCAATCCCAAGTCTACAGCTGGGTTGCTGGGTACCGGTGTGCGGCCTCCTCCTCCCACGCTCGGAGGTGTATCTGTGTACACAGTGACTGGCGGCGCCCCGCCCGGGGGCGTGTCTGTTGGCACAGTGACAGGTTTCCCGCCGCCTGGGCCGGTGCTGCCGCTTTCAATAGTCGGGCTGGAGGACCCCCCGCCTGGAACAGCAGCCATCCCTTCGGGCATGCTGATCTCCAGGATGTCCAATTCATAAAAACTGTTATCCCAATTCTGGACGAAAATGTCACCACTGACAAGCGGATCTTCGTCAGAGTAGTCAATGACGATTTCTCCATCCCAGAAAATCGTGATGTCCCTGCCAACGGCCCTGATGAAAAGATCATGCCAATCTGTATTGAGAACCATTTCCCGGCTTGCAAGGAGCTTGCCTCCTAACTGGTCCGACCTGTGGCGGCCCAGGATGAGGCTGTCCTGGTTGAATGAGAACTGGTAGTAGTTGTCATCCTTGTCCCGAAAGCCGATGCTGCTCCAGCCTTGCTGACCGAACCGCAGTCGGGCGTGGATCACCAGGTCGGTCCATTCTGCAGGTACGCGGAAAGTCTGTTCCAGCTGGGCGCTCAGCACCTTGCTCTCACCGGCTGACCATCCCAAGGTTGCCACCCAATTGGCAGGCAGGCCGTGGTCGAAATGTTCACTGAACCATAGCTGCTGGATCGCTGGAATTGAAGTCGGATGGGTGGTGTGAGTGCGCGAGGGGCTGAATGAGGGTGGAGGGGTGAGTGTGGGCTGGACCGCGGTCTCCCCGGCTCCCGGGCTGCAGGCAGTTGTTAGAAGCAGAAATATTACTACAAGAAAGGCTGTGCGCTTCATCTGGAAACCTCCGTCTGGATGCTGATTTCCGCTGCAGGCGTCTGTTTGCTTGAGATAATTATTCGGCGGAATGTGTGATTTTTTTCATCGGGCAGATGCTCGTATTCGCAATCCAAACGGTTGATGAATTGATGAAATTGGAAGGAGAAAGAGATATTCCTCTGATTGATAGCGGGTACCAGGCGCCCCCCCTTCGTATTTTGGGCCTTGTGGGCAATGGGGGACGAAGCCCTATGGGTGGCAAGCCATCACCCGTTCTATTGAGTAGTTGTATCCCTCCTCGCTGCGTGCTAATATGATGTATCAGGATGATACGGAAGGAGGAGGCTATGCTTCGTCTTCGATTATTTCATTCCGGAAGGCTGCTAACTCTCTTGCTTACCCTGGCGCTTGCACTTGTGGCGGTTGGGTGCGGAAATCCCACCCCGCCACCGGAAGATCCATCCGCATGGTATGTCTCTCCGCAGGGCAGCGACACGTTAAATACCTGCCACTCCTCTCAGAGCCCCTGCCAGACGATCAATGCGGTGCTCTCCCAGGCCTCCAGCGGCGAGGTGATCTATATCGCTGCGGGCACTTATTACGAACATCTTCATCTCTACGATCTGGGGGTGGACCTGGAAGGTTCCGGCCCAGGTACCATTATCTCCGGCAGTAACCTGCGCCCGGTAAATGGCGGGGTCATAGAAAGCACTTGCACCGCCTCCAGCACCAGCCATTGTCTCGACACGCTCACCATCGCGAACCTCACCATTCAAAACGGTTTCGCAGAGGAGAATGGTGGCGGAGTCTACGTCTGGTACACCCCGCTCGTTATGAGGAATGTCATCGTTTCCAACAACACGGCCTCTTCCGGCGGAGGGATCTATATTGCTTCGTCGACCGCCACCCTGGATCATGTGATCGTCACCGGCAATAAGGCGATCCCGCTCTACGATGTCTGGGGGGGAAAAGGAGGTGGCATCTACAACCGCGGGATGTTGGCCGTGAACGATTCAACCATTTTCGGGAATATGGCAAGCGAAGAATCTGGCTATGCCGGAGCCGGTGGGGGCCTCTATAACGCCGGCTGGGTGAATCTGACCAATGTGGTCATCACCGGGAATTCCGTCCCGGGAGCCGAAGGCACTGGTGGGGGGATCATGAATCAAAGTATTAATTCACCTTCCGCCATCCTTACTCTCACGGACAGCACAGTGCGTGACAACCAGGCCACCCATGGCGGCGGTTTGGCGAACGATCTCTCTTCAGCCATAATCACCGGCACGACCATCGATAACAACACATCTACCACTGCCGGAGGTGGGATCCTGAACACGAATTCCAGCACCATTTCGCTCATCAACTCTACCATCAGCGGGAACAATGGCGGCAACGAAGGAGGCGGGATCGTCAACAACCAGGGTTCCACCTTGAACTTGACGAATGACACGATCGCCGCCAATCAGGCAACCCATACTGGCGGCCTGGTTTACGAATCCGGTCCGATCTATTTATTGAATGTGCTCCTGGACGGGAATTCCGGCGGGAACTGCGGCTCGATGGTGATAGGCGGATCCTACAATATCTCTTCTGACGCATCCTGCTCCTTTTGCGGGGAGTTCAACAACAACGGCGTTACTACCAAGGTGGGACCGCTCCAGGACAATGGCGGTCCCACATGGACACACGCGCTGCTGTCAGGCTCACCCGCCATCGACGCCGGCTCGGCTCTGCTGGCTCCGAATGTCGACCAGCGCGGCAACGCGCGCCCCCATGATGGGAACAATGATGGCGTTTCCGATATCGATATCGGGGCATTCGAGTATTACTTCACCATGCCGCAGGGGATCGAACCTCAAATCCTCGTCACTGCCACGCCGGGTTTGGGTGATTTCACCTTCGAGGAGGCCTGGAATTGCCTTTCCGGTCCCGGCCCGGAATATGCCGTCCTCGCCCGGGGTGCTGCTGGCGAGACCGCTCCCGTGGACGGGCGCACGCCCGACGGTACCTATTTCCGCGTGAGACTCCCGGCAGAAATTCTTTGCTGGGTGAGTGGGAACCTCGGTACCTTCGACGGCAACCCGTTCGGCCTGCCCTCCCTCCCGTCTCCGCCCACGCCCACCCCCACCCCGCGCTGGATTCCCTCCCCCACCTGGACCCAGCCTCCAGTCGTTTGCTCCAGGTTCGGAAATAAAACAGAATGCGAATCCCATCCGGAGTGCATGTGGACTCCTCCCGGCCTGGTTCCTAGTACCTGCCGGAATCAGTGATCCAAAAGGGAAGGGTTGTTTGATTCACGAATAGCCCTTCCCATTGTGCTCGTTCTCGGTAACAGGATCTCCTGTCAGGTCACCTGTTCATCCACGGGTTGTAAAAACCAGTCGTCAGTCTTCTGGACAGGTCTGGCGGAATGGTATTTTTACAGTCGCGGGAAAGATCCACCGGGCACGGATTCGCCGGATTGGACAGATTTTCTCCGAACTTAAAATAAATATTAACAAGTATTCCTGCTGAAATGACCACTCATGCCATCGAAGTCAATACAGGTTCGATCAGGGTGGAATAAACTCGAGAGGAAACGGCTTATGCAACCGAAATCGCCTGAACAGGAAGTAGACCGGCCTTACCTCACCGATTTGATTCGGAAGGCACTCGACCGGCCAGAGCTGCAAATCGCTGATTGGAAAGTCAACCCGCTGCACGGCGGCTTTGAATGGGACTCCGCCGTGTTTCGTTTTCATGGAGAAGCCTTGGATGGCAGGGAAACCGTCGCATGGTCCTTGATCCTTAAACACGTCAAACCTACCGAAAAAGCAAGTGATCCGGGCGGCATCTGGTATTGGAAACGCGAGGCGCTGGCCTACAAGTCCGGGATGCTGCACCAGCTGCCGGGTGGAAATGTGACCGCGCCAGCCTGTTACGAGGTCCAGGAGCGACCGGATGGTACGGTGTGGATGTGGCTGGAGGATATAAAAGATGATATCAGTTCCCCCTGGTCGCTCGAACAGTATGGTGTGATCGCCCGCCACCTTGGCCAGTTCAACGGCGCCTACCTGGTCGGAAAGGCTTTCCCCTCCGAGCCCTGGATCACTCGCAATTGGCTACGCATGTACGTGGAGAACGCCCAAAAGGCAATCGCGTTCATACACGGGAATTTGAAGCATCCCTTGATCCAGCGTATGTATCCCGGTATTGTACTTGCCCAGATCTTGTCGCTGTGGGATGAACGTGACCGGATCCTGGCCGTTCTCGACCGCCTGCCGCAGGTTTTCTGCCACCAGGATGCATTTCGGCGCAACCTGTTCGTTCGGGGGGGACAGACAATTGCCATCGATTGGGGATATATGGGGATCGCCCCTGTCGGCGCTGAGCTGGTGGCGCTCGTTGCTGCTTCGCTCGGTTTTTGGGAGATCCCGGCTGACCGGGTGAAGGAACTGGACCGCCTTTGTTTCGAGGGATACCTGCAGGGGTTGCGTGACGCTGGCTGGAAGGGTGACCCCAAACTCGTGCGCACCGGGTATGCGGTGAGTCTCTTACTGCGTTATCCCATCGGTGGGAATACCGGGGAACTCATTCCAGTGTTTTTAGACCGGGAAAAGCGGTCAAAATTGGAAGGCGCCTTTGAGAATAAATCCGCCGATGAACTCGAAAAAGCCGATCCGGCTGTGATCGCATATTACCAGGGCGTTCTTCCGGAATCCATGAAATTGCTGGGAATGACCGGTATGCTGCGCCTAGTTGGACGGATTGGGCTTTACTCGCTGCGGATAAACACAGGCAAGAAAAAGTAACACCCTTATGCTTGCACCTCTGAAACGATCGGTATTTCGCACATTGTGGGTCGGCATGGGATTATCTTATGCCGGCGACCGTCTGCAGGAACTGGCCCAGGGCTGGCTGGTTGCCACGCTGACCGGCTCCGCCCTGGCAGTCGGCGGAATCGGTGTACTCAGTTCCATCCCCATGCTGCTCATGCCGCTCGGCGGCGTCATCGCTGACCAGACAGACCGCCGCCGCATCCTGCTCGCCGGTCAATGGGCTGGGGCGCTCATCACCGGGATCATGGCCATCCTGGCTTTTTCCGGACGTATCGCCGTCTGGCACATCTATGTTTGGGCGTTCATCAGCGGCGTGGTCTGGATGGTCATCCGTCCGGCGTACAAGGTCATCGTTACCGAGGCGGTGCCGGCAGAAGAAGTTCGCCCGGCGGTTTCCCTCAATTCGATCACCGAGACCACCGCGCTGGTCGCTATGAACACCGGCGGAAGTGCGCTGATCGGCTGGCTGGGACTGCCGGTTGCCTTCCTGCTCAACTCGGCAAGTTACCTGGCGGCTATCTTCTGCCTGGGACGGCTGCGTGGATTGGGCCGTCCCGTGGATAAAATTCAAGGGCGGGTTTCCGTCAACCGCCTGTTCGCTGATCTGAAGGACGGCCTGGTTTATTTGGCCCGCCACAAGGCGCTTCTGTATCCCCTGCTCCTCACCTTGTTAGGGATCACCATCCTCAGCCCGGCCACCAGCCTGCTGGCAGCCATCGTGCACGAACGCGGCGGCAGCATCGTTGAATTGGGATTGCTGGGAGGCGCGGCCAGCCTGGGTGCGCTTTCGGGGGCGATACTGGCCGGGATGAAAAGCGAGGGGGATCCCCTGCGGACTTACCCCCTCTTCAGTCTGCTGGCTGCCGTGGCGGTGACCGTCTTCGTTCTCAAACCGATCGGCATCAGTGGCGGACTGGCTCTCTTCGCTTTGGGATTCCTGGCTTTTGCCCAGGCGGTCTGGAACACCAGCCGCGTGCCGCGCCTGGCCGAGCCGATTTATCAGGCGCGCATCCAGTCGGTAACCTCAATGGCCTTCACCCTTGGCACACCGCTGGGCGCGCTGTGGGGTGGTTTGACCGTGGACCATTACGGATTACCTGCGTTGCTGGCAGGCGCAGGTGTTCTCGTTGTGATATCAATGCTGATCCTGATCGGCGGTCACAATCTGTTTCGCAAGTCATAAGATTAGTAAAATGGCTTGAAATCAAAAATCCACCTTAGACGGTGGTTTTTTCTGTACCCCTGCGGTTTTTGCCCCCCGTGGATAAGCTAGCTCGAACCCGACGGGGATTTTTTTCAACAGTACTTGTCTCGATTTTTATTTCACTCTAAAACAGAAAAGATTGTTTATAGGACAAATTGCATATTAAAGGGGAGTCAGGCAAGCTGGAGAACATCCATATGAAAATCTGTAAAACATGCGAGTTGATTGCCCGGCGAAATGAAGGAGTTGCCCCACTTTGGGATAGCATCTATCGCACTCCGTTCTGGGACGTGGCCCACTGCTATGAGACCGCGTTACCTGGATGGCTTGTCTTGGTATCCCGGCGGCATATTGGATCGTTGGATGAATTAACTGATCCTGAAGCAGATGAATTAGGACGACTCATCCGCAACATCTCATCAGCCCTGAAGGTAGTTACCGGCTGCCTGAAAACGTATGTGCTCCAATTCGCCGAGTCCCCGGAACATCCACACGTGCACTTTCATATCATTCCACGCATGGCGGATCTGCCAGATAACCGTCGCAGTAATCAAATCTTCGGATACTTGGGTGTTCCTGAAAATGAGCGTGTAAATCAGGAAGCGATGGATGCAATCGCCTTGAAAGTACGGGAAAGGCTTCTGGCGTGCGCCGATTCCCCCACAGACCTTGGCAATGGGACCCTGCGTTAGATGGAAAATTTCAGACTCTGTATCACGAAGATGCTGAGGAAGATGATGGTTGTTATCAGGTGGTTCAGACGGCAAACACCATCACCTGCTGGGTCAACAGGCTGAGTTGGACGATACGGATTCGCTTCATTGCTAACTGGGGTCTTGGGACAGTACTGGGTAGTAGTACACCTGCCTCAGAACTGCCACAGGGTGAAACCGTAACCTGACTTGAAGTACTTTTCGATCGCATTGCGCATGTCGTCTTCGTCGACATACAACAGCGGAATCTGCGAACGCTGGCAGGCAAAGCCATCCTGCCAGGCCTTCAGCCCGGCCGGGCTGACCTCAAGCGAGAATTCCTTTGCCCCGGCTGGAAGCCAATCTGCCAGGGTATGCTCTCCGTAGACCAGGTAGGGATAATCGGCGTAATGCCAGAGAGGGATACCCATCCGTTCGGCAGCGGTGCGTGTGAGCACATGGTCACGGTGGCTGCCAATGGCAAGCGGTGCCACCAGTTCGCAATCGCCCGGCAGGTTCTTGCGAATGAAGTCCGTCACCCGTGGGATTAAATAGCTTTCCTCCGGTTCCAGCGGTTTCATCTGGTCCTCGTTCTCCCGAATGAGTGGTTCCTCGCTCCCCGGCAGGTACCGGTAAATGTTATCCGGGACGGTATAACGCCGGTACACGGAAGCCCCCAGGACCGCACAGCAGGCGGCGTCCTCGAGGCTGCGTTTGTGAGGCACATCATCGCCGATATTCCAGAAACTGTGGAGGAGTTGAGCATATTCGGTCAGCGGTTTGCCCGCTGGGGGATCGCCGGCGCAGATGGTCCAGATCTCCACGCAATCACCGCGCCGGTTCAGTTCCCAGACCAGGCTGCCGGCGGAGAGGACGACATCATCAAAATGGCTGGAAAGAAAGACCCAGGTCTTCAACGGGCATCCTTTACGCGGGCATCGATCTCCTTCTGCGGCACCTTGACCAGGAACACGATGCCTCCAAGGAAGAACAGGATTGCGGAAATTATGAACAGGAGCATGAACGTGGTCTTGTTCATGGTCACCAGGATGACGCCAAAGATGAGTGAGGCCAGCGCCCCGGAAAGACCGGTGGAGAGGTTGTTATAAGCCATGTACTGCCCGGCCTCATCCCTGGGCGCCAGGTCGCTTGCCAGGGCGGGAGCGAGTGCCATGAGCGGACCGGTGGCAGCGGAACGGATGGCCGCCATGACGAGAAAGAGGATGTAATTGCTGGTCAGCCCCATGAACAGGGTGGTGATCGCGCTGACGAACATGGAGCC
>Ga0315295_10001836_pt1 | contig 18119 bp, 18 predicted proteins | sample YL17G14_0_MG_FD_204453 | JGI IMG/M metagenome (GOLD analysis project Ga0315295, IMG submission 204453) | Sediment microbial communities from Yellowstone Lake, YNP, Wyoming, USA - YL17G14_0 | ecosystem: Environmental > Aquatic > Freshwater > Lake > Sediment | place: USA: Wyoming | collected... | reverse complement strand
AGTGGGCTCTCTGGCAAGCCCGGTAGTAGCCCGAGTGGATCATCTTCGATGGTCTGCGTCAGGGTGAGGCGAATCTTCAAACCGTGAGGAACCCCAGGATTTCAATCCTGGGAGGATGTCAGGCATTCCAAGAAGTCACCAATACTGCCCCACCCATTTTGAAGGAAGGTGGCCTCTTTCATTGAAATTTTCCTGAGAAATTCCATAGAACCCGCGTGGCGTAAACCATATAACCGTTGCTCACCTTATGAAATCCGTAATGTTGGAACTATGAATATGACAAGCAAGGTATTGGAACCCAATATTAAAGATCTAATCAGTGCGGACCAAGATATAACATTCTTTGAAGGGCAGGTAAAGAAGATACTAGACAACACACTAAGGATATACAAACGGAATCTGACATTCGTTGGAATATTAGAAATAATCTTTGGGTTCGCGTGGCTATTATTGTATTATATATTTTTTATCATTGGATTCGCTCCAATAATATCCCCAATAGTTTTTATAATTATAGGTCTTTCTTATTTCTTCTCTAGCCTGATTAGCCTAGTTTTCAGCGGCGCCATTTTTAATTACATACCTTCCAAGGAGGTCAGGAACGTCCGAGACTGGAAGAAGTTCCTCGAGAGCAAGGAGGCCATCTCGATGGGCACCGAATCCCGTGGACGGCTCGATATATTGATGAGGATGGTGGCCTCAATGGGAGGGTGGCTCTATGCGGAGAAATTAGTAAGGGGAGGTACACCATCAGTAATGGTTATGCCAATAATGACTGTCTTTTTTTTACTATCCTTTTTTCCATGGTCTAATATGATGGTCAATGTCCTTCTTGTTATTTTCCCCACCCTTTTCATCGGGGTATTTGTCGGCTGGATAACCAGATATTACATCATCCATGTGAGGTATAGAGAAAAACAAGAGTACTGGGGACCGCGATTAATGACTTATAGAGTCAGGCTGGAAGGCTACTGGAGAAGTCTTTAAAGAGTGGACAAAAAGTAGCAGAAGTCAAACCCATGGAAAAGCCCGATGTTTATGTCGTGGCCTGGTACATTGGCCTCATGGGTCAAGGATATAATTGGCGAGGTCTGATGGTGGAAAATTTAAAATCCAATATTTTCCTGAGTAAAACAAGAGATATAGAGTAATAATGAAAAATGAGGCCCCTATTTCTTCATCTCGTCCCAGGCCTCGTCCACGAACTCCTCGGCGCAGACGTCCTTGGTCGTCCTTCGTAGCTCCGGCGGGACGATCATCACCGGCACGGGCACGGTCCTCAGGACCGTCTCCGTCTTGCTACCCAAGAACCTGGCCAGGGGCCCGGTCTTGCCGTGGCTGCCCATCACGATCATGTCGGCCTTGAGCTCCGCGCCCCTCTTGATTATCTCCCCGGCCATGTCGGTGCCTATCCTGACCTCGGGCTCGACCACTATGCCCATGTCCAGGCCCATCTTCTTGGCCTTCTCGGGTATGCCCATGAAGTCGGCCGCCTTGATCTTCTCCTTGCCGTTCGCATCCTTCAGGGACTTGGTGACGTGCAGGGCCACGACCCGCGTTCCTAGGTTCAGCTGGTTGGCGAATTGGATGGCTTCCCAAGCAGCGACCTCGGACTGCCCGGAACCATCCATGGCAACCAGGATTGTGAGCTTGTGCACGCCTGGCATGACCTCGCCGGTCTTGAGCGCGTTGAACTTAGGCAGGTATGCCTTGATGGAGTAGGGCTGAATGATGATCGGGATATGCGAATTGGCGAGAAGGTACTCGTGCAGTGTGCCCAGGAAGACGTCCTTGGCGTCCTTGTTATGCTTCATGCCCATGCAAAGGAGGTTGATCTCCTCGTCCTTCTTGATGAGCTTCTGGACGACCTTCTTTGAATCGCCCTTCTTGGACATGACCTTGATATCGAGCTCGATGCTCTTGGCGGCCTCCTTGACCTCCTCGGTTATGCGGTCGCAGGCATCAGTGGAGTGGCACTCGCACTCGTCCGCGAAGAAGCTCGCCTCGTCGATCGGGACCACGACGACCGGGAACGCGCCCGTGAACTTGGCAATCCTGAGGCCCTGGAGGACCCCAGCCTTCGCGTAGTTGCAACCATCCGTTGGTATCAGAATCTTCTTGAAGTACCTCATGGTAAAGACCGTCCTTTCCTGTCCTATTCTTGGGAAAGGAACTGCATGTATTAAAGATTTACACATCGAGGTGCCCTTGGCCACAGGTAAAAAGATATTTAACGCCCGAGACCTTTCGAACATCCATGACCAAGCTCACCTGGCTCAAAGTAGGCGCCACCTGGACCGAGATACTCAGGGACATGAACGCGCAGAGGCCCGTAGAGTCCTTCGTGACCTATCGGGTCACAAGCGTGCCGGACCCCGGTTCCGATGGCAGTGCGGAGATCGAGCGGAAAACAAGGACGCAGGACGATGAGGATACCTCGACCTATTCCCCAGAGGACCTCATCAGTGAAGGCACCCTGCTCGACCAGGACCCCGAGCAATCGGAGTGCGTGGACATGAACGACGGGTCATTCTTCGTCGAGAGGACCGAGAGCGTCCCTGTCGACATCGGCGCCAGGAATTGCTACAAGCTCATCAGGAAGGTGCGCGGGGAATGCCCGCGATGCAGTGGCTCGGGGGAGTGCCCTGACTGCAGCAATTCTGGTGAGTGCCCGACCTGCGGCGGCAACGCGCAATGCAGTAACTGTGGCGGCGAGGGCAAGTGCACCGAGTGCAGCGGCGAGGGGAAATGCTACAGCTGCGATGGCCTCGGGAAATGCTCGTCCTGCGAGGGAAAGGGACGGTACGATTCGGATGGCGGTCCCGGCGAGAAATGCGATTCGTGCCAAGGGACCGGCAGATGTGAGAACTGCGCCGGCTCCGGCCTGTGCACGAGCTGCAAGGGCTCGAAGAGGTGCCTGCAATGCAACGGGACGGGGAAGTGCGGGGATTGCCAGGGGTCCAGCAAGTGCCCCTATTGCAATGGGTCCCTCAAGTGCCGCGAATGCCAGGGGGTCCAGACGGCCAAGATGATCGACGAGATGTGGTTCGACATGGCCACCGGCGTCCTGCTAAAGGCCACGAAGACCGTCAACAAAAGGGTCGTCCTCGAAAGGAAGGTGACGGCCATGAGCGTGGCCGCGGGCCCGATGCCCACGCTGGCCGTTCGATCCAGTGGGCGGGAAGACGGACTGAGCTCGCCATCATCGCATTACACACCACCGCAGCCGGTCCCAGGCCGTCCATTGCAGATACCTGATGTCTGTCCTGGTTGCGGAAGGTCCCTGAAGTCCGTCGGGACCCCGGTCTTCTGCCCGTTCTGCAACACAAGACTGCTCCAGTGAAACGATGGACAAGGTCAATTGTCACCGTACTTGACCAGGTAGTTGTCCGTGTCGTTCACGTTACCGTGGGGCCCAGAGAAGACCACCATGGCGGCGTATATGTCCGAGTTCCCGTCGGTCGGGCTCGCGTTCCTGTCGTCGCTCCAGGTAAGGAACGCCGTGGTGTTGTTCGCGCCGATGCCAAGGTAGTCCCCGACGAAACCTGTGGTGTCGCCCCTGAACTCGCTCCAGTAGGACTTCCCGCCGCGGTCACCGTCGAAGATCTTGTCCGTAACGTTGAGATTTATCCTGAAGTTCTGGCCGCCGTCGGTGGAGACGGCATAGGTCACCCCTAGCAGGGTGTGGTTCATGTCATAGCGCCGATCATAGAACATCGTATGAATCCAGCCCTGGGGCGAGATCGCCAGGGCCGGGAAGAACTGGTCGGCCCCGTTGCCGACGGTGTCGTTGTTCATGCGGACGAAGGTGGTGTTCCAGGTCTTGCCCCAATCCCGGCTGTAGGCCAGGAAGGCGTCGGAATCGCCTGTCCTGTTGTCGCTCCAGGCGATGTAGATGCTGCCCCGGTACGGCCCGTGGGTATCGTCGATCACCATGGTGGGCATCGTTGGGACCCGATAGGTGGCGTTTATGAGGGGCGAGTTCGGCGGCTTCATCTGGATGATGGACCTGACCGCTTCCCAGGTGCTCCCGGCGTCACTGGACCGGGTGTAGTGGACCGAGTCGTCGGTAAAGTCCCGCCAGACCACATGGATGGTGCCGTTGTCGTCCACCTGGACGTAGGAGCCCTGGCCGTTGATGTCCGCCGTCACGTCGGCGAGCTTCCTTGGGAGGCTCCATGTGAGGCCTTTGTCCGTGGACTTGCTGAAGACAATCTGGCCAAGGTAATTGCCGGTGAAGATGGTCCAGGTGACGTAGACATTGCCGGTCTTCAGGTCCGCGGCTATCCATTCCTTGTCGTCGAACTGTAACCGGCCGCTGATCCAGGCCGTGTGGACCATGGTGACCTGGTCGAACGATGTGCCCCCGTTGGAGGAGCGGGCCACGAATATCATGTTCTCCCGGCCGAAATTGACCCCGTGCCTGTTGTAGCCGACGCCCGCAAGATAGACGTTGTTGTCATTGTCGAAGGCGAGGGCCGGGTCGCAAGCCGTTCCCATGCCAGTCATAAGGGATGGAGGCCCGCCCCTGTAGCCAGGGACGATCCCGTCGCCCCAGGTCTTCCCACCGTCCTTCGTGGTGTAGAAATGCAGCCAGACGTCCTGGGACGGGTTGTTCAGGTCGTTGGACGATGCAACGATGTTGTTCGGGTCCTTCGGGTTCACGGCCACGGCGGTCTCTGCTGACGGTCTTGGCAACATGGTCAGCGGGAAGTTGCACTTGTTCGTCACACAATCCACGAATGGATAGATGGGCTTGGGCGGGACCACGACCGTGGTTTTCTTCGTCGAGGTCGTCTTGTACATGAACCCGCCCAGTCCTGCAAGGAGAAGTATGAGGACCAAGAGAAGTGCCATGTGTTTCTTGCTGAGGTTCGAGAGCACATCATACCGGTTTGATATAGCACATCACCGAGGATTGATATGTATCTGCTAATAATTATAATTTCTAGTATGGTCATTTAATCGATGGGATCGGCGCTGATACCTCACGAACATATTTTGCACGGCCTAGGGCAATATCCTTATTTCTCACAACGTCACATTTGACAAAGACCGATTCCATTTCCTTGAATGGTATGTCTTTGTAAAAAATAGGTATTCGATTTTCACATAATGATACCGTTTCAAAGGAAAATATATATATATCGCCCGGGTGATTTCGTTCCCATGTCCGCCATTCCACTTTTCCATAGGAGACACGGTTTCAAGTCCGACCGTAACGGGGCCATCGAGGGCCTGCCCCTTTATTTGATCATCATCATCGTCATTACGGTCATCGGCCTCGGGATCATCCTCGGCATGATGAACACCATAAAGCCACCAAAGACCCTCGACAAGGTCGTCCCGTCCAAGGAGACCATCGAGGTCAAGGACGATAACAAGGATGGCACCTACGAGGCCAAGAACCAGGCCTTGACCGTCAAGGTCGTGGACAACAACGGGGACCCGATAAAGGGTGCCGTCGTCACCCTGACCGGATGCAATGTCTCGAACGCAGGGAAGACCGCCTACGGGACGACGGATTCCAATGGCGAGGTCAAGTTCACTGCCCTGAACTGCCAGGTCATAGGGACCGACACGGCGCACATCCAGATAACCGCCGAGAAGAGCGGCATGGGCAAGAAGACCGTCACTATAACCGTCATCCCCACGACCTAGGGCCGTTCCGGCGTCAAGGCGTTCTGGCCGGGCCCGACCTTGCCTTGGACCACCCAATGGTCCGAATCCGGTGTTTGCGATACCCGGTCGTGGCTCAGCTCGATCCGCACCGTGAAGTTCTTTCCCGATGGGACCGTCAGGCCGACCACGATGAACTTGTCCTGGGTCGAATTGAAAAGTCCGTTCCTCCCCATGGGCAGGTCCCTGTAGTCCTTGCTGGCCGAGGCCTTCAGCGTAAGGTTCCCGGCCCAATGGACGCGGAGCACCGGGATGGTATGGCCATTGTAGTACTGCTGCATGACCTCGAAGAATCCCTGGCCTTTGGAGGATATCTCGCTCTCGTTGAAGAAGGTCCGGTTGCTGTCCGGGGCCCTCATCGGTACGGGCAGGTCGGCGACGCAGTTCCCGGGGCAGCCCAGGTCTGCGGAATAGGACCAGTCATGGTAAGGCTCCAGCATCACAAAGGTCACGGCACAGGCGATCGTCCCGCCCATCAGGATGACGACGGTCGCGATGGCGGAGACCTTGCATCTCTGCGGGAACTCGGTACGATGCTTGCCATGGAAGGCAACGGCCGCATACAGCGAATAGACCACCAGCACAAGGGCGAGGAAGAACAGTAGGTATGCGACGTACACCAGGAACGGGTATGATGGGGAATAATAATTGAGGACGATGCTTAACAGCGACAGCACAGCGAAGCCAATTGCACCGACGAGGAATGTGGGGAACGGTGGTGGGACCTGCTTTGTCGGCCTCGGCGGAGGCCTAGGCGCCTCCACGGGCCTTTGTGCCGCTGGGGCAGCCCGCAATCGTGACCGTTGTGGCTGCCTGCCGTAGCTCCTCCTCGTGGCCATATCGATTCCCTTCGCTTCTTGAGAAAGAGGTACCGGCCCAACCAATGGATAATCATTTCGTTCAGGCGCTCGACTAGATACCGAGCCGGGCCCTCAGCGCCTTTGGGATGTCCCCTGCGGCCACCACATGAAGGTGGACGCGCCCATCGTTGCCGTCGGTCGTTCCGAACTGGTCCCAGGCCTTGTCCGCGAGCGCCTTGAGGACTGCGATGCCGTCCGTACCATCGACGAGCACCAGGCGGGACCTGTTGAGGCCTCTCCGGTCCCGCTCCTGTTTGATGTCGTGCAACAGGGCCAGGACCTCCTCGAGCGTCGGGGCCTGGCCTCCCGGCTTTATGGGGACGAGCCTAACGAGAAGACGCCCGCCGATGAGGACCCTGAGGCCACCGTGCTTGCCTGAGGCCTCCTCATAGTCCATCTTCCTGAAGACCTCGTCGGGGCATCCGCAACCAAGGGCCTTCGTCACGAAGGCCTTGACCGCCCCGTCCAGGGCCTTTCCGTTCCTTGCCTTTGCCGTTCCGGACCACCTCCTCAGAGAAGGAATTCGGACACTAGCTTGATGAACTGTTCCCGCGCCTCGATGAACGGAAAATGCCCGGGGCCCTCGATGACCTCGAGCCTCGCTCCTCCTATTAGGTCCCTTATCTCCTCGGTCGATGCGATGGGTATCGCGTCCTTGGTCCCTTGGACGATGAGCGTCCTCGCCCTTATCTTGCGAAGGTACTCCCGCACATCGTAGTCGCGCAATGAATCCCAGACCGCAAGGCCGGTCCGGGCCCTGACCTTGGGCACGGGGACCTTGCTGGCCCAGCCTTGGTCGCCGAACCAGGACGGATGGATGGAGGTGAAGTAACGCGTATAATATTCCTGGGGGTCCTTCTTCCTCAGTTCGCGGTCCTTGAGGACCCTATCGAACTCCTCCCTGTTCTTGGGCGGGAGGGAGGCCAGGGTGTTCATGATCCACGGTCTCTGCCAACTGACATACCGCGCACCGACGGGCGCGACCAATACGAGCCGGTCAATGGAACCGGGATACTTCGCTGCGAACAGGCCTGCGATGATGCCGCCCCAAGAATGACCGATGACATCCACCTTGCCGAGGCCAAGGGTGGCCCTGAGGCCTTCCAGGTCCTCGACATCGTCCCAGATCGTGGCCTTCAGATGATCCTGGTCCTGGCGCTCGCCGGACCTGCCCCGGCCGCACTGATCGTAGATGATCAGGTCAAGGTGGTCCGCCAGCGGGGCCACATGTGGAAGGAAGTTCGACCCGTCGAGGACCATGCCGCCATGGACGATGATCGTCGGTGGGCCTTTTCCAAGCCTTTGGTGGAAGAGCTCGCAGCCCCGGACCTTCACATAGCATACCTTGACCTTGCGTCCGGTCATCGGGACCGCCCCTGCATCGCGATGAGGGCCTCAGGCCTTGTGCCCGTTCGTGACCGTCGCCAGGATCTCGGGCTGGGCCTTGATGGTCTTCTTGACGGCACACAGGTCCACGGCCTTGAGCAGGGCGTTCTTGTATTTCTCGGGGAAGTCCGACGGCACCCTGATGTCCATGGATATCCTCTTTACCGCGCGGGTCTTGTCGTCGCGGTCTACGGTCAGCTTGATGGCGATGTCCTTGTATGGTATGTGCCGCGCCTTGCAGAAGTCAGCGACGTTCACGCCGGCACAGGTGCCCACCGAGGCGAAGAAAAGCTCCAGTGGGGTCGGGGCGGAATCCTCCCCGGAATCCGGCCTTGGCTGGTCCGTCCTTATCGTGAAGTCCCTGATGTTCGCGTCGACCCTCATGCCGCCCTTCAGATTTATGGTCAGTTCCTGCTTCATCGGCACACCCGTGGGGACATGGCCCCGTTTCAGCCATTCGCAGGTATTCTATTTAAACCCGTCGAGCAGAAATGACAGGATATGACAATTTTGGGACCTCAGACAAGGCTCACAACGACCCTGTGGAAGATGTCCACCGTGAACCCCACGTTCTTCATCACGGTCTTGAAGTTGTGGTAGACCTCCTTCCTTTTTATCTTTTCCATGGTGACCTCGCCGGTCAACAGGAAGGAGATGGCGTCCAGGTACGACCGCTCGACGTCCTTGTGGAGCCGTCTCATCGACGGGACCAGCTTCTCGGCCTCCGTGGGATCGGATTCCAGCTTCTGAAGAGCATCCGAGAGGGCCCGGACGGCCTTTGATAGGAGGTCCGCCATGGCCATGACAGGCTCGTCGGGCTCGACGTTGAACTCCCTCATCTCCTTGGCCGTGTCCGAGGCCGAGTCGATTATCCTGTCCATCTGCCGGGAAAAGTCGTAGATGTCGGTCCTGTCGAAAGGTGTGGAGAAGGCCAATATGAGCTCGTCCTCCAGGTGCCAGCGGTGCTCGTCGGCCTCCTTCTTCAGCTTGTTGAACTCCTCCGCCGGTCCCTTTGCGCCATCCTCGAGCCATTTCACGAAGGCCTCGATGGCCCTTGCCGTGAGCTCGGCCTGCTGACGGAGCATCCCGTGGAAATCGTACTTCGGGGGGAAGATCCGGTCAATGAACTTCCTCTTCGGCTCGGCCCCATGCACCTTCGCATCGGCCTCCAAGGCCTTCTCATCCTTTTCGTCCATGCTATCCATCCCCCATGTCGGGACATCAGATGAAATATTCTATGATTGGGTACAGCAATGCGGCGACCCCGATGGTGGCCGGGATCGTTATGAACCAGGAGATGAGCATCTCCTCGCCGATCCTCCAGCTGACCATCCGGACCCGGTCCCCCGCGCCGACCCCGAGGACGCTGGAGCCCACGACCTGTGTCGTCGAGATGGGCCCGCCCAGGACCGTCGAGGCAAGCACGGCCGTCGCGGACGAGAGCTGGGAGTTGAGGCTGTGGATGGGCTCGAGCGGGTAGATCTTCTGGCCCAGGGTCTTCATGATGGTCCATCCGCCGCCCATGTAGCCCATGAGCATGATGGCCCCGGTGACGACCCTGACCGATAGTGGCACGTCCCAGGTTGATACGATGCCGGCCGACAGCAGGGCCAGCATTATGATGCCCATGTGCTTCTGGGTGTCGTTCGCGCCTTGGCTGTAGGCCAGGAGGGCGACCGTCCCCCATTGGCTCCTCCTGATCCACTTGTTGGCCCGACGGGTACTGTTCCTGAGCGAGAATGTGATGCCCTTCTGGAGCGTAAAGGCAAGACCGAATCCGATGGGTGGCGAGATGAGGAGCGCGATGAGGACCTTGAGAACGCCCGTGACATGAGGGTCCCCGCCCATGGCGGCCGTGATGCCCCACTGGACGCTCCCGATGCCAGCGGACATTATGGTCGCGCCGACCAGGCTCCCTATGAGCGCGTGCGTGGAGCTCGAAGGCATGCCGACCTTCCATGTGGCGAAGTTCCAGATGGTGGCCCCGATGAGGCCCGTCAGCAATGTCACCAGCAGGGCATGCCCGGGCTCGATGAGTATTATCTTCTGCACCGTGTAGATGACGGCGCTGCCGCCGATGAGGGCGCCTATGAAGGTGAACGTCCCGGCAAAGAATATTGCTTTTTTTGGTTCTATGGCCCCGCAGGCTATGACGGTGGCGACCACGGAGCTGGCGTCGTGAAAACCGTTCGTGAAGTCGAAGAGCAGGGCCAACCCGATGACAACCGCCGCAATAAGGACGAGGTAAAATGACATCCTTGCAACTACCGTCCTTTCGTTCGGATGCTATTAGATATGGAACATCCTCCTCCCGTATAAATTTAAAGGAAGGCGGTCGCATCCAGGAATTTTCTTTACGTACTTGCATATTAGCTAATTTTATATTGCTATGAATTAATGTGGCCACTGTCTAGTACCACGTACTGGAGCCACGTACGGTCACCGTTGGTCAGGACAAGAACGAGGTAAAGAGATGGAGTTCACTTCCGAGCTGGTCGGCCGCGACAAGGCCATGGAAACGCTCAAAGGCCTCCTCGACCAGGCCATCGGATCGAAGGGCAGCCTTGTGTTCATCACAGGCGAGGCCGGCATAGGCAAGACCCGGCTCATCAATGAGCTGATGAAGTTGGCCGCCGAGAGGAAGGTCCAGTGCCTGAGCGGCAAGTGCCTTTACCAGGAGGGCGCGGACCCTTACCTGCCGTTCGTCGAACCTTTGAAGAGGTTCCTCGCAGGCTCCGAGGAGGATGACGATGTCCAGTACCGCATACCCATGGGCCTGTCGGTCATGGGCCTCGAGACACGGGGTACCAAGACGCGCGAATCGCTGCCCATGGGCCTTATGGGCATCGACAGCGAGGATGAGCCCAGGGAGGAGGTCGAGACCGAGACCTCCCGGCGCAAGAGCCTCACTGAGATAGATTTCACCAAGGAGAGGGACAAGATGTTCTCGACGGTGTCCTATCTCCTCAGGGACCTTTCCATGGACCGGCCGATGCTCTTCTTCCTCGACGATGTCCATTGGGCCGACAGCTCGACATTGCAGCTGCTGACCTACATCGCGAGGAACATCAAGGACGTCAAGGTCCTGATGGTCTGCGCCTACAGGACCGAGGAGGTCGAGATGGGCGGCCGGAGGCATCCCCTCCGCGAGGCATTGCAGATCATGAGCAGGGAGCGGCTTTTCACCGAGGTCCGCCTCACAAGGCTGGAACTGGAGACGACGAAGCAGATGATTTCATCGCTACTGAAGGGGTCACAGCTGCCCGAGGGCTTCGTCGAGCGGGTGTTCAAGGAGACCGAGGGGAACCCCTATTTCATAGAGGAGGTCATCAAGTCCATGGTGACCGAAGGCATCCTGGACACCAGCGACCCGCATTGGTTCATCCGGTTCGACCTTTCGGCGGTGAAGATACCGTCCACGGTCAATGACCTGGTCATGAGGAGGATCGATAACCTTGACCAGGAGACCAAGAAGATACTCGAGATCGCGTCTGTCATAGGCGAGGAGTTCACGCTGGACCTGCTGACCGCTGTCACCGGGATCCCCGAGGAGGACCTGGTCGATAAGCTGGACGCCCTTATAGAGAACAAGCTGCTCGCCGAGATCACGGGCACCGGGGCCGACAAGTACAGGTTCACGCACAAGACGATACGGGAGGTCACCTACAACGGCCTCAGCAGGGCCAAGGGCAGGCTGCTCCACAAGAAGGTCGGCGAATGCATGGAGAACATGCCGGATAAGGCGCTGGACAAGGAGGTCTATGCCCTGGCCCACCACTTCTCACAAGGAAATGTCGTCGACAAGGCCGTGAACTACACGCTCATGGCCGGAGACAAGGCCAGCGGGAGCTTCGCTCCAGAGGATGCCATCAACTATTACAATAGGGCCCTGGAGTTCATCGAGAAGCTCTCGCCGTCCAAAGAGAACGACGAGCGGCGCGTGACGGTGCTCACGAAGATAGGCGACCACCATTACATGATAGGCGAGTGGGACAGGGCCGTTGACTACTATTATCTCATGGAGCGGCGGGCCAAGAAGATGGACAACAACAAGATGGTCGGCCTCGCCAACAGGAAGATGGGGCAGATCCAGCGGCTCCGGGGCAACTGGGAGAGCGCCAGGCACCACTATGACATGGCCCTGGAGATCGCCAGGAAGTACGGCGACGATGTGGGGAGGGCCGACTCGGAACGGGGCCTCGGCTACATCCACTGGCGGCGCGGCGAGTTCGACGAGGCCATCAAGCATTTCGAGGACAGCCTGGAGATATCGAAGAACATCGGCGACAAGTTCATTACCGGCAGGACCTACATCGAGCTGGGCAACGTGCTCGCCGAGCGCGGCATCCTCGAGGGCGCCGAGTTCCACTATAACACAGCCATCGAGCTGCTGGAGCAGATAAAGGACTACATGGAGCTCGCCAGGGCCTACAACAACCTAGGCGATGTCTACATGAAGAAGGAGGATTGGAACAAGGCCATAGAGCACCTCGAGAAGGCCGTGGCGCTCAGCAGGAAGCTAGGCGACCCGCACATGGCCGCCTGGGCCCATTTCAACCTTGCCGAGTGCTATTCCAAGAGCAACAGGCTCGAGAAGGCCCTGGAGAACCTCGAGAACTCGAAGACAATGCTGGAGAACTCCGACGACGCCGTCGGGCAGGCCTACCTGTTCATCGAGTGGGGGGTCTACTACCGGTTCAAGAAGGAATGGGACAAGGCCCAGCAGTCCTTCGAGGACGGCCTGAAGATGGTCGACGAGCTCGGCATCCCGTCGGTGGCGGCCTACGCCTTCATGGAGATCGCCACGATGTTCAAGGACAAGGGCGAAATAGCGAAGGCCATCGACTATTTCGAGAGGTCCAGGCAGATATACGAGCGCCTGAACGCGCCCATATTTGTAGAGAAGATGTCTGAGATGATCAGGAAGCTATCGAAATAGGGAGGGCGGAGAGGTGAGCGGGAAGGCAGGGGAGGCGAGCAACGGATATGCCCGGGGCCGGATGACGATGCTCCAGCCCGTCGCCCCCTATTTGGTCCTGTTCATGTTCATCCTGTCCATAGTGTTCAGCACCTTCCAGATGACCGGGGGCTACATGCTCCTGTGGGCCCTGACGGGCCTGATCGGCGTCTACTTCCTGTGGGTCTCGTTCCCGAGGGGGCTGATCTACGGCCTCTGGCTGCTGGCGATATACATCCTTTCCGGGTTTGCCGCGTTCCTCTTCTACGGCTTCGTGCTACCTGGCGGACAGGGCATCGCCATTGGGATGCTCCTCGAGGTCCTTGCCGGCTATGTCGTCTACAATTTCATCATCGAGATCAAGGGCATCAGAGATGTCATCGAGGGTCCCCGGGTGCCTTTGGGCCTTTGGACGCTCGCGGTCGTGCTGTTCTTCCTTGCATCGAACGGGGCCATGGGGGGCCTTGCATTCTGGGTCAGGTCCGGCGGGAACCTTTACGGCTACGCGGCCCTCGAGGTCATAATGACCTTGCTCGTCCTGTACATCTTCACGAGGACCGAGCTTTGCATCCAGTACATGGAGGAAGGCCCCATGGCCGTCAGGAGGATCTACGAGAGGCCGGTCACGGCCCTGGAGACCTCTACGGAGAGGGTCATAAGGTCGGCCAAGGGCGTGGCCACAAGGACCAGGAAGGCCATCGCGCCGACGAGGAAAGGGAAGGGCGTGGGGCAGGGGGTGCTAGAGGATTGCCCTCTATGTGGCTCCCGCCTGAAGTTGGTCAAGCGGGCATGCCCGAACTGTGGCGAGACCGAGAGCACGGCCGTGTGCGAGAAGTCGGGCCATGTGTACATCCCGTGCCCAAGCTGTGGAAAGGCCAGCTTCCATGGTGACTACCGCTGCAAGAAGTGCGATGCCAAGCTGGGCGAGCAGATCCTCTGCAGGAAGTGCGGCAAGGAGGCGGACCTTGTGGATTGGAGGGCCGTCGGGGAAGGGAAGGGACCGGAGGAAGGGTCAGGGGAGAAGGGGGAGACCTCGGGGGTCCCGACGTCGTGATGATGCTCACGTTCTGATGTTCGTGGAGGAGGGAGAGGGAATGACAGTGAGGGAGCCGGACTTCGCGGGCGCGTGGTATCCCGACGATAAGGCGAAGGTGCTCAGGACGATAAAGGAGTTCGAGGCCAAGGCCAAGGGGCCCAAGGCCCTGAAGGGCGACCTCGTGGGCGGCATCGTGCCGCACGCGGGATGGGTCTATTCCGGGAGACTGGCATGCAATGTCGTCAAGGTCCTATCGGAACGCTCCAGGCCCGACACGGTCGTCATCTTCGGGACCCACATGTCCCCTGGCATGAGGCCGACCATATTCGTCAAGGGCGAATGGTGGACGCCGTTCGGGAACCTGACAGTCGATACGGACATCGTCAAGGCCCTGACGGGCAAGTTCAAGTTCGAGGAGGAGAGCCCGGAATACCACGAGCAGGACAACACCATCGAGCTCCAGATGCCGTTCGTGAAGCATTACCTGCCGGATGTCAAGGTCGTGACCATAGGGGCCCCGCCTAGCGACGTGTCGTTCCAGATAGCCGAGGCCATCGTGGCCGAGGCCAAGAAGCTGAAGAGGAAGGTCGTGGTCATCGGCTCGACGGACCTGACGCATTACGGCCCGAACTACGGGATGATGCCGAAAGGGGTCGGCTCCGAGGCCGTCAAATGGGTCAAGGAGGTCAACGACAAGAAGGTCATCGACCTCATGTTGGCCATGGAGGCCGAGAAGGTCCGCGAGGAGGCCCTTGATAATCACAACTCGTGCTGCATGGGGGCCGCCAGCACGGCCATCCATATGGGCAAGCTGCTCGGGGCCAAGAAGGGCGAGGTCCTGGATTATTACACGAGCTATGATGTGGACCCGGCCACGAGCTTCGTCGGGTATGTCGGGATGGTCTTCTAGGTCGCTAGCGTAATTAACTATATAAATCATCGTTGATTTTTCACTAAAATTTAAATAGTAGAGTGACCATTTATATTACCATGAAAAAGCCAGCCCTTACGGACCGGTTATTGGTCAGACATTGGCTGACCCATCCTGAAGAAAGTGCCTATGAGGCAGCAAAACACATGAACTTATCAAAACGGACTGTTCAATTTGCTGCAAAGAGGATCAAGGCTCGAACAGGAATCCAAAGAGAAAGACTTCTCGAATTTCTTTGTGAGAATCCAATAGCCCATAAGAACATAGGATTCTATCACCCCAATCCGAATGTTTGGCTCCGCCACCCGCCTGTTCCTGTCAGTCTAAGCGGTGAGGATGCTGCTGCCGTGATGGGTTGGGACATCGTCCCGAATCGACATATTTTCTATATCGAGGCAACCGAGGTCAATACAGTTGTAAAAAGTTTGTTGGGCACTGGTGGGAGGCTGGCCGAGGATATGGATCAGAACATCAGTCTTCGTCTACGGGACAAATGGATGATCGATGAACCGGTCCCTTTGGTCGAGCGAGGGCAGCGATTAGTGGATTACAAGGAGAGCAAGAACATCCAGCTCCTTGCGGGGTTGGAGGAAGGTCGTTGGGATTGACACGAGAATTCTTTTCTATAGCGTCGCTTCGAAGTCCTCGATAGTCTGGGTGAACTCAGTGTCCTCTTTTATGGTCTCCCGGGCCTTCCGACCCTGGTTGGAAAATACCAAACATTACCAGAAATATAATGTATTACAGATCGCTAGAATATGATATCAGTTAGGGCTCTCATATGACATCATACCAGGGAAGCAGAACGATATACGAGAACGCGGACGGTAGCCCGGCCGATGCGCCCGAGCCGAATAGAGGGGCCGCCGGCAATGCCGTCCAGGAACCCTCTACATACCAGACGTACGCGCCCTACCCGATGTACCAACAGAGCACCATGCCATACCTGGTCCCTTATATCCCTCGCCCGGCACCCTGGGCGAACCCCTTCAGCATCGGCAAGATCTCCCTGCTGTTCGGGATAGCCAACTGCAGCCTGCTTTTCCTGCTGGGCTATGTGTCCTTCCAGTTCATCACCGAGCCCTACTACCTCCAGGGCGATCTGAACATCAGGGCTGGCATCGACCCGTACCTGCTCATGGAATGCTTCTCGATATTCCTGGTGGTCTACGGGGTATGCAGTTTCATCGCTCAAGGGAGGGCCCTGGTCCAGGAAAGGGTCTGGACCGTGATCGGCATGGTGGCACTGCCCTTTGTACTGATCTTTGCGGGGTTCCTCATCTACGTGGTCCCGTCGATGAGGGTGGTCCTTATCGTCATCCCGCTGATCGTGGCCTATGCCAATATCGTGTTCATGGCCAATTCATACTATTCGGGCCTGACCCCTGTGGCCAAGAGGAACGTCCAATGGCTGACGGTCATCGGAGCGGCCCTGACCATCGCATGGGCAGTGATGTTCGAGTACTTCATCAACCAGGACCGGACGATAGGATGCATCATCACTTATGTCTGCTGTGCCGCCGCGGGCCTCACGAGCCTTGGCACGGGCGTGTTCGTCTTCTCGATGACGACGCGCCGAGCGTCCGTCGGAGGCGTAAAGGATGCCGCGCCCCAGCCCGCCCAAACGGGAACGATGGTTGTCCAAGGACCGAAGGAGACATCCACCAAGCCTCGCCCAAGGAAGGCCGACATCCTGATGGCCCCGGTATGGCTGTTCATATTCGTGGCCCTCGTCAACATCGTCCTCTTCGTACCGCCGATGGCGAAGTACTCCAGCGGCCCGGTCCTGGAGATCCGCGAGTCACACATCGACACCAAGGGGATCAATTACTACGTCAAGGTCGCTAATACAGGCGGGTCCCCGGCCGTGGGAATCATCGAGCTCTGGGTGAAGAACAGCACGAACCGATTCATTGTGGACCAGACCGACAGGATAGATGGCTTTGGGGAATGGACCTCATCGGGGAAAGTACCGATAGGAATGTGCCCTAAGAGCGTGCACTGCGATATCGAACTTGTCTTCAAAGGGAATGTCGTTGCCACCCACCGTCTCACTATGTCGAGTGGCGGTGATTGCATGATCCCGATATCATTCATCGCACTGGCGTCCTGCAGCGCCTACGCGGTCAGGCCCAGGGCTCGCCATATAAGAAAACAAGAATGAAAACGGAACCTCGGTCTTATAACGTCGCCTCGAAATCCTCGATGGTCTGGGTGAACTCAGCGTCCTCTTTTATGGTCCCCCGGGCCTTCAGGATCTCCCTTGCGAGCAGCCAGTAGACGATGGCCAGGCTCCGGCGACCTTTGTTGTTCGCCGGGATGACCAGGTCCACGTTCTTGGTCTCGTTGTTGGCGTCGCAGAGCCCGATGATGGGCACGCCGATGTTCAGGGCCTCCCTCAGGGCCTGGACGTCCGCCGCGGGGTCCGTCACGAACAGCAACGACGGCTCGTTGAACTGGGGCAGCGTCGGGTTGGTCATGGAGCCTGGGACGAACCGGCCGGCCATCTCGGAGCACCCGATGGTCTTGGCGAAGACCTTGACGGGCTTCTGACCGTACTGCCTTGCGGACACGACCATGATGCCCTTGGGGTCGTACGAGGACAGGAGCTTGGCCGCGAAACGGATCCTTTCGTCGGTCTTCTTGATGTCCAGGACGTAAAGGCCGTCGTTCCTGACCTTGAAGATGAACTGGCGCATGTCGGCGCTCTTCTGCTGCGTGCCGATGTGGACGCCGGATGTGAGATAGGTCTCCTCGGTGACCAGGAGGCTCTCCTTCGGCTTCTCCCCGGTCTCTTCTTCCTGCACTACTGGTTCGGTGGGTTGCTCTGGCATTTGTCCATCCCCGTTCGTTCTCGTCATCCAATCGTATATTGAAGGTAAGGCTTTGGTAATACTTTCTCCTTTATATTCTTTAGGCCTGAAGGCTTTTTGCTTTATGGGCTAGTTTGTTCTTGAAGGCTTCGGCCCTGTTTACAAATTCCATCGTAGGGACCTTTCCATCGAGATAATCCTTCATCAATGCCACGGCCTCAATAGGGACCCCATCCATGGATATTACTTCTACCGTTGGGCATTCCAAGAAACCCGTTGCCCCATTGGGTAGGAGCTGTGCTTGTTCATCTAGGACCTCTTGGGCCTCGGGTTGATCATACCAATCCCTCATATGGCCCCCGGCTTTTACATCATGGCCCATTAGATGGGTGCAGTCCCGTCTTCTAGGTCCACTTCCCATGTAATCCTCGACGGTGCGTCCCCAAAGGTTTCCAGC
>Ga0315295_10001835_pt1 | contig 18123 bp, 18 predicted proteins | sample YL17G14_0_MG_FD_204453 | JGI IMG/M metagenome (GOLD analysis project Ga0315295, IMG submission 204453) | Sediment microbial communities from Yellowstone Lake, YNP, Wyoming, USA - YL17G14_0 | ecosystem: Environmental > Aquatic > Freshwater > Lake > Sediment | place: USA: Wyoming | collected... | reverse complement strand
AACGGCGCCATCCTGCGCGAGCCCGAGGAGTTCTTCGCCGCCTGCATCGACGCCGCCGTCATCGGCACGCTCCAGGCCGCCTACACCGACATCCCCTACCTCGGGCCGGTGTCGCGCTACCTCAACGAGCGCGACGCGCTGCTCGGCGTCTCCATCTGCGGGTTCATGGACAATCCGGAGATCCTCTTCAACCCCGCCGTGCTGGAGCGCGGGGCGCGCCTGACCCGGGCGGTCAACCAGATCGTCGCCGAGGTCCTCGGCCTGCGGCCGGCGGCGCGCGTCACCTGCGTCAAGCCCGAAGGCACGGCGTCGCTGCTGCTCGGCGCGGCCTCCGGCATCCACCCGCACCACGCGCGGCACTACTTCCGCCGCGTGCAGGCCAGCCGCCGCGACCCCGTCTACCGGCATTTCCACGCCGCCAACCCGCACCTCGCCGAGGCCTCGGTCTACCGGCCCGACTCGGACGACGTCATCACCTTCCCCGTCGAGGCGTCGCCGCACGCCATCCTGCGCGACGAGATCGGCGCGCTGGATTTCCTGCACTTCGTCCAGCTCGTCCAGAAGCACTGGGTGCTCGCCGGCGAGGCGGAGACAACCCGTTCCCCCGGGCTGCACCACAACGTCTCGCACACCTGCACGGTGCCGGCGGGCGACTGGGAGGCGGTTGCGGACTTCATCTGGCGCCACCGCGAGGGCTTCACCGGCGTCGCGCTCTTCGCCCACGACGGGGCCAAGCGCTACCCACAGGCCCCCCGCGAGGCGGTCGAGACGGACGAGGACGTGGCGCGGTGGAACCGGCTGAAATACCAGCCGGTCGACTACAAGCAACTCGCCGAAAAAACCGATGAAACCGCCCTCAAGGACGTCGTGGCCTGCGCCGGCGGCGCCTGCGAGCTGTCCTGACCCGGCCCGGGGCGCGCAACCCACGCGAAGTGGTTCACAAGAATTGCGCAGACGCGCCGGACCTCCGGCGGCATACTAGCGCCACCATGCAAGGGAAAATCATCAAGGCGTTGCAGGAGCGCCGCGCCCAGATCCGCGCCCGGTGGGAAGCCTTGCTCCGGATTGAGAAGGTGACCACCCCGCTGGCGAACCCGGACACGTTGGTTTTCGGGCTGGATCATTCCCTCGATGAGATTTTTGCCGCGCTGCGCCAGCCCCCGCCGCACACCCCCGAATCGGATCTGGCCAAGGCCGAGGGACCCAGCCCGTGGCGGGCCTACTTCCGCGCCGGCGAACAGGCGCTGCTGGAATCCCTGGTGCTGTTGCAGGCGGAGATGGATTCGCTGGATCCGGCGGCGCGCGACACGTCCTTTGGCAAACTGAAACAGGTGATCAACAACCTGACCCAGCGCGAAATCGGCGCCTGGGCCGGCATCTGCCAGCAGACCGGCAAGCCGCGGCGCGCCCGGCCCGCAGGCAAACCCGCGACCGCCCATTCGGCCGCGGACCATGCGCGCCGGAGCCGGGCGCATTCCTCGACCGGCGCATGAGCGAGCCTCCCCTTGTCGGACCGGACCCGATCGTGCAGTTCGCGGAATGGTTCGGGGCGGCCACGCAGGGCGGCGTGCCCGAGCCCACCGCCATGGCCGTGGCGACCGCCGGCGCCGACGGCATGCCCAGCGTGCGCATGCTCCTGCTCAAGGGCGTCGATGCCCGCGGCTTTGTCTTCTACACCAACCTCGGCAGCCCCAAGGCGGCCGAACTCGCGGCCAACCCCCGCGCGGCGCTCTGCTTCTACTGGAACCAGATCAAGCGCCAGGTCCGCGTGTCCGGCCCGGTGGAGCGCGTGACCGACGCCGAGGCCGACGCCTACTTCGCCACCCGGCCGCGGCTCAGCCAGATCGGCGCGTGGGCCTCGCACCAGTCGCAGCCGATGACCGACCGCTTCGAGCTGGAGCGCAATTGCGCGGCCGTCGCCCTGCGCCACGGCCTCGGCGCGGTGCCCCGCCCGCCCGGCTGGTCCGGCTACCGCGTCGTCCCGGAGTCGATCGAGTTCTGGCATGAGAAGCCGTTCCGCCTGCATGAGCGCGTCCGCTTCACCCGGACCGCGGGCGGATGGACGTCGCAGTTGATCTTCCCCTGATCAGGCCGCCGGTTCGGTGACCTGCGTCAGCAGCATGGAAAACGGCTCGGGAGCGGTCACGGCGTGCGGGGCGCCCGGCGGCAGATGCAGCAGGTCGCCGGGCTTGAGCGTGTGCGTGGCGCCGCCGGCCGTGAACCGGCAGCTGCCGGTGAGGACCTGAACAACGGCGCGGGCCTTGCTGGTGTGCTCGGAGAGTTCCTGCCCCGCCGCAAAGTGAAACAGCGTGAGGCGCAGCCCGGGCGTGGTGAGCACCGCGCGGCTGACGATGCCGTGCACGACATTATTGACCGGTTCGAACAGGCCGCAGACGCCGGCGGCGGTGGGGGACAGCAGGGTCGTGGCCATGGTCACTCCCTCCAGAAATTGACGGCCCAGGCGCCGTCGGCGCGGTGTTCCATCGTGGAGTGGAAGCCCTCGCTCTTCAGGAGTTCGATGAGCGGTGCCGGCATAAACGGCGCGACGATCGTGACCCCACCGCCGCCGGCCTTGAGTGCATCGACGCGGCCGCGGATCAGGGGGAAGGGCTCCTCGCCGCGCGCGATAAGCGGGCGGACATCAAAGGTCTTGAATTTGGTCTGGCTCATGACGGAATTGGTTACCGGGCCGCGCTCGTGAGGGCAACGGCGGCCTCGTCGAGCCCGCCCTTCAGCCCCTGGCGCTGGTGGACGATCTCGCCCTGGCGGTTGAGGATGGTGACGAGGTTCGAGTGGGAGAACATGCCGTCCGCCTCCTGCTTGAACTTCACGCCGAGCAGCGCGGCGAGCTCGCGCACCGCATCGTCGCTGCCGTGCAACAGGACCCACTGCCCGTCGAGGCCGCGCGAGGCGCGGTATTGGGCGAGCGCGGCGGGCGTGTCGCGCGCGACGTCGAACGAGACGAGCACGAACACCGCTTCCTTGCGCAGCCCGGCGGGCAACCGGCCCTGGATGGCGAGCAGGTCGGTGACGGTCAGCGGGCAGGCGTAGCCGCAGGAGGCGAAAAACATGTCGAGCACCACGGGCCGGCCGCGGAGGTCGCCGAGCGCGAAGGTCTTGCCGGTGTCATCGGTGAACGTCACGTCGAGCTGGTAGAGGGATTCCTTGCTGAGATTTTCGATCTTGGATTCTGGATTTTCGATTTTGGCGGCGGCGCAGCAGGCACCGGGAACGGGGGCTGCTTTGGGCTCAGGGCAGCACGGCGCGGCCGCGAAAACGCCCGTGCCGGCCAGCAACCCCGTCAGGATCAGTGTCACGAAGCGGGCGGGATATGTGTCACGTATTACGTTACACATTTCCGGACGGAGCGTGGGTATGGAGGTGTTCATGGTATGGGGGTGTCGGCGGCGCAGCGGAAGCCGAGCGCGGTCGTGGTGTTGTTGCCCTTGAGGGAGGAGCGCAGGGCCTGGCGCATGAACGCGGCGTAGTCGCCGGTGTCCTTGGCCCCGATCGAACCGGCGCCGCAGAAGAGGTCGCGCTCAAGGCCGGTGTCGGCGCGCGATTCGCCCGTGACCAGGGCGGTGTTGAAGTCGTCCACCCACTCCCAGACGAGGCCGTGCAGGCCGCGGACGCCGTAGAAGTTTGCCTTGGCGGTGACGACGTCGGCCGGGACCGCGGGCACGGGGCGCGCGAGCCAGGCATAGAGATCCTTGTTGAGCACCGCGTCGTTCCGGCCGTCGGGGCCGGTGTAGCCGGCGGCGGCGGCGAGCTCCCACTCGGCGGTGGTGGGCAGGCGCTTGCCGGCCCAGCGGGCGTAGGCGCGCGCGGCGAACCACGAGACGCGGACGACGGGCGCGTGGAGCGGGGCCTTCGGGCCGGGCTCGAGGTCGCCGGCCCAGTTCTCCAGGTAGGACGAATCGGCGAACAGCTGGCTCGCCTGCGAGCGCCGCCACTTGGGCCGGGCGGTGACGAAGGCAAGGAAGTCCGCGTTGGTGACGGGCTGTGTGTCGAGCAGGAAGGCCGCAACGGCGACCGGGGCGGCGTCCCGGGTGCTGCGCAGGAGAGGGACGTAGACCCCGGCGGGGATGGAAACCATCACCGCATTTTCGATTTTCGATTTTGGATTTTCGATTTCCGCGCCAGGCAACACCACTCCGCCCGGAAGACCGAGCGCGAGGGCGCCGAGGCGGAGGAGAGAGGTGGTGTTCATGGGCGGGAGGGGGGCGAATCGTCTCGATGAGCCGCGGCTCGTCCGGAGGACTCGCCCTGCCTTGAATCTCAGTGGTTCTGGTTGCGGATGGTCTTCACGTCGTCGGCCTTGAAGGCGTCACCCGTGTTGCCCCAGGAATTGTAGACGTAGGTGAGCACGTCGGCGATCTGCTGGTCGGTGAGGACGGCCTCCTGCGGCGGCATGGCGCTGTTGAAGGTCACGCCGTTGACGGTGACGGAGCCGGTGAGGCCCTTCAGCACGGTGCGGACGGCGCGTTCACGGTCGGCGAGCAGGTAGTCGGAGCCGGCGAGCGGCGGAAAGGCGCCGGGCAGGCCCTTGCCGTCGGGCTGGTGGCAGGCGAAGCAGAGGCCCATGTAGACCTGCTTGCCCTTCTCCACCTGCATTTCCTTGGTGAGGCCGGCGATGGCGGGGTTGGACTTGATCTCGGCGAGAATCTTGGCCTTCAGCTCGGCCTCGCGCTTGGCGGAATCGGAGCCCGCCTCGGCCTGCGCGCCGAGGTAGACGGCGTCGATCTCCTTGCCGGAGTAGATGACGCGGTTCTCGGGCCCGCTGACCTTGAGCATGCCGAGCGCGCCCTTGTTGAACGCGCGGGTCAGCGAATGGTCGACGAGGATGAAGGTGCCCGGGACGTCGACCTTGAACTCGACCGCGCACGCGCCGCCGGCGGGCACGAGCGTGGTCTGCACGTTGGCGTTCGGGAGGCTCAGGCCGGCCTCGGGGTAGACCTTGTCGAAGATTTCGCCGATGAGGTGAAAGGAGGACGTCAGGTTCGGGCCGCCGACGCCGAAGTAGAGGCGGACGTGCTCGCCAACGCTGGCGGTGATGGCCTTGTCGCCGACCAGTGAGCCGACGGCGCCGTTGAACACGACGTAGGGCGGGCGCTCATCGATGGCCTTGCCCATGTCGAAGGACTGCAGGCCCTCCTCGCCGTAGCGGCCGGAGGTGTAGAACTCGCCCTGCATGACGTAGTATTCCTTGTCGACCGGCGGCAGCCCGCCCTTGGGTTCGACGAGGATGAGGCCATACATGCCGTTGCCGATGTGCATCGGCACGGGCGCGGTGGCGCAGTGGTAGACATAGAGGCCGGGGTTGAGCGCCTGGAAGGTGAACTGCGAGCTGTGGCCGGGCGCGGTGAACGTCGAGGCCGCGCCGCCACCCGGGCCGGTGACGGCGTGGAGGTCGATGTTGTGCGGGAGTTTCGAGGACGGGTGATTGTTGAGGTGGAACTCGACCACGTCGCCCTCGCGGATGCGGATGAACGAGCCCGGCACACTGCCGCCGTAGGTCCAGAAGGTGTATTCGACGCCGTCGGCCAGCCTGGCCACGACCTCGCGCACCTCGAGATTCACGACGACGCGCGCCGAGTAGGTGCGCTTGATCGCCGGCGGCACGCGCGGCGGCGCGGTGAGGATGGCCTGCTCGACGGGCAGGGCGACCACCTCGGCCGGAAGGACGACCGGGCCCTTGGCGTCGGTCGGGCCTTCCGCGGCGCGGAGCGGGAGGACGGGAAACACCGCGAAAATCAGCGCGGCGGCAAGGAGGCATGGCGTGGGATTTTTCATGGGGAAATGGCTCAGGTGCATGAGTCAACTTACCCCAAGCCGCCGCCGCCCGCCTTGACGCAGGTCAAGGCTCGGGCGCCTTACGGGTGGAAACCCGCATAGGCGGCGGCCAACACCCCCACCTGGATCGTGCCGAGCACGGCCTCCAGCACGCCGATGCGCCGGGCCGGCCAGGCCGGACGGAAGGCGGACACCAGCCAGCAGCCGCGCAGCCAGAAAACCACGCCGAGCACGACGGCCGCGGCCGGCACGAGCTGGCGCCAGCCCAGCGCGCCAATGAGCAGCAACGCCACCGTGGCGGCGACCACCGGCGCAGACCGCGCGGCGGCCTGGCCCTTGCTTAGCCGCAGGCAGGTGCGCACCAGGAGCACCGTCGGCACGCTGCGCGCCAGCATGAGTGCGGCGAGCGCCAGGGCCGGCGCGGGCGCCCAACCCGCGAGGGTCGCGAACGCCGCGGGCGTCAGGGCAAAAGCGCTGCTACCCGCGAGCTCGGCCTCGGCCTCGCGCATCTCGTTGCGCAGATCGAACCAGAGGAACGCCGCGCCAAACGGCACAGCCAGCAGCAACGGCCACAAGCCGTGCCCATAGCCGAGGAATGCCGCCACCGTCAGGGCCGCGAGCGCCAGCAGGGCGCCGGCCAGGGCCAGCCATCCCGCCGTCGCGCGGCGCGGATCGGCGGCCGGCAGCGTCAGGGCGAGCTTGAGCGGCCGGCGGGTGAAGAATCCGGCCGCCACGGCGGCGGCCACCGCCGCGCCCGCGCCGGAGGGCGCGACCAGCAACGCCAGGGCCACCGGCTCGAAGGCGAGCGACCAGCTGCCATGCTCCTTGGGCAGCAAGAGGGATTTCAGGACGGACGGCGGAAGATTCATCGATGGCTCCAGCATAGGACAGGAATGCGCCGAATGCTTTGATGCAGGTCAAGCCCGCGCGGTTCTTCCCGTTCCCACGCGAACCCCGCCACCAATTCGCCGGGTCAAGTGGCCGCCCAACTTGGATCGTTTTGCGAACCTTTTGGAGCGAATTCAGACGTTTCTGAGGGTATTCTGCCCGGGAAGCCAAGGGTTGGTCAAAAGCTGGAGTGCATCGTCTTCCCGCGTGATAGTGTTTGGGCGTTCGGATTCGCTTCATTCGCTCCAAATCAATCCACCCCCAGCGAGCGGAAATGGGAACAAGAACGGTTGTTGTTTCCAATAAACAAATACGATGGATGGGGGAAACCATCTGCTCTCCGCGGTCCGGGGAGAAGGCCGGATCGGACGGACGGATCGCGGCTGCGCAAATTTGCCGCCGGATCGTCTTGAAATATCAGCGGCGGATCACGCTTTGTTCCGGGCCGGCAAGAAAGGTTGGTGTCGCCGCCAGTTCCGCCTGACGCAGTATAAGGATTAATATTTTCTGGCGAAGGCACCGCAGCAACCTGTGCTTGATTCTCGACGTGTCTGGGAACATACAACCATGAATCGGCAAACCGTGCCGGATCATAATACCGAAACGGACCCAAGTCTGGCTCAGCATGACTCAGCGTTTGACAACTTGCACTTTCTGCGGAGTGGGATGCGGCATCTATGTTGAGACCGCAGGCAATCAGGTTGTGGGGGTCTACCCCAGCATGTCGCATCCGACCAATCAGGGACGCATCTGCGTGCGGGGCTGGAATGTTCATGAGGTGATCAGCTCCCCCGACCGCCTGAAAACGCCGCTGCTCAGGAAGAACGGCCGGCTCGAGGAGGCGACGTGGGAGGAGGCGCTGGGCTTTATCTCCAAGCGGATGCAGGAGATCCGGGCCAGCAACGGACCTGACGCTTTCGCCTTCCTCAACTCGCCGCGCTGTTCCAACGAGGAGGCCTATTTGCTCCAGAAACTAGCCCGGGCGGTCATCGGCACCAATAACGTGGACCATGGGGCCGGGGTTTACTCCAACAATTCGATCAACGTGCTGCTCGACATGCTGGGCGTGCCGGCCACCACCAACTCCGTCAGCGAGCTGGCCACGAGCGAAGTCATCGTGGTCGATGGCGTGGATCTGGCCCGGCAGATGCCCACGATCGGCGGAGTTGTCATCCGGGCCCGGCTCAAGGGCGCCAAGCTGGTCGTGATCGATACCCGCCGTCATCGCCTCGCGGAGAACGCCGACTTCTTCCTCCAGCTCAAGCCCGGCACGGAGGCCCTCCTCTATGGCGCGATGGCGAAGGTGATCGTAGATCACGGATGCGTGAACCTGCCGTTTGTCAAGGCGCACTGCCGCGGATACGAGGCGTTTCTTGCCAAGGTGCACGACTACGATTTGCTGGCGGCGGCGGCGGGTTGCGGCGTTCCCGCAGAGATTATTGAGGCGGTCGCCCTAGCCTATGCCCGCGCCCGGTCTGCCGCCATCCTCTATTCCACCGGCATCGAAACCCGCGAGGCCGAGCCGGTGGAAGCGATTGTGAATCTGGCCCTGCTCACCGGGCAGATCGGCAAGGAAGGCGCCGGCATCTTTGCGCTAACCGAGCACAACAACCTTCAAGGGGTCTGCGATATGGGGATGTTGCCGGACCGTTTGCCTGGCTACCGCGCAGTAGTGAGCGAGCCGGACCGCATGGAGGTCGGAAAAATCTGGCGCGCCCAGCTGCCCGCGAGGCCGGGTCTGGCCACAAGCACCTTGCTGACCAATCGCGGGCACGGCGAAGTGCGGGCCATCTGGCTCTGCCGCTACGACCCGGTCAGCACGGCTCTTTTCGGTGAGGCGGCCAATACGCTTCAACAATGTGAGCTGGTCGTGGCGCAGCATCTGTTTCTCACCGAAACAGCCAAGTTCGCCCACGTGGTTTTGCCGACGACCGCCTTTGGGGAAGAGCGGGTCACCTTTACGAGCACGGAGCGACGTATTCAATTGGCCGACCAGGTCATCGACCCGCTGCGCGGGACGACCCCAGCCTGGCAGCAGTTGACCCAGGTGGCCCAGGCCCTCGGCGCGGATTGGGAGTATGGTTCCGCGGCCGAGGTGATGGACGAGATCGGCACGGTGGTGCCCTTCTACAGCGGGGCGAATTACGACAACCTCGCCCGCGATTACGGCCGCCAGTGGCCTTGCACCAAGGACCGTCCGTTGGGAACGCGTTATTTTTTTTCGGAGCGGCTGCCCGAGCGCGGCTTCAAATTTGTCCCCATTGCCCGGCCCCCGCCAGCCGCGATGCCCGGGGATTATCCCTTCACGCTGATCTTCGGCCACTCGCTCTATTATTGGCACCAGAACGTGTTGATCCAGCACAGCGAGACCCTTAAACGCGAGTATCACATCCTGCTGCTCGACTATCCGGAGGGTTTTGTGGAATTGAACACCGGGGACGCCAAACAACTTGGCATTCGCGACGGGGAGAAGATCCGGCTGCACTCGGCCGTCGGTTCGGCGGTGGTCGCGGCCCGGGTGACACCCGAAATGCGCCCCGGCGCCATATTCGTGCCGCATTTTGTCCGCAAGGTGCAGCAGCAGATCCAGGGGGCAACGGGGAACGGGGTCTCGTTCGTGCCAATACGGGTGGAAAAGGAGCCGGCATGAAAGCGCGCATCGTCGATGGGACGGAGGTGCTGAAGATCGTGGACCTGCTCCGGCAGCAGGGCTATGAAGTCATCGCGCCCTTCGGGGGGCGCGGGCGCGACACCTCGTTCGATACGGTGACCGCCGAGAATCGCCCGCGGATGCAGCTTCACCTGCCCAACCCCTATTATCCACCCAAGCGCTTCGTGCTGCCGCACATCGAGCGCCTGCTCAAAGTCCGGCGGCGCGACGGCGAGCTGCAAATCGGGCCGACGGTTGAGGAACCCAAGCTCGCCATCTTCGGCCTCCGGTCGTGCGACATCGCGGGCATTGCCCATCTCGACCGGTTTTATCTCGGCCGCGATTATCGCGACGTCTATTATGAGCGGCGGCGGAAGAACCTGTTTTTAGTGAACGTGGTCTGCACCGACGCTGAGCGTGATCTGAGCGACGAATGTTTCTGCGTCTGCACCGACACCGGGCCCGCCGCGCGCGGGCACTTTGACCTGCAGCTGATGGATCTGGGGCGAGAGTTCATGGCTGTGGCCGGTTCGCCCGCCGGCGAGGCCATGCTGGCCGACCGCCTCTTCCGACCCGGGACCCCCGCCCATCTTGGGCAGCGCCGCGCCATCCTCGGGGAGGTCCGGAAGCGATTCAAAACCAACACGAGCTGGTTCCCGGCCACGGTCCGTTACGTCTCGCAGGGGAAGGTTCTGGACAAGACCTGGGAGGAGATCGGCAACCGCTGCCTTGAGTGTGGCGGCTGCACCTACGTCTGCCCGGCCTGCACCTGCTTCACGGTCACCGATCGTCAGGTCGGGCCGGACGAAATTGAACGCGTCCGCATCTGGGATTCGTGCGCGCTGGGCGGCTTCACGCGCATGGCCGGTGGACATAATCCGCGCCGGGCCGTCCACGACCGCCGCAACCGCCGGTTCTTCCGCAAGCTGGCGCACTACTTCATCCAGCGCGAACTTTCGATGGCCTGCGTGGGCTGCGGTCGTTGCGTGGCGGTCTGCCACGGCGACGTGGGCATGCCGAGTGTGGTCGAGATGATCCGCCGGACGACGGTGGAGGCGGACCAAACCGCCGTCGTGCAACCATGAGCACCGCCACCGACAACATCTATCTGCCCAAGGTGGCCGTCCTCGACCGGGTGGTAGACGAGATTAACGAGGTCAAGACGTTCTACTGGCACTTCGACGATCCGGAGGAGCAGCGGAAGTTCCGGCGGTTCCGGCCCGGCCAGTTTGCGCAGGTGTCGCTATTCGGGACGGGCGAGTTCCCCGCCTCCCTGCCGCCGAGTCCGACGGAGAGCGAAACCTTCTTCACCATCCGCACGGTCGGCAGCTGCACCGCGGCCCTGCATGCAATGAAGCCGGGGGAGAGGTTTGCCGTCCGCGGTCCATACGGCAATGGCTTCCCGATGGAGGATCATTTCGGGAAGAACCTGGTGTTCGTCGCGGGCGGCATCGGGCTGATTCCGCTGCGCTCCTGCATCATCTACGCGCTGGCGCACCGGGAAAAATTCGCCCGCATCCAGATTTTCCTCGGTGCCCGGACCCCGCGCGACCTGATGTATCGCGGCAATCTCCACGCGTGGGAGAGGTCCGCCGGCGTCGAATGCCATCTCACCGTGGACCGCAGCGCCGAGGGCTGGACCGGCAACGTCGGCGTGGTGGGCAGCCTGTTCAAGAAGCCGGGCGTGCAGGTGCCGGTGGACAATACCGTGGCTTTTGTCTGCGGCCCGCCGGTCATGTTCCGTTTTGTGATCAAGGACCTCCTGGCAATGGGCCTGCCGGAGCGGAGCATCGTCTCGACGCTGGAGCGCTACATGAAATGCGGCGTTGGCAAATGCGGCCATTGCTGTATCGGCGTGGCCTACGTGTGTGTGGACGGACCGGTGTTTACCTACGAACAAATCAAGAAACTGGGCGAGGACATCTGATGCCTGACCTCCGCGAACAACTCGAACAGTGCCTGCAGGGCCGGGTCTGCCTTTTGGGCCTCGGCAACCCGGACTACGGCGACGACGGCTTCGGCGTGCGCTTGGCGGAGGCACTCATCCAGGTCGGCGTCCCCGGCGTGATCGTGGCCGGCATCACGCCCGAGCGCGTCCTCGGTCGCATAGCGGTCGAACCCTATGACCAGATCCTCTTCCTCGACGCCGTCGAATTCAGCGGCACGCCCGGTGCCGTGGTCTTCCTCAAGGCGAGCGAGATGATCGCCCGGTTCCCGCAAATTTCCACGCACAAGATTTCGCTGGGCACGCTGGCCCAATGGGTTGAAGCGAGCGGCAGGGCGCAGGCTTGGCTGCTCGGCGCGCAACCGGCATCGCTTAAGGCCGGCCTGGACTTGTCGCCAACCGTTCAGCGAACCTTGGAATTGCTGGCCGACATATTGCGCGAAATGGCGGCGGGTTCGCCGGCGCCATCGGCCGGCGGCAATCGGTAATACCATGATGACTCCCGAACAAGCGGTCGTAACATCCATCCTCCTTTGTCTTGGCGGGGCGGGGCTGACGCTGCTGGTTTCGCGGAACAAGACCGTCGCGGGTTGGCTGGCGTTTCTCGTCACGGTGGTCACGGGCGCGCTAATCCTTTCAGCGGTGGTCAAGGTGCTGAGCGCCGGCCCTGGCCACCCGGAGCAGTTCTTCACCCTGCCGGCGTTCGGCTTCGCCTTGCGTATTTACGTGGACGGTCTCACGGCGGTCTTCCTCCTGCTCGCGGTGGTGATCGCGGTGCCGGCGGCGTTCTATTCCATCACCTACATGCGGCACTACAGGGAATACGGCGTCGCGCGCTATTATCCTTATTTCCTCCTCTTTCTGGCGGCGATGTATGGGTTGTTGAGCACCACGGACATGATGTGGTTCTTCTTCATCTTCTGGCAGATGATGACGCTGCCAGGCTACGCGCTGATCCGTTTCGAGAACCGAAAACCGGAGAACATCCGCGCCGCGAATAAATATCTGATCATGATGCAGATCGCCTGCGTCGCGACGATGATCGGCGCGGAGGTGGTCGCGGTCACCGGCGCCGCGGTGAGCGACAGCGCGAGCCTGAAATTCGACTTCGATACGGTCAGCGCGAACCTGCCGGCCATGTTGCAGAACCATCCGGTCGCGACCGCCGCCGCCTTCGCGCTGTTCCTGATTGGCTTCGGCATCAAGATGGGCATGTGGCCGTTCGGGCAGGTCTGGCTGCCGGACGCGCATCCCGCCGCGCCGTCGCCGGTGAGCGCCATGCTTTCCGGCGTGATGATCAAGACCGGTGTTTACGGGCTGATGCGCTATTTCCTCTGGCTCGTGCCGGCCAGTGCGGCGGCGGATTATCCGCTGGCAAAATGGGGATTGTTGATCGCCGTGCTGGGCACGATCACGCTGTTCACCGGCACGATGCAGGCGCTCAAGCAGGAGCAGACCAAGCGCCTGCTCGCCTTCCACAGCATCGGGCAGATCGGCTACATCCTCCTCGGCACCGGTATCTGCATGGCGTTGCTGGCGCGCGGCGGCGAAAAGCTCACGGCGCTGGCCACGATCGGCTTTTTCGGCGCGCTGTTCCACGTGCTCAATCACGGGTTGTTCAAGGGATTGCTGTTCCTCAACGCCGGCTCCATGCTGCACGCCACCGGCACCCAGGGCTTGAACAAGATGGGCGGGCTGATGAAGTTCATGCCGCTCACCGCGATCACCGCCCTCGTGGCGTCGTTCTCGATTTCCGGCGTGCCGCTGTTCAACGGCTTCGCCAGCAAGTGGTGCATCTACGTCGCCGCGATCCAAGGAAGCACGGCCGCCAAGTATCTGGCCGTGTGCGCCGTCATCGCCATCCTGACCAGCGCGCTGACGCTCGCCTCGTTCATCAAGTTCTTCGGGGCCAGCTTCCTTTCGCGCACGAGCCTCGTGGTTTCCCGCGCCGCGTCGCAGGGCAAACTCGAAGTCGGCTGGATGATGCAGTTGCCGCAGGTGCTGCTGGCACTGCTCTGCGTGCTGCTGGGGATTGTGCCGGCCCTCGCGTTCCGCCTGATGCAACTGGCGCTCGACGCCAGCCGGCAGGGCTTCGGCGCAACGCTCGCTGATTCCCATCCGATGGCCAGTGGGATGGGGAGCGGGCTGGCGCAGGCGCAGTCGGCGGCGGTGTTCGTTCCGCTCGCGCTCGTGGTGGTGTTGGGCTTGATGTTCCTGCTCAGCCGCGCGATCTCGAAGCTCGGCCGTTCGCCACGCCGGGCCGGCGCGCCGTGGCTTTGCGGTTACGTGCAGGAAGCGGAATGCCACCGCTATATCGCCCACAATTTCTACGGCGAAATCAAACGCTACTTCGGCTGGCTCGGCGGCCGGCCGCGCCGCGCGGACGGACCGCTCCCGACCCTGAAAGAACCCTGATATGATCGCGCGTGAAAAGCTTATGCGGTTGAAGGAAAAGTTTGGACCCGCCATTCTGCGGGCGGATCTGCCGGGGGCAGGGCGCCTGTTCGTCTTTGTCGAGCCGGCCGCGCTCAAGGTCATCTGTGAGTTCGTCTTTCGCGATCTCGATGCCCGTTATGTCACCAGCGTGGGAGCGGATGACCGCCCGTTTTCCGGCAAGTTTCTGGTTGCCCATCATTTCGCCTTCGATGCCGAGCATTTGCTGGCCAGCATCGTCACCCTGGTGCCGGCGGACCAACCCAGCGTGGATAGTATTTCCGCGGTGGTGCCGGCGGCGAGCTGGGCCGAACGGGAGATGCGCGACCTGGTCGGCATCGAACCGGTGGGCCACCGCTACCTGAAACGCCTGGTGCTGCCGGACGGCTGGCCCGACGGCGTGCATCCGCTGCGCAAGGACGTGCCGTGGAACAGCGTTCCCGCCGGCTTCGACGATGAGCGCGAGTTTCAGTTCGACGAGCCGCCAGAGGGCTGCACGGTCGTCCCGTTTGGCCCATTCCATCCCACGCTCGACGAGCCGTCGCACTTCCGGCTCTACGTTGAGGGCGAAATGGTGCGCGGATGCGAATATCGCGGCTTCATGGCACATCGCGGGATTGAGAAGCTCGCCGAGGCCTCCCTGACCTACAACGAGATTCCCGTGATGGCCGAGCGCATTTGCGGCATCTGCGGCTGCGTGCACAGCGTGGCCTATGTCCAGGCGGTGGAGAACGCCATCGCCGTGCGCCCGCCCGCCCGCGCCGAATTCATGCGGACCATCATGCTGGAGATCGAGCGTCTGCACAGCCACCTCCTTTGGGTCGGACTTGCCTGTCACATTGTGGGTTTCGACACGCTGTTCATGCAGAGCTTCCGTATCCGCGAGCCGGTCATGTGGATCGCCGAAAAGATCTGCGGCAACCGCAAGACCTACGGGCTGTGCCTGGTCGGCGGCGTGCGCTGGGACATCGGGCCTGAGCTGAAAATCGAACTCGGCCAGGTGCTCGACCGCCTGGAAGCCGAATGGCGCGCGGTGGTCGGCGCGGTGAGCAAGGATACCAACATCCAACAGCGCACCCGGGGTGTCGGCGTCGCCAATCCCGCCCTCGTGAAGAATCTCGGGCTCCTCGGTCCGGTGGCCCGCGCCGCGGGCGTGGACATCGACTGCCGGCGCGATCACCCGTATGCGGCCTATGACCGCATCGAATTCCAGGTCATCACCGCCGAGGGCGGTGACGTCTGGGCGCGCCTGCTGGTCCGGATGAAGGAAGTGTTCGAGTCGATCAGGATCATCCGCCAGTGCCTGACGATCATGAAGGAAGGTCCCTTGCAATTGACCATGGCGGATGAATTGCCCGTCGGGCGGTTCGGGCTGTCGTCGGTCGAGGCGCCGCGCGGCGAGAGCCACCATTTCGTCATCACCGGCGAGAACAACCGGCCCCGCCGCTGGCGGGTGCGCGCCCCGACCTACCAGAACCTCCAGGGGGTGCCGGCGATGATCAAGGACCAGCAGCTCGCCGACATGACCATTTCGTTGGGCAGCATTGACCCCTGTTTCTCCTGCACCGATCGGCTGGAAACGATCGATCTCAAGTCCGGGGCGATGAAGGTCTGGTCGCAGGTGGAGTTGGAAAAATTGGCGAGGCAAAAGCCATGAACCTTCTCTGGTCCATCCTCTGTGCCCTCGCCAACGTCGCCATCGTGCTGCTGGTGGCGCCGCTCTTCCAGGGCGTGTTGCGCAAAGTCACCGCCGTGGTCCAGTCGCGGCAGGGACCGCCGGTGCAGCAGCCTTACCTCGACCTCCTGAAGCTGCTCGGCAAGGAGGACATCGAGTCGGGCGAATCACCGGTCATGCAACGGTTCGCGGCATACCTGTCGCTGGCTACCGTTCTGACGGTGGCGTGCCTGGTGCCGATGGGTTTCGCGGCCCCGATGAACAGCGCGGGCGACGTCATCCTGCTCATTTACCTGCTGACACTCTGCGGCATTTGCACGCTGCTGGCCGGGCTGGCCGCGGGATCCACTTACTCCTTAATGGGGATCAGCCGCGAGATGATGACGATGATCGCGTTGGAGCCCTTGTTCGCCGTGGCCATCATTGTCGGCGTAATTCATACTTCCTCGTTCCGGCTCGACACGGTCTTGAACGGTTCGGTCTATGCGCACGGTGGTTTTCCGTGGTCAGGGCTGGTGATGCTGCTGGTGATGACCCTGTCCTTCCAGGCGTTTGTGCAGCGGGTGCCGTTCGACATTTCCGAGGCGGAGACCGAACTGATGGAGGGTCCGCTGATGGAATACTCCGGGCCGAAACTGGCGGTGTTCAAGTTCGCGCAGATGGCGAAGCTCGTGGTCCACAGCGCGCTGTTCGTGGCGCTGTTTGCCCCGTGGGGCTCGGGTCTGGCGTTTCCGCTGGGCTGGCTGCTGTTTTGGGCGAAGGTGTCCGCGCTGGTGCTGTTCGTCACGCTGGTGGCGGCCACTCATGCGCGTTTCCGGATCGATCAAGCCATCCGGTATTTCGCCGGCCTGCTGGTGCTGGCGCTGGCGGCCCTGGTGTTGGCGGGTTACGGCCTGTAAGGGAGAAATCCATGTCACTCCTGAGCAAACTCAAAGAGACGCTGGTCTGCCTGAAGGCGGGCAGGGTGACGTTGCCCTATCCTGCGCGCTCCCGGCCGGTGCCGCCCAACTTCCGCGGCCGGCCCATCTTTGACGCGGCCAAGTGCATTGGCTGCGCCGGCTGCGCCAACAACTGCCCGGCGCACGAAATCCTCGTGTTCGATGTCTGCCAGGAGGTTCGCATCCTGAAATATCTCGGCCGCCGTTGCACCTACTGCGGCCGCTGTGCTGATGTCTGCCCCGAAAAGGCCATCACCATGAGCCTGGAGTTCGAGACCGGCACGGATCGCATCGGCGACCTGCAACAACGCCTGGATCTGTTCATGAGCACCTGCCAGCGCTGCGGGCGCTGCTTCAAGGAGCCTTCGCTTTTGGAACAGTTGCAGCAGAAGGGCTATCGCTTCGACGACCTGCAGAACGAGCGCTGGGTCTTCCGCTCGCAGTCCTACCTCGAGGGGGAACCGGCGGCGGACGACATCACGATCGAACTGGACTGAACCGCCATGTTGAAAAATCTATGTCAGAAGATGTTCGGGCGGTCGTTGTGGGTCTACCACGCCAACAGCGGTGGGTGCAATGGCTGCGACATCGAGGTGCTGACCGTCCTCACGCCATACTACGATGTCGAACGCTTCGGCATCAAGCTGGTCGGATCGCCCCGTCATGCCGACGTGATGCTCTGCCAGGGCCCCGCGATGCATTCCACCGCCAAGGCGCTCCGACGGGCCTACGAGGCCATGCCGTCCCCGAAGCTCGTCTTTGCCATCGGTTCCTGCGCCTGCGGCGGTGGCATCTGGCACGATAGCTACTCCGTCATGGGACCGGTGGAGAAGGTTGTTCCGGTGAACTTCTACATCCCGGGCTGCCCGCCGCGCCCCGAAGCCATCATCTATGGCGTCGCCGTGGCCGTCGGCTTGGTGGACAAGAAAACCGCGCCGGTCCAATTCAAGCAACTTGCGTTGCCCATCCCGCGCTATCATCCCGGCGACCTGCGCGGCGAGGGTGAGCTGGTTGTCTACGAAAAGGTCGAGAAAATCTAGGATGAATGCCGGGGTGCGTCGAAGACCTCGAAGTCTTGCTCCGTCAATCACGGGGACCGGCTGAGTTTGCGCAGGCGGTCGAATTCGCCGCAGATGAGCGCTTCCTTTGGGGGCCGCGACCAGCGCTTCAGCTGTGCCTCCCGCTGGCGCGCTTCGGGCAAGGTGGAATAGCCTTCGAACCGCAGCAGTGCGACAGGCGGAACAAGTGTGGTTTTTCGGCAGGCTTGGCCGGAGATGTGGTCATCAAGACGTTGCTCCAGATCAACCGACGCTCCGATGTTGGGCATTCCGGCTTGCAGACGCAGGAAATAGACAATGCACGTGCCCTTCGACCGGCTCGGAGCCATTCGCCGCGCTTCCGCAATCAACACACATTCATTTTGTTCTAGAGGCCGCAGGCCATGAGCAAGCCGTGCTCGGACGGCGCGTCGAATGGCTGCCCGGTCGAAGCAAAACCACGAACTTTTTGAAGCGAATCGGCCTGTTTTCGAGGGGAACTCTCTCTGAGGGTGGGGAGACGGGGCAAAGTCTTGAAGCGAATGGGGGGCCGCTCAAACCCAATTTGAGCGACGGATTCGCTTCATTCGCTTCAAGCCGCCGGCCGTTCACTTCGCTGGCCCTCTCTTTCTGTACCTCAGGTACCCGGTCCGGATGGAAGTGCGAACTTTCGTAAGGCAAATCACCCGGCCAGAGGGGAAAACGCCGTTTAGCGCTTTGCCTGTTTCGATCGGATGAGGCTAATCGGTGTGCCGGAGGCGGAA
>Ga0315295_10001833_pt1 | contig 18128 bp, 20 predicted proteins | sample YL17G14_0_MG_FD_204453 | JGI IMG/M metagenome (GOLD analysis project Ga0315295, IMG submission 204453) | Sediment microbial communities from Yellowstone Lake, YNP, Wyoming, USA - YL17G14_0 | ecosystem: Environmental > Aquatic > Freshwater > Lake > Sediment | place: USA: Wyoming | collected... | reverse complement strand
ATAAAAAGAAGTAAAATTTATCTTGCACTTTTCGGCATAAGGATGAGAATAACTCCAACAAAAGAAACCAGGTAAGTGAAACACAAAGGAGATTCCACAATGGAAGCTGGAAAGGTTTTAGAGCAAGTCAAGAAAGAGGACATAAAATTTATTACACTGCAATTTACGGATTTATTGGGCGTGATAAAGGAGGTCATCATCCCGGTTGAAAGATTAGAGGGTGCCTTAAGGGACGGGGTGTGGTTCGACGGGTCTTCTGTCGAGGGTTTTGCCCGAATTCAAGAGAGCGATTTGTTTCTGAAGCCGGATGCGACGACTTACGCCATTGTGCCCTGGCTGTCAGAAGACGGCAAGAGCGCCAGGTTAATATGCGACATCTATGGGGCGGACGGCAAGCCGTTCGAAGGCGACCCGCGGTATATTCTTAAACAAGCAGCCGCCAAGGCGGCAAAGGAAGGGTTCGAATATAACGTCGGGCCTGAGCCGGAATTCTATTTGTTCAGAACGGACGGCGAAAAAAGGACGACGCCTATAGATTACAGCGGCTATTTCGACCTTTCTTCGCACGAGGGATACAAGGTAATAAAAAAGATAGTCGGGGCACTGGAGTATTTTGGAATCAATGTCGAAGCGTCTCATCACGAGGTCGGGTTCGGGCAATACGAAATAGATTTCCATTACGGGGGCTGTCTGGATATAGCGGACAAGGTGCTTACGTTAAAATATTGCGCCAAGAAGATAGCTCAAATGCATAATCTGCACGCCACATTTATGCCTAAGCCGGTAATTGGCAGGGCCGGTTCGGGTATGCACGTGCATCAAAGCCTGTATGACATCAAAAAGAAAGCGAATGCCTTCTACGACAAGGAGCATAAATATAATTTGTCGAAGATTGCGTACAATTTTATTGCCGGCCAAATAAAGCATATCGGCGCGATGTGCGCAATTGTTTGTCCGACGGTAAATTCATACAAAAGATTAGTTACCGGTTATGAGGCGCCGGTATATGTTACGTGGGCCGCGATGAACCGCTCTGCGCTTTTGCGGGTCCCGAAATGGTTCAAGGCAAAGCCGGAAGCGGCGAGGATTGAGCTGCGATGTCCGGACCCGGCGTGCAATCCGTATCTGGCATTTGCGGTTATGTTAAAAGCAGGAATGGAGGGGGTTAAAAACAACCTGACGCCACCTGAGCCGGTCGAAGAAGACATATACAGTCTCGATGATGAAAGTCGAGTTCGGAAAAACATCGACGCCCTGCCGACGTCATTGCTGGAGGCACTGGAGAAGCTGAAAAAAGACAAAACCCTCCAAGAAGTTCTCGGGGAACATTTGTTCGAAAGATATATTAACGTAAAGACAAAAGAGTGGAACGAATTCAAGAAGCAAGTCACTGGCTGGGAAATTGATACGTATTTGGATACTTTTTAGATTAGCAGTGGTTGGAGAAATGCATAGCAATGTTGGAAACTCAAGCGAAAAGCCCGCCGACTACCCTGGCTTCGGCTTAGCAGTAGCTTGCCTTGTGCTGGGGATAGTGTCTATCCCATTTTCGCTTTTTCTGGTTGGGGGTATCTATGGTTTGCTTGGTTTGATCCTGGGCGTTGTCCACCTAAGGAAGAAAAGTAATCTTTTACGACCACTTACGCTGTGGGGACTCGGCCTTTCACTAATCGGGGTGCTCGGTTCTGCAGGTTTCGGTATATATTACCTTATGCAGATAAAGCAAGTACGGGAAACGATGGCAACAATTGAATCCCAAGATTATGATGAGTGGGTAGGCACTCAAGCTCCCGATTTTAACCTTACAGACCTCAACGGAAATTCAATCAGTTTGTCGAAACTTAAAGGCAAACGTGTGGTCTTGGACTTCTGGGCAACATGGTGCCCACCTTGTCGGACGGAAATCCCACATTTTGTCAAACTTAGCAACGTATATGATGCAAACGACCTTATGATAATTGGGATATCCTCCGAAGAAGAAACAACAATTCGTTCCTTTAGAAGTAAACATAGGATAAATTATGTGCTTGCTGTCGAACCAGATTTGGGTGTACCTTACGCTAATGTTACCTCGCTCCCGACCACTTTCTTCATAGACCGAAAAGGGGTTATTAGGCATGTAGCCGAAGGTTATCATGATTTCAAAGAATTGAATACTTTTGTAATTGCACTAGACCGCAAGCCCGATGCCAACGAAGAAACGCAGGATTTGTCAGGGCAAGGAAAACCTTAGAGATTCATTGGGATTCCGCGGGAGGCAAGGTATTGTTTCATCTGGTTTATGGTGTAGTTTTCGAAGTGCGTGATAGAGGCCATAAGGACGGCGTCTGCGCCGCCTTTTACGATGGCATCATAGAGGTGCTCAAGCTCTCCGGCTCCGCCGGATGCGATTACGGGGATATTGACAGCATCGGAGACGGCTTTGTTGAGCTCGTTATCGTAGCCGGCTTTAGTGCCATCAGCATCCATACTGGTCAGCAATATTTCACCCGCGCCGAGTTTTTCAGCTTTGACCGCCCATTCGATAGCATCGAGGTCGGTAGGTTCTGAGCCGGCTTTTACAGTAACCTGCCAATGACCTTTCCTTTGCTTCGAGCGGCGGGCGTCAATGGCAAGGACGATACATTGGTTTCCAAAACGCTGAGCGGCCTCCGTGAGCAGGTTCGGATTCTGGACAGCAGCGGTATTAACGGAGACTTTTTCAGCACCGCTCCTCAGGAGCTCGTCAATCTGGTCAACTGTGCGGATGCCGCCGCCTACGGTGAAAGGGATGAAGACGTTTTCGGCGACTTTTTCGACGAGGTCGACGATTGTCTTGCGAGAGCGAATTGTGGCGGTGATGTCCAGGAAGACCAGCTCATCGGCGCCTTCATCGCTGTATCTTGCGCCAAGCTCGACGGGGTCGCCGGCGTCACGGAGATTCAAGAAATGGACGCCTTTGACAACGCGGTTGTCTTTAACATCGAGACAGGGGATGATTCTTTTTGTAAGCATCAGGTTGATTTCCTTTGGCAGATTTTAGAAAAGTTTTCGAGAACTTTTAGGCCGGTTTCGCCGCTTTTTTCGGGGTGAAACTGGGTGCCGTAAATAGCGCCTTTCTGGACTGAAGCGGGCAAGGGGAAACCATAGTCGGTATAGGCGATTTTAGCCTGGGTGTCAGCAACGTCAGCGTAGAAAGAGTGTGCGAAATAGAAATGTTTTTCCCGCGGCAGGCGAGCGAACAAACCCATATCTTCGGGGAGCTTTACAAGGTTCCAGCCCATGTGCGGGACTGTTTGCGAGGAAGGGATGGGGACGACATTGCCTGTGACTAATCCGAGGCCTTTGTGGCGGCCATATTCAGAGCTGCGGTCGAAAAGCATCTGGTAGCCGACACAGATACCGAGCAGAGGTTTACCGGATAAAGCGAGTTTTTTTATCAGTTCCGCCAGAGGGCCTAAGGCACTGATAGCATATCCGAATGCTGCGACACCGGGCAGAACGAGGCCAGCGGCGGCTTGTATATCCTGCGTTTTGCAGCTAAGCTTTGCCTCGCAGCCAATATGGCGGAATGCGTTGCATACGCTTCTGACATTTCCTACGTTGTAATCAATGACAATCAGCATAAATACATTTAACTACAAAACCAGCAAGAGGTCAAATAAGAACACCTGATTAAGCGATTAAACAGAATTAATTTGAGGGATAAGATGGATTTTTCTATAATGAAAGGGAACAAAGGCAAATTCATCGCAGTATATTTTCGTATTGGTATCAGGCCGGTGGTGTTTTTTGCCGATTTATTTTAGAGGATTGCGATTAAAGGGAATATGAATGTGCGGGATAGTAGCTTATCTGGGTAAAAAGAGCGCCCAGCCAACCCTTATAGAGGGATTGAAGCGTCTGGAGTACCGGGGGTACGATTCGGCCGGTGTGGGGCTGTTGGGCGGCGGCAGGATAAAAGTGAAAAAATGCAGCGGCAGAATCATCGCACTGGAAGAGATATTAGATGAGCCCAACAGTAAAGATACGCTGGGCATCGGGCACACCCGCTGGGCAACGCACGGTGCGCCGAACACCATAAATGCACATCCACATCTGGACTATACCGGCAAAATCGCAGTTGTTCATAACGGCATTATCGAAAACTACGGGACGCTGAAGACATGGCTGGAAAATGAAGGGGCCAAATTTGTGAGCGAAACCGACACCGAAGTGATAGCAAACCTGATTGGGTATTTCTATGACAGAAGCGAAGAGAAGAAAAAGAGCGATGGTCAGAACAGATTCGAATGGGCGGTCCAGCAGGCTCTCGGCGAATTGAGCGGCACATACGGGCTGGCGATTGTGTGCTGCGATTTTCCGGATATGCTCATCGGAGCAAAAAAGGGCAGCCCATTGATTTTAGGGGTGGGCGATAACGAATACATTCTGGCCTCGGATGCTGCAGCAATTGTAGAACATACAAAGCAGGCAATATACCTTTCCGATAACGAAATGGTTACTATCAGTTCGAAGGGGTTTCGTACAAAAACGATTGATAACGTCACCGTGACGAAAGAGCTGCAGCAAATTGAATTTTCGTTAGAGCAAATCGAGCTCGGTGGCTTTGAGCACCATATGCTCAAAGAGATTTTTGAGCAGCCGAAGGCCCTGAGCACATGTATGGGGGGACGAATCGACGTCAAAAATAACAAAATTAAACTCGGCGGTATAGCTCCCTATCTGCGTGAGCTGACGCGCACCAAACGGCTCATCCTGACCGCCTGCGGGACTGCATTCCACGCCGGTCTGGTTGGTGAGTTTTTGTTCGAGCACCTGGCACGGATTCCGACAGAAACCGAATACGCCAGCGAATTTCGATATCGCAGTCCAATCATCGAAGACGGGACGGTGGTTATAGCAATAAGCCAATCCGGTGAGACGGCTGACACTCTGGCAGCGGTAGAAGAAGCCAAAGAACGAGGAGCAACGGTGCTGGGGATTGTTAACGTCGTAGGCTCTTCGATTGCCAGAGCCACCGATTCGGGGATATATTTGCACGCCGGGCCAGAGATAGGAGTTGCCAGCACAAAGGCGTTTACCGCCCAGGTAGCGGTGCTGACGATGCTGGCGATAGAACTCGGTAGAAGAAAACATATCAGCAGCAGCGAGGCAGGGGTGTGCATCAAGGAACTTTCCCAAATACCAGAGAAGATAAGCAGGATATTGAAACAGTCCGACAATATTAAAAAGATTGCTGCAGCGAATATCGAGAGGGAAAACTGGCTTTTCCTCGGGAGGGGCTTTAATTATCCGGTTGCGCTTGAAGGGGCTTTGAAACTAAAGGAAATAAGCTATATACACGCTGAAGGCCTGCCTGCTGCGGAGATGAAGCACGGGCCAATCGCCTTGATTAGTGATGGTATGCCCGCGGTTTTTATCGCGACAGCCGGGCCGCAATATGAAAAAATTATAGGCAACATTGAAGAGGTTAGGGCTCGCGGCGGAAAAATCATTGTTGTTGCAACCGAAGGCGATGAGAACATCAAGCAACATGCCGACCATTTAATTGCCATTCCTGATGCACCGGAGCTGCTGCAGCCGATGCTGACGGTTATTCCACTACAACTTCTGGCATATCACGCCGCAGTGCTTCGCGGGCACGATGTTGACAAACCTCGAAACCTTGCAAAAAGCGTTACGGTCGAGTAGCACCTAACAAGCCAGATTCGCGATAATTTTGAATGTTCTTTTCAGAATGTCGTTCAACTGGGGTTTTGTTATGCTCAGAGGGGGGAAGAGATAAATGACGTTGCCCAAAGGGCGAAGGATGAGGTGTTCCTCGAGGCCTTTTTGAAAAACTTGTTGGCCGATTCTTTCTCTGACATCAAACGACTGCTTTGTTTTTTTGTCTCTGACCAGCTCGATAGCCCCTACCATACCAATATATCTCACGTCACCAACAAAAGGTAACGGTCTGAATTTTTCGAGGGCGCTGTGAAATACGGGGATAAGGGTTTTTACTTTTTGCAGCGTTTTTTCCTGCTCGAAGATTTCGAGGGTTGCCAGCGCGGCGGCACAGCCGAGAGGATTTGCGGTATAGGTATGGCCGTGATAAAAGGTTTTGAACTTTTCGTAATCGTCGTAAAAGGCATTGTAGATTTTGTCGGTTGTCAAGGTCGCAGCGAAAGGAAGCGTTCCAGAGGTTATTGCCTTTGCGAGGCAGATAAAATCCGGCTGGACAGAAGTGTATTGGCAGGCAAACATTTTTCCTGTGCGGCCAAAGCCGGTGGCGACTTCGTCAAGGATTAAGTGAACATTGTATTTTTTGGCAAGGGCGGCGGCCTGCTTTAAGTATTCAACAGGATAAACAATCATCCCCCCTGCTGCCAACAGGAGAGGTTCCAAAACAAGGGCTGCTATTTTGTCTTTGTGTTTTTTTAAGGCGCTTTGCAATGGTTTTATGCAGTCGATACTACAGGATGTCCTTTGTTTGCCGAGCGGGCAGCGATAACAATAAGGCGTGGGGACTTTAAAGGATTCGAAACGCAAGGCATCGAACGCCCTGCTGAACACCGTATCTCCGCCGAGACTCATCGCACCGATAGTGTCACCGTGGTAAGCGAGGTCGAGAGAGAGGAATTTCGTTTTTGATATCCAGCCGATATTGCGCCAGTATTGAAAAGACATCTTAAGAGCGGTCTCGACGGCAGTTGAGCCATTGTCAGAGAAGAAGACTTTGGTGAGATTTTTGGGAGCGATAGAAACAAGCTTTTCGGCTAAAAGGATTGCAGGGGTATGAGTAAAGCCGGCAAACAAAATATGGTCGAGAGAATTTAACTGCTTCCTGATTGCCGCTTTTATTTTCGGATGGTTATGGCCGTGAACATTGCACCACCAACTGGATATTGTGTCGTAATAAAAGTTACCTTTGTCATCGTATAATTTGGCGCCTTTGGCTTTTTCTATCAGGATTGGAGGACACTTGCGGCAGTCTTTCATTTGCGTATAGGGGTGCCAGATATATTTCAAATCTTTTTTGAGCCAGTCGGTCTTATTTTTCACTTTGCATAACCTCAATAATCCGGTCGGCGAGTTTTTCCAAAAGCTGCTTAGTATGATGGTAAGTCAGTGAAAATCTCAATCTCGCCTGGCCTTGCGGGACAGTAGGCGGTCTTATAGGAAGAACCCAAAACCTGCTTTTCTGAAGCTGGCGGCTGATGCGGGCCGCCTTCTCGGTGTCTGGCACAATCAAAGGGACTATCTGAGATGAGCCTTTTACATCGAATCCCGCTTCACGAAGCCGGGTGCGAAAGAAATCAGCGTTGGCGAGCAGTGTCTTCCTGCGAAAGGGTTCATCTCTTACGATATTGACGGCCTCGATGTCGGCTGCGATTACCGCCGGCGGCAGAGCCGTAGAGTAAATAAAACTTCTGCAGGAATTTATGAGATACTGTTTTACTTTTTCCGAACAGGCAAGATAGGCGCCGAAGCTGCCTAAAGCCTTGCTGAACGTTCCCATTATTAACTCTATGCGGTCGGAGAGGCCCTGCTCTTCCACAACGCCGGCGCCATTTGGGCCAAAAATTCCGGTGGCGTGCGCCTCGTCAACCATAAGAAAGCAATCGTATTTGGCTTTAATATCTACAAGCTCTTTTAAGGGAGGTTTGTCGCCGTCCATACTGAAAACGGTTTCGGTAACTATAAGGCGGTTTTTGAATTTGTTACTTTCTTTCTTCAGCAGAGATTCGAGATGGTCCAAATCGTTATGGCTGAAGCGAAAAAGCTTAGCACCGGACTGTTGCACTCCATCTATTATACTGGCGTGACTTAATCTATCGCAAAAAACTGCATCGCCTTTGTCGTATAGTGCGCTTATTATCCCTACGTTGGCCTGATAACCGGAATTGAAAACCAAAGCGCTTTCTTTGCTTTTGAATTCGGCGACCCTGTCTTCGAGCTGGTGATGAATATTCAGGTCGCCGCTTAAGAAGCGTGACGCTGAAGCACTTACGCCGAGAGAGTCAACGGCCCTTTTAGAAGCTTCCTTGAGCTTCGGATGGTCTGAGAGGGCTAAATAATCATTGGATGAAAAATCGAACAGCTCAGCGCCGTCGTAATAAATTTTCCCGTCCTTGCGCAAATCGGCGGGTCTTAAGACCCTGAGGAGGCCATCCGCTTTTCTTTGCGCCAGGAGCTTGTCTATTCTGTCCATACTCTCTTTATTTCTTCAATGAGCGCGTAATCAGCATCGAGACTTGCGCCCTTGACGGTCAGATATCCGCCTATAAGCATTCCGTTGGCGCCGGCGATAAATGCCTTAAGCTGCGAATCTTTGAAGGTTGTCTCTCTGCCGGCGGCGATTTTGATAATTTTATCTTTTAATACAATTCGGAAAATACATATCGTTCTTATGGCATCGTCGTGCGGGACGGGGCCGGCGGATTCAAGAGGTGTCCCCTTAATCGGGATTAATATATTGAGAGGGATTGAATCGACATCCAACTTTTTTAGAGTATAAGCCATATCAATTCTATCCTGCCAGGTCTCGCCCATTCCGATTATGCCGCCGCTGCAAACTTCAAGGCCGACCTGCTTAGCGGAATTTATAGTATTGATTCTCTCGTCGAAGCTGTGCGTTGAAACAATGCAGGGGTAAAAACGGCGGGATGTTTCGATATTATGATGATAGCGTGAAAGTCCGGCCTCTTTGAGAAGCTGCAGCTGTGATTTTTCCATAGCGCCCAGCGAAGCGCATACAACGATACCAATCCTGTCTTTTATTTCCGATATTGCCTGCGCTACTACATCCACTTCTCTGTCGGTCAGCCGATTCCCGCTGGTTACAATACCGAACTTTTCTGCGCCGATAGCTTTGGCTTTTTGTGCGGCTTTGACTATTTCTTCTTTTTCCTTAAGCGGATAGGTCGGTACATCTGCGCGATGCCTCGCCGACTGGGCGCAAAATTTGCAATCTTCAGGGCAAAGGCCGGACCGAGCATTTAAGATATTGCACAGCTCCAGCTTATTGCCTATACATTCTTTTCTAACGTCATTGGCTCGGCAGATAAGCTCTTGCAGAGGTGTATTTAAGAATGTTTCTGTGTTGTCTTTTATAGCAGTGCTCATAATTGCCGGCCATTTTAGCATTGCAGGTTGATATTTTCCATTTTTTATGAGAGGATAACCGACAATAGAAGCAGATTTTTAGTGAGAGAAAAAATCCTAATTCTTAAGTCAAAAACAACGATTCCTAATCGGGGTGACTGGATTCGAACCAGCGACTTCCTGCTCCCAAAGCAGGCGCTCTAAACCAGGCTGAGCTACACCCCGAAAAGCAAAATAATGCCCATCGACCAAGATATTCTATACGAAAGAGCCCATTACTGCAATAAATCAGTTTCCAAGCATTAACTTACAGTATTTTCGTCAAAAAAATAGCTTGCATCTTTACAAAAGTTAAGATATAATGTTTATGTAAAAGCTGTTTTTTGGGGTGTAAAGAGTCTAAAGATTATGGTATCCGGAACTGAAAGACAGTGGTTGCTGTCGACGTTTATTGTTCTGGGTGTGCTGGCTTTGTTTTTTATAGGTAGTAAGCTCGGCTCGCCAGCGAGCGCCGAAGCGGAACTGCAAACCGGCAGCAACAGCGAAATTTTAGTAGTTCCCATTCAAATCGAACGGGACAAGTACGGGCTGGCGATGGTGGATACGGTCGGCCAGACGCTGTGGATATATGAGCTAAACAGCATAGGTCCGGCCCACAACCGGTTGAGATTATTGGCAGCCCGAAGCTGGCAATACGACAGACTGCTGAAACAGTACAACACAGCTGAGCCGAAACCGGAACAGGTGAGGATGCTTCTGGAAGAGGAAGAATTGGGCAAGCAGCCGAAAGAGCAGGTCAAGGAAAAACAAAAGGATTTAGATGCAAATACTGTGGAAGCAGCCGAGCCCAATGAGTGAGATTTTGACGGTTAGCAGAGAAAGTAAAAATTTTTGAAGTCTTCCAGTAAGATAAAGAATAAGAAGGCGAAGCCTTCAGGAGAATGTAAATATGGCTGGTATGTTTTATTCATTACAAGAGGTCGCCGCGAAGCTCAATAAAACAGAGGAAAAAGTAAAAGAGATAATCAGGCAGGGCAGGCTGCGTGAGTTCCGTGACGGCCCGAATTTGCTGTTTAAGGTCGATGAAGTTGAAGCACTGATGTCCGACACAAGTATTGCAGCATCGAGAAAAGCATCGGCTAAAGCAAAACAGGTAACAGAGGAGGATGAGATTTCTCTGGCACCGGAGCCAAGTGAGGGTCCAGCCGAAGAAAGCGAGTCATCTGGGGCGGATACCACCGCTACGGCCGGTAAAGGAATCGATGTCCTCGGTGAAGCAGACGGCGATTACAAACTGGCAGATGATACGCTGAGCGAGACCAAAGTTGTACCGGACGAAGGGTCATTAGCAGGAGATACACTGGGGGAAACCAAAGCTGCATCAGGCGAAGCGTCGTTGGAAGAAATCGAAGAAGACGTAAATCTTGATACCTTCGGCAGCGGTTCAGGATTGTTAGACCTTTCGCTGCAGGCTGATGACACTTCATTAGGTGGTATTCTCGATGAAATTTACACTCCCGAGGGCGAAGAGGGAAAAGAGGGGAAAAAAGGGGCTGAAGCTTCAGCGGTGGAGGTAGCCGCCGAGGCGGAACAATTGATACCGGACAAAGGGCTTGCTGAACCAGAACCCGGTCCAGAAGCACCGGCAATAGCTCAAGTGTATGCCGAGCCGGCGCCGGATGTGATAAGTAACGCTTTCGGGATTATGCTGTTTTTGCCGCTGTTGGCTATCGTTTACACTGCGATAGTGGCGGTGGCGGGTTTCAACAATATGATGCCTGCAATTCTGACAGCAATACAAAGGCTAATATGGTATATCGTGGTTGGGGCTGTTCTGGCAGCGGGCTTGATAGTCGGGGTGGCTTTTATGCTCAGCGGCAAAGGTGGCAAAGCAGTTAAAGTTAAGAAGAAAAAAACCAAGAAAACCAAAGAAACTCCGCCACCGGAGGCGGAACCGGAAAGCAAAAGTGCTTAACCCGCCTGTGGCGGATAAAGGTTAGTTTCATTCGGCCCTTCTTGAGCAGAAAGAAGGGCCGTTTTGCTGCGCAAAAAAAGAAAGTCGGCAGGTACTTCTTTTTAGCCAAGAAAAAACCATTGATGAGGGCTGCATATATTTTGAAAGTTTATTCTTGACGGATAAATACAAATAGGTTTTATTTATGGGCGTGGTTGAAAGATGAAGGATTTGGTCGGCTGTAAGAGCTTACAAATAAAGAGCGTGTATATTTTATAGGACGGTTAAAAGGAAATTTACCTGTCTTGAATTTCTTTGAAAGGATGGAACAATGCGAACTGTCAAACTTTCGGTGCTTTTTCTTTTATGTGTTTTTGTCGTGTTGACAAATGGTTGTGTCTCAGAGCAGCGGTATAAAGATCTGAAAGTGCAAAACGACACACAGCAGAAACGGATAGCTGAGCTTGAGAGTGAAGTACAAACTGCCAAGGTCAGACTTGAACAGTTAAAAAGACAACTCGAAACTGCTGAAGGCCGCGGCGGTGTCGAGGTAAGTGCACTGCAACAAAAAATTGCTGCGCTCGAAGAAGACCTTGCGAAAAAAAAGGAGCTGATTTCTACGATGCAACAGCAATTGCTCTATGGTGGGGCATCTCTGCCGGTGGAACTGAGCACTATGCTGGAGGATTTTGCCAAAGATAAGGAAATGGTGGAGTATGATTCAAGCCGAGGGATAATCAAGTTCAAGAGCGATTTGCTTTTTGAAGTTGCCAGTGACGAGGTGGCACCCACAGCCGGTGAAGTAATTAAGTCGCTATGTAAAATTCTGAATTCGGAACAGGGCAAAAAATTTGATGTTATAATTGCCGGCCACACCGACGATATCCGTATTGGCAAGCCTGAGACCCGTGCAAAACATCCGACCAACTGGCACCTGTCGGCTCACAGAGCAATATCCGTGCTGGATATAATGTCGAACAGCGGTATAAGCCCGGAGCGTATGAGCGTACGAGGTTTCGGTGAATTCCGGCCGATTGCGCCGAATGCGCCCAACAAAAAAGGTAATTCCCAAAACAGGCGAGTCGAGATTTATATTGTCCCTCAGGGAATGTAGTTGCGAATCGCTGTTAGACTTACGACCTGAAAAAAAACGAGGTATGAGCACCGGCATACGAGAATGGCAGAGCGTACTTTAATAATCATCAAGCCGGACGGTATACAGCGGCACCTGGCCGGTGAAATAATCAGGCGATTCGAAAAAAAGGGTTTTAAGCTCGCTGCCGCAAAATTTATGCGAATCTCTAAAGAGCTTGCCCGCCAACTCTACGCCGTTCATCAGGGCAAACCGTTTTTCGAAGGTTTAGTAAAGTATTTGTCTTCGGCACCGTCAGTTGTAATGGTCTGGGAAGCTGAGGGCGTTATAGATATGGCACGGAAGATGCTGGGGGCCACTTTCGGCTATGATGCTGAGCCGGGCAGTATCCGGGGGGATTTCAGCTCTTCAAGAGGATATAATCTTGTTCACGGGTCGGACAGCGTCAAATCGGCTGAGCAGGAAATCAAGTTATTTTTCAGACCTGATGAAATCATCGATTACAAATTAGCCGATGCAGACTGGCTCTACGGTAAAAATGATTAACACCACAAGTAATTTCACATCAAGTCGGGGGCGGTGAATAAATAATTACGGCGGTGCAATTACCCAGAAGTGGAGCCAATGAGATTCGAACTCACGACCTCTTGCATGCCATATATGATTTCGGCTTATAAGTACTTGCTCTTCATGCTTTTATATGCGTTTTTTGGGCGTCAATAACGATTCCACACTGGTTACATACTGGCTACACACTGCAACCATAGTGTGAACACAAACAAAAGTGACGTAAGAATGACGCCAAAGATAGTCAATGGCAGCCGAATAGTATCTGGCTCTATAGTAATACAAGCCGGTCTCAACGTCAAACTGCCTGCCGGTGAATAAATATGGATTGCCGGCCGTGGTTGGCTTATCCGCCAGACCGTAAACGCTGTAACGATACGCCTCGACCGCATTACCAGTAGAATCGGTCACAGCTATAATGCTGCCCAATCCATCAAAGTGGTAATAATAAGCTTTATAAACAGCGGTTGGCGAAGACACATCAACTCGGCCGTACCTTGAACTGAAAGCCGGCCCTAGTAGAAATTGCATAGTAAACTTCAGGGATTTTACAATTTTTGCCGATAACTATGCTTGGCATCATGCAGACCAGACTAAAAAAATCCGCTTGTTTTTGAGTCAATATGGTATAATAAAGGCAGCTGCTGTCGCCTATGCGGTGGTTTTGGGATTTTGTTTGTGTCAATAAAATCTGAGTGATAGGAGAATGGCAATGGGCTTTACTTTCAATCTCTGTGAAATATTTGACATGGCTGAAACAATTGAGCGAAAAGGTTCTGAGTTTTATCGCAAGGCCGCAGAAACCTTCAGAGACTCTGACATGCATGGGGTATTACTGCAACTGGCCGATAAGGAGGCGAATCATGCAATTGCCTTTGCGGTTATCCGAAAGTCTTTTTCGGAGCGGGAGTGCCCGTCTACGGCTTTTGACCCCGATGATGAGCTGGCGTTGTATCTGCAGGCAATGGCAGACTACCGCATCTGTGGTATAAAAGATAAGAACCTCTGCAGAGAACTCACCGGCAAGGAGAGCAAAGAGGAAATTCTGCAATTGGCCATTGACCGTGAAAAGGAAGGGCTGGCTTTCTATCTCGGGTTAAAAGACGCCGTGCCTGAACAATCGAACAAAGACAAGGTCGAGGTCATCATAAAGGCAAAAATGCGGCATATAGGTCTTTTGAATCGCGAGCCGGGAACTTTAAATAGATAGCGTTGTTATGCTAACCGATACTCTACTTCCACGCTGCTCGGTTTTGCTTAATCCGAAAGACCCCATCGGAACCAGCAAGGTCGGGCTCTTCGTTTCGAGGGGCAACTTCATATGGGATGCTTCTTTTTGCACGCTTGACAATTCGGCAGGTCACGGGACTGACCGTATCGGAGGGAAAACGTCAATCAACATCTTCGCAAGCTGCTGAGCCGCCTGACATACCTGCGGTGACATAGAGTCACCCAGCCGAGTGTGCGCCGGCTGAATACCAACAAAACACACATCTACCTTGATATTTCGGGTAACCATTTCAGCAAATAAGCGGGGCGAAAGAGTGTGTGTTGAGAAAACAAATGAGTTTAACTGCTCAGGCTTGAATATTCCTATCGTTCCGGGTGTAGCCTGGAAGTCGACAGCGTCAATAACAAGCAGATTTTGCGGAGTCTTTTTTATAATCCGCTGGATATAATTTTCAGGAACGGTGCCGGCATCTATCAGTTCGGCGCAGATTTTTGCGTGCCGGAGCTGCTGACAAACCAACGAGCCAACCCCGTCATCACCTTTTAATGTATTGCCGATTCCTACAATAACTGTCTTGGAACCGTGAAGTTTATTTAGCTGCTCGGAGAGTTGTTCGCCGGTCCCCATAGTATTTTTATAGTTGGATATTCAGTTCACATTTGCACTTGGGGCACAAGATTCGCATAAAATCACTTGTTTCGACGGCTCTGTCGGATTTGGGTGGTTGTTGAATATCCGGTGGCTTTGTGTGCAGTTCACCGCTTTTGGCAATTAGCAGCGAAGGGTTGGTATAGGCCAATGGGCCGAGTTTTTCATAAAGCCAGACAAGATGTTTTTTGGTGCCTATCATTGCACCGCACTTTTCGCACATCTGCAGTTCGAACTCGTGAGTCTCGATGGTGTCTTCTCTGTTTAGAGTGGCTAAGTCCCATTTTCTTGAGAGCTGTATGCCTGTTTTTGTCGTGCAGTTGGCTTCGCAATTGCCGCAAAAGATGCAGGTATCATATCGATGGGTTATTCTTCTTACGGGAGGGTTTGCCTTCAGGTCATCGACCTGGCTCAAGCACTCCGGAGTCGGACAGGCATTTACGCATGCACCGCAGCCGATGCAGGTATCGAGGTCAAACTCCGGCTTGCCTCTATACCTCTCCGGCACCACGCACGGCTCAGCGGGGAATCGGGTGGTAAACCGCGGTGAGAAAACCGCCGTCACAGCTTCTTTCAATTCTCTTAACTTTGGTAAACGCAATTTCAAACTCCTGCATTTAATCGTTAGTTTTAATAAAGCTGAAGATTATTTGCTTTTCTTGCTGATTTCTTCTCCGTATTTGTCAACAACGCTATTCTCCCACAGTTTTACGCCAGAAGCGTAAGCGCCTTTGGCGATTGCATGAGCGGCTGTAGGTGAGGTTATCAATATAAACACAGCACAGATTATAGCTTTGGCATTTAAGGCCGCCAAATTGCTAATTAAGGCGACACCAATCAAAAGTAAAATAGTGCCGAGCGTTACGCATTTTGTTGAGGCCTGCAAACGGTTGTAAACGTCAGGCAGACGGACCAAACCTATACAGCCGGAGATATTAAAGAAAATCCCGATCATTATCAATATGTATCCAATAATCTCACTCATCGAAGCTTCTGCCCTCCAAGAATTTTGCTAACGCGATAGTGCCGATAAAACTTAATAGCGCCCATGCAAGAGCGATGTTAAGATAATAATCCTTTTCTGTAACGACTCCAATGAGGGCACAAAAACCCACTATGACTATGCCCAGTATATCAATGGCCACGGTTCTATCAGGTGCAGTGGGGCCGCGACCGATTCGATACAGGCACAAAAAACAACATACGAACAAGCCAATATAAAATACTGTTATCATAATTTCTCTTTCTCTTTTTACTCAAAAATCCTTTTTATAAACCATTCGAATGTGTTGGCAATAATTTTTGTTGCCTGCTCGACGTCATCAGACTGGACGTTAATCCAGTGGATGTACAAATATCCGTCGTCGGTCAAATCAACTGTCATAGTACCAGGTGTCAGAGTGATGGAATTGGCAAGAGCAGTGATGCCGGAATCGGTTTTTAGATTCGTTTTTATTTTTACAATCCCGGGTCTAATCGGCATCTTTGGGTGCAACACTCGGTAAAGCACTTCAAGGTTGGCCTTTACCATATAATATAAAAAGACCGGCACATATACCAAAAACCAAAACAGCCGCAGCGGCGATAAAAACACATGGTGCTCTTTAGGCAACGTATCATGGAACAAAACCGCAACACCAGCAGAAGCTACCAGTCCCGCAACCACAACCTGGATATCAATTTTACCCTCAACAAAAGGCCATGTCCAGATAACCCAGATAATAAACCCTACAACAAAATAAACCAGACGCCTCATAAATTCAATCCTTCGAAACTATGTCCCAATCAGATTAGCCGAATACAAAAGTCCGTCCGTCAGCACCTTTACAGCCGGGTCGAGAATATTGGCTTTCAAAGATGGCACAATCACAAGCAATCCCATAAGCACACACAAACAGGCCAAAAATACCATGGCGACAAGCATAGTGCCTTTATTTTCTTTGATATGCCGGAGATTTGCCGGCAACTCACCGAGAAAAACATACCTTTGAACCTTCAAATACATAATTAAAGTGCACAAGCTAATAAAAACAATTATTGCCGCAATCCAGTAAAAATGCGCCTGAATTGCTGCAATTACAAGGACCAGCTTACTCCAGAACCCGCTAAAGGGCGGGATACCCACAATGGAGGCTGATGCGATAGTGCAGGCTGCACGCGTTACAGGCATTTTCTCTGCGAGTCCACCCATCTGTCTCATTTGTCTTGTGCCAGTTGACATTTCCACCGAGCCGCTTGTTAAAAATAACAAGGACTTGTAGACAGCGTGGTTGACAAGGTGGAACAACCCGCCGAGGATAGCTAAAGAAGCCCAGGCAACATTTCCTCCTGTGGCAATGATAAGGCCACCTAAGCCGACCCCCAGAACCACATAGCCGACCTGGCTAATGCTCGAATAAGCCATAAGTCGCTTTAAATCCCACTGTCCTATTGCCAGAAACGCACCGGCAACCATGCTCAAAAGGCCGAGGACGATTAAAAGCCAGCCTATTGGGATAGAAATGCCGAACACATTAAAAACCACACGGGTAAGAGCATAAACGCCGAGGGTCTTTATTAGTACACCGGACAGCATTGCTGAAATCGGCGCCGGAGCCGATGGGTGTGCGTCGGGCAGCCACGCATGAAACGGCACCAGAGCGGCCTTCAGGCCAAAGCCGACAATAAATAAAGCCAGAGCAAAAGCAAGCCCTGCATTTAAGCCGGTGCTTTGGATTGCTTTTGAAATGTAGGCCATATTAAGTGCGCCGGTATTACCATAAACAAGAGCAATCGCAAAAAGGATAAATGTAGAAGCGATGCTGCCGAGGACCATATACTTAAAAGATGCCTCCAGTTCCTCATGCTCACAGCCAAAGCCGACCAGAGCATAGGAAGCCAAAGAAGCAATTTCCAGAAATACGAACAGATTGAAGATGTCCCCTGAGAGAACCAGACCATTCATTCCCGCGACCATAAGCATAAACAGGCTTAGGTATTTTGACTTGGCGGTGTACTGCTCCATATATCTGGTGCTAAAAAGCATAGAAGCAGCGCTGACAACACTAACGGTCAAAAGCAAAAGAGAGCTTAAACCATCAAGAACGAGATTAATTCCAAGCGGTATGGACCACTTGCCTACCTCATATACGGCAGACTGCCCGATAGTAGCAATAGCCAGCACAAGCAGCGAAATAGTTGCCAGATTGGCTAAGATTGTTGCAGCATCTTTGCCTTTCCTGCCGAAGATAGGCAGCACAAATGCCGTCACTAAAGGGATAGCAATAAAAACAGGAAGCGGTACGCTCATCCTTTTAATCTCCTTATTTCAGTAATATCAAGGGTGCCGTATTTCTCATATATTCTGATGCACATCGAAACCATCAAAGCCAAAGAACCTAAAGCGATAACGATTGCAGTAAGCACAAGTGCCTGCGGAAGGGGGTCAACTGCGGTATTGACGAAGCTGGCAGCAATCTGTCCTGTTCCCGGTTCAAGGTAAGTTTTGTCGATGATTGGTGCTGTGCCGCCGGTTCGGTAGCCGAGCATAATCAGGAAAAGATTGACGGCGTATTCCATAATCGCCA
>Ga0315295_10001832_pt1 | contig 18130 bp, 18 predicted proteins | sample YL17G14_0_MG_FD_204453 | JGI IMG/M metagenome (GOLD analysis project Ga0315295, IMG submission 204453) | Sediment microbial communities from Yellowstone Lake, YNP, Wyoming, USA - YL17G14_0 | ecosystem: Environmental > Aquatic > Freshwater > Lake > Sediment | place: USA: Wyoming | collected... | reverse complement strand
TCGGCATGAGGAGAAAGATGCAGACTGCAGGCGCACTCTTCAGCGGCAGGCAGCCCATCCAGAATGCAATGGTCCCTGGAGGTGTTACCACATTATTCTCCTCAACCTATCCGATAACACCGAACAGTGCGTCACACTACGATATGTTCGGCCCGTTCAATGCATCAGACACAAAGGTAAGGTTTAAATCCCTGCTGAATGATGTCAGGTCATTTATTAACACGAAGTACATCCCTGATGTTGTAGCCGTAGCAAATTCCTACTCCATTTTCTGGTCTACCGGCGCCGGATGCAAAAGGCTCCTTAGCTATGGTGATTATCCAACCGATTCATCAGGAACCCTGTTCATGAAGAGGATGCTTGTCAATACGCTTGCAGCAGCCACCTTCAGCCAGGCTGACATCAAGGAGTATGTTGATTACTCCTATTATATGTATGGCGTTCTCGATCCTGCGAATCTGCATCCGTTTGACGGCAGGACTGATCCAAAGATGAAGACTGCCGGATACAGCTGGCTCAAGGCTCCAAGACTTATGAATGGAACAGTCGCACAGGTCTGCGAGGTTGGTCCTCTTGCACGTATGGTGGCAACCCACTTAAGCGGCGCTAACCAGCAAACAGTTTCGCAGACTTATGGCGGATTGGCAACCACCTTAGGTGGTCTTCCTGCTACCTACAACGCTTCCCAGCTCGTCTTGACAGCATTGAGCTTATGCACCGCTTATGGTGTGGGTGGACCGGGTCTTGCACAACTCTACAGCCCGCTCGGCAGGCATGCTGCAAGGGCTCTGGAAGCCAAATACGTAGCTGACGGAATGGCCTTATGGGTTGATCAGCTTACTCCTGACGCTTCATGTTACACATACAAGAGGATCCCCAAGCAGATCTCAACAGGCTATGGTCTTGTTGAGGGGCCACGAGGCGCACTCGGCCACTGGATAAAGATCGAAGGCAAAAAGATCGCAAAATACCAGTGTATTGTTCCAACTACATGGAATGCATCACCAAGAACTAGTGCAAGCACTTCAACCTATGGCGCTGCTGAGCAGTCACTGATAGGTATTCCTATCGGTACCAACGCTACGGACCAGATAATCAACATCCTCAGAGCACTCCATCCATTTGATTTCTGTATCGCATGCGCTGTTCACGTTGTGAATCCTGAAGGCAAGGAATTGCTGAAGTTCGCAATCGATCCTGAAGGCAAGCCAATAAACGTTTCTGTATCTGAATAGCGTTCAGCTACAAAAGCCTTTTAAAAGGAGGTGCTTCGGCACCTCCTTTTTTTTATGTAATTGAAATATTGATATGGACATACATTAATTAAAAGATTTTACTTTGATTATCGAGAATAAAGGCTTTTAAAAAACGTCAGAAGAACCGAATTGATAGGATGGGAAGAACAATTATTTCAACGAAAACGGCAATAGGGGAAATAAGGGAAGATACTGGAAGTATATTTAGATTTGGTACAAAATTATCTGACACATAAACCGCAAAAGATTTTGCGAAGTATTTTATCGTCAAGTTGTTTTAGCAATTCTTCTTCGTACTGATCTGCAGGATCAATTTCATTTACTGGCATAGAATTCACTGTCGGTAAATCTTTAGTAAATACGAGATCCTTGCAATCATAATTTATTTCATATCTCAAACCTTGATTGCGTTCAAGCCAGCGACTGCATTCATCATGGGTGCCTATATATAACAAAATAAGATGAGGCCCTTTCCTCAGGCAAATAAGACGATAACCATTCCCTAAGTCATATTTCTTGCAGTTCTTTATTCTGAGCTCGCCATTTTTTGTTAATTTGCCAATTTCACGAGAACAATCTCTTCCTCTCAGGAGTAATCTATCGATAAGATTAGAGGCTTTTTGGGCAATAAAAGATGATATTCCGCCTTGCCCTCGTAATTCATTGAGTTTCTTTTTGAATTTCGGATCAAAATAAATAGAAAGTATCATAATTTTCCAGAAATAAACTTATTACATTAATAATAAGGCCTTACAGAAAACCAAGTCCAATTGTTAATATATATAATATGAATGAAAAATATAGATATAAACTATTAAATGAAAATCGTTTGTATCTTATGAAAGACCATGCTAAAAAATGATTTTAATGCAGATATTTCTTCACAAAGGATTTTAAAGCATCGATAGCAATATCTATTTCCTCTATAGTATTGAAGCATGACAAAGAGAAACGAACAGTACCGTGTGGGAATGTGTTGATAGTCTTATGGGCTTCAGGCGCACAATGCAATCCTGGTCTTACGTATATCCCCCATTTTGCATCCAGATAATGTGAGACATCAGACGCAGTTGACCCTTTAATGTTGAATGAGACAGTAGCAACCCTGTCCGCATAAGGGGCATAAACTTCCACTTCATCAATACCAAGCAGTTTCTCAAGAAGATATTGCACAAGGTGATGCTCCTGTTCGATGATATTTTCAATGCCCTCCCGGAGAAGAAACCTTATGCCTGCGGCAAGGCCTGCATACCCCGGGGTGTTTAGTGTACCTGCCTCAAATTTATCAGGCGGGAAGTCAGGATGTATCGTCTTTTCTGATAAACTCCCTGTTCCTCCACGCATAAAAGAGGATACCTCATCTGGGTTTTTAACAATCAGCGCTCCTGTACCCTGGGGACCGAATAGGTGTTTATGTCCCGTGAGTGCGAGAAAATCAAAGGGAGATATTTCCAAATCTATTTTCATGGCACCTGCACCCTGGGCGCCATCTACCAAAAGTTTCACTCCCGCAGCATGAGTGATTTTATAGATTCCTTCGATGTCCATTTTTGTCCCGGTGACATTTGATGCCGATGTAATCACAGCAAGTTTTGTTTTCTCTGTGATTGATTCCTGAACCTGCTGAGGAAATACTACACCATTTGCATCTGCTTTAATGAGGTTTAATTTAATTTTCCCATCACTTTGTAAATGATTCAATGGTCTTAGTACCGAGTTATGTTCCATTGAAGTAGTAATGACCTCATCACCGGGATGTAATATACCGTAAATTGCAATATTTAAGGCTTCAGTAGCATTTTTCGTGAGAATAATATTTTCAGTATGAAGGAAATGAAAGAGTTCGCCTATTATCTCACGGGTTTCGTAAATAATCTCTGCTGCCTTGACAGATAAAGTATGCCCCGATCTGCCGGGATTTGCATTCTTATTTTTCAGGCAGTCGCATATCGCTTCGGTTACAGTATCGGGCTTTATCCCAGATGTGGCGGCATTGTCAAAGTAGATTAATTTTTTAATCATTCTTAAATTGTTATAACTTTTGAAGATTTGAGCATGGTTTCGGAGATATCGTACATATTTGATATTTTTCCAACGCCCAATTGTTCTTTCAGATTGAAGTAGCCAAGACAGGTTCCACACACCAGCAGTTCAACCCCTTTTTCTTCAAGTTCTTTCAAATAGGGCAGGGTTTCTGCTCTATTTATGGTTAACTTTACTCCGCTATTCATAAAACAGATCGATCTGGGTTGAACTGAAAGTTCTTTGATTGTAGCGATAAAAGCTTTGATAAGGTTATTCCCCAATTCCTCACTGCCATGTCCTATTCGATCTTTGTTTATAAAGATTGTAGTTCCAACTCCTGTCTGTTGAGTGTTGCAAATGTAATCTTCCAGCTTTAATTCTGCTTTTGCGGTACCAGATATTTCTTTCGTATAGATATAAAACTCGCCTGCTGTCTCGTCAATTTTATCGATTTCTGCTCCAGAGTATTTAAGAAATCTCATGACATTATCCCGTGATTCTGCAGTACTAACGATGATCAGTAATGGATTTCCTTTTGCCTGTTCAAATGCCTCCTTTGTCTTAATGACAGGTTGGGGACATGGCAGTCCTCTCGCATCTACTTTTACAGCCATTTTTAAAGCCTCCTTTTATGTATATTTATAGTTAGATGAAATACTATACAAATCTGAATTTCTTTTTCCTTTCGATCTCTTCATCTCTTTCCCAGCGATAAACAGAATCCATCTCAACACTGTTTTCCCGGAGAATTGTTACTATCCCATCTTTCTTTTCCCAGAGCATCTTACAACAGAAGCCGCAGTCTGAACTGAACTCTCTTGGCACAGGGATTGTTTCGAATTGTATTTCACTTTTTTCCAAAACCTTTTTAGCCTTTAAAGCAAAATGAGTGGTATGAAACGTTATAATTGCGTATATTGTCATTAATGATCTATAGAATGGAAAAATTATCTCGTGTTTATATATTCTTTATGAAATGCAATGATAAAACAAATAGAATTAAATTATTAATAATACCTAATAGATAGAAATTCTCAATATCATGGAAATATATATGGATTATTTCTGGCTAAGAATATAGCATCTCAATAGCAGAAAATATTTTATAGAATATATCTTTTTGATTTATAGAATTATTTTTTAGAATGATGTAGTAGATAAAAGAAAAAATGAAAAACCTTAAAATTGCCCTTATCAACATATTTGATCAGGATGCTAATAAGCTCGCAGATTTTGCTTCCGAATTTGGATTTAAAGGTATAGACTGGTCTCTAAATCTTAACCTTGATGAAAGTGATTTCCTGAGAAAAATGGACACGTTAAAGGGTTTCGAGATTCGTTTTCATTGTCCTTGGCCTCTTATTGATATTGCTTATGCTGACTACAGGGCAGAACAGGCTATGCAGTTATTCGGACCATGGATAGACTTAATTTCTAAAGCTGGTGGACAATACTTAACGGTACATATAGGCCTTGGACAAAGCTCCGTTACAGAGCTTGATTGGGAAAAGGCTATTGAGAATCTCTCCCGCCTTGTGTCATTTGGTGCAGAACACGGGATAACTGTCTGTCTCGAGAATATAACCACTGGATGGACGAGTAACCCTAAGCTTTTTAAAACTTTAGTTAAAAAAACCGGAGCAGGGGTAACTTTAGATATAGGGCATATCAATGCCTGCAGATCAGAAAAGCCCTCTGAGAAATTATTTGAATTGTATGTTATGCCCAATAAAAGACGAATTTTTAATGCTCATATCTACTATACGGAAATTCCTGAGCATGGGCATGTTGCACCTGAGCGCCTTGACCAGATTCTTGATTATTTATGGCTTCTCAGGTCAGCGACATCATGTGACTGGTGGGTTATTGAGCTTTCTAACCCGGAGGAAATTCTGAAAACCAAAGATTTTATGACTAAATTTCTCTGTTCATACGAGAAAAAATCATAAAGTATAGTTAAAGGGCATTGATTTCTGAATAATAAGTCTTCTTTCCCTGCTCAGTATTAACGTGTTTGTTCTGGGTATGACTCAAAAAGAGGCTCAGTGTTTATAATATCAGTAAGCGCACGTGGAATCTTTTCAATGATCTCTATTACTTGAGTAGCAGGTGTTGGCATAGCATAATGTCCTGCCAGACGGTTCACCTTTGCTGCTATAATGGATGCCTGACTGATATCAATACCACTATCAATCAACGCAGCGGTAATGCCGGTAAGAATATCCCCTGTTCCTCCTATCGGCTCCATGGCATCAACCATAGGACTATCAATAGTTGACACAATGCCTTCACGGTTTGCTACGTAATCCACGCATCCCTTCACAAGGAGATACCGGGCTGCGTTATTGTTAGCATATGCACGTGAGATCAATTCTGGCACCTCTTCTTCCTTATGCAGAATAAATCCTCTGGTGTAGATGGGGTGGGGAACTGTTTCATCGGTTAAGAAGGCCAATTCCCCGATATCAGGGGTAAAAAGATCATACTTTAGTGCCTGACCGCTCATTTTTGCAACATACATATATCCTGCATCCGCAATCAAAATAGGGCGACGAGCCATCTTTTCGATGGCCAAAAGGACTTCGTTCTGCCGATTGACATAAGGAAGCATATAATGAAATGCAATGGTAGTGAAATCTCGTTGTGGGAGATCCTCGGTTAACAGTTTATAGAGCCGCCGACTTCCATGTCCGACGCCTATATCACCAACCAAATACCCGAATGGCGACGGCTGTTCAAGAACCTCACAGGTTTTAATCGCAGCTGCCATCAAAGCAGCAGTTCCCCTATTAACAGGAACCATATTCCCCTGAACATTGATAACATGGCCTTCCATCGTGACTTGTTCAGCTATAATTGGAAAGTCACGATCGGGTATTGTTCCTACTATAGCGAGCATAAACGACGCATTTCCTCGTAAGCTAACTGCAAAGTATATCCACACAGGGTATGACCGATCTCCCGTGGACTTGGTGCTTCTGACAGGGACTTGCCCACCATTTCCGCGGCAAGATACGGAACATCAGGACAACCGCCTCCAGAGATATTTACGATGATGAGGGAATTCTTGTCAATGGTCAATTTCATGTTGGCTGCCCGAACCATCAGATATTGGCCAAAGTCTTTAACATGGAAGAGATCGACGGGTTTCAACAGTGGACTGTTCACAGGCACGACTTGAAGAGGCGGAATCTTTGCATCGCTCAGTATCCTTACTATGGTTAACTGTTCAAGAATAGGAAATTCTATTACAAGATCACAACCAGAGCGAATTTCGGGAGGTGGTCCCATAACTCTAATGTCGTATCCATTTGCTTTTAGAACACTCTCTGCACGAATCACCTCGCTTGTATTTTCAAAAACGAGCATCCCTCGATCTGAGCTTGTAATATCAGGAGCTTTTGTTTTTTTATCTTTGAGAAAATCAAAAAAAGGCATTATTATTCCTTTGTAATGGTAATTCGATATCCAACGCCCTCCGGTTGAATATCTGAAACCTGCCATCCCAGTGTTTTTGCAGCCCTGGTCACATTCTCCTTGGAGGTATCCGTATCTACCAGTATCACAAGCTGTCCCTTATTTATCTTGCTAATCTCATCAAGGGTAATCATAACGGGTTGAGGACATGAAAGACCTCGTGCATCGACAATCTTACTCATTGTATCCCTCCTAAGCAGATCTTTTTCTCATAGTGAACCCTATGAGAAAACAAAATAAAAGACCGATGATTACAGCGGAAATCCCATTTGGTCCTATTCCTTTAGGCGAACTGGCAAGACCAAAGTTGTGGGCGAAAGCAGCGCCAAATATCATACCAAGAACAAATACTGAAGCATCACCATCTCCTTCACCAGCCAAGAAGAGTTGGCGCCCTGGGCATCCTCCTGCCAGAGTAAATGCCAGGCCTGCTAACACCATACCCCCGAAGTTCCAGAGTTCCATTGTATGCGCTACTGGCTGATTTTCAAACCCGGCATTGAACTGCCCGAGAATAAGATTTGTGATAAATGCAGCAACAGCAAGGCCAATAATTCCTAAAAATAAATGCGTTTGACGGAACAAGATCAGATCACGAAATGCTCCCATAGTGCAAAAGCGGCTTCTCTGGGCGAGGAAACCTATACCGAGGCCGACAGAGAGAGATACTATTAGAGGAGCATGCATTGATCCAGGACCCTTAAGGCTGTAAAAAAGAATCCCGCTTTTACCCTGCTCCGGAACCTGTGGATGTATTAACATTAATACGAGTAACCCCAGCATGACGAGAGGGAGCATCCAGCCCACAGTAACGTGTGTTGACTGTGTTCGCCCGAGGCTATAACCGCCCTTGAGAAAAAGAGTGCCAATCCAGATACCGGTAACCAACCCAAGTAGACCAAAAATAGCATTTCCATCTCCACCTGTCAGCCGCAATAAAGCCCTCCATGGACATCCAAGAAATATGAGGGCACCAATCATTGCAAAGATTCCAAGCAAAAATCTTACAATAGGATCAGAACCTGCCCTCGGACGAAATTCTTTGAAAGCATAGGCAGCAATCAGCGCCCCCAATACAAATCCAATTATCTCAGGCCTCATATATTGGACTACATCGGCGTGATGAAGTCCGACAGCGCCAGCAATGTCCCTTTCAAAACATGCAACGCAGACACCCATATTTCCCGGATTACCCCATTTCTGCAGAAGAGGAGCAAAAATACCGATAAATACCCCAACACTAATAATCCCCCACTTAGTGGCAAAGAAATCTCTTAGAGTGGACATACATCCCTCCTTTTATTTGGACTAACTCATAAATACTATAAAATGCACATAATCTATCAGTCTAATAGATAGTGTGAATGACTTTCAAAGACTCCATAGAATTAATCTATTGGACTTATAATATTTTATTTATATATGCTTTATTTATGAGTATCATTAATTTGCAATTGAGAGAAAGATAAGGAAAGTGACCACACCGCGCCTCGCCGTTTGTAATATTTTCGGACAGGATGCAGGGATGTTGGCTGATTTTGCGCATACTCACGGATTCCAGGGGATAGACTGGTCTTTTGATCTTAATATGTCTAAAGATGATTTCTTGTGGAAGATGCATCAGTTGAGGAAATTTGAGGTGCGTTATCACTGCTTCTTTTACAATGTCGATCTGTGTTACGCAAATCATAGGTCGTACGGGGCCATGGATTTATTCCGTAAGGCGATAGATTTCGCCTCTTCCGCCAGCGGGAGACACATGACCGTCCATATCGGACTTGGTGACCATTCAGATACAGAACTGGATTGGACTAAGGCGATTGAGAATCTGTCTGAACTCGTATCTCTTGGATCTGATCGGGGAATAAAAGTTTCTCTTGAAAACATCATCAATGCATGGACGCATAACCCGGAATTGTTTGCGACATTGATTAAGGAGACCGGTGCGGGGATAACATTTGATATCGGTCATGCACATTTTTGCAGAAAAGATGACTATGATGTATATATCACACCACATCAAGACCGCGTCTTCAACGCGCATATCTATCATACAGAGATTCCCCGGGTAGGGCATATAGCACCCAGTAGCCTTGATGAGATTTTTGATCGCCTTGAACTACTGAGTTCAACGCCTTCCTGTGACTGGTGGGTTATTGAGCTTCCTCGTCAGGATGAAATTCTGAATACGAGAAATTTTCTCAACGAGTATATGCAGCTTTCCAGAGAAAACTGTGGACAACATGCAGTTGGCGTATAGTTCGTATCAGGTTTCCTGAACCTTATTGTCTTTGTTATTATAAAAAATGCTGGATACCCCCTATAAGAAATATGAGTTTCTAAAAAGCATCCTCAAGAGTTACGGTGATATAGTTTTGGCCTACTCAGGGGGGAAAGACAGTACCTTACTCCTGTATACAGCAATGGAAGTATTAGGACCGGAACATATTGTAGCCGTAACTGCTGTTTCACCAATACGAAGGGATGAAGAAAAAAAGCTTGCATCAGAACTGAGCAGTAGGCTCGGCACCCGCCACGAAGTGGTTCTCACTATGGAATATATGAACCAGGAATTTATCAATAATCCCGAGAAGCGCTGTTTCATATGCAAGACAGAATTATTTGATCATCTCAAGAGATTAGCTGACCAGGTTGGCTTTAAAAATCTCGTTGATGGCACTAACCTCGATGATAGTAAGGAAGCCAGACCGGTTTTCGAGATTGCAAGAAAATATGGAATCAAATGGCCATTGGCAGAGGCTGAAATTGGCACTTATGGTGTGAAGCTCCTTCTTGAAGTCGTGGGATTAAAGGATTTTGTGCGGCCCCATTATTCCTGCTCAGCCTGGGAAATAGACCTCAAGGGCATTGCCGAGAGAGAGAATAAACAATAACAGGGGCTACGGGACCTGTGTCCAAAAAATTAAGTTGCATCTCTTTTACTAATTTGATATGAGAAGAATATGCCTGATAACCTGAAGGAAGCTCCTAAACTCATGGAGAATGTCAGGGCTGCGGGGTGAGCAGCGAAAATAAGTCCGGCGGACTTAGAGGAAATTCTGAGTGGGTTACCGTTAGAAAATAATCCCAATCTCCTAGTAGGTGCTGAGAAATGGGCTGACGCTGCTATTTATCGCATAACGACTGAGATTGCGCTTGTTCAGACTCTGGATTTCTTTACCCCTATCGTGAATGATCCCTTTAACTTTGGACGTATAGCTGCTGCAAATTCATTAAGCGACATTTATGCAATGGGTGGTACACCATTAACTGCCATGAACATTGCCTGCTTTCCGATTAAACAGATGGACAAGGCAATATTGCGTGCAATCCTTGCAGGGGGATTGGAAGTTATACACCAGGCAGGAGCTGTTATGGCAGGAGGACACAGCGTAGAGGATCCAGAATTAAAATACGGTCTTTCAGTAACAGGACTTGTGCACCCTGATAGATTTTTAACAAACGATAATGCCAAACCAGGAGATGTACTGGTTTTGACCAAACCATTGGGAACAGGTATTATGGCAACTGCACTTAAGGGTGGGGTGCTGAATGACAAGCTTACAGAAGAGATAACGGAATTAATGGCTGCATTAAACAAGGGAGCAGCAGAGGCCATGATGGAAGTTGGTGTGCATGCCTCTACTGATATTACCGGTTTTGGGTTCCTTGGTCATGCACTTGAAATGGCGAAAGCAAGCAATGTAGGTATAAAACTATATGCCAAAGATGTACCTATAATCCCGGAGGCACTAACTTTTGCATCTATGGGTATGGTTCCTGAAGGCAGCCACCGTAACAGGAGGTTTTGCTCCAAGCACGTAGATGTCTCTCAAAATGTGGACCCCCTGCTCATCGATTTATTGACAGATGCACAAACCTCAGGAGGTCTTCTCATATCTGTCCCCAGCGAAAAAGCTGAGATCCTGCTCCGGAAAATTATTGAGAAAAGGTCCCCTGCAGCCAAAATCGTCGGAGAAGTTATAAACGAACCAAAAGGGGTAATTCAGGTTCGTTGAGAGTTAATGCCCTATAAAAATATGGCAGAAGCATATGTTTTTGATATATCGTCTGCCATATTTTCGTGGTAATTCGTTGCTTGACCAGCAACTTTAGCTCTTTCAGGCCTTTCATTTGTGGCATGCCTTGCCGGGATTTTCCTTCATCACCTTTTTTAAACTGGCCCAGAAGGAAGCTTCCCTCTCAAGCGCTTTTTTGCTCAGGGTTTTCATGTTTTTTCACCTCCTTTCTTTCATATTAATTAAAACTATCTGTAAAGTAATTGGAATAGTTAATATCTATAGTTAAACTCTATCACATATTTAGAAGTTGTCAAGTTTTACATTAAAAAAATATTATAAAAAACATTTGAAGATATTTTCACAAAAAATGGCGGTTTTTTTACTGCACTTTTTTTACTGCATTCCACTCAAAAAGATAATTATGTTAGAATTCAGTTCATGGATATTCATCAGCTAAAGGTTTTTACCTCGGTCTTCAAAAACAAAAGCTTTTCAAAGGCTTCACAGGAAATGAATCTAACCCAGCCGACTATCAGTAACCATATAAAAACATTGGAAGACGAGCTTAAATGCAGCTTGTTTGACAGGATGGGCAGAACAATCATTCCGACAAAAGAGGCGGAAGTTTTGTACACCCATTCAATGGAGCTTATTGCAAAAGCCGATACCCTGAAAGAGGCAATAGGAGATATGAGTAAAGACCTTTCAGGAAAACTCATCGTAGGTGCAAGCACAATACCGGGAGTATATCTATTGCCCCGCGTTATGTCCGAATTTCAGAAAAAATATCCATCGACCTCCTTTCAAATTCCCATATCCGATTCCAGGGGGATTATTGAGAATGTCTCAAAGCACGAATTACTCATGGGGATTGTCGGAGCAAAACTCGGGAATGAACACATAAAGTATACTCCATTTGTAGAGGATGAACTTATTGCGGTATCATCTCCTTCTTTTGTAGAGAATCATCAGATGAAATTCAGGGAGTTGGTCAAATTGCCGATGGTCTTACGAGAGGAAGGATCAGGAACCCGGAGAGAAACGGAAAAATTCATAGAAGGCAAAGGTATCTTGTTTAAAAGCATTAAGATTGCTGGTGTCTTTGGTTCTACCGATGCGGTCAAGCAGGCTGTAAAGGCAGGACTCGGAATTTCTATCCTGTCAAAATATTCTGTAGCCGATGAATTGAAACATAAGATACTCGCTGAGATAAAAATTACAGATATCGAGATGACAAGGCAATTTTATATTGTGACCCACAGGAAAAGGACACTTCCCAGATTATACGATACTTTTTTAGAATATATCCTGGCTGCTTCAAAAAATTTGTAAATCTAAAAAACAGTCTGCAGTAAAAACAAATAAATAATTGTTAATCAAGGATCTTTTCTACCGATCCTGAAACGTGATTGCAATGGTAGAAGTGGCTCCAGGAGATATCTGACTTCATCAGATGGATCTTGAAACCGCTATCTGTAACCAACCTCTAAATTACAGTAACCGGGGATATGAAGATATAACGGTCAGTGGTGCAATCTATTATAGAGGTCATATTTTTCAGGACATAGGGTAAAGACAATGCCTCATTTCTGGCCGGCAAAATGAGGGCTATTGTCTTACCAAGATATATCGATCAATTTCTCAAAATACTTATTTTGCGCTTGCTACCTTGTAAATGAGGATAACCGGTTTCCCGTCTCCGGGAAGGACATTTGCATTTCCCTTAAAGTGTGAATTTGGATTGAGGAATCTCTTTATAGATCCTGTCTGCGGATAATTCGCATTGCTTGAGATGGATATCCAGCAGCTTTCGAGGCAGGTGATGCATCCGGTGTTCTTTTCCTCCGATGCCTTCCTGTTGCCGCCAAATTTGATGGTAAAAGGTTTTCCTTTCTCATCAACAAAAATCTCGTTAAGGGATAGCTCTTTACCAAGTCCGGGCCATGTGGCTTTAACTTCAAGGGTATCTCCTTCAACATGTTTCCCGATGGTATCCTTTGTAAGATTGTTTCCAGGTTTTGCGCCAATTTTAAGAAGAGCATCGTGAAATGCAAGATGATTGGAATAAGCCCTTAAGATTGCTCTATCCTGAAATTTGCCGTCTTTAAATACAACTCCCCAATGGACATTTGACTGATGGACATTCATCTCATGCACTTCTGTGTAGATGAGAACTCTTTTGCCTTTCTCATCTATCATGAGAGGATTTTCCTTTGTCGGGAAAGCCTGTGACTCACTTGCCACAGTTTTTGAAGTTGCTTTATGAGCGCCTTTTTCAGATGAATCGGCGAATACGGTTAGTCCTTTGACAGAAAAAAGTCCTGCAATGCAGAGACCAACAACCATTACCTTAAGAAATCTGTTTCTGCTCATACCTTTTTTGTTCATGTTTCCTCCCTGATTTTGTTATAAAGGATCGATTAATCCTTTTTTCGATTTATAGCGGTTGTAGAATAGTGGAATTAGTGATACAGAAATAATAAGAAACAATCCTACCAGGAATGCCGGTGATATTTTCCCTTTGATGACATCCAGCAGACTGCTTGAAAAGACGATAAATGCAATACATGCAGGAAGCATGCAGATAAAGGTTGTTATCGAATAGTGCAGGAAATTGATCTTTGTAAGACCAAATGCGTAATTCAGGAGATTAAAAGGGAACAGAGGGATTAATCTGGTAAATGCAACAATCTTCCATCCATGCTGTTCCACTCCCTGATCGAGCCTATGCCATCTGGAACTTTTCAATTTCCCAGCAATCCAGTCCCTTGCAACATAGCGTGATATAAGAAATGCTAAACAGGCACCCAGTGTTGCACTTGTTATTGTATAGACAACACCCCAGAATGGACCAAACAGTATTCCTCCTGCAATAGTGATAGGAAGACCGGGCAAAAACAGGGAAGGCGCTACGGTATACACCAACATATAAATCAATGGGGCCAATGTTCCATAGCCCTGGATAAATCCTCTGAGTGTATCCTGTTCCAAATAACGGGTTGCGCCGGTAATACGTATGGCAAATATAGCTGCAATGATAAATGAGAGGAAGAGGATACGTTTCAGCATATTTCCCTTTTTGTCCTCTTTATCAAATGTGAACGTTCTTTCACGGGTTACTGCACCGTTGGACATATTCTTCAGTTGTTTCTTCAGTTTTAAACGGTTAAGGTAAGTAAAGGGGGCCTTGGACACCTTAACGTTTCCAGCCATAGTTTTTTCCGGTTCAAATAGGAGATCGAGGATGTGGCTGGTTGGAGCTAATGAACTTAAAAAATGCGCACAGCCGGCACAGTAGGTAATAATCCTGTTTCCGTTTGTCTCCTTCTTTCTTAGAAGACCCCAGTTTTTTGCCAGATTTGGTGATAGACATCCGACAGATCCGCCTTCGCCACAGCATAGTGTCTTAACTCCGCTATGGGGCGTTTCTTCAACCGACAATCCTTTCCTGAAAGCCAGAGCTCTCACAGCAGACTGGACAGATTCTTCAAACCTGAGAGCACATGGATCGTGAATATTTATTGTTCCATTAATGCTTGCTGTTTCAGGAACGCCATATTGCGCCATAAACTCATAAACGGTACTGACAGAGAGTTTATCGCCATATTTCCTGAAGACTTTATAACAATTAGGGCAGGCAACAATGACCTTCCGAACACCATGCTCAACAAGATAATCTTTCATCTCCTGGAACATTGCATGAAAGTGATTTTCCCTCCCCAGGTCATGTGAAGGTTTTGTACAGCAGTCAAGGACAATTCCGAGTGAGGGGATAGTTCTTTTCATATGTTCAAAAAGCTTTAATACCTTATCAGGCCGTGTTCCCGGCAAAGTACAGCCAGGGAAGAATATCGCATTGCAGCCTTCAGGTATATTGTAAAAGGTATATTTTTTCGAAGTTCCCCGTTTCTCATAACCAAGAATTCCATTATGTTCGGCATAGTTTCCGTTTCCACGAACAACCGTCTCTTTTCTCATTTCAAGGAACATATCAGCGGGGTTTATCTTAACCGGGCAGACAGCAGCACAGAGCCGGCAGAGACTGCATTCAAAAGGCATCCCCTGATGTCTGTTATCATTAGGATCATAAGAGTCAGCGATTTCTTTGGGCTTTCCGTATCTTCTGAGAAATTCGCATTCCTTCTGGCAAAGCTTGCAGTTGATGCACTTTTCAGAGATTAGATTTATTTCCTGCTGAAGAGATGAAATGACAGAATGTTCTGAAGAAGATATTTCCGTATGCATAATTTTAATTTATACAATTAAAAAGCTATAAATCTAATATTAAATATCTATACTTATCAGGAGAAATATAGAAAGCATCTATATTTTCACTTTGAGTAAAATAGAACATGAAGGATTTTGAAAAAGAGATTAAACTTGCATATACTGCCAATAAAGAAGAGTTAAAGCTGCTTGTGTATCATCCTTCGCAAAGAGTTCTTGCAAATCTTATTTACAACAGCAATCTTACCGAAGACCTCGCAGTTATTCTTGCAAGCAGACGGAATATAAGTTCGGAGATACTCGAATCGCTCTATCTTGATAAGAGATGGAAGGAAAGTTACCGTATTGCCATTGCTTTATGTAAAAATCAGAAGACACCTCAGGGCATATCGCTAAGCCTCCTGAAATCCTTGAGGATTTTTGATCTTGCTGACCTCACAAGGAATCAGCAAATATCTGTGAATGTCAGGATGAGGGCAGAGTCTATAATCAATGAAAAGATACTTTCGATGCCTCTGGGGATCAAAATGACACTTGCAAAAAGGGCCAGCAGCAATATCCTCATGAAACTACTGGAAGACGGCATGAAAGAGGTTGTCGCCATCTGTCTCGATAGTTATTCCATGACCGAGGGTATCATATGCAAAGTTCTCAACATGAAAAATATAGCATCACACGTTGTTCATCAGATCGCAAAACACAAAAAGTGGGCATTCAGATATGATGTACAGTGGTCGCTCATCAGAAACAATCACGCACCACTCTCACGGGTCGTGCATTTCCTGAAGAATATGAAGATGAATGACCTTAAGGAACTGTATGCTGCCCCTGAAGTTCCAAAAAGTACAAAGCCATTTATTTACAGAGAAATCATGGACAGGGAGGAAATCTGCAACCACAAACCGGCAAAAGAAGAATAATATTGAGTTATACGTTGAATCTGAAATTGATTATGTCCCCGTCCTTCACTTCGTATGTTTTTCCTTCCAGCCTCAGAATACCTTTTTCTCTTGCAGCATGCATGCTTCCGGCAGACATGAAATCTTCAAATGAGATAACCTCAGCTCTGATAAATCCCCTTTCAATGTCAGAGTGGATTTTTCCGGCAGCAGCAAGGGCATGAGTATTTTTTTTGATCGTCCATGCCCGTACTTCATCTTCACCAACAGTCAGAAATGAGATCAGGCCGAGGATTGTATAGCAGGTATGTACCAGTTTATTCGATGCAGGTTCATCAATCCCGAGCTCATCAAGAAATGGGCTCTTCTCGTCGTCTGTTAGCTGGGAGATTTCCATCTCAATTTTTCCACATAATGCTAAAACAGGAAGTGATGGATAATGCTTAAGTATGGACGACAGAAAATCTTTTGGCTGATTGGTATTCAGATCCCTTTCATTGATATTCAGCACTACAATCTCCGGCACAGTGGATAAAAACTGAAAAGACCTCAATGCCTTATGCTCTTCTTCGTTGAATTCCGCATCTCTTAATGGAATTTCTTTCATAAGAAAATCTTTGCATTTCAGCAATAGCTTTCTTTCTGATTCATCAGGTTTCTTTCCGCGTTTTTTGCCGTCTTCCATCCTCTCAAGACGTTTCTCGATAAGCTCAAGATCGCCAAAGATCAATTCAAGTTCTATTGTCCCTATATCCCTCAAAGGATCTGTGGTCCCGCCTGAATGGATAACTGAGTCGTCTTCAAATGCCCTTACAACATGGACTAAAGCATCAGCATCTTTTATCAGATCGAAAACCTTCCTGTTTTGTTTCAGGTCGCCTTTTGTAAGTCCGACATAATCAATATATTCAATCGTAGCGTGTGTAGATTTTTTAGGTTTGAATATCTCTGAAAGCTTTTCGATCCTCGGGTCAGGCACTTTAACAATACCTATATTAGGATCCCCGGAGGTTGTCGAATATATTGTGGTCTCAATATCCTGACCGGTGAGGGCATTGAAGACAGTTGTCTTCCCTGAATTGGATAAACCGATAATCGCAACTTTCACTTTAATTTTCCTTTCAGTGTGTTTTTAATATGTTCATCAGCAAGAACACACCAAGAGCTTTCTTTGTTATGCCAGCAGTTCTAAATCGTTCATCCAGAGGCGTTCTAAGTTATCCGGTCCTTCCAAAATAACGGCGTGCAAGCAAGCCGGAGAATTACAGAAAAGGGGTCTTACTTATGAACTCCTTGTGACGTTTAGCGAGCTTTTATCAGACAAAACCATTGTGTCTTGATAAATATATAATAAGTGTTATATTAAATATATACAATATTTAAATAAAATAACAGGAGGTAAAATGATTTTTAGGAGAAAGAGACAAGGGGCGCTTAGAACTTCAGTAGAAGCACTGCTTATTTCAGGACTGATTGTTTTATTCAACTGCGGAGCATGGACTTACTCTTTTGCAAGTGATTCAGGAATCTCTCAGCAGTCAATGGATATGTTATCAAAGATCGGTCAGGCGACTGCAGAACTTGTTGGCGCAGTGAGACCTGCTGTAGTAAATATATCAATAACAAAGACAGTAAAGACACAGGGCGGTGCGAATCCGTTCCATGATGATCCTTTGTTCAGAAGATTTTTCGGAGATCAATTCAAGATGCCGAAGGAACGTAAATCCGCAAACCTCGGCTCAGGTGTGATTGTTGATCCGACAGGGTATATCTTAACGGCAAACCATGTAATTCAGGGCGCTGATGAAATAAAGGTGACACTTTCAGACAAGCGGGAATTTAAAGGTAAGATTATCGGTAATGATGCTATGACAGATATAGGGATTATAAAAATAGAAGCTGATAACCTTCCTACGATAAAGTGGGGAGACTCTGATACATTGAGAGTAGGTGAGACAGTGCTTGCGATCGGGAGTCCTTACGGCTTAAGTCAGACAGTAACCATGGGCATAGTCAGTGCAGTTGGAAGGGCTAATGTAGGGATTGCTGATTATGAAGATTTCATACAGACAGATGCTGCGATAAATCCCGGTAATTCGGGAGGCGCACTGGTGAACGTCAAAGGAGAGCTCGTCGGTATCAATACTGCCATTTTCAGCACAAGCGGAGGTTATCAGGGAATTGGTTTTGCTGTTCCGACGAATATGGCAAAGACAGTTATGGA
>Ga0315295_10001830_pt1 | contig 18131 bp, 16 predicted proteins | sample YL17G14_0_MG_FD_204453 | JGI IMG/M metagenome (GOLD analysis project Ga0315295, IMG submission 204453) | Sediment microbial communities from Yellowstone Lake, YNP, Wyoming, USA - YL17G14_0 | ecosystem: Environmental > Aquatic > Freshwater > Lake > Sediment | place: USA: Wyoming | collected... | reverse complement strand
TGTTCCGCTTGATCCCGAAGTCGATCGCGACGATCCGCGGGACGCGTCCGAACCTGCCCCGGAACGCGGCGGCCGGCAGGTACCCTTTCTCGAGGTCCCAGTCCCCCGTGCTCCAATGGACCGCATGGTCGGAGGTGACCTCCTTCACCAGGTCGCGCCCGACGAGGGAAGGGAGCTCCCGGGCTTTTCGCGCGAGGCGATCCGCGTCGAGGTCGGTCGCCGACAGGACCGCCATCTGGGATCCTCCGTCCCGAAGACGCCGCGTGAGGGCGCGGGTGTCGATTCCTGCGATTCCGCAGACGTGATACCGCCGAAGGTAGGCGTCGAGGGACTCCACGTGCCGCCAGTTCGACGGCGGGCCCCAGGCCTCGCGAACGATGAACCCCTCGACCCAGGGGCGGTTCGATTCCACGTCCTCCGGGTTGATCCCCGTGTTGCCGATCTCCGGATACGTCATCGTGACGATCTGTCCCTTGTAGGAAGGATCCGTGAGCACTTCCTGGTACCCGGTCATGCCGGTGTTGAAGACGACCTCGCCGGAGCACTCCCCCGCGTAGCCGAAAGCGGTCCCCTCGAAGGCCGTGCCGTCCGCGAGGACGAGAAAGGCTTTCCGGTCAGGCATCCACCGTGACTCCCGCGATCGTCGCGTGGCGGACCCGCCCGCCGCAGATCGTCGCCGCCGCGCGGCCGCGCATCCTCCACCCGAGGAAGGGACTGTTTTTCGACTTCGAGAGCACGTCTCCGGGTCCGAATTCCCATTCGGCCTCGGGGTCGATGACCGTTACGTCGGCGTCCGCGCCGGCGGCAAGCGTTCCCTTGCCGCGCAGGCAGAGGATCCGCGCGGGCCCGGCGGAGAGCAGATCGACGAGACGCGCCGGAGTGACCTTTCCCCCGGCCAGCAGGGAAAGCGAGAGAGGAAGAGAGGTCTGCAGGCCGATGATGCCGTTGGCGGCAACGGCGAACTCGCACTTCTTGACGTACGCCTCGTGCGGGGCGTGGTCGCAGGCGATCGCGTCGATCGTGCCGTCCTGGATCCCTTCGAGGATCGCCATCCGGTCGTCCTCGCCGCGCAGCGGCGGGTTCATTTTCGCGTTCGTGTCGTACCCTTCGAGCGCCGCGTCGGTCAGGGTGAAGTATTGAGGAGCCGTCTCGCCCGTGACGTCGAGACCGGCGCGACGGGCCATCCGGAGGAGATCCACCCCCATACGAGTGCTGATGTGCTGGATGTGCAGCTTCCCCCCCACTTGCCGGGCGATCAGGATGTCCCGGGCGATGGCGACCTCTTCCGCGGCGGAGGGGATCCCCGGGATCCCGAGCTTCCGGGCGGTCCATCCTTCGTGCGCGGCCCCGCCGCCGGCCAGGACGGAATCTTCCGCGTGGGAGAGGATGCGATATCCGAAGGGACGGACGTACTCCATTGCGCGCCGAAGCAGGAGGGGGTTCTCCACCGGTTTCCCGTCGTCCGAAAACGCCACCGCTCCGGCCTCGGCCAGTTCGGAGAAGTCCGCCATCTCTTTCCCTTCGAGCCCGAGGGTCACCGCGGCCACGGGAAAGACGTTGGCGCACCCTTCCCGACGCGCTTTCTCGATGATGTGCCGGGTGACCTCCGGGGAATCGTTGACCGGATTCGTGTTGGCCATGCAGGCGACCGAGGTGAAGCCGCCGGCGGCGGCGGCGCGCGTCCCGGTGAGGATGTCCTCTTTCCACTCGTATCCCGGATCCCGCAGGTGAACGTGCATGTCGATCAGGCCGGGCACGACCCACTTCCCTTCGGCGGAGATCACCTTCCCCTGGAATCGCGCGGGGGCTTCCCCCGTCAGGAACTCGCGGACTTTCCCGTCCTCCAGCACCAGGTGACCGATTTCGTCCCGACCGGACGCCGGGTCGATCACCCTCCCCCCCTTAATGAGCAACATGGGAACCTCCAGCGAGAAGGTAGAGAAGCGCCATCCGAACGGCTACCCCGGACTCGACCTGCCGCAGCACCAGGGACCGTTCGCAATCGGCCAGTTCGTCGGACAGCTCCACCCCCCGGTTGATCGGTCCCGGATGCATGATCACCGCGTCATCCTTCGCGAGGGAGAAGACATCACGGTTCAAGCCGAACCTTCGGGAATACTCCCTTAGTGATGGAAAATAGGCGGTTTTTTGTCTCTCAAGCTGGATCCTTAACATGATGACGACATCGGCCCCCCGGACCGCTTCACGAATATCGCTCGTCACGACCGCCCCGGTCCGCTCCATCTCCCGGGGAACGAGGGTCGCCGGTCCGCACAGCCACAGCTTCGCGCCCATCCTCCCGAGGGAGTGGAGGTCCGACCGGACGACCCGGCTGTGCAGGATATCCCCCACGATGGCGATCTTGAGGCCGGCGATCTTCCCCTTCACTTTCAGGATCGTGTAGAGATCGAGCAGGCCCTGGGAAGGATGTTCGTTCTGGCCGTCCCCCGCGTTGATGATCGAGCAGGAGACGTGGCGGGACAGGAAAAGGGCCGCGCCCGACGCGGAGTGCCGGACAACGAGGATGTCGGGCTTCATCGCCTCGATGTTCCGCGCCGTGTCGAGGAGCGTCTCCCCCTTCGTGACGCTCGAGGTGGCCGAGCTGAAGTTCACCACGTCGGCGGAGAGGCGCTTTCCGGCAATCTCGAACGAGGTTCGGGTCCGCGTGCTGGCCTCGAAGAAGAGGTTCACCACGGTCTTCCCGCGAAGGGCGGGGACCTTCTTGATGTCGCGCGTAAGCACTTCTTCCATCGACCGCGCGGTGTCGATGACGAACTCCATCTCTTCCGGGTGGAAGTCGGACAGCCCGAGGACGTGCCGGCGACGCCATTCCATGGCCTATTCCCCCTTCCCTGGCGGATCTTCCTTCAAGAGGACCGTCCATTCCTCCGGCGTCCCCTCGACCCGCACCAGGACGGTCTCCGACCGGGACGTGGGGACGTTCCGCCCCACGAAGTCGGCGCGGATGGGGAGTTCCCGGTGCCCCCGGTCGATGAGGACGGCCAGCTGGATGTTCCGCGGGCGACCGAAGTCGACCAGCGCGTCCATGGCCGCCCGGATCGTCCTGCCGGTGTAGAGGACGTCGTCGACCAGGATCACCTTCCTGTCGTCGATGGAGAACGGGATCTCCGTCCGCTTCAGGCGTGGCTGGTATCCCGCGCGAGCCAGGTCGTCCCGGTACATGGTGATGTCCACAAACCCCGTGGGGACGTCGACCCCTTCGATCACCTGGATCTTCCGGCGGATCACCTGGGATAGGGGGATCCCCCCCGAGGCGATCCCGATGAGGACGATCTGCCCCGCCCCCTTGTTCTTCTCGATGATCTCGTGGGTCAGGCGGGAGAGGACGCGTTCGACGCCCTTGCCGTCCAGGAGGGTCTTCATGCCGGTTTTCTTCATGCCGATTTTCTTCATGGGGTCGCGCCTCGTGTCCCGGCCGGTGTGCCGGCGTCGGGCGAAAAAAAATGCCTCCCCGTCGTCGCGGAGAGGCACTGTCGTGATCGGCAACTCTTCATCCTTTGCTAACCTCACGGGATTAGCTTAAAAGGCCATTCGGAATACTACCCCCATCCCCCTCCCGAGTCAACGGCAAAGGGAAGGACGGGCACTAATGCAGAACGCGCCCGATCCGATCCCAGCGGACGAGCGCGGGATAGCGCCCCACGTCCGCCCATCCGACGCCGCGATTCCAGTCGATGGAAAAATAGATGAACAGCGCCTTGCCGATGACGGCGTCCATGTCGACGAACCCCCAGAAGCGGGAGTCGTACGACCGGTCGCGGTTGTCCCCCATCGTGAAGAGTTTCCCGGCGGGCACCCGCACGGGGGGCATGTTGTCCCTGCCGCGGACGAAACCGTCGATGTTCTTCCCGTCCGCGAACCGCGTGTACTCCTCCGCAAGAGGGGCCCCGTTGATGTAGAGCGTCTTCTGTCGGACCTCCACGACGTCCCCCGGAGTCCCGACGACACGCTTGATGAAATCCTTGCTCGGGTCCTCGGGAAAGACGAAGACGACGATGTCGCCCCGTTTCGGCGTGGAGAAGGCGAGAATCCGTCCCTTCGTGTACGGCACGTGGTACCCGTAGACGAACTTGTTGACGAAGATGTGGTCCCCGACCAGGAGCGTATTCTCCATGGAGCCCGACGGGATCTTGAACGCCTGCAGGAGGAGGGTGCGGACGACCAGGGCGATGACCAGGGCGACGCCGAACGCCTCGGCGTACTCCCGGACCTTCCCCTTCTTTGACCCTGCTGCATGCATTCCAGGTTCCGACATCATCTTCCCCTCTCGAATATCGTTGCTTCGGTGCTCGCGGGGGGCTTCCACTCCGCTACGTTCGCGACCTTCGACCGCTCACTGCGATTCCGCTCGACGCAATCGCTGCCTCGCTCCATACGCCGCTGCGTGGAACCCCCCGCTGTGCCCTCCGCAACGTTTTGTCGCATCCGGGTTACTCCTTGACCTTGAGGATGGAAAGGAACGCTTCCTGGGGGATCTCGACGGAGCCGACCTGCTTCATCCGTTTCTTCCCCTCCTTCTGCTTCTCCAGGAGCTTCCGCTTTCTCGAGATGTCGCCGCCGTAGCATTTCGCGATGACGTTCTTCCGGATCGCCTTGACCGACTCCCTGGCGATGATCTTGCCGCCGATCGCCGCCTGGATGACCACCTCGAACATCTGGCGGGGGATCAGCTTCCGCAGGCGCTCCGTGACATCCCTCCCCTTCGGGTAGGCGTTGTCCCGGTGCACGATGAGCGAAAGGGCGTCCACCTTGTCCCCGTTGAGCAGGATGTCGAGCCGGACGAGGCTGGACTGCTGAAATCGAAGAAAGTCGTAATCCATCGAGGCGTACCCGCGGGAGGCGGTCTTGAGCTTGTCGTAGAAGTCGAGAACGATCTCGTTCAGCGGCAGTTCGTACTCGAGGATGACCCGGGCCGCCGAGACGAACTTCATCTGCCGCTGCACACCCCGCCGCTCCTCGCACAGCTTGAGGACGTTTCCCAGGTATTCCGCCGGCAGGTGGATCGTCGCGTGGATGATCGGCTCCTCGATATGGTCGAGCTCCACCGGTTCCGGGAGCCGGGCGGGGCTGTCGACCTCCAGAACCGTGCCGTCGATCTTCACCGCGCGGTACCCGACGGTGGGCGCCGTCGTGATCAGCTCGACGCTGTACTCGCGCTCCAGGCGCTCCTGGACGATCTCCATGTGGAGCAGCCCGAGAAATCCGCACCGGAAGCCGAACCCCAGCGCCACGGAGCTCTCCGGCTCCGCCGTGAACGAGGAGTCGTTCAGCCGGAGCTTGTCGATCGCCGTCCGCAGCTGGGGATACTGGTCGGAGGCGAGCGGGTAGACCCCCGCGAACACCATCGGCCGGACGACCTTGAACCCAGGGAGCGGCCTGGCGGTGGGATGGCGCGTGTCGGTGATCGTGTCGCCCACCTTCGTCTCGGTCAGTTCCTTGATGTTGGCGATCACGAAACCGACTTCCCCGGTCCCCAGCGCCGGCAGTTCCTGCGGATGGGGAGAGAAGACTCCGACCTTCTGCACCTCGAACGAATTCCCCGTCGCCATGAAGGTGACCCGCTGACCGGACCGGATCGCGCCGTCCAGCACCCGCGCGAGAACGACCACGCCGGCGTAGTTGTCGAACCAGGAATCGATGATCAGCGCCTTGGTCGGTGCGTCCGGATCCCCCTCGGGCGGGGGAACCAGCCGGATCACCTTTTCGAGCAATTCCGGGACGCCGGTCCCCTTCTTGGCGCTGACCGCAAGGATCCCGGAGGTGTCGAGGCCGATGACGTCTTCGATCTCCTGACGCACCCGTTCGGTCTCCGCGTTCGGAAGATCGATCTTGTTCAGGACGGGGATGACCTCGAGGTTCAGGTCGAGGGCCATGTAGACGTTGGCCAGCGTCTGGGCCTCCACGCCCTGCGACACGTCCACGACGAGGATCGCCCCCTCGCAGGCGCTCAGGCTGCGGGACACCTCGTAGGAGAAGTCGACGTGGCCGGGGGTGTCGATGAGGTTGAGGATGTATTCCTTCCCGTCCTCCGCGCGGTGGCGCATCCGGACGGTCTGGGCCTTGATCGTGATCCCGCGCTCCCGTTCGAGGTCCATCTTGTCCAGAAACTGGTCGACCTTCTCCCGATCCGAAAGGGTGCCGGTGATCTCGAGGAGCCGGTCGGCCAGGGTGGACTTCCCGTGGTCGATGTGGGCGATGATGGAAAAATTGCGGATGTTCTCTATTCGCATGTCTACCAGGTTCCGGAGGATTTCACCTTGTCTCGGAAGTACGCCAGCGTGCGGGCGAGCCCTTCGTCCAACGAGACGTCAGGATACCACCCCAGCTCGTTGAAGGCCATCCCGTTTTCGATGACCGACCGGCGCTGCTCCCCCGGCATCTGAGGCCCGTGGATCTCTTCCTGGCGGCTCCCGGAGAGGTCCCGCAGCGTCCGGAAGAGGGTGTTCACGTCGGTCTCGATCCCGGTGCCGATGTTCACGGAGAGCCCGTCCCCGCGGGAGAGCGCCTCGAGATTGGCGCGCACGACATCCCCCACGTACACGTAATCGCGGGTCTGCAGACCGTCGCCGTTGACGAGGGCGGTCTGCCCCTTCAGCAGCCGCTCGCAGAAGATGGCGACCACGCCCGCCTCCCCGTGGGGATCCTGTCGCGGCCCGTACACGTTCGAGTACCGCAGCGCCGTGTACTCCAGCCCGTACTGGACACGGTAGTAATGGAGGTAGAGTTCCACGGAGACCTTCGCCACCCCGTAGGGGGAAACGGGCCGCAGCGGGTGCTTTTCGTCCGCGGGGAAGTAGTCCTGTTCGCCGTACCCGGCGCCTCCGGAAGAGGAGAAGATCACCTTCCGGACCCCATGCTCCCGCGCCGCCTCGAGAAGAACGAGCGTGCTCAGGATGTTCTCCTTCGCATCGAAGACGGGATCGGCGACGGACTTGCGCACATTGATCTGCGCCGCGTGGTGGCAGAGGACCTCCGGCCGGAAGGTCCGGATCGCCTCGACGGCGGTTTCCGATCCCGCATCTCCGAAGACGAACCGCGCGCCCTCGGGGACGTTCTCCTTCTTCCCGGAGGAAAGGTTGTCCAGCACGAGGACCTCGTGACCCGCTTCGACGTACGCCTGCGCGACATGGGAGGCGATGAATCCCGCCCCCCCGGTGACCATGATCCGCATCGTTTCTCCCTCCGGCCTCGAAATGATCCGTTCCCGACCCTTCAGTTCCCCACGGAACCGATCCCCTTGAGCATGAACGACAGCTTCACGCTCGTGTCGTCCGGCTGCGTCTTCCGTTCGACGCTGAACCCGACGCTCCAGCAGTCGCTTCGCGGAAACACCGACATCTTCACGGCCCCCCCGGTAAGGTAGCCGTTCTTCACGGAGTAGTTCGCCTGTCCCTGGAAGCGGAGCCAGCGCAGCAGGGGCCACGCAAAGGTCCCCCGCACGTCTTCCGCCAGACCCCTTGAAAGCCGGTATTCGGCGAGGACCCGGTGATCGTCGTCTATTTTGTATTCCCCGCCGACCGCACCGACCGTGAAGGAGTTCTCCGCCGGCTCGAACAGCGCCTCACCCTGGAAATGCCACCGTTGGACGGGGGTGAACCTCATCCTGGCGTACACGTCCGAGGCGGCGGTGTTCTGACCGGGGGGAAGACCCGCCCCCGTGTTGATCTGGTCCCGCAACGCCCGGATGTAGGGCGCCAGGGGATCGACGTACGGGGTCGCCGACTGATCTTTTTTATCGAGATCATAGGCCCACTCGATATTGAGCAACAGGATTTCTTTCGGGGCGGCGGTATCCGCCACTCCGAGAAGTCGTTGAGAGAAGGTGAAGAGGAACTGGCTCTGGGGCGCCAGCCGCGACCATTGGTCGGTGATGGGGAGTTCGTCCTGTCGGATCTTCGGAACGTAACGATATCCCGCCGAGACCCCCGCCGTGTGGACGAGAGAGCGCCCCGGGAAATCCCGGCGGGCATCCACCGAGAGAGTCCCCCCGCCTCCGGGCACGAATCGACCCGCGTCGGACCAGTTCCCCGGCGACGGTTCGAAACGGGTCCAGAGAACGTCCGTAAAAAGGTACGGCACCAGCGTGACGGAGCGGTACAACGGAATGGCCCGGGAGATCTCCCCGAACCCCCTCGCACGGACTTCGTCGAGGCTGTACCCGCTAAGAAATCGTGTCGCGGAGATCTCTCCGGAGAGATCGACCCCCACGATCGGGATCCCGGCGGGCAGGAGCGTCATCGTGTACTCCGGCACCCGCTGAACAGTGTTGTCCGGTCCGGGGGTGTCCTGGAGGTTCTTGTCCCACACGACGGAAACCGCCTGTTCCGTATTCTCCCCCGACAGGGACGCGAACCCTGCCGATTGGGCGTAGCGCAGCGACCGGAGGGCGTCCGAGTCGAACAGGTCCACATAATACTGCGTATCGGTCGGCACCTCCAGCTTCGCGTTCGCGGTGAAGGCGCCGGAGCGGAAAACGTTTTCCCCGTAAAACCGCCCCCTGTTCTCCTGTTCCACCCGGTCCCGGAAATACGTAGCCCGGAGCGCCCCTTCCGATTCCGGATTCAGGACGAACCGGTACTCGGCTTCCGGACGGTATCCGCGTCGGCTCATCGCATCGAGCGTCACGGTGGCGTCGCTCCATCGGTTGATCACCTGGTAGTACGGCACCTGCAACGTATATCCCTTGGACCGGTTGGAGGAGAAGTTCGGGGTCAGGAGCCCGCTCTGCCGTGTCAGCTTGACGGGAAACGCCCCCCAGGGGAGCCACAGGACGGGAACGCCCCGGATGTGGAACGTGACGTCCTTCCCGACCGCGTACTGGTCGAGAGTGACCCGCGCCCGGCGCACCTCGAACTTCCAGTCCGGCTCGGGGTCGCACGGGCATGTGGTCAGCATCCCCTTTTCGATCAGGAACGACCTCTTTCCGGTCTTCTCGATCTTTTGGCTCGCGATGAGATAGTTGCTGCTGCTGATCCGGATGGTTCCGTTGTAGAGGACTCCCGTGTCCGAGTCGAGATTGATCGTGATCCGGTCGAACGCGAACTCCTCGTCCGCGTCCTTGTACCGCACCTTCCCGGACAGGTCCGCCTCCCCCGTCGCCGAATCGTACCGGATCCGGTCGGCCCGCATCGTCCTCGTTCCTAACGCCAGTTCGACGTTCCCCTCCGCTACGGCGACCCCGGTCTCCTCGTCGTAAGAGAGCGTGTCGGCGGTCATGTGAACCGGGGCATCGAGACGGATCTCCGGTTTCGAGAGGTCCTTCAGGGCGGAGGGAAGGGGAGGCCGGGCTTTCGCGGAGACGTCCGCGACGCCAGCGACGATCAGCAGGAGACCGATGACGAGGAGACGGAGCCCGTTCACGCCACGAAACCGACGCGATGCCGGTAGGCGTCCCCCGCGGCGGCGAGCGAACCGCACACGAGCACGACGCCGCCCTTCCCGGCCCACCGGCGCGCGGCTCGCCATGCTTCCGGAAAGTCTCGGGCGAGCCGCCACTCGATGCCCTGTTTTCCGCAGGCGGCGGCGAGCGCCGGCATTTCCGCACCGCGAGGGTGCGAGAGCGGGTACGCCACGATCCCGTCGAGGTGTTCCGCGAGTTTCCGCAGGTACCCCGACGCGTCCTTGTCGGCCAGCATGCTCCAAACGGCGATCAGCCGCCTCCCCTTGCCCCAGGGTGGAAGGACCGCCAGTTCCCGCGCCAGCGCCGCCGCGGCCTCCGGATTGTGCCCTCCGTCGACCCAGGCGCCGACGTTCTTCCGGAGAGGGACCGGGCAAAACCGGCCGGGGCATCGCGATGCGGGAAGGGCCGACGCTGCCGCCGCGGCGAATGCGCTGGGACCGATCCCTTCCCGGGACGCAAAGAGCCAGGCGGCGGCCAGGGCCACGGCCGCGTTGTCCCGCTGGAACCTGCCGACCATCCCGACACGGATCTCCTCGAGAACGACGCCTGGGAGAGATATGGCGATCGTCCCGTCCCGACGCTCCCTCCAGTCGAAGGTCCGGCCGAGTTCCCAGGCTCCGCACACGAGCCGCCGGGCGCGCCGCAGGACGACGGCGCGGGCGGCCGGCCGAAGCCGTCCGGTGACGAGCGGGATGCCCCGGCGAAGGATCCCCGCCTTTTCCGCGGCGATCGATCCGAGCGTTTTCCCGAGCCACTCCCGGTGATCATATCCGACGGTCGTGATGACCGACACCGCCGGGCGGCACGCGCTGGTCGCATCCCATCGTCCGCCAAGCCCCGTCTCCATGACCACGAATCGGACTCCCTTGCGCCGGAACCATTCGCAGGCGGCCCAGGTCATCTTCTCGAAGTAGGTCAGCGGATCCCCCTCCAGGGAGAGGCGTTCCGCGGAACGAAAAGCGTCACGAAGAGCCCTTGGCGAGATCGTCACCCCGTCGACGCGGATCCGTTCTTCCGGCACGACAAGATGTGGGGAGGTATACAGACCGATGGGGCCCAGCGGCAAAAGGCGCAGGACGTCGTAGGCGAAACAGGCGGTGGACCCCTTACCGTTGGTTCCCGCGACGTGGAGGGTACGGAACGACTTCTCCGGGTGCCCGGACCGGGAAAACGCCGACGCGATACGGGACAGTCCGGGGCGGACGCTTTCCGGGCCGGAAGGTCCGCTTCCCCCGATCATCGATCCCCGGAACCCGACAGGTACCGCAGGATCGTCGAAAGCGTCGCCTTGAGCCGGCTGCGCTCCACGATCATGTCCACCATCCCGTGTTCGAGGAGAAACTCGGCGCGCTGGAACCCCTCCGGCAGTTTCTGCTGGATCGTCTGCTCGATCACCCTCGGCCCCGCGAACCCGACCAGGGCCCCCGGCTCGGAGATGATGACGTCCCCCAGCATCGCGAAGCTCGCCGCCACCCCGCCGGTGGTGGGATCGGTCAGCACGCTGATGAAAGGAAGGCGGGCGTCGGAGAGACGCCCGAGCGCCGCGCTCGTCTTGGCCATCTGCATCAGCGAGAGGGTACCCTCCTGCATGCGCGCCCCTCCGGAAGCGCTGAAGATGATGAGGGGGAGGCGGGATTCGAGGGCGACCTCGGCCGTGATGGCGATCTTCTCCCCGACGACGCTTCCCATCGAGCCGCCCTGGAACTCGAAATCGAGCACCGCCAGGGCCACCTCGTCCCCCTGGATCTTCCCCTTCCCCGTGATGACCGCTTCCTTGCGCCCCGTCTTCTTCTTCGCCTCCTTCAGGCGATCGACGTACTTCTTCGTGTCCGTGAAGTTCAGGAAGTCCACCGACTCCATCTCCTCGCCGAACTCGACGAAGGTCCCTTCGTCGATCACGGCGCGGATCCGCTCCCGGGCGGGGATCCGGAAGTGGTAGACGCATTTGGGGCAGACGTTCAGGTTCCGTTCCACCTCGGGCTTGTAGATGATCTCGAGGCAGGCGTCGCACTTGATCCACATCCCCTCGGGGATCTTGATCTTCCTGTCGCTTTCGTCCTTTTTCCGGAAGAGTCGAATCGCCATGGCCATGTCACCTCAGTGCCTTTTTGAGGGATCGGACGAACCGGGAAAGCTCCGCGGGCCCCCGGGGACCGCGGCCGTTCCTTTCGACGATCTTGACGCAGGCGCTCCCGACGACCGCCGCGTCGGCGTGCCGGGTAGCGGCCGCCGCCATCGCCGGCGAGGAGATGCCGAATCCGACGGCCACAGGGAGCCGCGTCGCCTTCGCGACCTTCCTGGTCCACGCCGCGACCGAAGGAGGGAGGGTTTTCCGGACCCCGGTGACCCCGGTCACGGAGATCAGGTACAGGAACCCGGAGCCCGCGCGGTCGACCGCGCGGACCCGCGCCATCCCGCTCGTGGGGGCGGCCAGGGGGATCCAGTCGAGCCCCGCCTTCCGGATCGCCGGCAGCGCCTCTCCACTCTCCTCGAACGGCAGATCGACCACCAGGAACCCGTCGACCCCCGCCTCCCGTGCATCTTCGCACAGGGAGGGCCAGCCGTACCGGTAAAACGGGTTGCAATATCCGAAGAGCACGACCGGCGTGGCGTGCGTTCCGCGGAATCTCCGCACCAGCTCGAGGGCACCCGCGACATTCATCCCCGACGACAGCGCCCGCCGCGAGGCCACCTCGATCGTGGGGCCGTCCGCCGTGGGATCCGAAAAGGGAACGCCCACCTCGATGATGTCGGCCCCGGCGTCCGCGGCCGCCCGGAGATATCGGAGGGACGCCGCCGCCGTCGGGTCTCCAGCGGTCAGATAGACCACGAGACCCCTCTCCCCGGACGCGCGAAGGCGTCGGAACGCGGCGTCAATCGCCGTCACGGCCGCCCTCCTGCAATTCCATCAGGATCCCCATATCCTTGTCGCCCCGCCCGGAGAGGTTCACCAGGACGGTCCCGGACGACCGCATCGTTTTCGCCAGGCGGTACGCGAACGCGACGGCGTGGGACGACTCGAGCGCCGGCTGGATCCCCTCGTACCGGGAGAGCAGGGAGAAGCCCGAGAGCGCCTGCGCGTCCGTCACGGAGACGTACTCCGCCCTGCCGGTCTCTTTCAGCCACGCGTGCTCCGGACCCACCCCGGGGTAGTCGAGCCCCGCGGAGATCGAGTGGGCTTCGAGGATCTGTCCGTTCGCATCTTGCAAGAGGAACGATTTGCTCCCGTGGAGCACGCCGACCTTCCCGCGGGAGAGCGTGGCCCCGTGTTTCCCGGAAGAGAGACCGAGACCCCCCGCCTCCACCCCGTAGAGCCGCACCCGGGGATACCGCAGGAAGGAGGTGAAGATCCCCATCGCGTTGCTCCCCCCCCCCACGCACGCCACGACGGCGGTCGGCAGTTTCCCTTCCGCCTTCCGGAACTGGGGAAGCGCTTCCCGCCCGATCACCGACTGGAAGTCCCGGACCATCTCCGGGTACGGGTGCGGCCCCGCCGTGGAACCGATCAGGTAGTAGGTGGTCCGGACGTTCGTCACCCAGTCGCGAAGCGCCTGGTTCATGGCGTCCTTCAGCGTCCGGCTCCCCGAGGTCACCGGGTTGACGCGGGCTCCGAGCAGACGCATCCGGAAGACGTTGTGGGACTGCCGCCGGACGTCCTCTTCCCCCATGTAGATCTCGCACGGGATCCCCATCCTGGCGCAGACGGTGGCCGTTGCGACGCCGTGCTGGCCCGCGCCCGTTTCGGCGATGATCCGCCGCTTTCCCATCCTGCGCGCCAGCAGCCCCTGCCCCAGCGTGTTGTTGATCTTGTGCGATCCGGTGTGTGCGAGGTCCTCCCGCTTGATGTGGATCCGGGCGCCTCCCGCCTTTTCCGTCAGCCGCTCCGCGAAGTACAGCGGGGTCGGCCGGCCGGCGTAATTCTTCAGGAGGCCGTCGAGCTCCCGATGGAAGGACCGGTCGCGCCACGCCTTCCGGTACGCCTTTTCCAGCTCGATCAGGGCGGACATCAGCGTCTCGGCGACGAACCTTCCCCCGAAGGGGCCGAAGTGGCCCGCCGGATCCGGCATCCTGTTCCCCTTACGTTTCGGCAATGAGGAACCCCGCTTTCGCGCGTTCGATGAACGTTTTTACCTTGCCCGGGTCTTTCCTTCCCGGGGACGACTCCACGCCGGAGGCGACATCGACTCCGAACGGGCGCGCCGCGAGGATGGCGCGCTCGACGTTCGAGGGCGTGAGCCCGCCCGCAAGAAGCCACGGCTTCCGCGCGCCTCCCGGACCCCGCTCACCCGCGACCCCCGGGAACCGCTCCCCGAGCTCCCCCCACGCCAGCTCCCGGCCCGTCCCGCCGTAGTCGCCCTTGCCGCCGGCGTCGAACAGGAACGCCTCGCACGGATACGCGAGGAGCGCCGGAAGATCCGGGGTGCGATCCGCGTGGACCGTCTTCATTCGCCAGAGCGGGATGCCGGAGGCGTCCCCGGGCGTCTCGTCCCCGTGAAGCTGAACCCGGCGGATCCCGAGCAGCCCGCACAGCGCCACGATCGTCCCCGGGGCCTCGTTCACGAACACCCCGACGACCTCCGCCCGATCCGCCACCGCGCCCACGATCTCCCGGGCGACGGGCGTGGGAACAAAACGGGGGGACCCCCGGAAAAAGTTGATCCCGATCGCCTCCGCGCCGCACGCGACGGCGTGCGCGGCGTCCTCCGGACGGGTCACCCCGCAGATCTTGATCCGGAACATCCCTCTGACACTAGCCCTCGACCTTCGGGAGGCGGTGAAGCGCCTCGTCGACCTTCTCTTTCGGGTAATCCAGATCCTTCAAGCGCCCGTTGAGGTAGTCGTCGTAGGCGCTCAGGTCGAAGAAACCGTGTCCGCTCAAATTGAAGAGGATGGTCTTTTGCTTCCCCTCCTCGTCCGCGCGCTTCGCCTCGAGGATCGCCGAGTGGATGGCGTGGGACGACTCGGGCGCCGGCAGGATCCCCTCCGCCCGCGTGAAGATCATCGCGCTCTCGAAGACGGCGATCTGACCGTACGCCTGGGCCTCGAGCAGCCCCTCGTGGCGAAGCTGGCTGATCAGCGGCGAGTCCCCGTGGTACCGCAGCCCCCCCGCGTGGATCCCGTCGGGCACGAAATCGTGGCCGAGGGTGTACATCTTCATGAGTGGTGTAAGTTTCGCGGTATCCCCGAAATCGTAGGCGTAGATCCCCTTGGTGAGGGTCGGGCAGGAGGACGGCTCGACTGCGACGATTCGCGGATTTTTACTCCCCGCGATCTTGTCCCGCAGGAAGGGGAAGCCGATCCCGGAGAGGTTGCTCCCTCCGCCGCAGCACCCGATGACGACGTCGGGGTAATCCCCGGCCAGCTTCATCTGCTCCTTCGCCTCGAGGCCGATGACCGTCTGGTGGAGACAGACGTGATTGAGGACCGACCCGAGGGCGTAACTGGTGTCCTCGCGCGTCGCGGCGTCCTCGACCGCCTCGCTGATCGCGATGCCGAGGGATCCGGGGGTGTCGGGATCCGCGGCGAGGATGGCTCGTCCCGAGTTGGTGTCCCGACTGGGGGACGGCACGACCTTCGCCCCCCAGGTTTCCATGAGCATCCGGCGGTACGGCTTCTGGTTGTAGCTGACCTTCACCATGTACACCTTCACCTCGAGGCCGAAGAACGACCCGGCGAGTGCCATGGCGCAACCCCACTGTCCGGCCCCCGTCTCCGTCGCGATTCTCTTTCGTCCCGACATCTTGTTGTAGTACGCCTGGGGGATGGAGGTGTTCGGTTTGTGGCTCCCCGAGGGGCTGACGCCCTCGTACTTGTAGTAGATCTTCGACTTCGTCCCCAGCGCCTCCTCGAGGCGAAGGGCGCGGAACATCGGGCTCGGGCGCCAGAGGGTGTAGATGTCCCGGACCGCCTCCGGGATCGGGATCTCCCGCTGCGACGACACTTCCTGCTCGATCAGGGGCATGGGGAAGAGCGGGGCGAGATCGTCGGGGCTCACCGGCTTGCCGGTGCCGGGGTGGAGCACCGCCGCCGGACGGTTCGGCATGTCCGCCATGATGTTGTACCAGGTCTTCGGTATCTCCGAGTCCTTGAGGAGAAACTTCACTTTCATCGCGTAGACTCCTTTCCGTTTTGGTCGATCATTGGATGCCCGTTCATCTTCCCACATACCCGCGGATCGTGTCAGCGGGGTCTTTGCTCCCGGCCAGGGACTCCCCGATCAGGAAGAGGCGGGCGCCGGCCCTGTGGAAGCCCCGAACCTGTTCGGCCGTCGCGATGCCGCTTTCCACGACCGGGTACACTCCGGCCGGAAGAAGGGGGAGCAGCCGCGCCCCCGTGGACAGGTCCACCGTCAACGTGTCCAGGTTCCGGTTGTTGATCCCGATCAGCCGCGCCCCCGAACGGGCGGCGATCACGATCTCCGCCGCGTCGCGCGCTTCCACCAGCGGTTCGAGCCGGTGCGCGAAGGCCAGCGCCGCCATCTCCCCCGTCTTCTCCCCGAGGACGGAGACCATGAGCAGGACGAGATCGGCGCCGTGCGCCCGGGACTCCGCCAGCATGTATTCGTCCAGCACGAAATCCTTCCGCAGAAGCGTCGCCTCCGGGAACGCGGCACGGACGTCCGAGAGGTCCGTGAGCGCCCCCCCGAAGCTGCGCCCCTCGGTCAGCACGGAGACCGCCCACGCGCCCCCCGCGAGATAGGCGCCGGCGGTCGCGACCGCGTCGAGATCGCGGCGGATCCATCCCCGCGAAGGCGAGGCGCGCTTGATCTCGGCGATGATGCCCGGACGATCCGGGATCGTCCGGAGGAGATCCTTTGCGGGGCCGCGTACCGAAGCGATCCGAAGAAGGTCCCCGATCGGAACGAGCGCCTTCCGTTCGGAAAGTTCCTCGCGGACTCCCGACAGGATGCGATCGAGGTGGGTCAGCGCGCTTCCTTCTTTCCGAGGATGGCGAGGAAGGCCCGAAGCCGTTCCTTCGCCGCGCCCGAATCGATCGAGCGGGTCGCCGCCCGCACCCCTTCCCGCAGGTCACCCGCGGCCCCGCCGGCGACCGCGGCGAAGGCGGCGTTCACGAGCACGGCCTGGCGCGCAGGACCCGGTTCGCCCGAGAGGACCCCCGTGAGGATCTTCGCGTTCGCGGCGGCATCCCCCCCGCGAAGTGCGCCCAGGGGGACATACTCGAACCCGAACGGTCGCGGGTCGAAGAGGAAACGCTTCACCTTCCCCTCCCGCACCTCCCAGACGATCGTCGGCGCGGCGAGGGAGACCTCGTCCAGTCCGTCGGTCCCGTGAACCACGAACGCGTGCAGGTGGCCGGATTCCGCGAGAACCCTGGCGTACGTGTCCCCGAGCTCCTCGCTGTACACGCCGACGACCTGGCGCCGCACGCCGGCGGGATTGCTGATCGGGCCGAGGATGTTGAAGATCGTCCGGATGGCGATCTCCCGTCGCGGGCCGATGGCGTATTTCATCGCGGCGTGGAACCTGGGGGCGAACATGAAGGTGATCCCGGCCTCGTCGAGGGCGCGCTGCACCCTCGACGGGTCCGCGTTCAGATCCATGCCGAGCGCTTCCAGCACATCCGCGCTTCCGGACCGGCTGGTCACGGACCGGTTCCCGTGCTTGGCCACGGCGACGCCGGCCCCCGCGGCGACGAACGCCACGGTGGTGGAAATGTTGAACGTCCCGGAGCGGTCGCCTCCCGTTCCGCACGTGTCGAGGACCTCTTTCCCCGCCGGAGGGACGATGCGGATCGCCTTCTGCCGCATCACCTCCGCGGCCGCGGCGATCTCCGTGATCGTCTCCCCCTTCATGGAGAGACAGGAGAGGAACGATGCGATCTGGGCGGGGGAAGCCTCACCCCCCATGATCATCCGCATCGCGTCCCGCATCCCGTCGGCCGACAGGTTCTTGCGCCCCGACACGGCGGCGATCGCCTCCCGGATGTTCCCGAACTCGCGCAGTACCGGCTGGGAGGGGTCGATGAGGGAAAGGAAGTTCTCGAGGAGCCGCATTCCCGACTGGGTCAGGATCGACTCCGGGTGGAACTGCACGCCGAAGACCGGTTTTTCGAGGTGGCGCACCCCCATCACCTCGCCGTCCTCGGACTCGGCGCAAACCTCCAGTTCCTTCGGTAGGGTCGCGCGCTCCACGGCGAGGGAATGGTACCTCGTGGCGGTCATCGGGTTCTCGATCATCGAGAAGATCCCCTTGCCGTTGTGCCGGACGCGGGAGGTCTTCCCGTGCATGAGCGCCTGGGCGTGGACGATCCGTCCCCCGAACGCCTGCCCGATGCACTGGTGCCCCAGACAGACCCCGAGAATGGGGATCCGGTCCTCGAACGCCCGGATCGCGTCGAGAGAGATCCCGGCCTCGCCCGGTCCGCCCGGCCCCGGCGAGATCACCAGGCCGGCGGGGTTCCGGAGCGCCAGCTCCTCCACCGTGATCGCGTCGTTGCGGAACACCGACACCTCGGCCCCGAGTTCGCTGAAATATTGCACGAGGTTCCAGGTGAACGAATCGTAATTGTCGATGACGGCGATCATGGCGCCTCCAGCGTTTCCGGCGACACGCCGACCGCGCGAAAGAGGATCTTCGCCTTGATCAGGATCTCGTCCCACTCCCGCGCCGGGTCCGAATCCGCGACGATCCCCGCTCCGGCCTGGATCATCGCCTCTCCCCCCGACATCACGATGGTCCGGATGGCGATG
>Ga0315295_10001829_pt1 | contig 18135 bp, 19 predicted proteins | sample YL17G14_0_MG_FD_204453 | JGI IMG/M metagenome (GOLD analysis project Ga0315295, IMG submission 204453) | Sediment microbial communities from Yellowstone Lake, YNP, Wyoming, USA - YL17G14_0 | ecosystem: Environmental > Aquatic > Freshwater > Lake > Sediment | place: USA: Wyoming | collected... | reverse complement strand
ACAGATCGCGTGTCATACGGCTCTCTTTCACAGATGATCACAGATGCGCTATGCGCCGTGGGCTATGAGCTAAAAGCACAAAGCGCAAAGCACATAGCGCATAGCGAAACAATGGGTTATATGCTGCTCTAATCTGTGCATAAAAAAATGTAATGCAACTATTCAAATAATACATTTTTTTTATTAAATAGTTATTGCATGTATTTTTGTGTTGTGATATACTTTCGTTGATATTAAAAAAAACGGAGGTGCTTGGATGGGTAAGATATTAAGCATTGTGGTAGGTGCCTTAGTTGCATTAGCAGGAATTATATTAATTATCCGCTGGTGGTATGAATTGATGTTTGTATTAAGAGGTACGGTTCCGGCCTTTCTAATATTCGGCGGCGTCATTGCGTTTATAGCAGGCGTCAGCGAGTTAAAAGATACTATAAAATCCAAAAAAGAAGAAAAAAAATAAAGCTTCATAAAAAGTTGCGGGTAAATGGTATTTTCTTTTTCCCGCAATAGAAATTGTCACACCATTATAAACTACCACTAATAGTAGCAAATAAAATTTTGAACACAATATATAGTGTTTTAAATTTGACATCCTTTGGGTATTGTGATATACTCATTTTTATATAGGTATTATTTTTTTATATTCTCCTTCGCCGAAGATCGAACTTTAGTTCGGGGATGACGGCGAAAGGAGAAATGAACCGCCGCAGAAATTCTTAAGAGGTATTTTATCATTAATGGCGGAGAGGTTCATTAATTTACGAGTTGGAGGTAGGCATGGATTTTGACGAGGAGGTAAGACTTACAGAGAATGCGAAAAAGGTTCTTGAAAAAAGATACCTTGCTAAAAATGAAAAAAGAAATGTTATAGAAACTCCCAAGGAATTATTTAGACGCGTAGCGAATAACATAGCAAGGGCTGACAAGCTTTACGATAAAAAAGCAGATCTTAAAAAGATAGAAAACGAATTTTTCAGCATAATGGCGGAATTGGAATTCCTCCCGAATTCGCCGACATTAATGAATGCAGGAAGAGAGCTTCAGCAGTTAAGCGCCTGTTTTGTATTGCCGATAAATGATTCCATGGATTCGATTTTTGAGACCATTAAGGATATGGCTCTTATACAGAAAAGCGGCGGTGGAACAGGTTTTAGTTTTTCGAGATTAAGGCCTAAGAATAGCACCGTTAAAACAACAGGCGGAGTAGCGAGCGGGCCCGTTTCATTTTTGAAGGTTTTTAACGCGGCGACAGAAGCTATAAAGCAAGGCGGGACCCGCAGGGGCGCAAATATGGGTATGTTAAGGGTTGATCACCCTGATATTTTGGAATTTATTACGTGCAAAGAGATAGATAAAGATATTACGAATTTCAATATATCCATAGCGGTGACAGACGATTTTATGAATAAAGCTATATCTAATAAAAACTATGATTTATTAGACCCGCATTCCGGCAAAGCGGCAAGGAGCCTGGATGCGAAGACTGTTTTTGAGTTAATGGTAAACAAGGCTTGGAAAAACGGAGAGCCCGGTATTATATTTTTGGACAAAATGAATAAGTTTAATCCGACGCCCGCCTTGGGACAATATGAATCTACAAACCCCTGCGGAGAGCAAATCCTCCTCCCGTATGAAAGCTGCAATCTCGGGTCCATAAATCTTTCGAAAATGGCAAATGAGAATACGAGGGAAATTGATTGGGAAAAATTGGAGCGTACCGTCGAAGTAAGCGTCCATTTTCTTGATAATGTCATAGACATGAATAAATATCCTTTAAAGAAAATAGAACGAATAACGAAAGCCAATAGAAAAATAGGGCTTGGCGTTATGGGATTTGCGGATATGCTGATAAAGTTGGGTATAAAATATGACTCGGAAGAGGGGATTAAGACGGCCGAAAAAGTCATGAGCTTCATAAATAGGGCTGCAAAAGAGGCTTCGAGGCAGTTGGCCAGAAAAAGAGATTCATTCCCGAATTTAACAAAAAGCATATTTAAGAATAAAGAAACCTACCTTAGAAATGCCACTCTTACTACGATTGCACCGACGGGCTCTCTTAGTATAATAGCCGGCTGCTCGAGCGGTATAGAGCCTTTATTTGCAATTTCATATGTTAGAAAGGTTCTTGATAATGAAAAGCTTTTAGAGATTCATCCTTACTTTAAGGAGGTAGCGCAGGCGGAAGGTTTCTATAGCCCCGAGCTCATGGCGCTGATTGCCGATAAGGGTTCGATAAAAGAAATCGAAGAAATTCCGCGGGATATAAAAGAAATATTCGTGACGTCGCATGACATATCGGCGGAATGGCATGTAAAAATGCAGTGCGCCTTCCAGGAATTTACTGATAATGCGGTAAGCAAAACAGTTAATTTCCCTCATGATGCCACAGTGGATGACGTAAGAGAGGTTTACATGCTCGCATATAGATTGGGCTGTAAAGGAATCACCATATATAGGGATAAATCAAGGGAAGATCAGGTATTGAATATTGAAACGAGCGTCAAGAAGCAGATCGAGACAGCCAAAATCGTGCCCAGGCCGAGGCCTGCCGTTACGACAGGGACAACGACAAAGGTAACTACCGGCTGCGGAAATCTATATGTTACGATAAACGAAGACGAGCAAAAGCTTCCTTTTGAAGTTTTCATGCAGATGGGTAAAGCAGGAGGCTGCGCAATGAGCCAGCTTGAAGCTATAGGAAGGCTGCTTTCCCTGGCTTTAAGAAGCGGCATAGATATAACTTCAATCATAGAGCAGCTCAAAGGCATCAGGTGTCCGAGTCCGAGTTGGGAAAAAGGCGGTAGGATTTTTTCCTGCAGCGACGCTATAGCAAGGGCAATAGAACAGAGGCTTATAAAAGCAAAGGAAAAAGGAACAAATATAGACGAGAAATCAGAGCCTGCGAAGGATGTATCGGATAGCAGTTTAAATATAAATAAATCGTCCTCAATCTCTACAAAAAAGAAATTGGGTAATATTGTAGGCGTGTGCCCTGACTGCGGCGCTGCCCTTTATCATGTTGAGGGCTGCAACGTCTGCAACGCATGCGGGTATTCGAAGTGCGGATGAGAATTTGTTAAAATTAAATATCAAAAACCAAAAATCAAAAACACATATTAAAAATGCAAAAATTTTTATATTTTTGGTTTACCTGCCTTGCCGGTAGGCAGGTGTTTTTGATATTTTCCGCCTTCGCGTGTTACACTTCGGCGGATCCGCCACAAGTTGTATTTCTGCGTAGTATAGGCGGAGATTTTTAATTTTTGATTTAGATCGTTTATATGAAAAAACTATTATACATCGTGCTTGACGGTCTGGGCGACAGGCCCATAAAGGATTTGGGAAATAAGACCCCGCTTGAAGCGGCGAATAAGCCTAATATGGATAAACTCGCATTAAAATCCAACATGGGATTTGTTTATACGGTAGGAGAAAAAATAGCGCCCGAGTCCGATGTAGCTGTTATAAGCATTCTTGGTTATGACCCGCACAAATATTATACGGGAAGGGGCCCGCTTGAAAGCTTTGCCGAAGGGCTCGATATGAAAGACGGCGACCTCGCTTATAGGATTAATTTTGCCACGAAAGAAAAAAGTTCGGATAGAATAATCGACAGGCGCGTAGGTAGAAATTTAACTACAGAGGAAGCGGGTAGGCTTGCGGAAGAAATAAATAGGAAAGTACGGCTTAATGGAGCGACGTTTAAATTTAAAAATACAATAGGCCATAGAGGCGTTCTTGTAATAAAGAAAACAGGCGGAAGGCTTTCTAGCGAAGTTACAAATACAGATCCCGCATATGAAAAGGAAGGGGTATACGGTGTCGCGAAGGAGGTATTTGAAAACATAGTTCAGGTGTGCAAGCCCGTGAATGGCCGTGAAAATTCAAAAGAGGCAATTGAGGCGGCAAATCTTACAAATGATTTTTTAAAAAAAAGCACAGCTGTACTGGAAGAATCTCCGGTTAACATGGAGCGCGAGAAGCAGAATAAACCCATAGCTAATTTAATTCTGACAAGAGACGGCGGCGAAAGGCTTCCTAAGTTCCCGAATATAAGTAAAAAGTTTAATATAAAATTCGGCTGTTTTGTGGAAATGCCTGTTGAAAAAGGCATTGCTTTACTTACGGGCATGGATATCGTTGAACTGCCTCTGCCGACGAAAGATCTGGGAGGAGATTATACCCTAAGAGCCGGAAAAGTTATAGAGGCGCTCGGGAGATACGATGCGCTATATATACATATAAAAGGTCCCGATGAACCTGCGCACGACGGTAAATTCAGAGAAAAATTAACGTCTATTGAATTGATAGATAAGTATTTTTTCGGAAATCTTTTGCCCAAATCGCCGCTTAAAAATACCGTTTTTGCGGTAACGTCTGATCATTCCACGCCGTGCGAGATTAAGGCGCATTCCGAGGATCCCGTGCCTTTAATGATAAGTAGTTCCGGCATCAGGCCCGACGGCATAGAGTCATTCTGCGAAAGGAACGCAAAAAAAGGTTCCCTGGGCAAGCTTATCGGCCCTGAATTGATGCCGCTTTTTGTAACATATATTAAATGAGTAGAAGTGAAAATAGCAATCGTCGGATTTCAAGGTTGCGGAAAAACGACTGTTTTTAAGGCAGTAACCGGCCTTCAAAAGATAGAGCCGTCAAAGCATAATTTAGGCAAGGTAGAGTATCCAGACCCCAGGCTAGAGAAACTCGCCGAAATTGTTAAATCAAAAAAAATAACATTTGAGGAGCTTGTTTTTGTTGATGAGCCCGGTTTTAACCTATCGTCTATAAAAGATATCGAGGTCCTGATGCATGTTATAGGAGTTTTTTCAGGCAGAAATTACGCGAAAGACGTAGAGAACATGAAAGCCGAATTTATATTATCCGATCTTTCGATAGTCGAGAAGAGATTGCCCCGCCTCGAAAAGGAAATTGCTTCGAGCCCTTCGAATGAAAAGGAAAATGAAAAAAATACGCTTTTAAAATGTAAAATGAGCCTAGATAAAAATCAGCCGTTAAAGGACTTAAAGCTAAGCGAAGACGAGGAAAGAATTATCGCAGGGTATCAATTCTTAAGCAGAAAACCGATTTTTACGCTTTTTAATTTGGACGATTCCCAAGTTAATCCTCCGATTTTAGATGATATAAAAGCGGTTGCGGAAAAAAATAATTTAAAAAGCGTAAATTTATGTGCTAAAATTGAAGCGGAGCTCCAGGAATTGGACGCCGGAGAGAGGGAGGAATTTGCAAAAAGTCTCGGGTTAGAAAAGTCTGCGAGGCAAAGAGTGATACAGATTACGCGCGAAGTTATGAAACTCGTAACATTTTTCACGGTAAAAAGCGAGGAAGCAAAGGCATGGCCGATTCCCGAAGGCGCAAAGGCTATTGAAGCCGCAGGCAAAATACATACGGATATTAAGAAGGGATTTATAAAGGCAGAAGTTATAAATTATAACGACTTTGTTAACTGCGGGACTTTTCAGGAAGCGAAAAATAAAGGGCTTTTAAAGCTGGAAGGTAAGGAATACATCGTTAGGGATGGGGATATCATTGATTTTAAGTTCAACGTATAAATGAAAATCAAAAATTAAAAACCTCCGCCTATACTACGCAGAAAAACAACTCATGGCGGATCCGCCGAAGCGCAACGGGCGAAGGCGGAAAATATCAAAAACACCTGCCTGCCGGCAAGGCAGGCAAACCAAATATATAAAAATGTTTTTTAATTTTTTATATGTGTTTTTGATTTTTGGTCTTTGATTTTTAATTTTTAATTTAAAGGAGGTTAAAGGAATGAAGGTAAAGAGGGCGCTTATAAGCGTGTCAGATAAAACGGGTATAGAAGATTTAGTAAAGGTGCTTAATGAATTTGGCGTAGAGATACTCTCGACAGGAGGTACTGCGAAAAAGATAAAGGAAATGGGGATTTCGTGTAAAGATGTTTCGGAATATACGGGTTTTCCCGAGATGATGGACGGCCGCGTAAAAACGCTGCATCCGAAGATACACGGCGGACTTTTAGCATTAAGGGACAATGAATCTCACATGGAACAAGCAAGAAAACACAATATAGACATGATAGACATGGTTATAGTGAATCTTTATCCTTTTGAAAAAACCGTTGCAAAAGAAGACGTAAAACTCGAAGAAGCTATAGAAAATATAGATATTGGCGGTCCGTCAATGTTAAGAAGCGCCGCGAAGAATTATAAATCCGTTGCCGTAGTGACAAATCCTAATAGGTATAAAGATATTATAATTGAACTTAAGGCCAATGGCGGTTCGTTAAGCGAAAAAACGCTGAAAAGTCTGGCAGTTGAGGTTTTTGAGAGAACCTCTCAGTATGATGACGCTATTTATAGGTATTTGACGTCTCAGGCACGAGGCATCAGGCAAAAGGCATCAGTTGGGTTTCCGCAAAACCTGGATTTAAAGTTCACTAAAGTACAGGGCTTGCGATACGGAGAGAATCCCCACCAGAAGGCGGCCTTTTATAAGGATCCGAATTCGAAAGAACCGGGAATAGCAGGCGCAAAACAGATTCAAGGTAAAGAATTGTCATTTAATAATATTCTGGATTTAAATGCGGCAATCGAGATAGTAAAAGAATTTGACGAACCGGCAGCGAGCATTATCAAGCATACGAACCCTTGCGGCGCCGCAGTTTCGCGTTCTCTTGAAAATGCGTATCTTGATGCGTTGGAATGCGATAGGCTCAGCGCATTTGGCAGTGTCGTAGGATTTAACGGTATAGTTTGTGAAAAACTCGCCCTGGTTATTTTAAAAGAAGCGGATTTTGTCGAATGTATAATAGCCTCCTCTTTTACCGACGGCGCAAAAAAACTTTTTTCAGAAAAAAAGAACCTTAGGCTTTTGGAAGTGCCGGGTTACAGAAAAACCCGCAGCTCTGAGTTGGATTACAGGAAGGTTATCGGCGGTCTTTTAGTGCAGGATATGGATTTAGGTTCGGTAAGAAAAGAGGATTTAAAATTAGCGACAAAGGCAAAACCTACGGATGAAGAAATTAAGTCATTATTGTTCGGATGGAAAATAGTAAAACATGTTAAAAGCAACGCAATAGTTTTATGTAAGGGCACAAAGAGTGTAGGGGTGGGGGCGGGGCAGATGTCCCGCGTAGATTCTGTTATGATTGCAGTAAAAAAAGCCGGAGACCGAGCGAAAGGCGCTGTCTTGGCAAGCGACGCATTTTTTCCTAAACCGGACGCTATAACCGAAGCCCACAAAGCAGGCATAAAAGCAATTATACAGCCGGGCGGCTCTTTAAAGGATAATGAGGTCATAGAGGCCTGCGACAAATTCGGTATCGCTATGGTATTTACAGGTATGCGTCATTTTAAACATTGATAATGACCTATAAGGATGCGGTACGTTACATTGATTCGTTCTTCAATTACGAAAAGAACCCCTTATTCACGAAGAGATATTTTAAACTTGACAGAATAAAGGCGCTGGTTAGCATTTTAGGAAATCCCGAAAGGCATTATCCCACCATTCACATCGCAGGAACAAAAGGCAAGGGGTCAGTAGCTTCTATAATTTCCCACGTATTAAAAAATGCCGGCTACAAAGTCGGCCTTTATACCTCACCGCATTTGAAATGCATATGCGAGAGAATGAAAATAAACAATAAAGATATCAGCAAAAAGGAATTTGCTGAATCGGTTCTTGAGGTAAAAGATAAAATTGAACATGTGAGGTTTAGCTTAGCACCCTCGTTTTTTGATATCCTTACGCTCATAGCCTTTAATTATTTCAAAAAATCATCGGTTGATTTCGGTGTCTTTGAAGTTGGATTAGGCGGAAGGCTTGATTCTACGAATATCATAGAACCTGTAGCGGCAGCTATTGCTTCGGTAAGTTATGATCATACAAGAGAATTAGGCAATCGCCTTTCTGACATAGCTATGGAAAAAGCAGGAATTATTAAAAATAGAGTCGTGTGTGTAAGCGCCCCGCAAAGAAAAGAGGTTTTAAAAATCATTAAAAATAAATGCATCCAGCAGAGATCCAAACTTATTCTTGCGGGAAAAGATATTACTTATAAGAGCAAAGCGCATACGGAAGAAAAAGAGGTTTTTGATATAAACGGTATTTTAAATACGTATAAAGATTTAGAAATGGGGCTTTTGGGAGAGCATCAGTTGATTAATTGCGCTGTGGCAATAGGTGTTATTGAAACGTTGATTTCAAAAGGATATAAAATACCTAAAGATTCCATTTATAAAGGAATTAAAAAAATAAAATGGCCTGCGCGCCTGGAAATCGTGAAGAAAAAACCCATGGTGATATTGGATTGCGCCCATAATAAAGCAAGCGCCGAAATGTTAAAAAAAGCGATAAAAAGAAATTTCCGTTATAACAAGCTTATTTTGATATTGGGTATATCGAAGGATAAAGATATTAAAGGTATTGTTAACCGATTGGCGCCTTTAGCAGATAAAATAATTCTTACTAAAGCGGATAATTTACGCGCCGCAGAACCTGTGTATATTAATAGGTTTTTTAGACGGAAAGATGTATTCGTTAGAGATAATATAAGAAAGGCGTATGATCTTGCAGGGGAACTCGCTTGCAAAAACGATATGATATTGATAACAGGATCTGTTTATTTAGTAGGCGATTTCAAAAGCAAAGTAAATTTATGAGCAATTTAAACGATACGATAGTGGCAATTTCTACGCCAATAGGAGAAGGCGGCATAGGCATAGTGCGCATGAGCGGAAAAAAAGCCCTTTCTATCGCGGATAAGATTTTTATATCAAAAGACGGGAAAAAGGTATCGGATTTCAGCACATACTCACTGCATTACGGCCACATCGTCCATCGTCCATCATCCATCATCCATCGCACGAGGGACGAGGGACGAGGGACGAAGGACGAAATAGTAGACGAAGTTTTATTGACAGTAATGCGCGCGCCCAAAAGTTATACGAAAGAAGATATCGTCGAGATAAATTGTCACGGCGGCATTGTTCCATTACGAAAGGTGTTAGAAGAAATTATAAATTGCGGGGTGCGGCTTGCCGAACCGGGCGAGTTTACTAAGAGGGCTTTTTTAAACGGCAGGATTGATTTAACGCAGGCAGAGGCAGTTAATGATGTTATACGGTCAAAAACTGATGTATCGCTCAAAGCGGCTTTAGGTCAGCTTAAGGGAGGATTGTCAACTATCATTAACGCCGAGATGAGTAGGCTATCCGGGGCCCTTGCGGAGATAGAAGCGGAGATTAATTTTTCGGACGAAAATATAAAAACAGAGTCAAAAGAAGAACTGTTTAACGGGATAAATAAATCCAAAAAGAAAATTAAATCCATTCTTGATACGGAAGGCTTAGGCATGCTTTTAAGGGAAGGAATATTATGCGTTATATGCGGGAAACCCAATGTGGGCAAATCGTCGCTTTTAAATATGTTATTGCGCAGAAACCGGGCTATTGTTACACATGTGCCTGGAACTACAAGAGACGCCATAGAAGAAAGCGTGTCCATAAAAGGGATACCTGTAAGGGTAGTTGATACTGCGGGAATTCTGAAAAGCAAAAATATCGTTGAGAAAAAAAGCGTAGAGAAAACAAAAGAATACATTAAAAAAGCGGATGTCGCTATTTTCTTGCTGGATTTATCGAGAACGTTCGACGAAAAAGATCACGCCATTTCGAGGCTTTTAAATATGAAAAAGACGATTGTCGCCGCGAATAAAAGCGATTTAAAGGAAAAATTGAATTTAGAAAAAGTAGAAAATAATTTCAATATAAAGATTCATAAAATATCCATACTTAAAAAAAAGAATGTAAATATTGTCGAAAATGCTTTATCTGATATAATATGGTCCGGGAAAATAGCGCATCCGGAAGCGTCTTTTCTCGCTAATATAAGACACAAGAAAGAGCTTGAGGAAGCGCTTAAAAATTTAACTTCTGCAGAAGCGTCTTTAAAAAAAAATAATTCTCTCGAGTTAGCCGCTATAGATATTCGAGAAGCTATTTTTCATCTTGGGCTTATCATAGGAAAGTCAGTGGATATTGATATACTAGATAGGATATTTGAGAATTTTTGCATAGGAAAATGATTATTACAAAATCATAAATCACCAAGATACAAGAAACCCTTCGACTTCGCTCAGGGCAGGCAAGATACAAACAATGACCAATTGCCAATATCCAATGACCAATTGAATTGGACATTGCATAATTGGATATTTATTTAAAATTGTTAATTGGTTAATTGGAAATTAGAATTTGTTTGTATCTTGGTTATTGGTGATTTCTGCTTATGAGGAGGTATTTAGATGGATAAAAAGCGCATAGAAAATGCCATAAAAGAGATTTTAATAGCTCTAGGTGAAAATTTAAAAAGGCCGGGCCTTAAAGATACGCCTGCTCGCGTTGCGCGCATGTATGAAGAAATATTCAGCGGAATATGGTTGGACCCCGAAAAAGAGCTTGAAGTAATATTCGAAAAAGAACACGACGAAATAATTTTATTAAAAGGCATACCTTTATATTCTATATGCGAACATCATCTTATGCCCTTTATCGGCAAGGCCCATGTTGCCTATATACCAAACGGTAATAGGGTTACCGGCTTGAGCAAAATTGCCCGCGTTGTTGATATATTTTCGCACAGGCTGCAGGTTCAGGAGAAATTGACGACAGAGATTGCAGATTGTGTTATGAAAAAACTCAAACCAAAAGGTGTCATGGTAGTTGTGGAGGCAGAGCATCTTTGCATGTCGATGCGCGGCGTAAAAAAGCCGGGTGTGTTAACAATTACAAGCGCAGTAAGGGGTATATTCAGGCAAAATCAGAAAACCCGTTCCGAAGCCCTCGCCCTTATCAGATCTTAATAAATATATTTCTATATTGATTAAAAAATCGAACTATTGTAATGTTTAAATAGTTGCGTGACATTATTTTTATATATACACAGATTGGCACAGCGTATAACCCATTGTTTCGCTATGTGCTTTGCGCTTTGTGCTTTTAGCTCATAGCCCACGGCGCATAGCGCATCTGTGATCATCTGTGAAAGAGAGCCGTATGACACGCGATCTGTGATCATCTGTGCAAATATATATATAGTGTAACGGAACATTGAAAGTATTACATAAAAATCGAACTATAACCTAAATCTTCTTGTATTGACAAGTCTTTCCATAGGCGTTATAATCCCATAATGTAGACGATTAATCTACAGACGATAGTCTACAAAATGATTCTAAGGAGGTATAAGATGAGTGCCCTGGCTCTTAGAAATTTGTTAGGCGCAGGTTTGATTCTAGGGTCAATTTTTCTAGTTTGGTTCATTTATTATTTTCAGAAACATCATGATGTCACATACCAATATAACATGTTTGGTATAAAGAATCTTATCTTGGGGTTCATTGCATCGCTCTGTATCATTGGAGCGTTATATAGATTTAACAATCATCAATTGAGTGCTGGTGGAATACTGATGGCGTTTGTTGCGATATGTTGTATAGCTTTGATACTTGAGAGAAATATTAAGAACACATCGATTCTTGTTGGGATTCTTATAGTCCCACTTCAGCTCGTTGTTTCATTTTTTGTTATCTTTGTTGCCCTAGGGCTGTTAGAAAAAATATTCCGTCGCTCAACCAGATGATATAATTATCATATTTGAACAAGATATGAGATTCAGATAAAAAAAGCAAAATTGACTGCCACCAAAACTCCAGACACGCGAACTTGCCCCCTAACAACGCGGTAGACATTCGATCGATTCGTTGGGCGGGGCGCGGTTCGGCTTTTCAGCGTTCGAATGGTAGAGGAGCGTTTCTTAGCGAAATTGAACGAAACGCTTATAAGTGAGTGCTAATGCCATGCTTAAAAACAGTGTTAAGCGTAAGATTCAGATAAGAGATAACTATATCTGTCAGTATTGTGGTAAAGATGGGTTAGAGTCTGCCTTAGTTTGGCATCAAACAGCCGTTGATCACTTTAACCCACGGTTGAAAGCGCCCGAGAGAAACGCCGAAGAAAATTTAAAAACCGCTTGTGAATATTGTAATTCATTAAAGGGGCATAGAAAATTTGATACAATGGAAAATGCCAAAGCATATTTAGAAAAACGGAAAAATAAACTACATGAAGAATTTCTTAAGGTGAAAAAAGCTACAAGAGGATAGATTTTTCTTGGCTAAATAGGATTAGAGAAGAATTTAGACGCAGAAAAACGCAACTATTGTTAAGCCCTCCCGTAGATTGGCTTTCTTTGCGCTATAAGCTCCCCTAGTTGGCATGTTTACGATTTTTCCGACAAAAACCTTGTCTTTTCCTGAAATCACCTCTTATAAAGCATTAAGACGAGCATCAATATATCTTTCTATATAGCCGCTTTTATGTCAGCATCTCACGAGTATAATAGATGCTGAAAGGGGTGGTATCTTGGCTGAAGAGACGAAAAAAGTGTTTCTAACGTATCCAGACAAAGAGGTGTGTATATTCGGTGAGACTCTTCACATGTGGCTGGTGTGTCTTATTATATGGGGCGAAGTAAAGATAACCCGTAAAAGGCCACATGAGAATACTTATAAGGTTATGAGCGGCCGTCAGTTTTTGGCTTATACCGACACTCAAGCAGTGAATGCCATATGCGGCGAGTGGAGAGTTGACGAAACCGTAGAAAACAGGATGAGGTTCTACCGCATAGATTTTGGAATATCCGGGACGGAGGTAATTGAAGAACTGGTTGTGGATGTGAGTTGGGATCAAGATTAAAAACATTAACCTCAGAAGAAAATAAAATGTTTGCGTAAAAGAGGGGCAAATCTACGCGAACCTAGCGAAATCGTTTCTAAAATGGAGGTACGGAATGCCATATCCATACTTGGTGCAAATTGCATGGGATGTGGTTAACAACTTCATTCTTGATTGGCAGAAGCAACCTTACAGATGGGGTATCGAGAGGGAGATTCAAGCAGAAATTTATAGTCGATTAAGCAATGCCTACAATTTGATAGGAAAAGGTGCCATCAAGGGAAACTATAAATGGGCGATTAAGGGCTTTGAACATAATCAAATATGGAATCGTGCAGCCTGCGAGTCAAAAATCAACTACAAGTACAAGGACGGCAAGACATATCATTGTTTTCCAGACTTAATCGTCTGGGATGAGATTGAAAATCCCGGCTCTCCACCAAAAGAGAACGAAAACTGGCCTATGCTTTGGCTCTGTGAGATTAAAGCAAATAGTAGCAACAGGGTAATTGGCAGTGATAAAGACTGGGATGTAGAAAAACTGGAATACCTGCTTACGCAAAATTATGTCCGGCACGCATTATGGCTGAACTTCTTCCATCAACGCAGCAAGAAGAAAAAGGCAATTAACTGGAGCAAGCCGCTCAAAGATAGAGAATTGTGGGTTTGCACCGTCAACTTACCTCGGAATACTTAGAAAGGAGACAGTAAAATGGATATAGAAAAACATGAAGAGCTTTTAAAGGAATTACAGACAAATTATCCCGCTATCGTCTTGGATGGGGCGGTCAACAACGAAGAGTGGGGTAAGTTGACGGAGAATCGTATATTGTGGGTGTTAAAGGAGACAGATGATTATGCTGGCGATCTAAGAGAGCTACTAAGGCAGTTCGCCGATGCTTCCGATCCAAACAAAATATACAACAAATGGAAATGCACTTATGGAGCAGTTGTGCAAGTATCTTATGGTATTTTAAATGGCTGTCTTGAATGGGGAGAATGGGCAGAAAAAGTTAACGAGATAAGAAAAGTTTTTCATAAGATAGCTGTTCTCAATATAAATAAACTTGGCGGAAAAGAAAGAACCAACATGTCAGAACTCAAGGAGTCTCCTAAAGAGAATTTTATTCTTGAACAGATTGATTCCCTTGATCCAAATATCGTGATTCTTGGCAATGTAGATGATGTCATATCATGGCCTAAGAATGAGTCAAAAAGGAAATGGATCCCAACAGATCACCCGGGACAGACAACGGTCACTCATAGAGAGTATTACGAATCAATTATAAAGAAATTGAAGCCATAAACGGTTTTAAAGACACACATTTTTGAAACCCCCCGTAGATTACCCCTTCTTCCGGCCGCAGTTGTCCCTAATTTATCCGTTTTCGATTTTTCCGACAAAATCATTCAAAAATTTACAAAACGCCCCTCCTAGGGCTTTCTAAAGGTTTAACGAATTTTGCCAAATTCAAAGCGGTTAATCAAAACACCGTCGGGAGAAAATGCAAAAATTTAACTCCACCGTCGGAAAAAATCGTTCAACAAATGGGGTCAAAAATTTGTTATTTTAAAGGGTGGGAACGGAAGAAACCGCCAAAGTTTAAGGGTTTGGCAAAAAGGATGCGAGAACGGCCTAGGAGAAGCCTCTTTCGCTAAGAAACGGTGCTACTGCATTCGATCGATTAGGTGGGCGGCCACCGCTTCGGGAAACAAGCGATCGAATGTCTAGGAGGCTCTCTAGCGTAAATTTAACGAAATGAATTTCAAACTCCAGAATGAACGGGAAAAAATAACAGTCAAACCCCAAGATTTCGGTGTAACAGCCGAGACCGAGGAACTTGTCGGTTCTGGAGTCTTGGGCTTTTTATTTGGAGAGAACATGAGGATACTGGTAAGCTAGAAAGTTAAAGAACATCTCATAGCGAATAATTACAGTCGCATCTGCATGACCAGAGGTAAGGATAGATGCATATCAATATTTTCTAAAGATGAATGGGATTGCCAACAAGCCAAATTCGAATCAATGTTCACTAAAGAACGGGAAAGAAGGGCTATGTCAGAAATCTTTTTCCATAACCATACGGAATTAGATTTAGTAAGTAACGGTTACAGTGCAATAGATATCCCCGCTGAGCTGAAAAATTGGGCTCGTATCGAAAATGAATTTATTATTATAGCAAGATCGCATCGGATAGAGATATGGTCAAAAAGCAAATATGAGTCATATTGTAAAGATATCGACACGGTTGTGCTTGAAAGGTGCAATTTATCATTAGGGAGGTGAATAGATGGTTAATCGGAAGGTAACAATTTCAGAAAGGAGTAATGAATGGATCTTGAAAAGTATGAAGAGCTTTTGAAAGAAGTGCGAGAACAATATCCGGATATGATACTAGATGGTGCAGTGGATAATGCTTCTTGGGGCAAGGAGAAAATTCGTGTCTTATGGGTACTGAAAGAGCTAAAAGAATTTCCTAAAAGCAATGATCTAAGAAGTCTGCTTAGACAGGTCGCTAATGATCCAGAGCCCGACAAGATCTACTCAGGCTGGGAATTGTCTTATGGATTACCTATCAAGGTCTCTTGTAAATTCTTAGGATCTAATGATCAGATGAACAGATCTATCCTGAATCGCATAGCCATTATTGCCGTTAATAAGGATGCCAGTGTAACTAAGTCTTCTCATAATGAGTTATTAGAGGCAGGGAAGAAATTTCGTGCGATAGTATCAAGACAGATCGAGCTGCTCGATCCCACGATAGTGATTTTAGAAGATACATTTCATTACTTATTCGATAAATGAGTATTCTAGAGATATTAATTATAGCAGTAACGACGGTTAGCGTATTTCTTACAGGAAACAAGAACAACTGGACTTGGTTCTTTGCCATTCTTGCTAACATTATGTGGTTGGTAATAGGGCTACAGCGGTCAATTTTAGTCGTAATCATTTGCAGTTGTATTTACTTAATCTTGAGTTTTAGGGGAGCATATCTTTGGACAATCAAAAGCAACAAAGGTGAGGCGACATGAAAATTGCAATCTACGCACGAGTCTCTAAAAGCGACGAGACTCAGGATCCACAGAATCAGTTAAATCCACTCAGGGATTACGCGAAGGCTCTGGGTGGTGAAGTCGTAGAGGAGTATATCGACCTATCTTCAGGTGGTACCAGCGACAGAGAGAATTTCTTAAGAATGCTGAACGATGCCGACAAGCGGAAATTTGATCTGGTTCTTGTATGGGCTCTTGATCGGTTAAGCCGAGAGGGAATCTCAAACACGCTCGGATATTTAGAACGGCTTAGGAGAAACGGCGTGGCTCTAAAATCTCTTCAGGAATCTTGGCTTGACACCAGAGACGAAGGGTTGGGTCAATTACTGCTTGCGATTTTCAGTTGGGTGGCGCAGCAGGAGAGGAAACGGATTGTCGAGAGAACGTGTGCAGGGCTTGCGAGGGCAAAACGGCAAGAAAAGACGCTTGGACGCAGGGCTGGCTCAAAGGATTCACGGCCTAGGAAAAAGAGCGGATATTACCTTCGATATACGACCAAATAATCCTCCCGCCAATCAGATGATCGGAAAAGGTCAGTATTGCGAGTGGATTAGCAGAACTGAATAACGGGTAAATAATCGAAGGATTATTTGAGATAGGAGGCGCAGATGGAAACGATGGAAGCATTAAGAAAATTAAGTAAAGCCGAGTATATGAGCATAAGAAAAAAGGTTCGAAGCAATATCTTGATTAATTCAGAGGTTGCTTGGTCTAAGAGAGGAATTTTTTATCATCTCGTTGAAAATGACATAAAGAACGAATTTATCATAGGTGGATTAGTTCTTGAAAAACATCTCTCCCACAGGTGCTCTCTTTACAGGGAAAACAGGGGATGGGAAAATATCTCTTTAAAGCAGCTAATCGAAGATCCGTCTTTGACTACAGCATTACAGAGTGTTGGGACAGACGCGTCTCTCGTCTTATTTGACTTCTCAGGCACATTCACCGTTAGGTTTTCACCTCCGCCGATGGCTTTTGCGTTTGTGAAAGAGGGTGATATAGTCTATGTAATTGGGAAAATAAGCCCTATGATCTACGGTTATAGTCAAGGTGTATGCGGATCAGGCTTGTTGACGGAAGAAGAGTTAGATTCATATATAAGAGGTGAATCTTGTTATCGTGAGAACCTTTACAGTAAAGATTATGTTACGAAGATAAAAGAAGCTAGTCCTGAAGAAGATCTGGCCTTATTGGTAGATTGCGGCGCCTCGTCAATGGAAATTACCAATTGTCTGCTCAAAGAGATCTCAAAAGTCGAAGGCGTTGATTACTTTTGGGTAGTCTCTGCGGTTTATGATATTTATCATAGATACCCGTCAGAAAGACTTTATAATCTGGTAAAGAAATATTTTTATAAATGGAGCGAAACGCTTAATGATATGGAGACCGAAGAGAAAAAAGAGAAGTACTTGCAACTTTTATTTCCAAGAAAACACGGGGAGGTAGGACAGCTATGCTAAGAGTCTGTCTCGATATTGATAACTGCATAACAGCAAGTCCAAAATTCTTTAGCTTGCTTTCGCACGCGATTAAGAATTCAGGCGGGCAGGTATACGTCATAACGTCAAGGACGCGTTCACCCGAAACCATGGACGCGACAAGGAAAGAATTAAACGAAATGGGAATTGCATATAACCATCTCTTTATATTACACGACCAAGAAGAGGCGGACAAAATTTGTCCGTTTAACGATCTTGACTGGTATCAAAAACTTATTTTTCAGAAGACCGTCTACTGCCGAGCCAATGGTGTAACCCATTATTTCGACGACGAAACGAAGGTCATTGAGTTATTCAGGAGATTTCTCCCAGAGGTGCAAGCCTTTCAAGTTCATCGGAAAGGATCAGTATGGAAAAGATTTTTCTCTCGATGATGCTGAGTATATGTCTTATGGGATACGCTCAAGGGGAACAAGACAATGTAGACCCTACTCTATTTGATCAATTGAAAGCCGAGTATCATCTGACAGACGCCCAGACATACGAATTGCTGGGGAAGGTTTACTTAAAGCAAGACAAAGATGCAGAGGCAGAAGAATATTTTAATAAAGCCGTTAGCTTAGATACTACCCTTTACCTGTCATGGTATAACTTGGGCTTGATTAGTATGGATAATCCCGAACAATACTTCAAGAACGCGATAAAAGCTAATCCAGAATTTTCACCGCCGTACTATTGGCTTGCCAGTTACTATTGCAAGCATAGAAAGAAAAAAGAAGCCATTGAATACTTCGAGAAATATTTACAGGTCGCTGATAAAAATGAAAAAGATAGGATCGAAATGGCAAGGTGTTTTATCAAAGAGATGAAAGCGGGAAACGATGATTACAATTCAATAATAG
>Ga0315295_10001827_pt1 | contig 18139 bp, 12 predicted proteins | sample YL17G14_0_MG_FD_204453 | JGI IMG/M metagenome (GOLD analysis project Ga0315295, IMG submission 204453) | Sediment microbial communities from Yellowstone Lake, YNP, Wyoming, USA - YL17G14_0 | ecosystem: Environmental > Aquatic > Freshwater > Lake > Sediment | place: USA: Wyoming | collected... | reverse complement strand
ACCAAAAACCTGCCCCCAGGTAAGCCTAAAACCTGGGGGCTTATTTCATCAAACGCTATTTGGGATAGAGCCGATTCTCCTGAATTTGTCTACGGCGAAGTAGGTACGCAATCAAGGTTGTTTACAATCAGTTACTGTCACCGAGAACGACTTGCTAGTGCCACAGTTGTTCAGAGTGTCACAGGCCTCAAACCAATAGGATAACGAGGTATCCCCTATGTTGGGAGCTGGAAAAGTGTAATAACCACCTGAGGCATCATCTTTTCCACTGCTGCCAGAAGAATATTGCCAATTTACATAGATGGCAGCCACACCCGACTCATCGCTGGCTGAAACCTTTGCACTGGTCTGAGTAGGACCACAGCTTATATCTATAGAATTTGGTGATGGGCTACCTCCGCTGATCGTGGGAGGCGTCGTATCCTGAGGTGGTGGAGGTAGAGGCGGAGGTGGTAGAGGCGGGGGTGGTTGAGGCACCTCTGTCGTGACAACCGGCGGCGGCGGCCCTTGACAGGCTACCACGGTGACCGTGTTCGGCCCTTGAGATTGCGCATGGTTATCGGAGGTGTCCCATCCTTCAACCCAATAGGCGATGGTGCCGGTCTGGCTGGGATTGATGGTGTAACTCCAGTTACTGCCCGAGCCGGACATCAACGCGGTCTGCGCATGGTACGGGTCGCCGCCAGGGGCATAATACCAAAAGATATTCGCCCGGGCGACCGCAACGTTATCAGTGACATAAGCCGTTACGGTGACCGAGGTGGGATTGCACCCCTTACCGCCATAATAGATCACATTGGCTGAAATTTGGGCTTTTACGCTGGGCGGTGTGGTGTCCCCGCCTGGTGGTTGCTGCGGAACCACAGTAGTCACGACCGGGGGCGGCTGTTGTCCATAGATGCAGGGCGCCACCTGGAGGGTCATTTCAGAGCTGGAGGCAAAAACCTCCTTACGATCGTTTAAAAGAATCATGGTGTACACCAGCGAACCGTTCACCCCGCCAAGGATGGAGGCGTTGACCGCGGACAGATCATAGGAGGCAGTGTAACCCCCGCCTCCAGCAGGAGACATGACCGCTGAGAATTCCTGCTGGGCACCAGATGTGCCGCGCACGAAGCCGTGGATGTCTACCTCAATCGCCGCGCTGGCGTCGCCGCCATAGTAGCCTTCGAAGTTCACCAGCATGGGTTCACCCTTTTGACACTCGCCCACATAAACCGGGTCGGGTGAGGCGCCCAGCTTGAAATCCTGGTTCCCTTGCGGCTTTACGGTGACCGGCGTTACGGTGATATCTAGCGCTTGCTTGGTGATACCCTGCTCCTGGCCCTGGCCGGGCAGGTTGCAGGCGCCAGATTCACCACCAGAAGTGACGCATATCTGTGCGATCTCGGAAGTGGCCTGTCCGCCGCTGCCGAAAGCCTGCGCCTGGATAGTATATATCCCCGGCGCTGAGGGGTTCCAGGGCACCTCAGCGGAGACCAATGGCTGGCTGAGATCAGGGTTGTTGAAGCTGCCCACCATAATGCTATTCACCAGGAAATCAACCCTGGTGACGCCACCGCTGGCTTCATTGCGAGCATGCGCTTTTAGCGTGAGCGCCGCCAGGGTGATAACATCGCCATCCACCGGCTGATCGAGCCAGACGCGCACTCCACCGCTGGAGCTGACTGCAGGGATCGTAGCGGTACAGGCCGGCAGCGATATTATGCCTAATATTGTCACGAGATAGATAAACAATTTGGAAGTCATCATTAGCTTTCTTTTCATTTTATCCTTCCTTTTCTCAAAGAAGAACCATTCACAGCCAAGAGAGACCTGACAGGTCTGTTTCTCTAAACTCACGATCCAAAACCAACCCGCGGCATGACCGCTGGCCTACCATGGGTACAGGGATTGTACAACCTCCCTCGCCTGATATGATATTGTGCTCTTTGCTCATCATCTACCAAATCCTTCAACGGTCGCCGTGATTCTACAACTTCCCTCGCTTGTACCGCTACTCATAGTTATCGTATCCCTGTAGCCGGCCCAGTCGCTCAAACTACGCGACCGAAAAGTATAGACAGCATAGCAGAAGGTATCAATCCGATCCGGAACAACACGACAAGTATCATGATCTTCCAATAACACATGCAAAGCCACCGGCCCGGCGGCAGTTAGAGTGACGGGAAAACTGCTTCCGCTGCTGCCCGCATAATAGGGGGGTAGAAAGAAACCATTGGTCTTGTCAGTAAGGTAAAACCTATTCCACGAGTAGTTGCCCTCAGCAAGGTCCAGGTAGGTGTACATGTTGTTTACCGTCGGTGCTGCCAGCAGGCGCTTTACATAAATTTCATCGCTCGTCCTCACCCCTATCCAGCTCTCTGGTCCTACCTCCAGCACTCGGTCTGCTCCACAGAAGAAGCAGCAATCGCCGGTATCGTTCACATTAATAATTGTTAAACTGTCAAAGGTGACGTTTAAAGTCACCTGGCTGACACATCTGGGCGTATCAAAAGAGAACGGGTCGCTGGGGATAGAACTCAGGCTGCCTGCGACCGCCTGGACGGTGTAGGTGACGTGCATGCTACAAGGGATTACTATGCCCGACCGGGCGGTGGACGACCGGGTTAATTTCGGCAGGGTACCATCCCCTCGGCGGGTTACATCATACTCTTCCCTCCAGCTGGTGGGAAAGGTTAGACTGGTCCGGGTCATGACAACGTGATAACCGGTTAAATCACGATCATTATAAGCGGGAGCTCCATTCCAATCCCACTTCACCACCTCGGGACCGTGTACAAATCCATTGCTGAGGATGCATAGTGTTTGCTCACGTGCAGTGGGGAGTTCGTTACAGCCTGCGAAATCCCTCTCTATGCGCAATCTTCTCGGCGGCGGCAGGCCAAGCGCTGTTTCAGGTTCTTCGGGTGGGATGCCAACGATCGGCCGAGCGCAGACGCCCTCGGTTGTACCAAGGCAATACTCCAGGCGGAAATGTTCACCTCTCGTCGTGCGCGGGCTGGAATCCCATTCACTGCGCGGGTGAGTAGCTTCGAACCTACCTATCGATATAGATTCCGTCACGCCCGCGGAATTCCTTCTACGGCCGTAACAATCACCCCATAACCTCACCGGGCTGGAGTTGGGCTGGTGAGCAATGACATAGCGCCCACCGGTCGGTAAACGGTTGAGGGTATACACGTTGGGATTGGAGGATTCTGCCCTCAGGTAGTTCGAATCGCCTACCGGCAGGTGGTTGAAAACCGGAGTGTTTATCGCCAGATAGCAGAACGCCCCTAGCCAACTATCGTCCGTGGTCAAGACCCTCATCGTCAGGCGCAAATCGGTCGTGTCTCCCGTTGTGGTAGAGGCCGGCGCGCAACGAACCGGCACCGTTGTGCGGATGGTGAGGCGCCCTATCAGGCTGCCGCGCACCGCCCCTATGCGGTAGGTATAATTGCCCGTGCCCAGGGTGGAGACAGTGTCCCGGTAGCTGGTCGTGCCGGCAGGCCGATTAATAAGAAAGTGAAAGCCGGATTGCCCTGGAGCCTTGCGTTCTAGTCTGTAACTGGTTTCGTCAGGCGAATCATTCCACGTCAGGTTAATAAAACCGCACGTGTTGGGGTCGGCGGTACCCCCGGTGGCAGGTCTTGGCTCGCCAGAGATATGCGGGGGTGAAGCAGGGCCGCTGGGGCCACCAGGACCGCTGGGGCCGCTAGGACCACTGGGTCCGCTAGGACCACTGGGTCCGCTAGGGCCGCCAGGAGCGGTGGGACCACCAGGAGTGGTAGGACCACCAGGCGCGGTGGCACCGGTAACGCCGCAGCCAGGAGGTGACGGCGGTATGGTGACGTGCGTACCTGCCGGCAATGGCGCGTTCGGGTCAACTCCGCTCAGAGCTGGGTTGTGAGTGAGGATTTCGGCAACCGAACATCCCGTTAAAGTGGAAATCTGCTGTAGCGTGGGCAATGGTGAGCCATCCGTGCGGGGGATCGTATCCACATCTACGGTCGGACCAGTCGTTGGATCAACCACGTTCACCATGACAACTGAAGAATCGGCCGCGCTTAGGTCTCTCTTATAACCACGCGCCGTCAGCATGTGTTCGCCAGAAGTCAATGGCGTCCAGAGCCCACCCAACAAAAGTGGAGTCTCCCCGTTGGTCGCAGAGGCGTCCTGAGCGATGACCAGAGCACCATCAGCGTAGACTTCCAGCCGGGTGACGCCGTCTGGATATGTCGCCACTGAAGAGATCGTGACAGGAGAATTGGTCGTCGCCTCGTCGCCGCTCTGGGGGACGTTAATATTCACCACCAGTTCGCCCCCTGCACCACGGCGAGACAAAATAAAAGCGGCCGCTACTGCGGCAATGCAAACCACGGCGGCCAGGCCTGCTAAACCAAGAGCGCAGCCGCCAAGTGCAAATTTTTTTCCTGAGGATTTCGGAACCTGTCTTGCCATAACTGCCTCCAAGGATGCGAATGACCGGGTGTTGGAAGTTGTTAATCTGCAACCCTTTCCCTAGATAAAAATACATTGTTTGAACACTATTATACACCCATTTTGGTAACAGCTCAGGCGCAAAATAATTAACCACGAAATACACTAACCACACGAAAAAAGACAACAAAAAGCAACCTGAGATGAAGCATTATTCTTCGTTTTCAATCACCTTCCTTTCTGAATATTCGTTTTTATTTTTTGTGAGCAAATCCTATAGCCATTTTTCGTCATTCGTGTGGTTCGTGGTCAAAGGATACATATAAAAGTTATGAAGAGACCCTTGGCTGCGCTCAGGGTGACACTCGACTTCTGGAACAGCCCCTTCACCCTTGCTGCATCAAGGGTGAAGGTTCGTATCATGGTTTAGGGAGGCGCAGGCACTTCGGTGGTCGGGATCTCCTTGGGGGGCTCTGGCAGTGCACATTCACCCACGGCGATTTTGAACACTCCGGAAGCAGTGTGATTATTGTAAATATCCCAGGCCTCAAACCAGTAAACGAGGGTGTCATTGCCATGGTCGGGGTTAAAAGTGTAGCCGCCATCTGGCACAGACACGCTATAGGCACTGGAAGAGCTGCCACTGGAAGCCCAGTACCAGAATAAAACCACGCTTGATACCCCAGAATCATCGCTGACATAAGCGTTCACACTGGCTGAGGTGGGCGCGCAGTCCTTCGAGTATCCAGAATTAAAGTAGATCGTATCAGCGGATGGATAACCTTTATCAATAGAAGGTCCGGTATAGTCCTGTGGAGGGGGAGGCTGCTCGGGGGGTGCTTCGGTAGTAATGATCAAGGGCGGTTGCCCCGGCGGTTGCTCCGGCGGCTGCCCTGGCGGCGGTTGCGGTGGCTGCTGAGGCGGCACGGTAACCACCGGGTTCCCGGCTACCGTGTAGATGCAAGGAGCAACGATGATGGACTGCTCCTCGCTGGTGGCGAAGACCTTCTTGTCCTTATCCAGTAAATTCATGCTGAACACCAGGCTCCCTTTTTGATTCCCAAGCGCCTTGCCATCCAGCTTCGTCAGGTCATAAGCTGCAAAGAAGTTGTTGTCCCCCAGGGGTGACATGGGAACATGGAAAAGCTCTTGCCGGGCGCCGGATGCATTCTGCAGAAAAGTATGGATGTCCACCACAGTTGCACCGGTGGCATCGCTGACAGAGCCGGCAAAGCTGACCACCTGTGGTTCCCCTTGCCTACACTGCCCCAGGAAGACCGGCTGCGGTGAGGCGCTGACCTTGAACTGCTGAGGACCCATGGCCTGTGGGGGAACTGTAACCGTAATCCCGGCTTGGCGGGGAAGCACCCCACAAGCGCCGCTGCTTTGGGTTTCAGAAGCTACACACACGGTCACCGAATCTGAAACGATGGAACCCCCACTGCCGAAAGCCTGCGCGGCGATCAAATATTCTCCTGGTACAGAAGGGTTCCAGTTGAATTCAGCATACGCCAGCGGTTCAGAAGCATTGGTGGTCACCGTGCCGACCGAAACCGAATTGACCAGGAAGGCGATTTGCGTCACCCCGCCGCTGGCCGTGTTCCTGGCGTGGGCTTTCAGAGTATAGGGTGCCAGGGGCAGGGTGGTATCATGCGGCGGCTGGTCCACCCAGGCGTGCAGGCCGCTGGTGAAGGCAACGGACACTCCGCCTCCACCGCTGCAGGCAGACAAGATCAGGGTTGCCAAACAACCCAGAGCCCAAAGATATATTCTAATAGTTCGATTTCTTCTTGCTACCATTTTTCTACCTCCTTATAAAACTGAAGGTTTTTAGGTGAACCAGGGTCAGGTTCGTACCTGTCCCTGTCTTATCTCAGCTCTTTTCTCTTATGGCGGACCATCAACGGACAGCACAACGGTGAAAGTAAGATTCTCCGCTACTCCTGGGTAGTCACAACTATCAATCAAATGTAAATGCGTATGCCTCCAATGCTCTGTAGTGCCCGCCGGTAATTCGAACCGCATAGTACAAGGTATTGTAGGTTCATAGGCAGCAGCTGCCAAAGGAGTAGGCTCATCATAATCATACACTGAAACATTTATGGTTATTGTCTGGTGTGGGTCGGTGACATGTACGACGTCCGTGCTATCCATAAACAATGTCCCTCCTGACACCAGAGGTGTATTGATCTCGCGACTCCAATTATGGGAGCCTGAAACGACTTCGATATTACCACGCAGTTCAAATGTTGTATCATCGTTTAGGCAAATAACGCACCAATCGCCTTGATCCACCGCCCCCTCATTGATGGTCAGGGTGTCAAAATTCACAACGACATCCGCGGGGAGAAAGCACGGATCCGTGGTAAAGGATCGAGACAGGCTGGGTGGGCTTCGTCTTCCTCCACTAAAGACAGCCTCCACGGAGTAGGCGTAAGCCATGCTGCAGGAGCTAGGGCTATGATCGGCGAAATCTCTAATATAATAATAATCAATTGCCCTACCCGCGGGGTAGAACATCTCCCATAAACTTACATCGCGTTCTTGGCGGGATAACTCCTCGTGGGTCAGGATGCTTTGTCTCCCCAGGGTCACATGGAAACCTATCAGGTCGGCAGCCATGAAATTCGGAGGTTGTTCCTGCCATTCCCATTGCAAGGTTGCGCCGTATCTGATAGCATCATGAAGACACCTGGCAATATCTTGCGCCGGCGAAGGCCCGCCCCCCATAAAACGACGAACGCACCCTTGCCAGTTGTCGGGTTCCAGTCGCAAGTTGTATGGAGCTGGCCCGTCATGGATTACGCCAGGCCTTATGTCCGCTTCGCTCCAATTCGATGAAGAGGGTGCAGAGCCGTAGCTGATGTCGCGACAGTACCTTCCTGGCATGATGCTGAGGCAATAGCGCAGGGTGAAATTACCCTGCCTGCCATTCGTGGAACTATCCGTTAGTAATCGCCCATCCCAATCAGATGGTCGGCGGTTAATGTTAATAGAACCCAGGCTTGGGGCATAGCTTCTGGTGACTCCAAGACACTCAACATGTGCGCTAAACGGTCGGTTTAATGGCCATGCTGCATAATGGGATAATGTAAAAGGAACCGCCCTAAAACTATATAGACGCGGGTCGCCGGCGACAGACTGAAAATTTTCATACTGGCTAAAAGGATAACGAGTGGATCCTCCATCCGAAAAAGTGACATAACAGAAAGCCCCCTCAAAAGGCTCGGTCGTTTCCAGGTCAACCACGGTCAGAGTTAAGTCGGTTGTCGTGGAGGGTGGGGTTGGGGCAGGGCAGGTATTAGGCGGCTGTGCGCTGACCATCTGGCTCAAGCTCTCCTGCCCGCCGCGGCGGGAGGCAACCTGGTAAAAGTATACGCCGGGTCCCAGCAGGTTATCGCGGTAGCTGGTAGTGTTCGCCGGCAGGGTGGCAATGGGGCTCAGGCTGGTGCTGCCGGGGGAGATGCGATAGACCACGTACTGCTCCTGATCTGGTCTGTCGTTCCAGCTTAATTGGGCGGAGTTGCAGTCGGTTGTGACCGTCAGACCGCTTGGACCGCCTGGCGCTGGAGCTCCAGAGGGAGCACCAGCCGTTGGCATGGGCGTGGCAGTCGCAGAGGGAGCCCCCACCGTACCCGCAGCCGGCGCCGGCTGCGCTGGAGGAAAGACCACGGTCGTCCCAGGCGGAAGTGGAGCTTTGGGGTCCGTCCCGCTCAACGCCGGGTTGGCATTCACCAGCTCGCTCACCGCAACCCCGGATTTATCGGCAAGATCGTTCAAGCTGGGCAGCGGGGCGCCCTCCGGTCGTGGCAGCTCATCCACCTTCAGCACTCGAGGGGCGGGTTGTGCGTTTACACTCACAAACACTACGCTCGAGTCGGAAAAACGATTATCTTTGGTGTAGCCGCGCGCCATCAGCACGTGTTGTACGGCGGTCTGTGGAGTCCATAAGCTGCTCAAAAACAGTGGATTGGAGCCCTCTGGCAGGGTGGTGTTTTGGGTGGCAACCGGCACCCCATCTACATAGAATTCCAAACGGGTTATGCCGTCATTGCAAGCCGAAGTGGCGCTTATTTCAATGGGCTGGTTGATATAGACCACGTCCCCCATTTGCGGGCTCAGGATGCTGGTCAAGATACTAGGCCCCGCTGTCTTTTTAGGGCTCGGCAGGTTACAGGCGGTCAATGTGGTAACCAGGAGAGTCGCCAGCTCAACCAGCATGACAACCGTAGCAAAGCCGCGGTTTATGAGACCTTTTGGGTTACCATAAGGTTTCAGATTCTGATCTAACATATTTACCTCCATATCTATTAGCCTGGAATGAGAGCTTCCATGTTATCCTAAGGCATGAGGTTGTTGGTTGATCAGTGTTTTTTCAGTGGAAGAGGGTTGTGATTATCTAATGTGATGGAATCCCATGTCTAATTTGTAGAGCGCTTATTATTCAATACGCCTCAGAATTCCTCATTATTTTACACCCGTTTTGGGTTTTATGGCTTTCTTGAAAATACCACATTTTCATGCTTTGCGGTATCCAGCAGACATGACATCTCTACTGCAAAAAGGTCATTGCACCGCGAAGCACGCGAAGGTCGCTAAGAAAAAAACAAAATCACGAATCTTTTTTCAAGATAATCTGCATGAAAGTTTAACATTCTTAAAACGTCTTTGGATTTCCTTTGCGTTCTTTGCGCTCTTCGCGGTTAAAAGGGGTTTTTGCAGTTGACTCACAATTGTTTTCAGATGAAAGACACCAGCTTGACAGTCCATCCTAATCTTGCTACACTTCAACTGATCTTAGCAAATTGAAAAATGATCAAGATTAATGAACAGCTACCGAGAGGCCTGATCGTTTCATGCCAGGCCTACGAAGACGATCCCTTATATGGTTCGCACTTGATGGCTGCTATGGCCAAGGCAGCCGAAATTGGTGGAGCAGTGGGTATCCGCGCCAATTCACCACAAGATATCCGCGCCATCCGGGCAGTCACCCGTTTGCCGATCATCGGGCTATACAAGGTCTTTTCGCCTGATATTGAGGTCTATATTACGCCGAATTTTATAGCTGCCGATCAAATCAGCCGGGCTGGTTGTGACATCATCGCCATAGATGCCACCCCCAGACCAAGAAAGGATGGGCTTCGGCTGCCAGACCTGATCAATTTCATCCACCAGGATTTAGATAAACCTATCATGGCGGACACATCTTGCCTGGAGGACGCGCTTCACGCTGAAAGCCTAGGAGTTGATCTGGTCAGCACGACACTGGCGGGTTACACCTCCCATGGTCGTCCGTTGTTCACAGGCCCAGACCTGGAGTTCGTCGGAATATTAGTCAAGAGTATCCACGTGCCGGTCATCGCCGAAGGTCGTTTTTACCTCCCTGAAGATGTAAAAGCTGCCATAAACCTGGGAGCGTATGGGGTCGCGATCGGCGAGGCCATCACCCGGCCGGAAAAGATCACCCGCCGGTTTGTGGAGGCGATCAATGATGTTATCGGATATGGTTCTAGCCATTGATATCGGTGGCACCAAGATCGCTGCCGGGCTGGTTGACCCGAACGGGCGCATTCACCAATACAAAGAAACCCCCACCCGTGCGGCCGAAGGCGGAGAAGCTGTCATGCAGCGCGCCACCGACCTGGCGCATTGTTATCTTACAGATAAACATGATACCACTCCACCGTTTTCTTGCATCGGGGTATCCAGCGCTGGTCAGATCAACTTTCGTACCGGACAGGTCATTTGGGCAACGGAAAACCTGCCAGGCTGGACGGGTATGCCGATCAAGGAGAACCTGGAAAGTGCGCTGGACCTGCCGATTACTGTAGATAATGATGTCAACTGCATGGCAATGGGAGAAATGGTTTTTGGGGCAGCGCGCGGCTACCGGCATATCCTATGCCTGATGATTGGCACCGGCATCGGCGGTGGGTTGATCCTGGATGGTCAGCTCTACCGAGGGTGGAGGGGTTCAGCCGGGGAGCTGGGGCATTTTATTATTGATGAGCATGGGCCCATTTGCCCCTGTGGGGCGCGCGGCTGCCTGGAAGTCTTCACCTGCGGCCCGGCGATTGAAAGAGATTACGCCGCCCGTATTTTACAACACCAAGAAAAAGGGGGCTTATCCACGTTACCTCAAATCGCCCAACTGGCTCATAACGGGGATGCAGACGCTCGGGAGGCCATCCGAACGGCCGGTTATCACCTGGGCATTGGGCTGGTCGGGATGGTCAACCTGCTCAACCCTCAAATCGTGGTGGTTGGCGGGGGTGTAGTGAGGATTGGAGCGCTGTTTTTAGACGAAGCCAGGAGTGTGGTTAAGGACCTGGCGCTTGGGCCGATGAGAGAAACTGAAATTGCTGCGGCCCAACTGGAAGGGGCATTCAGCAGCCTGGTTGGAGCGGCGGTGTTGGCGAGGGTAAGACAAAAAGAATAGGAGGATTGACAACCGCGAACATTTGTTCTATAATCAGCGTGTGAGATATCCTCAGGTCTTTCTGATATTCAGGGATTTATCTCCGGCTCTAAAACTCAGCTCTGGTATAATATAAGTTTAGTCTATTTACCAACCGATGAATTGAGTCCTAAATCTATGTCCTCAAATGTCATTCGCGTGGCAGGCGCCCGCGTCCATAATTTGAAAAATATTACCGTCGAAATCCCGCGTGATAAGCTGGTGGTCATTACCGGTCTCTCCGGCTCAGGTAAATCTTCTCTAGCATTCGATACCATCTTCGCCGAGGGGCAGCGGCGCTATGTAGAGTCGCTCTCGGCTTACGCTCGCCAGTTCCTGGGGCAGATGAACAAGCCTGATGTGGACTACATCGAAGGCCTCTCCCCGGCGGTTTCCATCGACCAGAAAGGAGTCTCTCACAACCCGCGTTCTACGGTGGGCACTGTCACCGAGATCTATGATTACCTGCGCTTGCTGTTCGCACGCGTTGGCATCCCACATTGCCCCAATTGCGGGCGCGAAGTGGCCCGCCAATCGGCGCAGGAGATCGTAGATGCCATCGAAGCGCTGCCCGAAAGTTCACGCATTCTCATCCTGGCGCCTATCGTACGCGGGCGTAAGGGCACTTACCAGGCTGTTTTCGAGGAAATCCGTAAGGCCGGCTTTGTACGAGTGCGCGCCGATAATGAAGTATACGATCTCGACCAGCAGATTGACCTCGACCGCTATAAAATCCATACCATCGAGGCGGTGGTTGACCGCCTGGTGATCCACATCCCTGGGGATGCTATAGAACAGCAAAACTTTCGCACCCGCCTGACGGATTCAGTGGAAACCGCCCTGAAATTTGGCGAAGGCTACCTGGTCGTCCATCTCCTGCCCACCCCTGCGGAAACAGAGGGGCGAGACATCCATTACTCCGAGCATCTGGCCTGCCCGGTGTGTTCCATCAGCTTACCGGAGATAGAGCCGCGCACCTTCTCGTTTAATACCCCTCACGGCGCCTGCCCCGATTGCCAGGGTATGGGCGGTAAATTAGAGATTGATCCTGACCTGCTGATCCCTGACCTTGATATATCCTTCAAGGAAGGGGCTATCGCTGTTTCCGACTGGAATGGCCCCAAGGACGAAGGCGGTTATTATTGGCAGACCCTGGAGGCGGCCGCAGATGAATATAATATCGATCTGGGGACGCCAGTGCGCACCCTGCCAGCGGAAAAACTCAATGTCGTGCTTTATGGCACGGGTAACCGCCCGGTCACTGTGCATTACCATAACCGCAATGGGCGCCATGCCACCTTCCAGACCCCCTTTGAGGGTGTCATCCCTAACCTGCAGCGGCGCTTCAACGAGACCAACTCTGAGTATATGCGCGAGAAAATACTGGAATTCATGAGCGAGCACACCTGTCCCAATTGTCACGGCGACCGCCTGCGACCCGAGGCCTTGGCAGTCACTGTAGACGGGATCAATATCGTGGAGATCACCAAGTGGCCAGTGCTGCATACCGCCGAATGGGTGCGCCACCTGATGGGCAATGACAGCCCGTTAGATCATCGCCAGCGAATCATCGCCGAGCGCATTCTCAAGGAACTCATCGCTCGCCTTGGCTTCCTGGTGGATGTCGGTCTGGATTACCTGACCCTGTCACGCTCGGCCGGTTCGCTCTCCGGCGGCGAGGCGCAACGCATCCGACTGGCGACGCAGATTGGCTCACGCCTGATGGGTGTGCTCTATGTTCTGGACGAACCCTCCGTCGGTTTGCACCCCCGCGATAATGCCCGCCTGCTACGCACCCTGCGGGGCCTGCGCGACCTGGGCAACACCGTCCTGGTAGTTGAACACGATGATGAAACCATCCGCACTGCAGATTGGATTGTGGATTTAGGCCCCGGTGCTGGCGAACTTGGCGGCGTGGTAATTGCCGAGGGGCACGTGGAGGATATCATTGCCTGCCCCGAGTCACTGACCGGCGCTTATCTCTCCGGGCGCAAGCGCATCCCAATACCTGCCGCGCGCCGCCAAGGGAACGGCCAATATATCCACATCATCGGTGCCCGCGAGAACAACTTGAAGAATTTAAATGTGCGCATCCCACTCGGTAAACTGGTGTGCATTACCGGCGTATCCGGCTCGGGTAAATCCACTCTGATGGTGGAAGTGCTTTACAAGGCATTAGCCCAGCGCCTGTATGGATCACGCATCTCCGCCGGTGCGCATGAGCGTATCGAAGGCTTGGAGCATATCGACAAGATCATTAATATTGACCAATCACCCATCGGACGCACGCCGCGGTCCAACCCGGGCACTTACACCAGCCTGTTCGACCTCATCCGCAGGCTGTTTACCGAACTGCCCGAGTCCAAGATACGCGGTTACCGTCCCGGGCGTTTCTCTTTCAACGTTCGCGGTGGGCGCTGTGAAGCCTGCCAGGGACAGGGACAATTGCGCATCGAGATGCAGTTCCTGCCCGATGTTTACGTGCCGTGCGATGTCTGCAAGGGAGCGCGCTTCAACCGCGAGACTCTCCAGGTGCGTTTCAAAGACTTCAATATCGCCGAGGTGCTCGATTTAACCGTGGATAAAGCGTTGGAGGTGTTCTCCGCTTTCTCAGCCATGGTCAGTAAATTGCAAACCTTGCAAGATGTGGGGCTAGGTTACATTCGCGTTGGCCAGCCAGCCCCTACCCTATCCGGCGGCGAAGCTCAGCGGGTAAAGCTGGCGCGCGAGCTGTCCAAGCGCTCAACCGGACGCACGCTCTATGTGCTGGATGAGCCTTCGGTGGGTCTACATGCCGCCGATGTCCATAAGCTTATTGAGGTTCTGCAGCGCCTGGTAGACGCCGGCAACACCGTGCTGATCATCGAGCATAATCCCGATATTATCAAGGTCGCTGATTACATCATTGACCTGGGTCCTGAAGGCGGCGACCGTGGCGGAGAGCTGATCACCGAGGGCACACCGGAAGAAGTTTGCACCATGTCTCGGTCTTATACTGGACAGTTTTTAAAACCTTTCCTGGAACGGGTATAATATATATAAAATACAAACCGTTGGTAATTTCTGCGTGTAAGGAGTCTGCTCATGGATGCACTAATTTTCGCCCGCTGGCAGTTTGCTATCACAACGGTTTACCACTTCTTCTTCGTGCCTTTGACCCTGGGGCTTTCGGTTATGGTTGCCATCATGGAAACGCTCTATGTTTCCAGAAAACAAGAAGTGTACAAACGCATGGCGAAGTTCTGGGGGAAGCTTTTTCTGATCAATTTTGCCATGGGAGTGGTCACCGGCATCGTCCAGGAATTTCAGTTTGGCATGAACTGGTCGGAATATTCCCGCTTCGTGGGAGACATTTTCGGTGCACCCCTTGCGATCGAAGCCCTGCTGGCCTTTTTTCTGGAGTCCACCTTCCTGGGGGTCTGGATCTTTGGCTGGGAGAAGCTATCTCCCAGGATGCATGCTGCCGCCATCTGGTTGGTTGCAATAGGCTCGAATGTCTCGGCCTTCTGGATTCTGATTGCAAACTCCTTTATGCATCATCCAGTTGGATACATAATTAAAAATGGCCGCGCCGAAATGGCCAACTTTTTCCAGTTGATCTCAAATCCCCATATTTTTACCCAATATCCTCACACAATGCTGGCTGGTTTTACTACGGCTTCGTTTTTCGTCCTGGGAATCAGCATGTACCACATTTTACGCAAGAACGAGATCGACCTGTACAAACGTTCATTCCAAATGGCTGCCATCTTTGGCACAATCAGCGTGGCTCTGGTCGTCGCTGTGGGACATATTCAAGGACAGGAATTGGTCAAGATTCAGCCCATGAAAATTGCTGCACTCGAAGCGCTTTGGGAAACCGAAGACCCTGCCAATCTTAGCCTGTTTGCCATCATTGATGCTAACAACCAGCGTAATACATTTGAGATCAGCGTCCCACGCGTGTTGAGCTTTATGTTGTATAACCGTTTCAACGGTCAAGTCAGGGGCATCAAAGATTTGCAGGCGGAATACGAAAAGACCTACGGCGCAGGTGACTATACCCCTCCTGTCCTTTTAAATTTTTGGACATTCCGAACTATGGTTGGCGCCGGGTTCTTAATGGTCTTATTAGCTCTCTATGCTCTTTTCCTGTTACGAGCAGAGCTGTTCAAGAGCTGGCCGCTGGTGATCAAACTCTTGCCAGTGAAAACCAATCCCTTTGAACACTGGACTTTGCTGCTGAAACTCTTTCCCTTTGCTATTGTCCTGCCCTATATTGCCAACACCTGCGGTTGGCTGTTGACTGAAACCGGTCGTTTTCCCTGGATGGTGTACGGTCTTTTCAGGATAGAAGAGGGAGTATCCCCGGTGGTTACTTCTAGTATGCTTAGGATCACTTTGATCGGCTACATCCTGGTTTACGGCTTTTTGATCCTTGTCACGGTTTATTTACTCTCCAAGTACGCAAAAGCCGGACCAATAACCGTCGAGGGAGAAGTGCAGCCCTCTCAGAACAATGGAGACCAAAAACCATCTTTACTCAATATGTAGGAAAAGGAGGAGAGAGATGATTCTCAATATTACCTGGTTCATCCTGATAGCAATCTTATATGTCGGCTTCTTCATCCTAGAAGGTTTCGATTTTGGCGTCGGCATCCTGTTGCCTTTCCTGGGTAAAGAAGACACCGAACGTCGCGCCATCATCAACACCATTGGCCCGCATTGGGATGGGAACGAAGTGTGGTTGCTGACTGCTGGTGGGGCGACCTTTGCGGCTTTTCCCCACTGGTACGCCACCTTGTTTAGCGGTTTTTACTTGCCGTTCTTCCTGCTGCTGGTCGCCCTCATCATTCGCGGGGTATCCTTCGAGTTCCGCAGTTTGGACGAAAAACCTCTATGGCGCTCCTTATGGGATTGGGCAATCTGCTTGAGCAGCCTGGTTGCCTCCTTACTGCTGGGTGTGGCGTTTGCTAACCTGGCGCGCGGCATCCCGATTGACGCAAATATGCAATACACCGGCGGTTTCTTTAACCTGCTCAACTGGTATGGTCTTTTAGGAGGCATTACCGCGATACTGGTGTTCAGCCTGCATGGAGCAATTTTCTTGTGCATGAAGACCGATGGTAACCTGGTTGAACGCGCCGGACGGGCTACCGGCAAGCTCTGGCTGCCTGCAACAATCGCGGTTTTCCTGTTAATTATCGGCACCTACCTTAGCACAGACATCCTTAAACATGCCGGTGCCACGGGCATCGCCATGACCATCCTTACTGCACTGGCAATTCTGCTGACAGGTTATTACCTGCTACGGGCACAAGACAGCAAAGCATTTCTTATGACCACCCTGACAATCCTGGCCTTGATCGCTACGGTATTCATCATCATGTTCCCGCGAGTCATCATTTCCAGCCTCAACCCCGAATGGAGCCTGACCATCCTAAACGCCGCCTCCAGCTCAGGCACCCTGCACACCATGACTATCGTAGCTGTGATCTTCGTGCCCATCATCCTGATTTACCAGGGATGGAGCTATTATATCTTTCGCAAGCGTGTCACAACCAAGACTGATGAACTGGTGTATTAATGAAAAAAAACATAATCCTTCTTATATTTATCTTGATGACCTTGTTTGGATTGGTCATCAACGCCTGTGCTGCTCCTGCAGCCCCAGCCAATCCTGTTAGCCAGCTCACACCTGGCGAGTTAGATAACGTAACCAGAGACCGCATAATCCCGGTCCGTTTTGCTGAACTTTCTTTCCCCCTACCTGGTAAGGTAGCTGAGGTGCTGGTGTCTGAGGGGCAGCAGGTAAAGGCAGGCGATGTAATAGCCAGACTGGTCGATTATCAGGCTTCAGCAGAAGTGACCCATGCCGGGCAAGAACTGCTGAATGCGCAACAAGCTCTCGATGGACTTTATAAGAACATTGATCTGACCAGGGCACAAACTTTGCAAGATGTTGCCGACGCGCACTTCACCATCAGCCAGGATCAGTATAATCTGAACAACATGACACTGCCTCCAGACCAGATGGGTCTCGATGCCATTACGGCGGTAACGATGGTGAAAACCGAGAAAGTGGATAAGGCGCAAGAGGCTTATGAATCCTGCAAAGTTAGCCCTACAGACGGTAATTGTGAGGGTCTCAAAAGTAACTTCGTTACGGTTCAAGAAGAATACCGCATTACCGTTCGCCGTCTGCAGTATCAAGCTGAAATGGCACGGGCAGAAGCTCAACTGGCACACGCCCAACAGGCCTATGAAAATATGAAAGATAGCCCCGACCCCAATGCCGTTGCCTTGGCTGAAGCCACTCTAAAAAGCGCTCAAGGGGCCTTGCAGGTTGCCCAGGAAGCATTGGACGACACCATGCTGCGCGCCCCAGCCGACTTTACCGTCGTTAAGCTTGACTTACAAGCAGGTCAGAAGGTATCAGCAGACGAAGTTGTGGCCATTTTAGCAGATTTATCTCAATGGGTAGTAGAGACCGATAAACTGACTGAAGCTGAAGTTTTAAAAATTTCTGTTGGGGACCATCTCACGATTGTGCCACAGGCTCTGTCTGGCTTAAGCCTTGAGGGTGTTGTCGAGTCAATCAGTAAGATAGGGATAGAGAAGAATGGTAAAGTAATCTATACTACCAAGATCACCCTGTTAGATGCACCCCCTCAATTACGTTGGGGGATGACTGTTGTGGTTAAAATTAAATAAATTGGCTTCATCTTGCCGGTTTCGCCTATATACAATATACAAATCAAGGGCATGGCGCTGTATTAATTAGCAACGGTTCAGACGCCAACGAACTCATGTACCTTTCTCTTGATGCTGTTGGTAGCTACCCGGAGATTAAAAAGCCATGCAAGAATATGACCCGGAACTACAGCTCGTAACCGTAGTAGCTCTGGCTGGTGTTGTGGCTATTGATGTCTTCCGGGGCGAACCATCTCCACCCAGTGCATACCGGGTCCTATCTCGGAGGAAAAGATAAAGACGAAGATTTATGAGGGTACAGCATGATTTTTGCTATACTCCTCTTTGTTTTTAACTATCGAGATAATAGGTATGGTAGGTATTCTGGCAGGGGTTGCCCCAGGCCAGGTGCATCATCCGGGAAGTTAAATCAATCACCAAGGCAGCTATCGTCTTTTCCCGGTCGAGTGGTTTTTCTTCAGTAGTAACATGGTTACATATTGAGGCGGGGTAAGTAACGTGATCCCGTTGAATCGCCTGCAGGGATTTGAGGGTGTGTTTCTCAGTGCGGTAAAGCAGGCGTTGAGC
>Ga0315295_10001826_pt1 | contig 18148 bp, 20 predicted proteins | sample YL17G14_0_MG_FD_204453 | JGI IMG/M metagenome (GOLD analysis project Ga0315295, IMG submission 204453) | Sediment microbial communities from Yellowstone Lake, YNP, Wyoming, USA - YL17G14_0 | ecosystem: Environmental > Aquatic > Freshwater > Lake > Sediment | place: USA: Wyoming | collected... | reverse complement strand
CTTAGTAATTGGGCTGGTGTGTTGGTTGTAACCCGACTTCTAGCCTTAGTAATTTCTTCTTGTTTGTCATTGTGTTTTCACCTCTTCAAAAGTGGCTTCTTCTGGTTTTAAGGATTTTTGGTGTATGAATTCTAGTTTTGCTTGTTTCATGGTTTCTTTCACCTTTGAAATTTAAGATTTGTTCATTCAGAGGATTTCTAGATGTGGACTCTCTTTTTGTTTCAACAAAATTATCGAGGGTTCGGCATCTGGATGCTTCTGTGTATCTGATTAATGTTTCAAGAAATATTCGGTTAGGCGCGTAGCGTTGGGTTTTGTTTCTTGACATTTGAGTCACCTATTTGTTCATTCGTCGGAATCTGAGTGTGGCTCTCTCATGTGACAAGAGAGCCACATGCGGGAGTGGTCGTGCAAGCCAAAAAACCATTTTTTCTATGCTATGCGACGAAAAAATCGGCTTGAGGCATTATGCTTTTGTCCGAGCTATGCGAGGATTCAAGATAACTCTTTCTGGGGAGAGAAAAAGCAAAAGCTTAATCCGACAAGTGCCCGAAGGGCATTTTTGGCTTGCCTATAATCATATTCTTTGATTTTTTTCTTTTGAAGAAAGACTGTTAATTTAGGTCGTCTTTCTGTGGAGAGAGAGAACCGAAAACTTCAAGCTGATACCCAATGAGTGTCGCCGATGGCTTTTCTTTGCGACGTAGTTATAGCGCGTGACTTATTCGTTGGTTGTAGCCCTATTTCTGGACTGGAATTATGTTCCGTAAATTCTTTAAGGAAGTATTTCTCCCTAACTACGTACGGAAAGAGAAAGAGAGGGGTGACTAAATGAAACTCAAGGAGATAGGGATAGCTGTAGTTCTTGCTCTCGCGATAACGTTGGCATTGAATGTTGCGAGTGTTAGAGCCATAACAGGCGACGTGAACGGTGACGACGTTGTTGACATATTAGACATTGCAGCTGTTGCAGGAGTATTCGGAACGCACACAGGTGATCCAACCTACAATCCGGCCGCAGACATAAACAGCGATGGTCTCATCGACATATTCGACCTAGTATACGTCGTTATCAACCTTACTACAGCGCTATAAACAGTCAAAAGCGGAGAAGCGCCATCTGGCGCCCTAAAACTTTTTTTGGTGATGAATGCTTGACTATGCTTTCTAGAGTTTCTTCAATCTATTAGTCTGCGTGTAATTTGAGAAAGGAGGGCGCCTGAGCGCGAGCCGAGGGCGCATCTTAGCGCTGTGTCGCGCGCTAAACAGTTTGGAGGTCTTGTGGGAGGTCTGTGGATTGTGGTTGTGTTTTTTGTGGTGGTTGGGTTCGTTTTCGTGCTAGCCATACGCCTATGTATGCTGCTATTACTGCGCTTATGGCTGAAAGTATGGGGCTGAGTATGATGGTGGTGTCGATGGTAACTGTTGGATATGGTTGATTTGCTGCGTATAGCAATGCTATGTAAAGGGTGGTTAGGATTCCTTCGTTGAATATGTAGGTTATGAATGCCGCGATTAAGCCGTCTTTGAGTGTGCCTAGTCTATAGATGAATATGACGATTATGGCAATCATGAAAGTTGGCAAAAAACTTAGGTACAACGGGTTGGCTACGTTAACAATGACCGCCAGCACAGCTCCAACGATTCCTGCTTTAATGCTCTGGTCCATAAGTTAAGACCTGTTTGAGGAATCAATTCAATCTATGCATAAAAGATTTTAGCGTAAAGCGCGCGCTATGTTGTATGACCGAGGAGCTTTCCAGTTTCTAATTCTCCTAGAGAAGAGAAGATCAAGTTTCCAGAATTCTCCTCAATTTATAAAGTAGAAAAATAGAAACCTCTCAGTACAATGGAGGAAGTGACTGTGCATCTGGAAGAAATGAAGAAGGAAATTGAAGCTCTTGTTCTGGAGAAAGGTTTCTACAACAGGACTGAAGACATTCCGAAGAAGCTGCTTTTCGCTTTCATAGAATTGGGAGAAGCTAGTGACATGTGGAAGAAGGGAAGGAGTGAGGAGGAGATTGCGGAGGAGTTGGTTGACGTGATTTTCTATGTTTTGGATGCCAGCAGATTAGCTTGTCAATCTGTCAATATGGATGAGATGTTCCAGAGAAAACTGGAGAAGAACAAAAGCAGAGAATATCAGTACGGTGAAAGACACAGACAGAAGTAACTATGGTTTAGGAAATTCTTGTTTAGGCGCAGGCAAACACGATAAGAATCTTTGTTTAGTGCGCGCAAGGGTAGAATGATCGAATGCACACAGTTGCAGAAGACTTGAGGAGGTTCGTCTTTGAAACTCATAATAATCGTCTTTGATATGGATGGAGTTCTGGCAGACATTGACAGCAGTTGGCAGTTTGTCCACAAGAGATTCCACGTAGACAACAGCGACAACCTCAAGCAATTCCTTGATCATAAGATCAGTTACCTCGAATTTATGAAGAAAGACATAGAACTCTGGGGCAAGGCGAATGTCAACACCATCAAGAACATCCTGAATGCGGTTCCGCTAATGGAAAGCGCCAAGCTAACCGTGGCTCAACTAAAAAAAGCTGGGTATAAAACGGCTGTAATAAGTTCAGGAATCTCGATACTCGCAGAACGCGTTCAACGAGAGCTTGAAATTGACTCTGTTTTCGCAAACAAACTGTTAGCTGACAGAAGCGGAGTTCTAACGGGGAAAGGTGTTGAGATCGTCAACCCACTGAACAAAAAGGCCGTCCTCAGAAAACTTGCCTACGACGAACACACAACTCCAAACCGCTGCGCAGTTGTTGGAGACACTATTTTTGATGCTCAGATGTTTAGAGAAGCCGGACTCAGCATTGCCTTCAATACAAATGACGAACGCGTGAGGAAAGAGGCAAACGTGACTGTTGCAGGCAAGGACCTTCAGAAAATATTGCCATATCTCATTTCCTGACTGCCAAGCGCGCTAACCCGAATTATGGTGCGGTCCCCGGGATTCAAACCCAAACGTGCTCAAGTTCATCAGTAGAAGCGGGGCTGCCCGTCCCCGAACCCAAAAGGGTTCAAAACCTGCCATTCGAAAAAGGATGAAGAGAAAGTTTAGCTGGTTTCGCCGAAGTGTATCGCTATGATGACGATGTCAAAGATGTCTACGTTTCGGTCCCCATTTATGTCGCCGAGGCATGTAATCCAGAAAGTGCTATTTGCGAGCACGATCGGATATCCTGGCGAATATGCGCTAGCGTGAACGTTGCAAGCTCCATAAAGAGAGGTGGTCTGAAGGCGAAAACTGTCGCTATAGTTACCTTCAAAGTCAGAGTAGACAATGTCTAGGAAAATCGTATCGTTTCTAGCATCGACGACCTGTATTCCGATGCTTGCTCCTGCAATAGTTCGTTTGTCGCATCCTTGACTGTTCCAGAAATCCTGCCTAGTTCTGCTGGATAAAAGTACTGTTTGTTTGTTTTCAAAGTCTTCCAGCTTTATGATAACAAACCAGCCTTCGCCATAAGGGTCCCTGTTTGCCAATTTCCCAGTGTACGTGTACCGGAAAGTTCAAGTTTCTCGTGTGCTATTGTATCTCTTGTCTGGCGCAGCATACGCGCCAGCAATGGTGAGAAAGGAAAATGCAAGAAAAGAGAGTAGTTTTGACTGTCTTCTTGACGGCACTAATTGCTCTTTCATCAATGGCAATACCATTCGCGTTCATCTATCCGGATGGCTCAGAGGATGAAAACTTCGAGATCTTCGGACCCAAAATCGACAGGCTCATAATCAAGAAATATGCAAGCCTAGATGCGGAGCTTGCTGCTCTGCAGAATGGCGAAATAGACATCACTGACTCTGCCCTGACTAAGTCGCAGATTGACATGCTTTCGACTGACCCGAATATTGGACTCGCGTCGAATGGCGGAGACCCAGGCTACTATACGCTGAACATTAACCACAACAATAACACATATTTGGGCAATCCGCCTGACCCGGCCTACCCGAACCCAGTTTTTCCTAATCCTATGTCTGAACTCGCTCTCAGAAAAGCCTGCGCTTACCTCCTAGACAGAAATACGCTGTGCAATGGCCCAGGTCAGGGCCTGTACAAGCCGATTTACACGCCTATCCCAGCGTATATGACATACTGGATTCACCCTGAAATCAGGATAGGAGGTGTGTTGGAAGATCTGACTTGTCCATTAAACATTACTGAAGCTGCGGAAGTGCTTGACAATGGAGGCTTCCCGATGGGAGCAGATGGCTACCGATATTGGGACAGAAACAGAAGTGGGGTCAAGGATCCTGAAGAGGATTTTACATTGAAAATACGTGCCCGAACGAGTCATCCTTTGAGAAATGCCACTGCAGACATGCTGATAGCAGGTTTTTCCAACCCGCAAATAGGCATTCACTATATCAAAACGGCGAGTCCCCCAATAATGGGTCCTCCTGAATTTGATCCAATGTTGAAGAAGGACTATCACATCTACACTGCTGGTTGGATCTACATTGGTCCCGACGTAGAGTATTTGTGCGACCTATATCACTGGAACAATTACTATCACCCAGACCAGCCACCTAACTTTGGCTCGGTCAGTATAGACGATCCGATGATGCAGGCTCAGCTTGAGACTATCGCAACCTCGGACAACCTGACCGAGGCTTTCCAAGCATGCTTAGCATTTCAGGAGAGATTTGCGTCCACGGTTTCAGAAATCCCTCTAGCATCAGCATTAGGCATTAAGGCCTACAACAAATGGTATACAGGAGGCAATGACGGGACAATCATCGATGCAGATGACGGTGAGAACAAGTACCGCGGTCACAGTTGGGAGAACATAGTCAATGAAAGAGTAGTGGGAGAAAACAGTTGGTTCACCACCCTAAATGCCTATCCGCAAGGTCACCCTTTTGGCGATGGGAACTTAACTATGAGATACGGTTGGGAAGAGACGGACCTGCCGGAAACGCTTAACCCGTTGTACTCTAGTTGGTTTTGGGAAAACGAAATAATCGGCAGGGTATTTGACACTCTGGGCTGTAGGGATCCAATGACCAATGGGCCTTTCAAGATTCCACGGCTAATCGAAAACTGGACAGTAGGTGTCTGGACAGATCCGTCAGATGGACTAGAAAAATCAAAAGTTACTCTCACAATTCGTCCAAACGTCTTCTGGTCAGATGGAGCACCATTCACGATTGAAGACGTAATTTACAACCTCGTGGACTTGTCCCGCGAACTATCTGTCAAGGTTGCACCTCCTTGGTGGATGCCATGGGTTGAGAATGTGGCAGCTTGCTATAGACTAGACGAATACTCTGCTGATGTTCTCTTGAAGCATAGAGTTAGCCCAGCATCAGCATCAAACGAGGTTCTCTTGTGGTCAGTCTTCTACAATGCTAAAGGACCACCTTGGATAGTTCCCAAGCACTTGTGGCAGCCGTTCATAGCCACGCATGAAGAAGCTGACATAACTGGCGACCTATCGTTGACCCATCCTGAGATGCTTGTAGGAACCGGCCCCTTCGTTTTCGTCGAGAACACGCCTTCAACGTTAACTCTTGCCCGAAACCCATTCTACTACCAGATCATGGATAAAGCAGCATTGCGCTACGAGCGCTCAAGCGAAAACAAGTTTGTCGAGTCCGAGGGCATCACTGTTGCAGCTTTGCCACCGTCGATCCAGCTTCAACCGTTCAAGATCCAATCCAGCTGGGTCTTCTCCGCTTCGGCTAGACTGACCGTTCCGGTAACGAACCTCGATGTTAATGATGCGTCCACAATTCACGAAAGGGTTGAGCTTGCAAGGCAAGGTGGCTCTGTCCAGACTCTGTTGGATGTTGACAAGAGCTTGGCCGCTCTTGAGGTAAGCATTGACAGCTTTGACGTGTTCAGCTTGGAAAACGGTCAGCACACCGTAAGAGTGACGGTTGAGGTTACAGGAGGAGCATTATACGATTATGTCACGGCGAATCTACCATCTGAACAGTGGCAATCCATTCTTGGTCCAAAAACGGTGACTAAAAGCTTCTGCGTAACCGTCCTAGCTGACATCGACGAGAACGGAACCGTAGACATCCTCGACATCGTCCTGATCGCAACGAACTTCGGCAAGACCATAGGAGAAACGGGCTTCAAGAGCGAAGGAGACCTAAACATGGACAGAACCGTGGACATCTTCGATATCGTCCTGGTGGCAAGCACCTTCAGCTGGCACTATTAATCACTCCCTTTTTCTTACTTCAGTTCTGCCGTTACAATAGCGCGCATGCGTGTTCCTAAAATGGTCAAAAATGGTTTTAATTCCGGTTTGCCCGTTTCTCCTGTGTTCGAGGAGACAAAATCCCCCAAGAAATCAAGAACAGACACAAAGCCCAAAGCCGTCCCCAGATCATGAAGGGCGAATAAAAACCATTTTAGGCCAGATTAGGAACAAACATGCGCGCTATCCTTTGAACAAACAAGAAAACGACACCCGCAATGATTGAATACAAAGCTCAATCTATCAATGCACCCTCCCAGCGGAACTCAGCAACGAAAGCCATCTGATTCACACCCCACATCGCGTAGGAATGGAACACGGGTGCCGGGAAACCAAACTGCAATGCTTTGTGATCAATGGTCACCCAATCCAGAAGGTCTTCACTAAGACCTCGGATGTAAAGGCATGAAACCAGCGTCAGGATACTTCCGCAGCCAACGAATAACAACAATTGAAGAAGAACGCTTGTCCATTTCACAACTGAAACCACACCATCAGACGCCATGCCCCGCTACTTAAATCTACAGAATAGAACAGCCCCATGATGAATAGCGCGCCAAGTACGCCTTTACGGGATTGTGAATAGAATCCTCAGGAATTGCAGGAAGAATAGAACCATCGATAGGATGAATAGCCGGATTGTCAACATGTAGGTCAGCTCCTTTTTCGAGAAGTTTGTCGTGAACAGTGCTCCCGTCGTGATTGTTGCTATGAAAAGAAGAGTGACGATTCTCGAGTAGTAATACCACGCCATTTCTTGCCACGACAAAGGTGACAATCGACCAAAGCCGCCAGGCGGGTAATAAGAATAGGTCAGTGACACAAAGAACAGTATGAGTGAGACTATGAGAATCCACTTCACGTTTCTCCTATCTTCCAGCAAAGACACCAATATTGACATTCTATCCAAGCAGCTTAAGACTTGCGGTACTTGAAGAAGCTACTAACTTGCGTGTACGCGCGCGCTGGATTTGGATTAGCGGATGCGGCGTATGCAGAATGCCTGTTCTCACGAGGCGCAGTTTGTACTATACATTGAATATGTTATGATTCAGGTTTATAGATTTTAGATGCACCAGACTCCGGAGGACGACAATAATCGGGTTGAGCGTATAAACTGTGCATTATTTAAGGATTTAGACGGAATTGTCAGACCCTCTTCCGCTTCAGGCATTGCATTTCTTTGGTAAGAATGGATTTATTAAAAGGGATTATAAACCGGGTTTTTGGGCGCGATAATGAAAAAAAGTGTGCCGCTAGAGGAGCAACAATCGGCAGAGCCCTTCCTCTTTAGCGCTTGAAAGACCGGATCAATCTATATAACTGCTATAAAAGTGAAAGATACAAGACCAGAGCTCGCTCTTGAACGGGCGCGCTTATTGAAAAGGGAGACGCAGTGTACGACTCAGAATCCTTCAAGCGCGCACGCGCTGCAGATGTTTGAGGAGAAGGAGCTTTTGCCGTACACACGTCTGTATGTGTATCATATGCATCCCTGTCAGATAAGTCTCACTATCAGCAAACGACTGCAAGCAGTATCAATTGCAACTTTGAGATGATCTGGCTGAAGCGTTCTACAGGAGTTTTCTGCCGCATTTTGGGCATTTAACAGGATAAGCCTTCTTAGCGAGTTCGGTGCTGCATGTGAAGCAGAAACAGAGCTGACATTCTGGGCAGTAGTAGTTTGCTCCTGTGATTCTTTCTCCGCAGGTTGAGCAGGGCTTCGCTAAACATTCATCCGACATAATCAGCGCGCTTCGAGTTTTTGGGTTTGTACTGCTTGCCACATTAGGTCCTTGATTGCCTCGCTGATTCCCCCAGTGTAGTATGGTTTGGCGACCTTTTCTGCAAATTCCTTAACCAGGAAGGCGGGAACTCTGGGAATGGTCATGGTGACGTACATGTCATCCCTAGGCAGGTTGATTTCGACTTGTTGGCAGGACAGCAGTTTGGCTTGCTTCATGGTCTTGCTCACTCCCTTAGATGGAACTCGCTTCTTTTGTCATAAAAGGTCTGGTGCGGAACGACTCGGGAAGACAGAGGAGAGAGAATAGTTAAAGTGAACCAGCGCACACGAGAACTACTATTGCCGACTGACAATATCATCCAAGAGTTGATTGACCAAAGAGTCCACTTCTTGGATATGTCTATCTGTTCTCGGCACCCAAATGACACTGGTCTTGTTGAACCTCATCTTCAGCGCTATTACTTTTCGCCATAGGGTTCTGAGTTCGGGGTTTTCGATTTTAGTTTCACCACTTAATTGCCTGGCGACGAGTTGGCTATCCAAGTAGCATGTGACTTCACGTCCAAGCGTCGACGCGCACTCAAGAGCTGATATTAAAGCCTCATACTCAGCTTGGTTGTTGGTACGTATCCCAACAAGCCGCGAATCTTTCTTTAAGACCTTATCGTCTTCATCCAATATGATAAATGCAATAGCTGAAGGCCCTGGATTAACTCTTGAAGCACCATCCGAATAGGTCTTCAGCATGAACAAACCTCTGCACGCGCTAACTACTCTTTGTTCTTAGCTCTTATAGCTTGTCAGAGACACACACACATACAATGATAAAGTTTTATTCAACCACAAGGTAGATTCTGCAGAGGTTTTTGAACTGCCTCGGCTTAATGTAGGAACCGAGGGTGCTTCGGATGAAAATTGCATTTCTAGGCTGGGGTTCCTTGCTCCGGATTTCACATGCACTCAAGTTAGTTGGCAAATGGCAGAGTGACGGTCCTCTTTTCCCTCTTGAATTCGCTTACATAACAAAAAGCAATGTTTTGACACTGGCTATTCATCCAGCCTCTAGCCAAGTCCAGACTTTTTGGGCACAAAGCGAATTCGAAGATTTGGAGGAAGCCAAAGGAGCATTAGGAAAACTCTCAAGAACAGAATTGAGCGACATAAGTTGTTCTTCAGCTGAAGAGAACAGCAATGAAGACGAGTTAGCTGCAGCGACCTATGACAGTTTGCGAGTTTGGCTCAAACAGAAAGGCCTTGACGCTGTTGTCTGGATAGGTCGAAAGTCAAACTTCAAAGAAGCAACTGGAGCCGATTTCACCGAAGAAAGTGCCATGGACTTCATCAACATGTTATCAAAGAATCAGAGATTAGCAGCGGAAGAACATATCATTAACTATCCTGATCAAATTGAAACTACACTTCGACAACAACTTAGGATTAAGTTTGGCTGGCGAAATCTCTCAGAATACAAGAAAGGATTTTGGCTAGACAAGAACACGTTTGTGGTAGCTGATGCGGTAGACATGATAGAGGGGCGAAGAAAGGCTCCAGGCGATCCACATGAAAACATAGAGACCGTTCCCATGCTATTAATGAAGAACGTCACTCAAATGATTGTGAATAATGATGACAAGATCTTGGGTGAAGACAGAATGGCTAACTTGGCTCTATGGCTGGATGACGTTAAGAGACTGTATAAAGAGCAAGAGCTCTGGCACAAGGAGAAGTAGTTGCCCAATCGCGCATGCGTGCGCTTATAAAGTGAAAGTGCAAGCATAATTCTAGGAAGGAGACAGTCGTTTGGATACCGAAATTGTGGACCATACCGTGTGGCGTGTGCAGAGCCGAGCGGGCTATGAGCTTTCTGTGGTGGCAAGACTCAAGGGACCACGCGTGACTAATGTCCAATACAAAGTTCGAAGGGCAAGTCCCAAAGGAGATCCAGTGGACTACATGTTGACACTAGAAGGCTTCAAAGAACTGGGAGAATTACTGATTGCTCTCCACGACTTCTGCAAAGACCCAATATTCACGAGGGAAGTTCAGTCAATAGAAAGATTGAAGGAATGCCTTACGGCTGAGAACATAACGAACTGGGCGAAACTTTCTGGTTTTCAAAGCGAGAAAACAAAAAGAAGAATGTAGTGCGCATTGAATGCAAAGACATAAGAAAGCATTCTGATTACTAGATATTGGTGGTTTAATTTCCCATCACATTAGCGGATATGGCAAAATACCCTTTTCTGCCACAAGCAAAACAACATATCGCCAAGCTTGAATTGGATTACAAAACAATTGTGGACCTGCCACATGTTAGAAAACGTGCCAAACAAAGAATGTATGCATCCTTTGAACTGGCCATGCGCCTGTCTTTGGAACCAAGTAGTGATTTTGAGACAGAAATATTGTCCTATCCTCTTGCTATCCTATATGCGACGGGAACGGGTGACCGTCATCTCATAGAGCGTTATGCTCTATTTGAGGCAGTCCAAATCAACAGGTATCTTGGGTAAGAAAAGCGCGAGGACGTTATCCTTGAGATTGCTAAAGCCTTCGGTTGGAAAATCCAAATCAGCGAGGAAAAGCCACGTGCAATTCTAATTCATTTTGCGAAATACCTTGAGAATGTTTCAAAAGGAAGACTATTTCATGACTCGAAATGGAAACTTGTGAACAGGGCGCTTGACAAAGGCTGGGTTCGGGTGAACTCGCAGGAAGTAGCAAGGTTTCTGCAGGAAGAGGTCAAGAAACGCATAGAGGATAGCGCTCGGCAGGAGTTGACCAAAGTTCCCGAAGACATTCAAAAGGATATAGATGAAATTAAAGCAGAGTTTCTGAAAAGAAAGCCTCAATTAGAAGAACTTGACCAATTAATTCATGCACAGGAATCGGAGTATCCTCCTTGCATAAGTGACCTCATGCAGAGAGCGGCAAAGGGACAACACCTTTCACATGTCGAAAGGTTCACTTTGGTCACCTATTTGCTGCGGCAGGGAATAAGCGTGGACTCAGTTGTCAGCCTGTTTTCGAATGTCTCGGATTTCAAAGAAGACAAAACAAGATACCAAGTTGAGCATCTTGCAGGAGAAAGAGGGGGCAGAACTGAACCATACATGCCATACAATTGTGCTACACTGCAAACCCATGGCATCTGCAAGAAACCAGCCGACCCAATCTGCTATACTATAAAGAATCCATTAACATACCATCTGAGAAAACCAAGGCAAAATGCTGCCTCTGCTCAGAAACAAGCCGAGCCTCAACCATTATCCTAGCGCGTGCTTCATGGACCCGCAGGGATTAAGCCTCAAGTGAGGTCAAGCCCAACACGTGAAAGAAGAGAACGAGGAAGATTCTAGCCCTAGACCGACTAGAGTGGGACTGCCCGTCCCTGAACCCATATGGGTTTAGAACCTGCCAATTGAAAGAAGGGAAAAGATAGAAGAGACTAGCTTGTTTCGCCCGCGCTACGCTAGCTTCTCCCCGGCAGAGTTACGCACCTCAACCGGCCCGTTAGGAGACATTTCTTGTGCAATAACACACTGCAACAACCATAGCTCAGCTAGTCTGCGTGACTGGTGATTTGGCACTTGTTTTAATAGTCCTCCTAGAGAGTAGTTTGTTGGTGAAGTGGATGAGCAAGATAGAAGCAAGGTGGAAGCCTAGCGCGGTATGCATAATCTCTGGGATTGTTGTTTGGTTGGTTTGGGTCACTATGGCATTTTCCATAGCGCCCAGCGTAGGCTTTGTTCTGCTGCATTTCGCTGCACCAGCGAGTGCTGGCTACTTTGCTGGACGAGCCGGAAAAAAAGTTCCAGTAGCTTTTGTCGTGCTGACTACCAGTTGCTTAGCCGTATTAATCGGAATTCTGCTCTCGCTAGATACAAGTACTATAGTCAATTGGACTATTCTTAATGGATTATCTGCCTTCGCTGTCGGCAATCTTATCTACCGTTCGCATGTGCGAATACTTGACAAGCTGCAGGACTAGCGCCTGCTCATTTCACCTTTCCGCATATCAATCATCTTGGCAGGCCCGATTATTGGAGAAGGTAGACGAGTGTACGACTCACAATCCTCCGCGCACTCGCGCCGATGATTGGAAAGGGGAAATTGAGGGTCGTCGTACACACGTCTATAACATACATCATATAATTCGCTATGATAAAGTGTGGCGTAATAGAAACCTGAGGGTCGCATCAATTGCGCGCCGTATACAAAAGCATCGACAAAACACACAAAAAAAGAGGGGTTTTGCGGGTGATATCTCCACGTGGCGGCGGGTTCAAATCTCGCGCGCGCTCGCCTTACCCGAACATGACCAAGGCATAGGCAACTACGTCAATTGTCACATGAGCTGCTATCAATACGGCAAGATTTCTTTCCCGAAAATAGTATAGGCCAGCAATAATTCCAAACAGGAAAGTGACTGCTAGTTTGTCGGGTAGGAAAATACCATGAATAGACGCGAAAGAGACTGAGGTGAGAATGATTGATCTCCATTTTGACATTCTCATTGCCAGCAGTTCTTCCATGAAATAGCCTCTCCAGATTAGTTCCTCTGTGAATCCGGCAGTAACCGGAACCAAAACAAGAAAGAAGACTGACTGAATTGGGCTAAAGTCTCTCATTGGAGGTATGCGACCGTAAGCCAATCCTGCCATCATATACGATATGAAGAGAGCAGTTAGTGCCGCGAAGACTAGTACAGCGCAGAGAACACTAGCTTTTTTTCTAGGCATTAAGAATTTCCCTAAAGACACTTCTTGTCTTTCTAGTCGAGTTAGCACGATTAAAGCAAACAACCATCAAGCATGAAAACACAGAGCAAAGCAACAGTGGTGACCGTTCCAGAATCAGCCGCATGCCCTGGACTGAAAACGAACAGCAAACCAATCGCAACCAAACCAACTATGTTGAAAACCACTGGAAAATACACCAATTCCCTCCAAACTTTCCCTTCTTCTTCCTGTCGCCCAACCATGCCATTCACATCTGCACGTACTCTGGTTGCACGCTACTAGGCTGTTTCTCCAAAGTTTATCGCTGCTACGACCAGATCGAAGATGTCGACTATCCCGTCGTTGTTGATGTCCGCAATGGGATTCCACTCTGAATCGCCCGGTCTAGAGTCGAAAGCTATGGCTAAGATTACAACGTCAAATATGTTCACCGTCTTGTCGGCGTTCACGTCGCCTTGCATAGCTACGGTTACTATTTCGCCAGTGTATGTGTTGTCCGCTGTATCTGTTTCTCCTCTAACTGATGCAACCACTGAGCTGATTCTATAAGCTCCAATGCTGAAGCTTGATGAATTCCATAAGTAACTAACCTTTACAGATTGCTTACTTGCCACTTCCACGGTTCTTGTTCCTATTGCGGTTTCGTTAGCATAAAGCGTAACCGTGAGGTTTTCAGAAAATCGGCCTTGATTAATGGTTGTGACATTGATGATCATTGAGAAGCCTTCTCCCAGCACTGTCTTCGACGGAACTATACTGGATATTGAAGCATCATAGGCTTCAGTTATGGCTCTATCAACGACATAATAGAATGTTGGCATCCAATTCAACACGACCTCTTCTATGTCTGCGGCGTCTGGGCTGAAGAACTGAGTAACGCCTCTCTCCCAGTATGTGTCTGGTTCTGGTCCAGCCTCGGTCACCAATGCACTATCATTTCCGTAGATTTCGCAAGTCAAGGCAACTGTGTTTTTAGCGCTGTACATCCAGTCTTCCCACATTCCAGTTGGATAACCCCCAGGGACGCTGTAATCGCAAGGAACCCCTGCCAAAGCTGACAAATTCAATGTGACCTCTCTGTAAGCCTTGTCGTCCACAGTGTTCCTTCCTCTGCGACCTACAACCTGAAAAGTCCCCGAGTGAAAACTCAACGCATATCGGAAATCGTGATGCAACGTCAAGTTTCTTATGGCTTGTGTTTCTGGCTCCGAAAATGGCGTCGGGCCTCTGTACGTCTCATCTTTCGGGTCAGGGCTTCCTTGAGCGAATACCGTGTTCCAATCGTAGTTCCTGTTCAGGTCAACGCCGCCCACCCAGTCCTCATTGTAAAAGCCGTCAGCGTCGCTGTCGTTGCCTTCCCACCTGATGAACTCGTAGTGTGTGCCGTTGTCGAAATACAGGTCCTCTATGTACCCGTCGCAATCCTCGTCTTCAGGTGGATCCTCGTCAAGCAAGCCATCAGCATCCTCATCATATGGATGAACATTCTTTCGGTGCCACTCGTTCGCTTTCACCGCTTCGTAGCCATCAACATTGAGGGCTACTACAACGTAGATCTGGCAGTAGTTGAGCATCCTCGTGATGGTCTCATTTATGCCAAATTTGGTAACTGTATCCACCAGAAAATATAGGGTCAATTCCGATGTGATTGGTTCTCGGGCATGGTGATACCCGACGAAGAATACCTCGGGCTTTGAAAACTCTGCGCTCTCGTTGGTCAGTCTGACACAATAGATAGTCTGGTTGAGCCAACTCTGACCGATAGGGAAAACCTCCACCAGATCTGGATACGTCTCATTCAAGTCAAGTATAGTACTAGTTATCTCAGCATAGTTATGGTAATGAAGCCAATCACCCCACACTGAATTGGTAACCCCGAAAGCCGCAGATCTGACAGGATAAATTGGCTGCAAGTTGCTGGCCACTATTGTGCTCGCCAGAATGCACAGTGACAGTGCTGGAATCAGTAATCTTGATCTAACCTCTTTCAAATGCCAGTCCTCATTCATCAAGCCCATCGGAAACCAGATAAACATTCTGCCGTACCAGTACGGTAGAGCCCATATATAGCACGGTTTCCGTAAATAGTCGTAAGAAGACCAAATCCAGGATAGTGAAAAGCTATGACTTCAACGCTGTCTGAGGTCGTCTTCAGGACAACCTACGAGGACCCTATCATCAATCTGTCGAAAAGATTTCCCTCTTTCAAGCTCTACACATGGTGCAACAGATGCAGCGATGTTCTTGAAATAGTGGTTGAGAACCCAAAAGAATACCCGCTAGCCATGGAGCAATTGGGTCCTCCTCCTAAGGGCGCCTACATTAAGTTCTTCGCAGAAAGCAGAGTTCACATAATTAAAAAGGATTGCTCATGCTTGAATTCTCCCAATTCAGATTTCTCAATCATAAAACAGATCGACGACCTTGCCCTTCTTTACATTTCACCCGGATTGACGCAGAGAGGTTGGATATACCATCGAATCATAGCTTTTAGAGACGATGATATCCGAAAGTTGATGTGCAGATTGGAAAGGACAGGAATGAGCGTTGAAGTAACGCACAGAGCAACAATGAACGATGCTATTGGAGACTTGATGCTGCTTCATGCGGACACGTTGTTCTCTGACATCACTGAGAAGCAAATGAACGCTCTTCTCACAGCCTACAGACATGGTTACTACAATCTGCCCAGAAGAACAGACATTAGAACGATAGCCAAGAAGAAGAGTGTCCCGGCAACAACTTTTCATGAGCACCTAAAGAAGGCTGAAAACAAACTCGTCAAAGGCCTAATACCATATATCCAACTCTACGCTCCCAAAAGCGCTCAAACAAACAAGAAACCCAGAGTGGGAAAAGGATAGTTTGTATCGCATTGTTCCGAACCGAATATCAAATCGATCGTTCTCGTGGAAGAGAATAACCTTCGATTGAGCCAGCATTTCCGCGCGCCGGACCGAACTCATACCCAAACAGGGTCAAGCCCAGCGCTTCAGAGCGCGCTATGCAACACAACCGTGCAGTGCAAAAGACAGAAATAACCCTTCCACAAATCCTTCTAAGCAAGCCGGGAACAGAGGAAGAGCCTCAAAAATGAGGTATAGTTACCTTTGCGGGGTTGCCCTAGCCTGGTAGGGGGCAGGCCTGCTAAGTCTGTGGTCAGAAATGGCCGCGTGGGTTCAAATCCCACACCCCGCGCCAACTAAAACTTCAAATCGGGAAGACCCTTCTTCATGTTCTAAGGAGAAAACTTTGGGAATCTACCGCTATGAAAGGCACCTGTGGCTGGCCGTTGAAGGACCTGAGGGAATCAAGAAGTCGAAGACCATCATTCCCCCGAACAAGAAGCTGTTGCTTAATTATGCTGAGTATCTCAAGGACACCGGAAAGAGCCTCCCACGTCGGGATAAACTGGTTAGAACTCTGAAGATCTTCGCAGTTCTTCTCGGTCCCATACCTTTCAAACTTGCAACTAAGGAAAACATGGTTCAGATCCTGGCGAAAGCTGAAGACCACTGGACATCCGAGTTAAGCAAGAAGGGCAGACCTGGACCAGCCTGAAAGAGTCATCAACCGATTTTTGACAGTAATGATCATCAACCGAGAAGCAACAGCTTCAGCAAACAGCTTGACCAAATCGAAGAGTAACAGAACCGTGGCAGAACAGCATTAATTAACCGGTTTATTCTGCGCATCTTGGTCCGTCACATGTACCGGACTCACGTGATGGCTAACAGATCAACAGGTTAGGGAAAGCCTTTCTATACCAGGTTAACAGGTGAGCTGAACCATTTGTTAGGTTTTCATCTGAATAGGGTTCTACAGGGTTGGGAAGGGCTGAAAACACAGGTAGAATAGGGTAGGTGAAGCGTCCCTCAAAGAGTTATCAGGTCCTTAGAATATTAGGGTTACCAGTTAACGAGGTCAGCAAGAAGTTTTGGGATGAAAGGGATAAGCAAAATCTTAAGCGGTCAGTAACTATATGGACTTGCATGGTTCGTAAACCTTCCTCTGCGGTCTTTCGGTCTCCGGATCTTGACGATTTTCTGAGGCAGTATAACTCTAAGTTTCAACGATGGATTAAGGACATGGAAACCGTGCTTAAGGAGAACATGTTCACAGGCGAGTCAGTCCGCAAAAAACAGATTCCATCCCGCTACATAGAACGCTATGGTGTGAACAACTTGTTTCGTTACGCTCATCCTGAAGGATATCGGTCGTGCTACACCATCTTCTATGAAGAAGGAATTGGTGTATGCCCGCACATTCTGGACCTATTATCCCACGAAGAGTACGACAGGATTTTCGGCTATAGAAAAAGGTGATTTACCTAACGCGAACACTCGACTTCATGAGGGCTTGGAGCTGGGGGTTATTTACCCCCGTGTAGATGATCACTTTTCCGTTGAATGCTATCTTTCCAGAAGCCTCAAGATAGTTCAATATACGTTTGAAGGTTTGGTACTGGACCTTCCGAGGCAAGTTATTCCAGAGTTCTGTCCTTGTTGGATAATTCTCAGCGTCCAAGATAGCTTTCTCTACCATCAGTATCGTGTCCAGCTGAGGCTCATGAAGAGGCTCACGAATCACTTCCATTTGCAAGCTCCCTCGAAATAATATCATCGAACAACTATCATATAAGTTTATATGATTTTAACCTCTAGATTTGAAGTCTGACGACACGGGATGCGGCAAACCCCTTCGAGCAACCGGTCAAGCATAACCCTCACGAGTTGAACTGTCGTTTTCTTTGTTTAAAGCATTTGCCAATTGAGACCTGCGAAACACGGAGGCTTAAGAAAACTGGAGTCGCAGAGAGACAAATTAGACATACATGTTGCCTACTCCAAACCGAAGAGTATTTGTGACAAGAAACCATCCTTCTACAGAAGACACACTTGCATTCTGCTGCATTGTTTCCGTAGATAAGGTGAATGCCGTTGAAACAGAAAAGAGGGTACAGACGTGGCTATCCAGTCGCAATTCTGGCAGGATTAGAAGATGATCGAGCGGTCCTGTGGAAGGTCTTCAGCAACGTTGTTAAACCTGAAAAGACTATCTCGCTTGACGGAACCAGAAATGATCCGAAAGCCGTGTACAATTTTCACGAATCAATTGTCAACGCGTTGAGACCTACGCTGAAGGAAGGTGTCAGAAGCGTCATCCTTGCATCTCCTGCGAGGACCAATCACGCTCAAAGATTCATTGACCACATTCGCGAGCATCATGCGTGGCTTGTTCAAGGCCCAAACAAGGCAGTTTTTTCTGAGGCAAATGGATCTGCAAGCACACTGGCAGAAGTAGCAACCCTGACAAAAACCCTTATGTTTCGACAGCTGATCTGCGAAACCACCTCTGAAGAGGCAGAAGATCTTATTGACATGCTGGAGAAACGTCTTAACGCTTCAGACAAGAATGCCGTTGTGCTTTAT
>Ga0315295_10001823_pt1 | contig 18171 bp, 12 predicted proteins | sample YL17G14_0_MG_FD_204453 | JGI IMG/M metagenome (GOLD analysis project Ga0315295, IMG submission 204453) | Sediment microbial communities from Yellowstone Lake, YNP, Wyoming, USA - YL17G14_0 | ecosystem: Environmental > Aquatic > Freshwater > Lake > Sediment | place: USA: Wyoming | collected... | reverse complement strand
GCAACCCTGGCTTGTACGCGCGCCGTGCTGGAAGGACAGGCACGCAACGCCTTCGCCATCGTCCGACCGCCGGGGCATCACGCCGAGCCGGAAGCAGCCATGGGCTTCTGCCTGCTCAACAACATCGCCATCGCGGCGCGATTCGCGCTCGCGAACGGCATCCAAAAACTGCTTATCTTTGACTTCGACGCCCATCACGGCAATGGGACGCAGGCTGTCTTTTGGGATGAGCCGCGCGCCGCGTTCTTCTCCACCCATCAGGAAAACATCTACCCCTTCCGCACCGGCTTTCTGGACGAGGCCCCGCACGCCCGCGGACGCATCGTCAACCTGCCCCTGCCCCCCCGCGCCGGGGACGCGGCCTTCACGCGCATCGCCGGCGAAGCCCTGGCGTCACTCGCGAAAAACTTTGCCCCCCAGATGATCTTCGTCTCGGCCGGGTTCGATAGTCATTGGGCCGACCCGCTCGCCGAGTTGGGACTCTCCTCCGCCGGGTATTTAGCCCTGGCGCAGAGCTTGGTTGAGCTGGCAGACGAACATTGCGGCGGTAAGATCGTCTTCACCCTGGAAGGCGGATACAACCCGCACAACGTTGCCTCGGGCGTCGAGGCGGTGCTGTGTGCATTGACCGGTACCGGGTTTACGCCTCATGACCCCAGTCCCTACCCGGAGCCCGAGATTGCAGACCGTCTGCAGCAACTGAGGGAATGGCATGGATGGTAAGCAGAAGGTTGATCTTCAAACACCACCTCGCTTATGAGTGCTGAATTCCCCGCCACCCCGTTGCGTACCCGGGTTCATCTCCTTATGGATGAGCTTTCTCTGGCTATCCGGTGGAATTCGGCGTGTATTCTATTGGCAGATTATCGTTCGGAAATCACCAGGAGAAAGGTCGAGTTATCTCTCAGGCGCTTGATAAAGCGCGCCGGGCATTCAGTAAATGATGTTAAGGTTACGAAAACGGAATATGATATTCCATTAATCTTAAGAGACCACCCTTCCCGGGAGGAGACCGTCTTTTTTGTGAGTGGGTTGCAATGGGGAGGAGGGAGAGGTTACTCAAATGCCTACCGTGCCCTGAATTTGCACAGGGAATATCTGGTGGAAGCGAAAATTCGTTGTGTGGTCTGGCTTACTCAAACCGAATTCAGAAAGCTGCCTCGCCATGCCCCCGATTTCTGGGCTTTTCGTCATAAAGTGGTGGATTTCCTTGATCTTCCCTCCCGCCAGGACGTTGTTCTTCCAGAATTTCCAGACGAAGATTATCCAAGCGCGATCGAGAGCTATAAAATGATGTTAAGGCGGGACAATGGAAATTTATCAGTTCACCAAAAACTGGCAGAGCTGTATCATGCCGCCGGTTGTTATGAGGATGCCGTTCTCCATTACAAAAAATCCATTCATCTTGCTCCGGGAAATGGAATAAATATATTGGCTCTTGCTCACATTTACCTTGATCTGGGGCAGGATGGACTTTATCGTCGAACACAAAGACGAGCCGGCAGATTGTCGGTTGACCGTAAAAATTAAGTGCTGCCAAAACAATAGCGCAGTTCCAGGGTGCCTCTGAAATATCCCAACCCGAATCCTGGAATTGTGTATGGTTTTCCTGTACGCTGACCCGCGCTGCTGCAGGTACATAACATTTGCATTTATGGTAGAATTTTTTAGAATTGATGGACAACAGCTTCAAAGATAGGGATGCACATGCTGCTGCCTTTTACACTCAGTGAAATAATCGTGATTACGCTGATCCTGGGAATTGGCGTTGTCCTGATTTCCATTCGGGAAAAAGGGGAAATCGGGTATTCGGCTATTCTTGCGTTCGGCTTCTTCCTGATATTTTCTGTTCTGTTTTATACAGCCATGCTGCATGGCCTGATTAAGGTTGCAGGTTTGCCGCTGTGTTTACTCTGCTTTTTCTTTTTGGGGCTGCCTGCCTCCGTGCTTGCTTTTTCGCTCGATGCTCTGGTGGGGAAGAAATGGCTTTCGATTCTGGCAATAGCATTGATAGCCATATTGCCTGTCCTGATGCAATCCTTTTTCATCAGCCGGGCAGCGCAAGGTCTATTTCTTATCAACGACCCCGTTGAGAGTTTTGAGATCATTTATCAACAGGGAGGGATGGGATGGCTCAACCTTTTCTATTCCACAGGGGTCCTCGTTGCAGCGCTCATTGTGCTTGCCCGTTCCATTGATTTTCGTTTGCCTGTCCACCAAAATCGTTCCCTGATCGCCGTTTTCATCGCTGGTCTGATTTCTGTTCTTCTTTACCTGCTGGGGTTCAGTGGCTTTGCTCCTGCTGCAAAACCGCTGTTGGACTTTCTTGGTTTTGCGATGATTGGTATTGCCTTTATTTATTATCGGCTTACGTTTGATGTAAAGAAGGGGGATCAGGTACGAGGGGATGAGGTTCTGGATCATTTGGAGGATGGCATTATTGTATTGAATGGGAGTGATTACATTACCAAAATGAATCCGGCCGCGGAGCAGATCGTAGGGATTACTGCCCAGGAGGCCTACGGCAGGCAAATCGATCATATCTTTCTGAATTGGAATCTGATCAACTCAAATAAGGACTCTGAAAACGAGATGGGGTTTAAGGCCAGTGTCTTCATTCAACAGGAATGGAGATATCTTGATGTAAGGATCATCCCGATGGATGGCGGGAATCCCGCCAATGGGAGCAAGATCCTGATTGTTCGGGATATGTCCAATCTTAAAACTGATGCCCGGCAATATGCCCGCGAGACCATGTTTGTATTCCTGCGCTCACTTGTCAATGCTTTCAAAGACTCGCAGACGATTCAGGAATTTCTGGAGCACGCTCTTTATCAAACCCTCTATACCTTCAATTTGGAAGATGGATTTATTTACCTTCTGGATGCGGCCAACAGGTCAGGTAAGCTGATGTTCACATTGGCGGCCAGGCACGGCTCTTTGGATGGCAAAGCCATCTTGGCCAGGATTTATCCGCCTAACCGGTTCACTTTGTCAGATGTTAATGGGGAACCGCTCATCATAAACGATGTAAAAAAAGACGAACGCTTTTCCGCTTATTTCAGCGCAATGACTTGTGACTATTCCCTGGCATTTTTCCCTTTGAGTGTGGAACAGGAGATTGTCGGCATGCTGGTGCTGGGGCAAACGCAGGTCAATGGATTTAATACTTATAATGTGATGCGTCTTGGCGCAGCCGCAGATGAGATTGCATCGTTTATCCTCAAGGAACGCGAGAAACAACAACAGATCGCGTTTCTGGAAAGGCAGCGCCTGGTTCTCGATTTACACGATTCCCTCACCCAGAAACTGTATGGTTTGCTGACCATTACCGAGGCGGTCCAGGTTGGTCTCGAAGCAGGTGCGATTGATCAGGCCATTAACTTGATGTCCAGGGTGAGTGAAAATGCTCGTCAGGCGGTACGGGAAATGAGGCTTTTTCTTCATCAACTCGATCCGGTGGATATCGAACGCGAAGGGTTCGTTTCTGCGCTCCGTCAGCGCCTGGTTGCCGTGGAGGGGCACGCCGATATAAAAGTGAATTTCAAGGTCACGGGGAAGTTTTCTTTCTCGAAGGAAAAAGAACGCACGATTTACTATATTGCTGAAGAGGCCTTGAATAATATCCTTAAACACGCTCAGGCCAAGAATGTTTTGGTCAGATTGAGACGCAGAGGCGGATGGGTTTACCTTGATATAATAGATGATGGTTGTAGCTTTGACCCGGCCAAAACACAGCCGGGTGGCAGAGGCCTGCATAACATGAAAGCGCGCGCTGCCCAGATCGGAGCCGCTCTGGCAATCGTCTCTGGCAGTAAAAAAGGGACGAAAGTTTCTCTATCATTTCTGGAATAAGGATCGCGAAAAAACCATGAAAAAGATAAGTGTTCTAATTGTGGAAGATCAATCCGTGGTAAGGGAAGGCTTGGCGGCAATGCTCTCCTTCTCCACCGAAATTGAGGTTGTGGGCCAGGCAAAAGACGGCATCGAGGCCGTGGAATTGGCGGAGAAAACGCATCCCGATGTGATTCTCCTCGATCTTGTCATGCCTCGCCAGGATGGTTTGACCACGATTCCGATTCTTAAAGAAAAATTGCCATCCACCCACATCCTTGTCTTAACCAGTTTTGCTGAAAACGCGCGCGTGTACCAGGCCATTAAATCCGGGGCCGAGGGATACATGCTTAAGGATGCCACATATACACAATTACTACAGGCGATCCGTGATGTGGCCGAGGGACAGGCAACCCTCTACCCATCGATTGCAATGCAATTGATCCGGGATATCAACACCCCGACAGAATTGATGTATACAACCGAACCTCTCACTCCGCGTGAACTGGAGACGTTGCGGTTGATTTCAAGTGGTTTGAGCAATCAGGAAATCGGGAAAAAACTTGTGGTTCAGGAGAGAACCATAGCTAAATATGTCAGTAGTATCCTCGCCAAATTGCATCTGGCCAATCGCACCCAGGCCGCTCTATATGCTGTTGATAAAGGGTTGACTGAACACAAGTACTGATCCTGTTGAGTTTGAGACGTTCAAGACATCCCGGGTGGCTTTTCCGCCACCCGGTTTGTGTTAACATGATTCTTGAAATTTCCACCAACTTTCCATCCCTATTTGTTTATCAAAAAGTAGACGATATCAGCCCCACACATGGGATGGATGTTTGCCCCTGTGGGTATGGTTTGGTCCACTTTTCCATCCTAATTAGTTCCCTAGCAATTTATACACTGTTCGTCTACAAAGCATGGCAAATTATCTTGTCAAAGTACTGGATATCAGTCCGTAAAGTACGAATTCTATCCACATGTTTCTTCGCTTTTGATTTTTGGGGGTGAGTGTGATAATTCACAAGAAAGCCGGAAAAGTATAGACGATAATTTTGTTCCATGCCGCTTGGAAGCTGCAAGCGAAAATTTATATTCGGCCGGGTGATGCTTGCCGGTCAACATATGGCTGCCAATGTCTATCGAATGTAACTGCTCCTTGCATAAATCTCTGAACCTGCGATTGCCGCCTTGCTCGCATTTCATGGAATTCTGGTACAGAAATTTATACAGTACTCTGGATTGTGGATAAACACATGCTGCTTGGAAAATACGTCCTCCCGATGATCACAGACGGTCAGCTTGCCTTACCGTTGGTTTACCGTCAGGATTTATCCCATGATGTTATTTATCTCACCCAGGGCTTTGATGGCAATCTGTTGCTTCTGACCAAAAGTGCTTTTGAAAAACTGTACTCCCATGTCAAGTCAATTAGCATTACGGACCCCCTGGCCAGGATGCTCGCCAGATTGATTTTGGGAAATGCAGTTGAGACCGGGGTTGACCCTGATGGAGTGCTTCAGGTGCCTGTAGCCTTGCTTGATTTTGTTGATCACGGAGAGGAGATCGTTCTTGTTGGCCAGGGGGAATATCTTGAGTTATGGACTTCTTCGGTCTGGAAGAAACAAGCTGACATTTTGCAGGACTACTCTCAAAATGTCCAGCGCTTTGAAAAGTTTAATGTTTCGCTTGCCTGACCCCCACTACCAGCCGATACCTGTTATGGGAGATGAGCAAATGACGATCTTGGGAATTGACATATCAAAATGGGATGGCAACTGGGATGCCAATAAAGCCAAACAGGCCGGCGCGGCATTTGTGATCATCAAGGCATCCCAGTCAGTCTTCGCCGATGCCCAATTTTCAACAAGCTGGAAAAAAGCCAAGGAGGCAGGGATTTTACGCGCTGCCTACCATTACTTGGACTATACCAGGCCTGCAAAAGATCAGGCAAAGTATTTTGCCAATTTGCTTAAAAACGATCCCGGTGAACTCCCCCCCACCGTGGATTATGAACAGGCTCGCACCGACAATAACCCAACCGTTGCACTGGGATTCCTGCGCGATTTTCTGGACCAATTGAAAAGTCATTCTGAATTATTCAAGGCCGCCAAAATTAAATGTCCAATGATTTATACCAGCCCTTCCTTTTGGGCCGAGTATGGAGATCAAACCAGGCGGGAGTATTGGCTTCAATTCCCTCTGTGGATTGCCAATTACACCACGGCCGCTGGTCCCTCCGTCCCTGCTCCATGGACGATGTGGAATTTCTGGCAATTTTCCTCGAAAGGCCCCGGCGAGGTGTACGGTTCCGAAAGCCTTTCTGTTGACATGAATCGTTTCAATGGCACAAGCAATGAGTTATTGGAGTTTGCAGGACTCCTGAAACCGGTCAGCACTGTGATTGAACCTGATCAGGATTTGCTGAAACGAACAACCGCATTGGAAGATGCTGTCGCGACACTTAAAATCCTTGCTGATGGAAAATTGATTACACGCCTCGATAATCTGGAACAACACGTCACCGGCCTGGCCCAATCGATTACGGCTTCGCACGCAGATCTGGATCAACGCTTGCTTTTGATCGAACAAAAACTCGCCAGCACCAGCACGGAAAATTCAAGTGCCAGTACAGGAACCTCAAGTGACAGCCCGGAGCCTTCCAGTGCCGACCAGGGAAATTCGAGCAGTAGCGCAGGAAATTCAAGCGCTAGCGCGGAGCCTTCCAGTGCCGATCCAGGAAATCCAAATGGGACCGCGGGGGCTCCAGGTGCCGATCCAGGAAATCCACTCGCTAGCGCAGGGCCTTCCAGTGCCGGCCCCGGAATCTCAAGTGCCGACCCAGGCGATGACCCGGCTGTCTATGCCACCTGTAAGGCCAATATCCTCAATGTTCGTAAAGCCGCGGGAGCCTCCTCCTCGGTGGTGGGATACTTGCGTCTCGGTCAACGGGTACAAGTAGTCCAGCGTAAAACCGGTTGGGCGCAAATCGAACAACCTTCTGGCTGGGTGTATGAACCCTATCTCGTTTATGACCCAAATGGCTCGAATGGCGATATTTCCCCCGCCGCTTCCACCCCGGCTGACCCTTCGCCTGTGTTCTATGGTGTCTGTAACACCAGCAGTCTGAATGTGCGTAACAACCCCGGAGGTACAAACCCAATTGTGGGAGGTTTGACATACGGGCAGCGGGTCAGGATCATTGACCGTCGCGCTGGTTGGGCACAGATTGAAACACCGGCTGGTTGGTGCAACGAAAGTTATCTCAGTTTCAGTTGAAAGCCTCGCTCTACCAATCCTGATTATTTTTCTGGTGAACCTCAATGACCACTTATGAGTACATCGTCGCCAATGATTTTGACCGTGCCTGGCTGAACTTTGAGCTGGACCTGCCCCTCTCGCCGGGCAAGAACGGGCAGCCTAACCCCTTTTATGTTGTCCGCCCCGGCAACCCCACCCATGAACTGACGGATGCCATCTTGGCGCCTTTCTACCGCCCTCCCAAATTCTATTTTTCGGGTCACCGCGGTTGCGGTAAGTCGACCGAATTGCTTCACATCCTTTCCCACGCTGATATTCAAAAGAAATTTTGGCCGATCAACTTCAGTATACGGGATGAAACCGACATTGTCGATCTGGACTACCGCGATGTTTTACTCGCCATCGGGAGTCGTATGTACCGCACGTATACAAAAAACGGCGGTGAAATTCCCGAACAATTATTGAAGCAGTTGAACAGTTGGAAGGGCAAAGTGGAGCAGGAGATCCGCACCGTCCTGGCCGGTGCCTCTGTTTACGAGTACGGCGCATCCCTCGATGCTTTCTTTATAAATGCCGGCATGAAAATGAAACTTGATCCCAAGACACGCGTCGAGTTGCGCCAGGTTTTCGAAAAGGATATCACCGGTTTGATCGAGGTGATCAATGCGATCACAGCCGCGATTGTGAAAAGAGAAAAACGCATTCCTCTGCTTCTAATAGACGATATGGATAAACCCGACATTGAGAAGGCGACTGCGATCTTTCACGACCGCCGTGAGATCATGATGCAGCCCGATTGTGTCATCGTCTATACCGTCTCCAGCGCGCTGTTCTACAGTAAGGAATTTGACGCCATTCGGGATCGGGCCATCTTCCTGCCCAATATAAACTTGCATCCCTTTCGGGAACCCGAACGCCACCTGCTGGATGGCTATAACACCATGCAGCGTTTTGCAAATGTGCGCATGAATCCATCGCTCATTGATGTGCAAGCTCTCGAAGATGCCATCACCTACAGCGGTGGCGTATTCCGCGAAATGGCCCGGATTGTACGCTCCTCCATTGGCTATGCCAGGCGCAGGAAAGCTGTTCGTGTGGAATTACCGGATGTGGACCTTGCCGCCACAGAGATCCGCAACGAATACCGCCGCATCCTCGACAGGAATGATCTCGCTTATCTTAGAAAGGTTTTTGAAAATAATCGTCTGGAGTATAACGAACGCCTCCGTCCGCTGCTCCAATTGCTCGCCATCCTTGAGTATCGGGATACAGAAAACTGGTGTGATGTTCACCCGGTTCTGAGGAAGTTGCTCAATGAACACTGAATCGCGTGCTGCCCCTTCGCTTCTCGAAGAGAAAACAGATATTCTTTTCCGTGAAATCGAACTGGCCACTCGCTGGGAGCGGCCCTCGATCCTGTTTGCCATCTACCGGTCCACATCTGTTCGTGACCGGGTGATGGCCGACTTGGGGAACAGGCTGACCGCCATCGGCCAAAAAGTTCACCTCCTGCCGCTTTCAGACGAAGATCAAATCGACACTTTGGAGGATTTTGGCAAACTTCCCGAACTCTCGCAAACCATCCTTTTTCTGGATGGCTATAAGCACGAAGTGGATCAAAATGGAGCCCGTACCTTCGAACAGATTAACAAGTACCGTGAGTATTTCATCGACAATTCCCTGCGCGCTGTTTTCTGGTTGTTTGAGCAGGATGTAAAAAAATTCGCTGCCCGCGCCACCGAGTGCTGGTACCTGCGTCATCGTGTCGTTGATTTCACAGATGAGATCAAGCCTGCTCAACTTTTCCTGAACACCCTTGAGTCTTGCATGCAGGCCCAGGTTGCTGGAACTGCACAGTGCCAGGATCCTGAGAAGTTGCAGCAGGAAATTGAAAGCCTCTCCGATGAACTGGCTCTCAAACCGTCTCATGCCACGGTGCTCTTCATCCTTGGACTGCTCTGGTCAAGAAAGAACGACCCTCAGAATGCCTTGAAATTTTTACACGCCGCCCTCGACATTTCAAATACCACCGGTGATGTAAAGCTGCAGGGCCGTTGTCTTGAAGCCCTGGCAGCGGTGGAGGCCGGCTTGGGCAATGCGCCGGAAGCGATCTCCTTATACAAGCAGGCCATCCCCCTCTCCTCGAAACCCGGTCTGATCTGGAAAAATGTCGGTTTGCTTCTCTCGAACACCCGGGAGCACCAACAAACCATGGACGCATTTCTTAACGCCTTGCGCACCTCTCCTCAGGATCTCCCCTCCTGGATACATCTTGGTGACGCATATCTAAATCTTGGCTTGCTCGAAAAAGCCGGTTCGGCTTTCGAAACTGCATTGGAACTATCCCCCTCCTCTGATTTGGCCTGGACGGGGCTGGGAAAAACCCGCCTCCAGTTGGGGGAAACAGATCGAGCAGTGACAGCCCTTCAGGAAGCTGTTCGATCAAATCCTCAGAACGCCTCGGCCTGGGTCTGTCTTGGTCAATGTTACCTTGACCAAAAAAGGGAGCCGGATGCCATCCTGGCCTTTCAAAAGGCGGCAGATACGGAACCCGGGAATGCGGTTGCCTGGAACCAACTCGGCTTGCTCTACCTGAAGCAAAAAAAGTATGACCGCGCCATGGATGTCTTGCATAAAGTTGTTGACCTTCAGCCGGAATCAGGTGAAGTCTATAAAAATCTTGGAATTGCCGAATATCACTGTGGCAATTTCTCCCGCGCTGCCTATCACTTCGAACAAGCCATTCCTCTTTTTGATGACCGCGCCGCCCGTTCTTTTCTATGGAAATGTCTGGCCGAAACTTACCGTAGATTGAAGAACGAACCGATGGCTGTCTCGGCGCTCAAACAGGCGGCCCAATTGGCCCAACCTCTCCCCTCACCCGTCCGCAAGCCACCTTTATCGAATACTGCCGAACAGGAACATTCACCACAGGAAATTGGAGGCCCAAGCATGATCGAATCAACCCATACCTTCGAAAGCCGGTCAGCGAAAGACTGGAGCGATCTGGGAAATTCCTTTCTCAAGGTAGGCGCCTACAAGAAAGCTGTTTTTGCCTATACAAAAGCGATCGAAATGGCTCCCGAAAACAGTTGGCCGTACATCAAGAATCTCGCCGTAGCCAACTATCAGATGGGCAAACGGCTGGGCAAACGGCTGTCGGATCAACCCGAAGATCCCGGCCTTTTGGAAACGGAAGTGGAAGAGGATGAGGAAGAGCAGGAAATTTCATTTTCTATTGCTGACAACGTCCCTCTACCGCAGCGAAGCGATTTATCCCCGGGTTCCAACCAGCAGGATCCCGCTCTTGCTCCCGAATCCGGGTCGGCTGTTCCTCCTCCCATGCCGGCCGACTTGCCACAGGCTGTCGTTTCCCCACAAGAGGCGTCTCCCAGTGCAGAGGATTGGAACGAATGGGGCAACAATTATGCTGCCACAGGCGATTTTGAAAAGGCCATTGAAGCCTACAAAAAATCCATCCAGGTGAATCCGCAATATGGCCAGCCTTACAGCAACCTGGGATTCCTATACTTCAAAAAAGGCGATTACCGCCTGGCCGCTATTCTCTATCAAAAGGGCATTGAGTTGTTGCCGACCCTGGATGACAAGGCTGCAACCCTGAATAGGTTGGGAGATACTCTTCACCGCTTGCACAAATACGAAGATGCCTTCATCGCCTATAAAAAGGCAAGGGAACTGGCTCCCAGCGCAAATCCCATTCTTGACCGCGCCCGGATTTCCATATTGCAAAATTCCATCGGCTGAACCAGGGAGCGAAGCATGACTGATGCACTGCTCTGGAATGAGATTGGGTCAATCTACCAGAAAATGGGGCTGCTCGACGAGTCCATCCAGGCTTACCGGAAGGCGATCGAGTTAAACCCCGATTCCGCTCAATTCAACTGTAATCTTGCCCACTCCCACTTCCAGAAAAAAGAATACGGACGGGCCATCTCTCTCTACCGGAAAAGCATTCCTCTGCTCAAAACTGCCCAGGAACAGGCGCTCGCCTGGAACAGGATCGGCGATGCCTATCGAGCGCTGAAAGACCTTGAGAACGCCGTCGCTGCGTATCACCAGGCCGACGAACTTGACATGCAGCCTCCCGGTCTTTCAGCCAATGCCCGGCCTGACCAGGAGCCTGATGCGATCCAGGCAGAAGGATCCCCCGCTCTCTCCAACCGCGCCGTTCCTGCCGGGGTGATGAATGCAAAAACCGCCCCATCCGCCTCTGTCAACATGCCGGGACAACCCATCCCTCAATTGAAGCCTGGGGCCCCTGCTGCCCGGTCGCCGTTCCCTGACCCCGGCTCTCCCGACACTGTGACGGTCGCAAACACTGCCCCGCAGACCAGTCTGGGCGAAACCGCCTCGCTGCAAGATCAACCCGGCTCTTTCTCCGCCCTCACCCCTTCTTCTCCGGGCAGCAAGAAAGAAAATTCTGCCTCCCCGGTTGCCAACCCTTCTCTTGAAGAAGCTCTCGCCAAGGTCAATGTGTACAGGAAGATCACCGAGGCCAACCCTGGCAACCATCGCGCCTGGGATACCCTCGGGAAGTTGTACAAATCCATTGGCCGCTATCAGGATGCCATTGAGGCTTACAAACATGCGATTGAGATCGCCCCTCAGAACGAACACTATTACTATTATCTTGGCTTGCTCTTTGCGGCGGAACAACAACAGGAAAATACGATTTGGGCTTTCGAGAATGTCCTCCGCATCAACCCCGAATATACCCTTGCCCACAGCGCTCTGGCAGGCATCTTTAACCGTTTGGGCATGGTAGCCAGGGCCAATCAACATATCTCGGCTGCTTTACCAAAAATGAGCGATGAAAGTGCTTATAACCGCGCCTGTTTTTATGCCATCTGCGGCGACGTGGAACTCTCCATCGAATTTCTCCGCCTCGCCCTGGAAAATGATGACACTCCTCTGGAATGGATTAAAACCGACCCCGATATGCAATCCGTTCGCAGCGATGAACGCTACCGGCAATTGATCCAGGAGTTCGAGGATCCATCCCGCCGCGCAGCGGACGGAAATTACTTCTCCTCCGAACTGGACGGCGCCAGCAACCAGTTACTGCCCATGTTGAACAACTCTTTGGCGAGGTGATGGAAATGTCAATCTCTCTCTTGCTCAGCGTTCTCGTTGGACTGGTATTCACCTGGTCTCTATTAAGTCTGGCCACCATGAACATCCAGGAATGGCTGGCTTCCCGGCAAAAATGGCGCTCGCGTATGCTTCAAAAAACGCTCGCCAAGCTCCTCACAGACAAAATATTATTGGATCAATTCTATAATCATCCATTGATACGCAGCCTGTTTACAGGGAAGGACAACCAGGATAAGCCTTCCTATATTCCCGCCGGTCAGTTCTCCCAGGTTATCATTGATGTTCTCGCCACCACCGGCACGGAGGCCTCCCTTCTCCAGCATCAACTCTATCAACTCGATGCCGAGGCTCAGAAACTCTCCGGTAAAAAGCGTAAAGTTGCCTCCCATAGGATCAGCCTGCTCCTGGGCATGACCCGTAAAGCGCTCGTCTCCGAAGGCGGAGAAGATGCCGTTTCATCCATCATGGACACCGCGAAATATGATTTGCTCTCCCTGCAGACCAAGATCCCCCGGCTGAAGGAACCCATCGACAAGGCCTTTGAAACGGTCAGAACGCAAAAGCAGGAGATCAATGACGCCCTCTTAAAACTGGCCTATCAGGAAAAACCATCTGCAAACGGGACGGTTAACAAGATTCGGGCTGGCATTGTAGCCATGAGCACCACCCACCCACAGCTCAAGCAGACCCTCTACGCCATCCTCCATACTGCCTCTCAGACAATTTGGCAAAGTGAGAATGAACTGGATTTAATTCGCACCAATATCGAAGACTGGTTTAACAACAGCATGACCCGCCTGACAGGTTCGTACAAACGCCGCGTCATGGCAAGCACATTCGTGATCAGTCTCCTCGTCGCCATTTTCGCGAATATTGACACCCTTCACATCGCCGATCGCATCTGGCATGAACCTGAACTTCGCAATCTCATTTTGAATCAAACCGGCAGCCTTCTTCCACAAACCGATACGCTGGATTCAGGCTCCAAGGTCTGGCTCCTGATCCAGCAACAGGTCAGTGCCGCCGGTCTCCCCATCGGTTGGATGGGAGGCCTGGCATCTCCGTCCAATGGAGATGCTTTGCCCGTCTCTTCTTTGGGACTCAACTCGCGGGATTGCACCTTATCTCCTGCCCGGGAAGACCAGGTTTTTGGGCTGTGGTTCAATCAGCGTTGTTACCGGGTTATCAATGCCCCTCGCTTTAATGATTCGGCAGCCTGGCTGATCAAATGTCTTGGCCTCCTCCTTACCGCCGCTGCCGCCAGTCAGGGAGCCCCATTCTGGTTTGATCTCTTAAAGAAGATTGTTAATGTTCGTCTCACCGGCCTGAACCCCTCCGAGGCGCAGAAAGCATTTGGGTAGGAGGCATTGATACCAGGCCGCTCCAGCAGCCGCTTTCGACCATTCCGTCCCGATCAAATTACACAGTATATCGCCCCATCAAGCGGCACCCGCCGTGCTGTCCGAGCGGACCGGCTCCGCATTTTACGCTTCAGGAACCCCGGTCCCCTGCCCCTAGCCGGAAATCGACGATAGGCTGGCGAGGCTGATAGAATGGCAAGGGTGGGAATGAATCGTGCTATACTGCCCTCGGAGTACTCATCTTGCGCCTCCTACATTCAAATATGCGATCCACATACACGAGCCGGGCGGTAACCCATAAGTGATTATGCTTAAGACCATTCGAGTCATCGTGTTCACGTTATCAATGTACATCGTCACACATCTGTTCGTCTTTGTGACGCTGCCTTTCGCGATTCTGATTTCCTATATGGATAAAGAAAAAGTGCCAACTATAAAGCAGTGGTTTGTTAAGTCCCTCTTCGCGATTGTAGGTAAGGAAATGAAGGTCACAGGTTATGAAAACATCAATCCAGATCACGCATATGTGATCGTCTCGAACTACCCTAGTTTCTATGCTGGCTTCGCTTTGATTGCTGCATTCCCACGCGCCTCAGTGGTCGCTCATGCATTTGTGAAAAGGGTGCCTCTGCTCGGTCAGATCCTCAGCCGAATGGGAACCATTTTTGTCCAACCTGGAAAATCTGGGCACGGAATAAAAGCGATCGATCTTCACCTGAGTAAGAGTGATACCGCCCACAGCGTGATCATCCTCCCGGAGGGCGCGAGAACTCCTGATGGGAGAATTCATCAATTCAGGCGCGGCTTTGTTCATATTCTGAGGCAGACATCTCTTGACTTGCTCCCCGTAACCTTGAATGGTTTTTACCGTCTCAAGCCCATGAGAAGGTTCTATATTGATCCTGATGCTGAACCCGAACTGGTCATTCATACGCCCGTGAGTAATTCGATCGTGTGTCAAATGCACGATGAGGAATTGTTGACGATGGCGCAAAGTATCATTGGCGCTGTCTATCAGCCATAGGAATCTAAGCTGCTCGTCGGCGAAAATAACTAACCGGCGCCCTTGTAGAACACAATCGGGCTGGCACAATCGTTGTATTAGATTATCCCCAGTATCAAGAACTGAAAAGGAAATTGATGAATAACCGTCGGTCAAAATGAAAGCAGCTGAGAGGCCGTTCCCTCTCGCAGTTGCTTTTTCATTTCCTTCCGATGCTTCCCCGCCCTTCTTTGGTGATCCCTCTCCCCACATTTTTTACAAGTGTATCTTTCACATCCCCCACACGCTAGATCTCTGAAGTTGTCTTTACAAAATCCATCACCTCGTCGAGCCGGGCAAACGCCAGTGCCGTCACCGTATCCGCCCCGCCATAGTAGATCGCGATCCGTCCGGTCGGCTCATCGTAGAGCGTAGCGCAGGGGAAAGCCACGTTCGGCACATCCCCCACGCATTCATAATAGGTCTGCGGGGAAAGCAGGTAGGGTCCGCCCCGATAAAGCACTTTCCAGGGACGCTCCAGGTCGAGCAGCGCCGCCCCAAAACTGTATACAAATCCGTTGCAGGAGGTCAGCACACCGTGATAGAACAGCAGCCAGCCCTCGGGCGTTTCGATCGGGACCGGTCCGGCCCCGACCTTTGTGCTTTGCCATCCGCCCCTGACGCCCATCACGAAGCGATGCTCCCCCCAGTGGATCATATCCGGACTCTGGCTGAGGTAGATATCGCCAAAAGGTGTGTGGCCGTTGTCACTTGGACGGCTGAGCATTAAATATTTCTCGCCGATTTTGCGGGGGAAGATCACACCGTTGCGGTTGAATGGCAATAGTGCATTTTCAAGGAAGTGGAATTTTTCGAAATCGAAGGTGTAACCGATCCCGATGGTCGGGCCGTGATAGCCGTTGCACCAGCTTACATAATAGCGGTCTTCCAGCCAGACCACGCGCGGGTCATAGCGGTACTGGAAATGGCCGATCTCGGGTTCATCGCACAGCCATTCGATTGGATCATTTTCCAATTCCCAGGTGATGCCGTCCTTGCTGAAGCCGCGGTTCAGGTTCATATCCCGCTTTTTATTGTCACAGCGGAAAACACCCGCATAACCGTCGTGGAAGGGTACCACCGCGCTGTTGAAAATGCTGTTCGCTGAGGGGATCAGGTTGCGGGGGATGATCGGGTTGGCACTGTAGCGCCAGACCACATCCGAGCAGCCTGCTGGGCGTTCTTCCCAGGGGATATTTGGCAGAGGGGAATTCGTCGAATTCGTCATGGAAGGGACAACTCCTTGGAAATTTTTAGTGGGCGCTGTTTCATGGATCCAAAACCTCGAGCGCAGGAATTACTTTATTTTCTCGCAAATGCTTGATTTGTCAACCTCGACTTTGAACGCCGGCTTTTCGATCAATTCTCGCAAGAGTTGACTCTGGCAATAAATCTGTGTATAATGAGAGCGCTCTCAGAATTACAACATTATGGGTCAGAATTAAGCGAATTTCCCAGATTTTCCCTTCTTTGGAGAAGATTTTTGTCCGAAAACAATGGGAGCGCTGCCACGATCGCTCGAGGGATCGATGTCTAACCTGACACTGGAAGACATTGCCAAGCAAACGGGGGTATCACGTTCCACGGTATCGAGAGTGGTCAATGATTCTCCCTATGTACGCGAAGAAGTCCGCCAGCGCGTGTTGGAGGTGATCCAAAGCGCCGGATATCACCCAAACGCAGCCGCCCGCACCCTTGCCTCCCAGCATTCCTGGACCATCGGCCTGATCCTGCCCCATAGTGTCAGTTTCTTCTTTACGGATCCATTTTACCCCCATCTTACAAAAGGCATTGCCCAGGCATGCAATCAATATGACTACACCCTGGCTCTTTTTCTCGTCTCCACCAAAGGCGACGAGAAATTTATTTTCCCCAGGGTTGCACGGAATGGCTTCCTGGACGGGGTCCTGGTGCAATCCGGCCACCATGGCGATCAGGAGATCATCGGTCATCTGATCGATGCAAAGATACCCCTCGTGGTCCTTGGTCGCCCGTTTCGTTCGGATAATGTCAGCTATGTGGACATAGACAATATCAGCGCATCCTATAATGCAGTCAGTTACCTAATTCGCCTGGGACGCAAGCGCATCGGAACGATCACTGGCCCGACCGCGAGTACCGTGGGGATCGATCGTAAAGCAGGTTTCATGAAAGCATTGACCGACAGGACCGCGGTCATTGACGAAAAGTTGGTTGCCGAGGGCGATTTTACTGAGGCGGGTGGATATCATGCAATGAAACAATTGTTGCCTGCAAAACCTGATGCGATCTTCGCTGCTTCGGATACGATGGCCATCGGTGCAATGCGTGCCTCGCTGGAAGCTGGCCTCAGGATCCCGGATGAGATTGCCTTCATCGGTTTTGACGATCTTCCCATTGCTGCGCTTTCGCCGGTTAAATTGACGACGGTAAGGCAGCCGGTGGTTCAACTCGGTTCCAAGGCCGTTGAGGTCCTGCTCGATATGATCGAAAACGGCATAAATCCACCCCGGCATATCATCTTGGAAACGGAACTGGTTATTCGTGAATCATGTGGTACAGTACTGGGAAATTAGGAAAGAGACCATTTGTCTGTTATCTTTCCATGTATAATATCTCAGGAGCTGTTCCGCAAGGAGGTGCAAGGGAAAATAGATTGAAATTGACTTTCCAATGTCCACAGAACGGACGTCCGATATCCGGCTCGGGTACCGGGCGCCATCCAGGGAAGCCTGTCGTCCACAACAGGAAACAGTCTTCTCGCACAAAAAATCCTTTCACCCATTAGGAGAATGAAGATGAAACGCATCTCGTTAGTTTTGTCCGTAGTCCTGGCACTGAGCATGCTGCTCTCTGCCTGCGGTGGTGGCACACCAACACCCACCACGGTGGCCAAGCCGCCGACTGCAGTGCCCCCGCCTCCTCCACCGAGCGCGGCTGAAATCGCTGCCTCCCTGCCCCGCAACGAGACCATGTACTTCAATGGTCAACAGTGGGGTTCGGTTGTCTGCTGGAATCCGTACTCCCAAAGCTGCAACAATGCGATGGCGATCGGCCAGAATGACAGTGCCCGGGTCCTCATGTTTGAAACCCCGTACCTGTACAACATGCTCGATGGTGGCCAGTATCCTCTGCTCGCTGACGGTCCGTATGCGTGGAACGCTGACCATACCGAGATCACCTACACGATCAAGGCAGCCGCACATTGGAGCGATGGTACCCCGGTAACCGCTGAGGATGCTGCCTATACCTGGGCCACCAATGTCAAGTACGAAACCAGTGTTGCCGGTGGCAATAAAGATTTCATCGCCGACGTCGTAGCTGTTGATGCCCAGACGGTTAAGGTTGTTGCCAAGCTGGGCGCTGATGGCAAAGCGGCCAATCCCCTGGTAGTCTCTGCTTTCGTGAGCGCCAACTATATTCTCCAGAAAGCCTGGACCCAGACGCTGGAAGCGCGCGCCGGTGGCGATGCCACTGCTTTGAAAGCCGATATCGCTGAAGACGTCGTTTTCTCCGGTCCCTATCACGGATTCTACGCTGACGATCAGAAGGTTGTCTATGTTCGTGATGACAACTACT
>Ga0315295_10001822_pt1 | contig 18175 bp, 12 predicted proteins | sample YL17G14_0_MG_FD_204453 | JGI IMG/M metagenome (GOLD analysis project Ga0315295, IMG submission 204453) | Sediment microbial communities from Yellowstone Lake, YNP, Wyoming, USA - YL17G14_0 | ecosystem: Environmental > Aquatic > Freshwater > Lake > Sediment | place: USA: Wyoming | collected... | reverse complement strand
AACCCAGCGGGGCGGCAAAGACGCTCATCAGAGTTGCACAACTGCATCCCGAGATACTGCGTGAAATCGCGGCATGAACGGCCTTATTCGATCCTGGCCTAACGCCCTTCCAGGAAACTGGTCGCCCCGAGGGGCGATTACTGTCGCGAAATCCCCTGTATGACCACGGTCGAAGGTGAGATCGTTCTCAAGGGGTAAAGATGCAGATTCGCATTTTCGATTCCGCACCGGGATCGGCCATTGCGTTTCTCCACAGCCCGGCATGGACGACACAGGATATAAGGCACGCGGCCCCCTCGCACGGCCGCCGGCCGGTCCGCTCGGCATCAGCGGCGCGTGCTTGCGGGCGGCGGATGTATTCGACCACTTTCTCGATGGCGTTCACGCCCTGCTGCGGCGCGCCGCCGTGTGCGGTTTTGCCGCGTCGGCTGTTCGGTGCGATGGCGCGGCGGATCTCCGCGTTGCCGCTGCCAGCGGGGTAGGCGGCACAGGGTGGAAGCAAGGAAACCGACCGACGAGCAGGGTAGAGACGGAGAGGTGCCTGAGAAATCGCTTGAAATGAGGCGCACTTCCAGGTTCTTACGTGCCCGGAGGAGCCAGAGCTGGCCCCTTCCTGGGCCGCTGGAGTCGCTCGGGATGGGAAGAATGACAACAACGGCTCCGATGAATGCCCTTGGGTGTACAATCGTGTGTGGCTGGACGGCCAAAACGGAAATCCGTGGTTGTATATTGGCAGTTCCTCGGGAATTGAAGACGGCCTGTCGGTGACGGAGAAACTCATGCGACATTTTGCAACGCTTCTGCTTCTTCTTACCCTTTGCGCGACCGCGCATGCTCAAACACCGCAGGCGCGCATCTCCGGGCGCGTGCTGGACCCCAGCGGCGCGGTGATTCCCGGCGTCGAGGTGCTGGCCATCAACGAAGCCACCGGGGTGCAAACGCGGGCGACCAGTAACGAAAGCGGCGTGTATGTGCTGCCCTTCCTGCAGCCGGCGAGATACACGATCGTCGCCGTGGCCACGGGTTTCAAGAAGTACGAACGCAAGGGCGTGCTCCTGGAAACTGCGGAAGTGGTGGAACTTGACATGGCGCTGCAGGTGGGCGCTGTGACCGACGTGGTCGAGGTGACGGCCGCAGCGCCGTTGCTGGAAAGCGCCTCTGCCACCGTGGGGCAGTTGATCGAGAGCAAGAGCGTACAGGAGATGCCGCTGGCCGGCCGGCGGGCCCTGGAACTGGTCCGGCTTTCCGGCAACGTGATCTTCGTCGATTACGCCAATAACGCCAAGCCTCGCTTCAGCGTGGCGGGCGGCCGCTCCTATCAGAGCGGTTACATGCTCGACGGCGGCAATATTCAGAACCTGCGCATCGCTTCGGCCCAGGTGGATATCGATCCGCCCGTGGAAGTGATCCAGGAATTCAAGGTGCTGCAGAACGGCTATTCGGCCGAGTACGGCGGTTCTGCCAGCGGCCTGCTGGTAAGCACCACGAAATCCGGCAGCAACGAGTTTCACGGCAGCGCGTTCGAGTTCTTCCGCAACGACAAACTGGACGCCGCTGGGTTCTTCGCTCCGACCGAGGGCATCCGTAAAATCAAGGCGCCGCTGCGCTACAACCTGTACGGCGGCACGCTGGGCGGACCGATCATTCGCAACCGCACCCACTTCTTCGCGGGTTACGAGGGCACGCACCGTTCCGACGGATCGACCGACGTGCTGAACATGCCGACTTTGAAGCAGCGCGCCGGTGATTTTTCAGAGACCCTGGACCAGCGCGGGCGCCTGATTCCCATTTACGATCCCGAAACGAAACGGCAGTTTACGAACAATGTAATTCCCACCGCCCGCCTGGACCCGGTGGCGGTGAAGCTGCTTCCCTATTTCGCAACGCCCAACCGCCCGGCCGTGAACCTGGCGGGTGCGCAGAACTTCAGCGGGAACAAAGCGCAGGTCTTCACGCGCCGCAACATCACCAGCCGCGTGGACCACGCCTTCAGCGACAAGAACCGGTCCTATTTCCGGTTCGTCTACAACAACGACCCGTACTACTGGACCAGTGTGTTCCCGAACAAGATCGCCGATCCCACGAACCCGTTCGGTCCTATCACGCGCTGGCAGACCAGTTACCTGGCCGCCGACACTTACACCTGGACACCGAATCTGATCATGGACACCCGTTACAGCTTCAGCAACCGCAAGTTCATCGCCAACAGCGCCGGGTACGGCAGCAACGTGATTCAGGAGATCGGCTTGAAAGGCGTGCCGGTGGGCGCGTTCCCGGCGTTGAGAATTTCCGGGATCAGCAATGTGGGCGCGAGCAACTACCGCGAACAGGCGCCCATCCGCCAACACCAGTTCATCAACAACTGGACCTGGGTGCGGGGCAAGCACTTTGTGAAGTTCGGCGGCGAAGTGCGCAGGAGCATCAATCTGGACGTGAATCGCCCCAGCGTTTCCGGAGACTATAACTTCAGCGCCAACTCGACGGGCCTGGCCGGCACCTCCGGAAGCGGGTTGGCCTTCGCCAGCTTCCTGCTGGGATACGTGAACACCTTCACCGTGCGCCAGACCGAGCCGCTGGACCGTTACAACTACTACCTGGCGTCATTCATGCAGGACGATTGGAAAGTCACGCGCAACCTGACCATCAACATCGGACTGCGCTGGGAGACCGACACTCCGATCCAGGACAAGAACAACCGGATGAACAGCTTCGATCGCTACCACATCAACCCTGTTTCCGGGACCCCCGGGGCGGTGAAGTTCGCCGGCCTCAGCGGCTGGCCCTCCAGCCCTTACGATACTGACTGGAACAATCTGGGCCCGCGCTTCGGCTTTGCCTGGCGTCCCCGAGGGAACGACCACTGGGTGGTACGCGGCGGCTTTGGCATCTTCTTCGGCGGTCCCGACATTGGTGTCAACGGCCAATCACTGGGCTTCGAGAAATCGGCCAGCCTGCAGTCGCCCGACAGCGGCGTGACGCCCGCCTTCATCCTGCGCGACGGGCTGACCGGTGTCACCCTCAGCGGCCAGAAGCTGGATGATTCTTTTGGCGCCGTTGCGGTGGGCGGCAGGGTCACCACCAACGTCGATTTCTTCGAGCGGAAGCGCGCCACCACCTACTCGCAGCAGTTCAACTTGAATGTCCAGCGGCAGGTTGGCCGGGAGATGGTGGTGGAAGTCTCTTACCTTGGCAATCTCAGCCGGAAGATTCCCAACGGCAATCTCAACCTCAACCAGGTGCCCCCGGACAAGATGGCTGCCGGAAATGCGCAGGTGCGCCGCCCCTTCCCGCAGTTCGGCAATGTCACGTCGGCTTCCGCACCCATCGGCATGAGCAATTATCACGCTGGGATGCTGCGGGCCGAGAAGCGGTTTCAGCAGGGCCTCAGCTTCCTTGCCAGCTACACGTTCGCGAGGACTATCGGAAATGCCACTAACGCGGGAGGCGACGTCTTCGGCGACAACCAGCAATACATGGATCTGTATAACCGGAAGCTGGACCGAGGGCCGGACGCGCTCGATATCATCCACCGGTTCTGCTGGAGTTCGGTCTACGAACTTCCGCTGAAACCGAAGGGGCACTGGTTCTCGCCGGTGGTGGGCGGGTGGAGTGTTGGCTCCATCGTCAATATGCAGAGCGGAGCGCCGTTCACCGTCTCCACGCAGGTGAACAACACCAATGCCTTCTCCGCGGGCGGCAACCGCGCTGTGGTGCTGCGTGACGGCAACCTTCCGAAAGACCAGCGGACGGTGGAGCGCTGGTTCGACACCGGTGCCTTCATCGATCCGCCGGCCTATACCTTCGGGAACGCCGGCAGGGGCATTCTTCGCGCCGACGGGCGCATCAACTTCGACTTCTCTATCGCCAAGAACTTTCAGTTGAAGGAAAAGCGCTACGTGCAGTTCCGTGTCGAGCTGTTCAATGCCTTCAATCACCCGGACTTCGCGCCCCCGGCGCATTCGCTGGGAGGGCCGGGCTTCGGAGCCATCGCCGACGCAACCTCACCGCGCTCAATCCAACTCGGGCTGCGCCTGGTTTTCTAGACTGAAGGCGCTTGGCCCGCTGGAAGAGGGGGCTTCCTGGTTCGACTCGCCTGGCTCCGAAGGCTTCAGGGTGCACCTCCCTTCGCCGAAACGTCCGCGAGAGCAGGGACTCTCAACTTGACAGCTCAGTGGGCGATCTAACGAATTGTGGTTCAATACGTGTGGGGACAGGCCGGCGGATAGTTTTCACGGTACTGAACACACGCGGAGGCGGCGCGCATCTACCGCTGCCGTATCACCGGCACCGTCAGGGTTACAACGCTCATCGGGGATGCCGACGAGGCGTCCAACGTCACTTAGCTTTTCCTCGCACCCCTCCGGGGTGCGCCGGCTCGCATCCCGGAGGGATGCGAGGAAAGCTCCAGTTGAGGCAAAACCAAGTGGCATTGGGCGGGACGCCGGCGGTACAAGTCTACTGATAAGCTTGGCGCGCCTGGCGGCAAAGAGCCAGCAACTCTTCCCGCTGCGCCTCGGTGATGTCGCGGAGCTGCCGGATGCGCTCCATCTCGGCATCGATCCAGGCCCGCAGGGCCGCGAGCGCCTCCGGCGCGCGGCGCGGGGTGCGGCCAAAGTAGACGGGGCTGGTGTGAGCGAAGCGGATGGTGACCGGAGATTTTTCAAAGCAGCGCGCGGCCAGCCAGCCGCCCGGCCGGACCGTGATCCGCGCCTGGCCGGAGATGCGGCGCCGATCAGCGGACGGCGCCAGTGTTTTCACCACCGCGCCATCCACCACCACTTCCGCCTTCTCCAGTTCGCCGGCCGCCAGCGCTTCCAGCTTCACGGAAACCTCACTGGCCCCTTCGATAACAGTGCCCGGCAGCTTGCCGCCCACTTTCAGGAACAGCATCGGGCCGTTGGTCACGAAATTGCGCCCGGCCTTCTGACCGGCCCACCAGCTCTCCGGCGAGAAGCGGCTGCCCAGGTACACATAGGACCGGTTGTAGCCCAGCGGATTGTGAATGACGCCGTTCGCCGATCCGGCCGAGGCGGGCGCCCGCAGCCCGGCATTCAGATACAGGTAGTAAAGGTCGAAGACATAGCGCGCGAACCCTTCCGCGCCGGGATACTTGCCCACGTCGCGCGGCCGTCCCCAGGCCTCGCTGTCCATCATCGTGGATTCGAGGAAATGGTTCACCGCCACCCCGATGGAGTCGGGGGCCATCAGGCCGGCAACGACCGGCGCTCCCCACCAGATGGCTTTCTCCAGGTCGATGTATGCGCCCTTGTCGCGCGCCTCGCGCCACACTGGAACGCCGTATGGGTACTCCGGGCTGGCCTTCCGCGCATACAACCGCGGGGGAGACTTCACGCCGAAGAACAGCGCCGCGCCCCACCCGCGCTCGTCCTCGCAGTTATCCACCGAATAGGCGCGGTTGACTCCTACCGTGTACACGCGGCGCTCCGGCCAGGGATCGAGATTGCTCTGGTCGTTCCAGCGGGTGATGGTGGGCGCGAAATGCAGGTCCGCGGCCTCCAGCAGCAGCGGCATCTCCGCGGGAACGCGGTGCACGTGCAAATCACCCGACCACCAGCCCCGGGCCGCCATGTCGATCCAGCGGCGCAGGCGCACGGTTCCAGCCTGAGAGGTTTCAACCGGCAGGTACTCGGTGCCTCTGCTGATCCGCACGCGCGTGGCGCCGGACGGCAGCTCGATATCCGCCTCGCGGTCCACCACCACGCCCAGGGCTGCGTTCCTGGGGTGAATGGGTACCAACGCGGCGGTGCCGGGCATGGCCGCCGGGTTTCCGTCCGCATCCAGGACCTGAAGGCGCGCGGCAACCGGGCGCCCCTTCTCGTCCAGTATGCGCAAATGCGGACGCGGGGGCTGCCCGAACAACCCTGTGGCAAACACCAGCGCGAAGAGCAGGCGGAAAACAGCCATGGCCAGCGCATGTTACCGGTTTGAACGGATGGTCTGCGAGGGAAATCCGAGCGGGACTATTCACCACGGATCCCGCAAGGCGGGACGGATGAACACGGATAAGCCGGACATCGATTGGAATGAACCGCGAGTCAGGCATTGAAGCTGGGCGAACGACGAGTGTTCAGCGGGGGCGCGTCTTTCCCCGGCGCCGGCTGGAACGCGCTGTTAGCTGCCTCCCGCGCTTGACGCGGTCCAGAGCGCCAAGGTCCGCCTGGTCCTGCGGCCGACCCGCGGCCCCTTTGGCTGTGATCAGATCGTCGAGGGCGATGTAATGGGCGGGGACGGAGCCAAAGCGTGCGTCGACGCGATTCTTCCACGCCGCTCCGAAGCGCGCGAAGCCCGCAATGTGCGAGAGCAAATCGATCCGGACCGGAGCCGCACCGAGCTGAATGATCCAGCGCGGGTCAGTCACGTCTCGCACTGAGTACCCCAGGTCTACACCGAAGAAGTCACGCAACGCCGTCAGCACCTTCCGCGCATTCTTCGGCGTCGGATCAACGAGGACGTCGAGATCCTTGGTCGCGCGCGGGCGAGCGTGGAGCGCCACCGCGTGCGCCCCCACGATGAGGTACCGGACGCCACGGGCATTCAACGCGGCGATGAACTCTTCGTAGTCTCGGGACGCCATCGGCACCTCGCGCTTTCAGACAACTCTCCAGGGCCCCGCCGACCGCCTCGACGCGTTGCTCCGGGCTCAAGCCTTCATACCAGAAACGGAAGTCGGCTTCCTCCGCCTCCGACAGACGGACTTTGGCCATCGTCCACACCCTGCCGCGCGCGCGTACGATGCGTACTTGGGCACCCATTCGATGGTCAGATTAGCACGAATCCGCCGCGACGGGCCAACGCCGCGCATCACCGGCCGTCACCCCTTACAGAAAGCCAAGGCTCTTTGGAGTTGCGGGTGGATGCGTTTGCCCAGGCTCTCGGTGATTTGTATTCATATGCTGCGCAATCCCCTGCCCTTCAGGGCCGAGTAGCACTCAGGAAGATCGAACGTGGCGAGCACGTTGGGCACGAAAGCGGAAAGCGGCCAGGTATAGATCTCGGTCTGTGCGATTTCGGAATAGGAGGCGGGCGCGTCTTTCAGCGTCACCTGCGCCACCAGCGGCGACAACAGGGCCGCGAAGGTGGCGGGCAGTGTGCCCCATCCCTTGGCGGCCAGGTGGATTTCCGTGTGCCCGCAAGCCTTGAGCCAATCGAACACGCGCAGCACATCGTAGGTCTTCTGGCCGACGTACGGGTAATTGAGCATGAGCCCGTGGCCCGCGTAGAAGTAGTCGCTGCCGTACGGCTGGTAGGCGTCGATCCCGCACGTGTTGGGGCGCGATTCGCCCACGCCGCGCACGTCGCAGGCGTAGAAAGCCGATCCGGCCTCGGCCTGGAGGAGTTCGCGTATCAGCGGCTCATCCCGCAGCTCCGCGTCGCTCGACTGGTGCGAGACATACAGCACGGCGCGCGTGGGACCGGGAGGCGGGGGCGAATGTACCGGCTCGTCCGCCAGCAGGTACACGATGGCCTGCACGCCCGGCTCGGTCTCGACGGCGTAAGTGGCAAAATCGCGTTTGGGATAGCGCCTGCCGGTGACGCGGCGCAGAACGCGGAAATCGGGCGCGCCGGCCACGGGAGGCAGCCGCAGCAAAGCTCTCACCGCGCGGGCCAGCGCCTCCCCTTCCAGCCGCTTGCGATTGCCGGCCAATGCTCGGGACTTCTCGCGAGTGAAGAAGAATACCGGCCGCGATTGCATTTCAGAAACCTGCCCGCGCGGCGTGCACCAGAGGGTCTCGATCTTCTCCAGGGTGAGTTCGGGCTCCTGGCCGTCGCCGGCGGCGCCCGTCGCGCGGTTGAACCAGCGGTACATGCCTTCGCGATTCGGCTTGCTGAAGCCGTGGTAGGTGGGCGCGATGCTCAGCGATATGTTCTGTTCCGCCCCCAGCAACCGATAGAGCCGGCGCAAGCGTTCGTAAGCCTCACGCGCGCCGCGGAGATCGAAGTAGTCCTTCAGGTTGGCCAGGATCACGACCGGCTTGGGCGCCATGGGGGCCAGGAAATCGTCCATGTCGAGACCCAGCGCGAGAGCTTCCGGTGGGTATTGCTCCGAGTCAGCAGGCAACTCGTTTTCCACATTGCGGCGGAAGGTGGTCACGAAACAGCTTGGCGCCGCCATGGTCCAGCGCGGCTCGATGGCGCACAGCCAGGTGGTGTCGGTGCCGCCGCCCGAGGTCCCGGTGACCCCCAGGTGTTTGGGGTCCACCTCGGGGCGTGTCAGCAGGTAATCGAGCGCGCGGATGCCGTCCCAGGCGCGCCAGGTCCCCAGCCACTCACCCACCAGCGTTTGGTGGTTGCCCGCCATGAGGTGCTCTAGAACCGGCCCGCCGACTCGCGATTTCAGGTCGGGACCCGGATACTGCATGCGCTCGCCCTGTCCCAGCGGATCGTAGACCAGCGCCACGTAGCCCAGGCGGGCCAGCGCTTGCCCGAAACCCTGGTAATCCGGGGCCGCTTTGCCTTCGCTGGTATGCCCACAGGCTCCCACCACGCCGGGCAACGGCAGCTTCCTGCCCTTTGGAACATAGAGGTTGGCCGTGACCAGGAAGCCGGGGCGGCTTTCGAAGATCACCTTCTCGATGCGGTAAGCATCGCGGTCCACAGCGCCGGTGACGCGGGCGTTGAGCGGCGTTTTCTCGGGCAGCGGGCCGAAGCACCGCCGGAGCTTCTCGCGCGTCTCGCGGAGATACCGCTCCGCATCCGCGCGGGTCTTCAGCGCCGCCTTCCGCGCCAGGCCCGCTTGCTCGGCGCGGCGCACCTTTTCGACAAAGAACTCCTGCACCATGCGCGGGAAGCGGTTCAACGGCGCGAGCGCTTTGGCGTCGGCCGGCCCGCGCTCCTGTATCGGCCCGCGCTCCTGTGCCGTGCCGCGGAGGCTTGGCAGCAGGCCGGCAGCCGCGAGAGTAAAAAGGTCACGACGGGTCATAAGTTTCTCCCTTCGAAGACCGTGGAACAGAGCCGTCCCGCCTTGCCGGATCTGTGTTGGTTCAGCCTGAAATGGAGAGAGGGCGCTCTCCGTTAGTGAGTATTCCACCCTTCGGGCGGGGATTTTCAAAGTATTGGGTTCTTTCGATCCGATGAGGATTTGGAAGCAGCGCAAGAACCAGGTTCCGGCGCTGCCGATCATCGTCTCGATGAGCCCGCCAAGCTATCCCTCGGCATGGTTGCGTCCCCGCAGTGCCCGCTCCCGTTTCGCCCGGCAAGATCATTGTAGCTCCACGACGTCCTGCGGTCTCAACTTCCGGATACGCCGTGACGGGGGAGGAATCCATTTTGAGCGGCTTTTTCGGAACCTGGCAACTCGGGCATCACCCACCGTCCGGTTAATGGGCGGTGGGGTGCATGCCCCGCGTTGGGGATTTCGGAGTCAAGGCTGTTCTCCCACTCCCCTGGGCACTACCACTGGACGACCACCAGGCGCGATGTTTCGTCACCTCAGCCTGGGATCACCCGCGAAAGAGCCCAACCCGGGGCCCAGCACCAGCACGAACACTACCAGGGCGATCAATCCCAGTAGCAAGGGTACCGCCCAGATTCGACGGCAGCCCGTCGCCCCGACTGTTCGACCGGTGTCGAACTCCGAAGCAACTCGTCTGTTTCGAGAGCCAGGAATCAGGAGTCAGGGGTGGCTTTCGTGGACGACTGCCAGCCCGGGTGCCGCTACGGCTCGCGACGCTTGTCCACCAAGCGGTACTGGCCCCAGGAGCCCCTCCCCCCTGTCCGCATCATCACGACGCCCTCGCCGTCGATCTGGCGCACGACCGCCTCGAGCGCCTCGTTCACGGTCTTGCCCCCCACGTCGATGGTAACCTTCCGACTGCCTTCGTCCTTCCAGGGCCGCAGTTTGAGCCCGGCGGCCTTTCCGATGGTGTTGAGCACGTCCTTCAACGGCGTGCCGTCGAAGTGCATGCCCGCGGGCAGCCGGCTCTCGAGTCTCCTGGAGCGCTCTTCCATTCTCTTGGAGAACTCTTTCATGGAGGCTGCATTGCGGCCGGCCGAAAGCGGCTTGATGAAGAGGTTCTTGCCGTCGAACCGGTACTCGCACTTGATGCTCTGGCAGATCGTGACGATAATGTCGCTCGCCGACCTGTCCACGAGCCGTAGCGTCAACGGTTTCTTCACGGCCCGATCGACCGTAATTTTGCAGTCCAGCTCGCGGGCGAGCAGCTCGAAGACTTTCTGCGGCGCGACACCGGTGACGTCAATCGTGACGCGTTTCCCCAGGTTCGTCTGGGCTGACGCCGGGGGGGCGGCCGCGATGGCAAGGACGAGGACGAGGCATGCCGCCACTGCGTATGCGCGGTTCATTTGGTGCCTCCTTCATGGATAGGTTGCTTTTTTGAACATCAGTTCACAACATCTGCATCTCCTTAATACGTTTTGACGTCCATTCGAATTCAGGAAAATTTCTGTCCAGGAGGTTGCTTGTCAGCAATGCTCCGTAAGGCTGCAAATTCAAGCAGTCAACGCGGGTCCGGGCCGGCTTCCAGAGTTTGCAGAGCGTGTTGCCTCCACCGGCTGTTTGGGCCTTACCGGTATTCCTCGACCTAGCGAAGCACCTACCGCGGTCTGCCACACGACCATGTACAGACCCATCACATCGCCAGCGGACACAAAGGTCATGGCCGCACGCAGATGCGCGCCCATAAGCCCGCCAACTGCCGTGCCAAGAATCACGGTCGCGCAAGCCGCCCTCACCCAACGTGGCCGTCCGAACAAGAACACGCTCGCCAGCACGAATGAGCCCAAGAACCCCGCGAATGCGAACGCCGCAATCATGAACGGAGCCGAACGGTGGATGCCGGACACGGCGGCGTGCCAGGCAATCGGATAAACCGCGGAGCTGGCGATCAGCGCGGCCGCGGTTCGCAGCCAGCCATCTCCGGCCCAGCGGGAGATCGGGAGGAGAACTACCATCGCGAACACCATTCCGGGCCAGACAATATGATCCAGGGTCTTTTGTTCCCGCACTACATAAATAATGTGAGACTGTGACATCACACACGACAACAGTCCCGAAACTAGACCAAGGAACCCCCACCGCACGGCCAAGCTCGCGCGTTTAAGGACGGAGTTCATCCCGAATCTCCAATCTGGAATGTCTGTCACCCTCCCCGGTGAATTATCCGGATCAGACACTCTACTGCGGCGGCGAGGCGCCCAGAAAACCGTCGGCGAAAAAGACGGGCTTGTAGCCGCGGCGTGTCACCCATTCGATGGCCCGCTCCACGCGCTGCCGGTAGTCCGGCTCGTAGGCCCGATACTCCGGGTGGAAATACTGCTCATGAATGATCAGCTCCAGCACCTCGGATTCATGCGCGTCGGAAGCGATGCGCTCCAACTCTGCCGTGACCTTGTCTGGTGTGAAGTGGTTGATGACGATGTCGTGGTGCAGGAAAAGGATGTCCTGTTCGGTGTCCTTCCAGTAATCGCGGCCCAGGACCCGGTGCAATTGCGGAATCGAGAGGTAATAACCGACGTAAAGCAGATCGTCCCGGAAGGCATCGGCTCCCAGCAGCACGCGGACCCCTTCTTCCCTGAGGGCCTGGGCGGCGGCGCGATTGGCGGCCGCCCAGTGAATCGTGGTCACCGGGCTGAGCAACTGTTTTCCGGCGAAGCGCTCGATTTCCCTGCTCACCAGGCGGTAGTCCTCCCGCATCTGCTCCGGGGAGGCCTGGAGGTACGGTCTTGCCGGGTCGTTGGCTCGGGCGTGAAAAGTCAGGCGTATCCAGTCGGCGTTGCGCTGCCACTCGGAGCGAAACTTGTCCGGCATTTGCGAAAGATTGAATCCCGCGGTCTCGTAGTAGATATTGAAGTGGACCTTGGTTCCGTACTTCTGGTGCATGTCCCGCCACAGCGCCATGTACGGATTTTCGAAGATCGATTTATACCTGTTGGCATTCCGGGCGATATCGCGCAGGAACCAGATGTTGTCGTCGGTCGAGAAGCGGTAACGCGGGAACGAGTCGCGGTCCCATAGCACAGTGACGGCGTCCCGCTGCCCGCCGGCCGTTTCCGCCAGCACCTTGCTTTCCCGCTCGCGCAGCACAACGAATGTCTCAAACCGTCCATCCTTCACCGCAACGGGCCGGCCGTTGACACGGACATCGCCCGCGCCGCGACTGGTCCCGCGCACCGGGATGCGCAGCCCACCCTCGGTTTTCTCCCCGTCGTGGCGATTGACGATCGTGCCATCAGCGGGCCAGGTAATCCGCAGCGGGCCGCCGGGCTCCCAGAGCATGCGCTGGGCCCGGCGCGCCGTCCGGACCTTATAGAGCGCGCCCGTCTGCGCCTCGCTGACGAAAAGGCGGTCCATCTCGTAGCCGCCGAAAGCAACACCGGTGACTCGCGGGCCAGGAATAGGGATGCTGTCAACGGGCTTGCCTTCGGGGTTGAGCACGGACACTTTGCCGCCGCCATCGCGCGCCACGTATAGATTCCCGCGTTCGTCGATGGCCATGCCGGCAGCCTGGCCCGGATCCGTTAAGGCGGCGAACTGGGTCTTCTCTTTGCCGTCCAGGCTGAGCCGCCAAATCCTGTTGCCGGAGTCGGAAACAAGGATTTGCCGGCTGTCATTGGAAATCACAATGGCCTTGGGATGGGCCACTTCAGTGCTGAGCGTTGCCAGGTCGCCGCCCGAAGTGAGCCGGTAGATGCGCGAAGCCTCGGAATCGGTGAGGTAAATGTTGCCATCCGGCCCCACGGCCACCCCTTCGGGTGAGGCGAGGTTCTCGACCAAAATCTTCATGGCCCCCCAGGGCTTCACCTGGAAGAGGCCTCGGATTTGTTTGTCCGCGACGTAGAGATCCCCGGAAGCATCGAATGCCAGGCCCACGGGTTGGCCCGCCGTCTCAGCCAGTGTTCGGGAGGCGTCACGGGTGAGGATGCGGACAATTCCTCCGGCGGCGCCGGCGATTGAAACGAACGGACTCCCTTGCGGGCTGGCCGCCAATCCCTCCACGGGCGGAAGCCCGCGATGCACTAAAACCGCCGAACGCTCTCCCGCTGGCCCGGGTTGCTGTGGCGCCCTGCTTCCATAACACAGCCAGATTGAGCAAACCAGCGCCGTACCGGCAGCACCTGCGAACGCATTCCTCATAGTTGGTCAGTCCCCCTGCTGAACCGAATTCCCGAAATCCCCAACGCCGCTCCAGCGACTAGTCGACCGTCCACGCCTGCCGTGCCAGCAAGGACACTACGAAAACGGCCGGCATTGTTCTTTGCATCAGGGCGCCCAGTTCAGTACGGCTCAGCGGATCTCGCGCGACACTTCAATCATGTGAAACAGCGTGTCTTCCTTGGAAGTATTCACGAGCATCAGATCCGTCGAATGCGGACAACGGTTGCCGAAGTACGCGTCCTTCACCACAGCCTGCGCCTCCTTCCACCGGCCGGTTCCGGTGTTGCGGACGCCGATCGCAATCTTCTCTTTCTCAGCGACGGAATCGTACTTGAGGGCCCATGAGCCTTGGCCCGAATCCAAATAGATGACCCGCACTGTGACCAGGTAGTGTGCGTCCAGCGGCTGGCCCGAGAAGAAGGGGTCCAGGATGTCGAAATACATGGCGTTCTTGCCGCGGGCGACATCGAAGCCCCTTGCGAAGCGCCCGTACGGCTGGTCCTTGGGTCCCTGGCGCCAGTAGCCCTGGCTTGTGCCGTTGGGGTCATACTGCCTCATGTACCGCTGATAATTGCCGGACTCAATGTTCCACCCGACGTCATTCATCTGCTTGGCGTCCCGGTTTTGCATGATCATGGCCATGCCCTTTTCCGGGTCGCCTTGAACGGCGCCGTAAGGCGCGAAGGCCCGCGCGATTCTCAAGGTACGCTCGAGTCCCTGCCGGCGCTCATCGGCGCTGCCGCGCCAGTTGCCCGGGCCAAAATCATCGGCGGGGAAACGCCTGAAGTCGGAGGCGTCCAGGCCGTCGCGCAGCGCGCACCAGGCACCGGGGCTGCGCGCCGCGTCTTTGTGCCCGCCGTACTTCGCGTAGAAACGGAAGCCCTCGTGGAAGCCGGGGTTGGTGAACGCCTCGGCCTGGTGCTGAAAGATATCCAGCCCGAAATGAAGTCCCCACAGGTTGAGCCAGTACATGTTCCAGACCGGGGCCTCCTGGAACCATCCTTTGAACATCTCGTCCATTTCTGAGCGCACGCGCAGCAGCCTTCCGCTTTCGGGGTGGTTGATGAGCGGGTCGAAGAACTCCATCATGAACTTCTCATCGTTGAGTTGGTAGCCGTGCCCCGGATTGCCGGCCTTACGCCAGGCGTCCGGCAAGTTCTGGTTCAGCCACTCGTTGTATTGGGCATGGTTGCCGGAGTTGATGAGCAAGTGGACGACGGGCCGCTTGGGCCGGTACAGGCTATCGAAGAGCTTCCACGTCTCGAACTTGAAGGCCCGCCACTGCGCCTCCGGCAGCTCGTATCTCTTGTCCAGCGGTTCGCCCTTGTAACCGCCCTCGTCTCCGGTGGTTCCTTCGGCGGTCTGGATGCAGACGACCCTGTTGCGGACCTCGGCCGGCAGGGTGTCGATGTGCGCCGCCACTTCACGGATCATGCGGTGGTAGTAGCGCTGGTAATCTTCGTTCAGGTAGAACGGGTAGGTCCACTTGTGAAGCTGGCCGCGCGGGTTGTAGGCCGGCGTGGTCTTCACCTCCGGCACTCCGGCGCTGTAGATCCACCTGGGAGAGTCCGGCCCCACGAAGACGATGAACTGGATGTACAAGCCGGCATGCGCGTATTCGGCGAGGGTCTTGTCGAAAAAGGGCCAGTCGAACTTGCCGCCGGCAGGCTCCAGTTGGCTCCACTTGATCCCTGCAAACACCCCCTTGATCCAGGGGCACTGTTTTTTCAGTTCTGCGGCGCCGCGGCCGCCCCGCCACCACACGCCGAACATATCCGGGTTGTCGCCGCCCGGTTCCTTGCCGCTCGTGGACGCGGCGAGCATCAACACTGCGCTCAACGCCAGTACCAGCACGCGATTCATGTTGTCCTCTCGTCCACCCTGGCAAAGCTTGGATATGCCGCTACCGCCGTGCCACCATCTCTACCGCAGCGGGCTGGCGCTCGTCGTCGGCGTCCTTTTTCGCACCAGGCTCAGCGCGTTCAACAGCAGCGGATTCTGCGGCGTGATTTCACCCTTGGTGTTGCGGAAGCCGGAGGCGGCCTTGAGGCGAACCTCCTCAATCGTCTTGCCCAGGCGCGGATTTGGCCATTCCAGCGCAGATGGAATTCGCTGCGCCTGTTTCGGGAGCCGCTTCCTGCCGCGCCGCCGCAGGCTGGACCCTACTCGGCCTGCTTTTCGGCCAGATCGCCGATCACCGGCAGCTTCCATTTCTTGTTCTGGGCCGCCTGGACTATCAGCAGCACCCAAATGACGAAGGCTCCCAAACACACCAGCGCATACAGCAGCGGCCCGATCAGGGGAACAAAGGCCACAACGATGCTCGCAACTAACACCGCGACGCTGAAGAAGATCGATTGAAAAGCGTGGAAACGGATGAAGGGATCGTGGTTGTAGGGCTCCAGAATCAGGAACACCACGCCGGTAATGATCCCCGCCACATAGCACAGCAGGCCGGCCACATTGCGGCTGAGGCCGCCGACGGCCGAGCCGGGAGTGTAGCCCGGATCCACGGGGAGCGCGATGCCTGGCTCCTTACCACACTGCGCGCAGAAACGAGCGCCTTCGGCCACGGCGGCGCCACAGTTGCTACAGAATGCCATAAACTCTCTCCTGCTGCCGCAGGCTAGCACACGGCCGGGTAGAAAGTCCAAGACCGGAGGAGGCCATTACCGGCTACTTGAAGAACCTGCGGAAACATGGAGAGCCGATACCGCCCGGCATCCGGCGGCCACTTTCCAATTCAGGTGTTTCCCGCATGCTCCCAGCCGCAAGGCGATAGTCTCCGGCGGCGGCCACGCGAATCCACCAGCCATGCGCCGCGGCCGCTGGTGATGCGGCCGATGCACGTCAGTGCAACACCGGCAATCGAGCGCGGCAGGCGTCCGGCCCTGGCCTCCGGCACGGTGAACAGCAGTTCGTAATCCTCGCCGCCGTTGAGCGCCTGCTGGAGTGTGCCGGCCAGCGGCAGGCGATCGATGTTCACTTCGGCGCCCACGCCGCTCTCCCGGATCAGCCGATTAAGGTCCGTCGATAGGCCGTCGCTGAGGTCCATCATGGCCGTGATCAGGCGATGGCTGCGCAGATATTTCCCCAACGCCAGGCGCGGATGAATGGGAGGAGGCCGCCGGCCGGAATCCAGTGCGGCGGCCAGCGCGCCCAACCGGCCCGATACGAACAGCCCATCGCCGGGACGGGCGCCCGACCGCAGCGCCGCGGTTCCCTTCGGCGCCGTCCCAAGAATGATCACGTCGGCCAGCAGCGCGCCGCTCCCCGACGAACCCGTGTCTCCGCCGGCCATCGCGACATGGAAGGAACGGGCGGCAGCGGCGAAGCCGCGTAAGAAGCCGCGCACCCAGGAAGCAGAAGGCTGGAGGCTGGAGGCTGGAGGCTGGAGGCTGGAAGCCGAAGGCACGGCCAGCGAGAGAAACGCGAAGCGCGGCTCCCCGCCCATAGCCGCGATATCGCTCAAAGCCCGGCAGAGAGCCCTCCGGCCGGCTGCCGCAGCCGGCAGCCACTCGCGGCGGAAATGAACCCCCTCCACGAACAGGTCGGTGGTGACCAGCAACTCCCGGCCGCGGGGCACGTTGAGCACCGCCGCATCATCGCCGATTCCGACGCGCATACCCGGGGCGGCGGCGCCGCCCAGGCGCCGGACCATCTTCACAAGCTCAGTCTCGCTCCATCCCTTCATGCGGCCTCGACCGGCCGTTCGGGTTGCTCGTCAGCAAAACCTTCTTCTTCCGACCGACGAGGAAGAATGGCCCAGGAGGGAAGTGGAAGTCAATCACCGGTCGGCCCCCAGGTGGCGCCGCCGGGCTGCCTGATCCGCGGGTCACTTCGGGTAAGGGTGGCGATGAAGGATGGTGAAGGCGCGGTAAATCTGCTCGAGCAACACGACGCGGGCCAACTCGTGCGGCATGGTCAGGCGGGAAAGGGAAAGCAATTCGCAATCGGCGCGCAGCTTGCCGGGCAAACCCTCGGCGCCGCCCACCAGGAAAACCACTTCGCGGACGCCGCTGTCGCGCCATTGCTGGATGCGCCCGGCGAAAGCGGCGGAGTCCATCTCGCGGCCCGCGGGATCCAGCGCCACCAACAGCGCGCGCGGGAACTTCTCGCGCGCCCCCCCGGCCTCGCGTAATTCCCGCAGCGCGAAATCGCAAAAGTGCGCGATGCGGGCGGCGTAGTCGGCCGCTGCCTGGTTCAGCGCGCGGCTGCGCGGCCGGCCCACATATGCCACACGGAGTTTCATGGCCAAGCAGGGAGTAAGCAGTAGGCGGTAAGCAGTAAGCAGCCTCGGACTGCCTACTGCTTACTGCCTTCTGCCTGCTGTCCGTCCAGGTGGTATCGCTTGCGCTTCTCCAGCAGCGTCTTGCGGCTGATGCCCAGGATTTGCGCCGCCCGCGTCTTCTTGCCTCGCGTATAGTCCAGCACTTCGGCGATGTACTGGCGCTCCATCTCCTGGAGCGTCATTTTCGTCTCTTTCTTCTCCGGGCCGCGGAGGTAAGCGGGAAAAAGATCGACGCCGATCTCTTGCGCAGTCGCATAAATGGCGGCCCGCTCCAGCATGTTCTTCAGCTCGCGGACGTTCCCCGGAAAATCGTAGGCTTCCAGGGCGGCGGCCGCGCCCGGAGACAGCGACCGCTTCGGCAGCCGGTGCAGCGCGCAGATGTTCTCCAGCAGATGGCGGGCCAGCGGCAGAATGTCGGCCCGCCGGTTGCGCAGCGGCGGAACGACTATGGGGAAGACGTTCAAACGGTAGTACAAGTCCTCCCGCAGATGGCGGAGCGCGACGGCCCGCTCCAGGTCGGCATTGGTCAGGGCAATCAAGCGGGCGCTGATCTGCAACGTCTCGGAGCCGCCCAGCCGCTCGAACTTCTTCTCCTCGATCACCCGCAGCAGTTTGGCCTGCACGGCCACGGTGAGCGCCGCCACCTCGTCCAGCACGATGGTGCCGTTACCGGCCAGTTCCAGGCGGCCGCGCTTGAGCGACTCGGCGCCGGTGAAGGCGCCGCGCTCATGGCCGAACAGCTCGCTCTC
>Ga0315295_10001821_pt1 | contig 18176 bp, 24 predicted proteins | sample YL17G14_0_MG_FD_204453 | JGI IMG/M metagenome (GOLD analysis project Ga0315295, IMG submission 204453) | Sediment microbial communities from Yellowstone Lake, YNP, Wyoming, USA - YL17G14_0 | ecosystem: Environmental > Aquatic > Freshwater > Lake > Sediment | place: USA: Wyoming | collected... | reverse complement strand
CCGGTGCACGAGCAGCTCTGTCTCACACTGGTGCATTAGCTGGTTCCGACCAAGTATACGACGCGGCATTCAAACAATCGGGCATCGTCAGAGCTTACAGTTTCGATGAACTTTTGGACCGCGCATTTGCTCTCGCATTGCAACCTCCTGCCAAAGGCGATCGGATAGCAATAATAACCAATGGTGGCGGCTTGGGCGTTATGTTAGCTGACGATATCACTCATCAAAAAATAAACGTGGCAAAGTTTAATCCCGAAACAACCAACGCTCTTCGCCAAAAGTTTCCGGCGCGGGTGAGCATAGGCAATCCCATAGATTTGACGGGAGACGCCAACGAAGACAGCTACGAAACTGCGCTCAATTTGGTGCTCGCAGATCCAAATGTTGATGGAGCTGTCGTGATAATTCTATTCCAACTCCAAACGATAGAAGAAGGCATCGTGGACGTAATCGCGAAAGCGAATAAAAGATGTGAGAAGCCCGTCACCGTATGCGCTTTCGGTGGCGGCTTCGCGAAAAAATGCGCGAAAAAACTCCAATTCGAAAAAATCCCATGTTACCCAACGCCTGACCGTGCTGCAGAAGCAATGATGGGTTTAGTCACGTACGGTAGAAAACAACAAGACAACCATAATCCTGAATTTTTATCCCCAAAACTCCTACGACGGGGCTAGACCAAAGTCATTTCCTAGTTCCTTATTTCATTATCATTTATTTCACTTAAAATGGTAAAACCAAGCTCCTTTCGTGCCTTGGTTAAATAGTTGTGGACTTTCTATATTGAACATTTAGCTAATGGGTGGTAGATAAACATCCACAACAAAGGGCAGTGCTTCAATATTTGTAACCTCTTCCTCAACAATTAAACCACAATAAATCATTGAGTCGTCAGTAGGTTGAAGTACGTAGACACCATGTTGCTCGAGAACCTGCAAATCGTTGTCATTTAACTCACGTATCGCTTTTACATAGTATCCTGCAGTATCACGAGTCCACTGGTCGGAAGGTACATTGATTAGATATTCGTCTTTTACTTTTGGATATGAATGGCCCCCGCGCGTGATGTTTAGATAGTAAAAAGAGACGATTCCTGCAACAATTAAAACGCTACAAATCAAAATTATTCTGAATTTCAATGTAAATTCCTTCCTTGATACTGATACGACCAAGATCATGCCAAGGATGGAAAGAAAAAGGAGGGGAAGACCAAAGAACCAACCACCCATAATGGTCACCATAAAGCCCTCTGGTAGCATAAGCACCATCCCGACCGCAGTCAGGCGTGATATTTTCTCCTTTGAAATTAGGATCCCAGCACTCAGTCCTGAGAAGAACCCCAGGAATCCAAGTGCCGCAACAGACAAAGTAAATGGAGATACTAAATAAGAAGGATATCTAATAGCCCCTCTTACAAATGCTATCCCGAGGAAGGCGCAGATGCAAGCAGCAATGATGGCGAAACTGCCCGCTATTAGGGGGAGTTTGTTTCTTTTAGATGATCCTCTTTCTGATTTCAAACTTGGTGGCAGAAGGTCCCCTCCGCTTTATTACTTTCACCCATCACTTAAAACGGTTTTTGGGGTTTTGGGGGCCTAAATTTTTATTATGAGTCAATGAAAAGCAGTATATTTTTTATTTAACTCTGCCACGAGTTCTCTAACCGATTTAAACTCCGTCGCATACGGCGCCAAATCATTCTTGACCGCTCGCCAAAGTTCATCAAGCTGACGCGATCGATTACCACGTTCTCTATATTTGAGCGCTTGGACAAGCATAGAAAGATAATCGGCCGAATGGACAATTTTAGACTCGATGGTGCGCTTTTCACAGTACTCATGCCAAAGCTTCATGCACTTTTCTTTATTTTTTAGCCCTACAAAAAGTTCCTCAAGTGCCCTCGTTTCCATGCGCTTCTTGATATCAGGTGAGTCCAGGTGCTTCTGCGCCGTGCTGGGAAAATCACCGGTCGATGCCTCTGCCCAATCGTGCAAGATCGCCATGCTGAGCGCCCGCTCTCGGTTCAGCTTCTTGCTTCGGCATCCGAGCTCATTGGCAAGCAGAAGTGTGATCGTGGCAACATCAAACGTGTGCTGGGCAACATCCTCTACCTGATTGAGTGGAACGTTGCACAACAACCAGCCGGTACGAGGAATGCGTTTGAGGTTGTTTAGGTGCTCCAATAACTCGTGCAACTTCATGTTACGCCACCACAAGTTTCGCCTGCTTAACTCCACGCAACGCTCCCAATTTATCTACAAGCTTACGAATTTTTTCGGCTTGACCTTTGACGATAATGGTTTCGAGGCAATGCTTTCGATCCATGTGGACGTGCTGGACAGCGCTTATGTTTGCCCGGCTAGCATGTTGAATGTCCACCAGGGCGTCCGTCAAACCACGGACATCATGCTCATATATCACCACAATTATTCCGATTTGTCTGCCCCTGAGTCCCTGACGCCATTTATAGTTGGCCAAAAAATCGTGCAAAGCGTTCCTAATAGATTCAGAGCGGCTCGCGTATTTCTCGGTTTTGAGCATTCGATCTAATTCTTCAAGAAGTTCCTGTGGCAACGTTAAACTAATGCGCGTTATTTTTGGCATGTATATCCACACAATTCTGGCCCTTCGAACTCACGAGGCTACCCATTTCAACGGATTTCAACACATCATTATCCCAATCAAACACGAACCGTTTCCGATCCTTCCAATACTCCGCCTGCAGCACACTCCCGACGACCAACGGCAATGAAACGGTTGGTTCAACGTACGCCGTCGCCCTCGTGGCTTTTTTAGATATCTTCCCCCAAGACGTGGCTTCTTTAAGCGTGCTCCCGCTGAGCCCTCCCCAGTGAGGCACATCCGTGGTCAGTTGAAAAGCGTACGTGTGACCACCAGTATCAACGTTGAAAACATATGCCATCACGACTGCGTCGTTTATGAAATTTTTCGGTACCCCACCTGCAATGTAGATGGCTGCCGTCTTCTTGGACTTCACGACGATTTGTGTCAGCTCATAATTGTCACGTATTGCGTCTATGATCATGTGCTTCTTTCCATTCATCTTTCTCCAATGATAATATTGAGTCAAACCTATGCCAATGCTGCTATCATTGAGCGCTGGCGAAAAAACTGGGATACTATGTTTTGCCGCTGTGTGTAAAATTGAATTTTCATCTTTGAGCTCCTTGCCAAGCAAATAGAGGAATTCTCTACTTGAGTAGGGTTTGGGCTCGAGTTTTTCAGCAAACTTTGCGACGAAAGTGTCGCATTCCCAAAATTTCTCCTCGTCCACATAGGTGTCATAAATTCGATCGATGAGGAGGTCGCGAAGCTCTGTATCATCGGCTTCGGGAGTGCCCTTGTAGTGCTTGTACCCCCTCGCCTGATAGAGGTCTTGATAGAGGATGGCGCCCGTCGACACTACCACATCGACAATCCCAAATTCTATCATGTCACGAAGCACCTTCCTAAGACCGCCGGCAATGAGCGGGCCCGCGACACCGAGCAATATCGTTGGCCTGGCTTTATCGAGTAACATGTTTTCGTAAACCTCGGCGCACTTGCCGATATTGCGGGCTTGTATCGAGCTATCACCATAGGCCTTGACAAGTTCGCTTATACCATGAACTTTTGTTAAATCGACCGCCTCAACCGGCGCAGATAGCAGCTCGGCTTTCCTCTTTCTTTGACTCTCGCTTAATTCAACTTTGAGTCCGAACTTTTCCTCCATTTTCATTAGTTTCACAACCGTGATGTTCTTTGTATCACTTGCTTAAGAATTTTTGTACAAAAACAATTTTTTCTTAGTAATATTTAAATACAACAAAGTATTACTGAAATTGGAGGTATTGAAAATGGTTTGCTATATGATCCCGTTGGGGGCAGCCATGATATCGTCTATCTTGTGGCGTTACAAGAAAAGTGGCCCAGCAGCCTTCTGGCTTGTGCTGTTGCTCTGCGGAAGCGCGTTGTTCGGCATGGTAGATCACCTCTGGAACGGGGAACTGTTCCTAATAGGCCAAAATATCGCAAGTGATCTACTACTAGGGTGCACAATAACGAGCACGGCATTCTGTGGCTGGGGAGTAATCCTTGGTATTGCCAAGATAAACCCTGACCTTGGCTACCGCATGGGGCTCCTGAAACAATACAAGAAGTAATCCCTACGCTTGTGTGCTGCAACCACCTCAAGGCGGAAAGACTTTAATTAGGGGGGTTTAATTTAGTCTGGTGAGGTGAATGGAAAAGAAACCCATAGGGAAGATTGCCCACTACTTCACGAAGATAAGTGTGGCAGTCATAGACCTGTCCGACGAGCTGAAAGTAGGCGACAGAATATCCATTGAGGGTGCCACATCAAACTTCGAACAGGCGGTAAACTCCATGCAGATCGAACACGATGATGTGAGATCAGCTACCGCAGGGCAATCCGTAGGGATGAAGGTCGACCAGCGCGTCAGGCAAGGCGACCTCGTCTTCAAAGTATCTTAGAGCTTCGCAATTTCAGCTTATCTAGAATCTTGCGAGCAAATTCTTCTTCAAGAGCAGTGAAAATGCGCCGACAAATGATATCAGACTTCGCAAAAAAACTGCGATTAGGATTATCGGGAGCATTTTTCATCAACTCGATTTACTTTTTAGATCAAGTTTCAGCAATAGTTCTTTAGCTGACCTTGTATTCTCTATCGAAGTTTTGCAGTTTTCGCATAACATGGTAAATCTTTCAATAGAATCATAAAAATCGCCGTATTCACTTGCTTTCTCCAAAATTCGCTCAGATACACTTTGGAGATGTTTTGATGAAACAAAAAACGCACCACAGCCCAAACAGTTTGTCAATTTAAGTTTTGCTTCACTCATGGCCTCGCCTTTGTTTTTAGTCGCTATGTTGTATCGAGTTGCCATTTCGATCGCATCGTCTGGACAAACCTCCTCGCAGAAACCACAGAATATGCACTTCGTATGATCGAATTTCACCATGCGCTCGTCTCCTCTATCAACTATTTCTATCGCTCTCGCTGGACAAGACTCGACACATGCTCCGCAGCCTGTGCATTTTTCATTGTCCACTTCAGGCACACCTCTAAAATCATCTGGAGCACACCAAGTTGGCAATTTCGCGTGCACAACTTCTGCGATAGCATCCGCCACAGCGTGCGGGCTGGGCGGACATCCGGGCACGTAGGCGTTCACCGGGATCACTTCATCTACAAGACGGGGGATGTTGTACGAACCATCGAACACGCCACTCGACAGCGCACAAGAACCGGCTGCCACTACTATTCTTGGCGGCTTGATTTTTTCGTAAACTTGCTTCAAGTGTCCCTCCATCTTTGCGCTCACCACACCCACCACTAAAAGTACATTGGCATTTTCAGGTTCACCAACAACCTTTGCGCCGACATCTGCCAGCTTGAACTTGGGCGCCAAAGCTCCAAGGACTTCGATATCACACCCATTACATGACCCAACATTCAATCGATAGATAGAAACATCTTGCATGCGCTCACCCAAGATCGCTCAACTTTGCAATTCTTTTCTTCCCCGTGTGGGCATCTATTATCGAAACACGATTGGTGCACGAGATGCAACGATCCAAGCTCTCGAGAACCAAAAGCAGATTTTCTAGTTTTTCCCCTTGCAGCATTTCAACCACCGCGTGGTCGTTCATGTACGTTGGGGGTCTCAACTTGACCCTCTGGGGGATATTCGTACCATCCGATCTAATGTAGTAAATCAACTCCCCTCGAGGTGCTTCAACCCTGCTCGTCCCTTCGCCCTTGCGTGGCTTTCCAACCTCCGTACAAAGTTCCCCTTGCGGCAAGCTATCGAACAGCTGTCGTATTATTTTCACGCTCTCGTGTATCTCATTTGCCCGCACGAGCGTTCTCCCTAACACGTCACAACTATCCTCTGTTCTGACCTCGAAGTCTATCTCATCGTACGCGGCGTATGGGTCATCTCTTCTGATGTCGCTCATTATCCCAGAAGCTCGCAAAACTGGTCCAACTACGCCTGCAGCTATCGCCCGCTCCTTGGGCAACACTCCGACACCAGAGATCCTCTGAGCGTGACTTTTTATGGCCTCGAAAGCATCTGGTAAAAAGTTCTCTATATCGTTCAAAATGTACTTCGTTCTCTCAATCTTGCCTGCGGTTATATCTCGTCGTACCCCACCTATCGCGTTCATTGAGTAATGAACACGATTGCCGCAGACTAGTTCGATCAGGTCCATCAACGGCTCGCGAGCGTTCATAAGTTTGATGAACTGTTTCTCATCGTGCAAAGCATGAAAAAGCAACGCTAGCCATATGTAGTGGTTTTGAAGACGTTCCAGCTCGAAGACCAATGCCCTGATGTATTTTGCCCTCCTTGGTGGTTCCACCTCGAAAATATTTTCAGCTGCTTGACAATAACAACACGAATGCGCATGAGAACACAAACCGCAAATGCGCTCACACAGAAAAACATTCTGTCTGTATGTTTTCGTCTCAGCCAACTTCTCTATGCCGCGATGAGTGTACCCTTGCTCAATATTTACGTCTATTATCTTATTTCCGTCGACTGTCACCTCATAAACATCTGGCTCTAGAAACGCGGGATGATATGGGCCAACCATAACTACTTTCGGCATTTCAAATCACCTTTTGCGCAAGCTGCAGCACAGGGCTTCGATGGATGTCCAATGCCAGCTCCTCCGCTGAAAATCCAAACGCCAGTGCGAGCAACTCCACAATGTGTAGGCACGGAATATTGTATCGCTCACCGTATTTGCGAAGCATCACCTGCCCAAGCTCAAACTGCAGGTTACAAGTCGGGCATGGCACAACGACCCCATCCACCTGCGCGTGTTGATAGCAGACCAACTTGGGCAATACATTATTCTTGAGCGCCCATTCCTCGTCCGCCTGCATCATCGGGAAACCGCAACAGATGCGATCGTTCTTGCATTCGATAACATCAGCACCAGTGGCGTGGATGATCTCCCTCATCATTCTCGGCTTCCGCATGATGTCCCCGCCGTTTTCCTCTCTGAAAAGATGGCAACCGGGGTGCATAGCGAGCTTCAACTTCAGCGGTCGCTCGATGTGCTTTTTTATCATTTCAACGCCATTGCCTGCGTAGAGCACCTCCACGACATGCTTGACCTGTACCTTGCCATCGTAACGTCTTCCTGTTGAAGAGAGGAGTTCGTTTACCTCATCCCTTAACTTCGGATTATGTTTTAGCTCGCGATTTGCCTCGAAGAGCGTCTCAAAACAGCCGTTACACAGCACGACGATATCGAGCCCATGTTGCTCTGCCAAGCTAAGATTTCTCGCAGAGAGCGCAAGCGACATCTTCCTATCCATCAGACGAGCAACAATTGGGTCTGGGCAACACGTATAGCCCTGAAGATCCACCAACTCGATTCCAAGCTTTTCAAATACTTTCCTCGCTGCTATCTCGGTGCACGGAAGGCGCTGCGGGATCAGACAACCGAGAAACAATGCATATTTTTTCATTTGTGTGACCTCAACTTGCCTTTTTTCCAATCAAACCCGGCCTTCACGTCAAACTCTGCGCGTTTCATGAGCTCGTGGACCTCGCCCAACGATGCATCACTTGAGTAGCTTGCCGGTGGAAGCTTTGGCAACCCAGCCTCATTCCGTTTGCGCTGGGCGAGGGAAGTGATCGGCGCGGTTGCCCCAACAGAAACCAGCGACTCCGCTACTGGGCTGAATTTCTCCGGCAATGTTCCCTGAAATGGCTTCCTCAATGGAGGCTTGTCAGCGGGCCAATCCTTCTGCAGAACGAAATGTCCGAGCTTCGGATGTAAACGAAAGTTTATGCCGAAGAGTTCCGCCGCCTCTTTCTCCGCCCAATCTGCCGCAGGCATCAAATCTACGATTGTGTCTATCTGATTATCTTCCTTAGTTATCGTCGCTCTTACCACGATCAACTTTCCTTCAGCATCAAAATGGTAGAGCAACTCTGCATCCATGCCCAAATCCACAGTTGCTATAATCACGAACCTCGGCTGATGCTCGAGCAATGCTTGCACTACCTGCCTGATGACAGATGGTTCGATTGTTACGCTAGTTTTTCCCTTTTGAGATGTGACACCTAAAACGCCGGCACCAATTTTTTTGATGCTCTCGACCAGTTCATTTTTGCTCATTTCCTACCCATCCCGCCATATCGCCGTTCATTGAACTCCATTGCCTCGGCCCTTGTGCCTACCTTTATTGCCGCTGGTGAGCAGTACTGCGCGCAAACAGGTTCACCATCACAGAAATCGCACTTTGCCGCGACCCTGTGCTCCGCATCGAACCAAGCGCATGAAAGTGGACAGGCGAAAGTGCACGACTTGCAGCCGATGCACTTCATGGAATTTATCGTCACCCATCCCGTCTTCTCATCTTTAATTATCGCATCGGCCGGGCAAGAGGCCTCACAAACTGGCTTTTCGCAATGTTGGCAGTTTGTCGCCTCAAGCTCCATCCTTTTTTCATCGACGAACACATGGATGTGCGCCTTATCTGGATTTGGCATGCCGTAGTGCTTCATCGCGCAGGCTATCTCGCAATAGCGACAGCCGGTACATTTCTTGGGATCGTAAAACAAAACTTTCTGCTCAGCAGCCCTTCCATTCAATAGCTCGCCTCTTTTAGCCGAAAGAGTTCATTGAGCTTAAATTTTTCGCCTGGGCTAATCTCTGAGCACTTGCACTTCCGCTTTTTTTACGACAGTCTCCGCCGCACCCTTAATCTGTTGCGAAAGGTAGGCGACAAGCGGACATCCAGGGATAGTCGGCCTGAAGGCGATTCTCGCACTATTCCCCTCTACACTTATCTTCTCTATCATATCCATCTCTACGACGTTTATTCCAGTTTCTGGATCTATAACTTCTTTCAGTTTTTCCTTTATCTGCTGAGCCTTGTCCGCCGGCATTATACCAACTCTTCACCAGGCTTCCACTCAAAGTGCGCCTGAAGCAATGTGTACGCCGCCTGCGGGGGCACTATGCCACGCTCGGTGATTATCAAATCTATGAACTCTGGAGGCGTCACATCGAATACGGGATTGCGTATTTTAACGCGTGGAAACCGCTTGGGATTGACTATCTCTTTTGGGTCGCGCTCCTCTATCTCAACGAGGCTGCCAACCAACGTGCCCGGGTGGAATTTGTAGCTCTCTGCAGCAACAAAAAATGGCACTCGGGCCTCATGTGCGACGAGGGCTATCTGAGATGTGCCTATCTTGTTGATGACCGCACCATTCGCCGCGATGCTGTCCGCGCCCACTATCACCTTATTCACATCTCTTATGAAATATCTAACCGCTGAGTCGACGATCATGGTCGTCGGCACCCCCGCTTTGCTGAGTTCGCGAGCGCTTACGAAACCCTGCCTCGATGGTCTGGACTCTGTGACAAAAGCTTTGATCCTCTTCCCTTGTTTGAAGGCGGTTTTAATCACTGCGAGCGCACATTGGCTATTACAATGAGTCATCAAAACATCCCCATTTGATATCCTTCGTGCACCTATCTCGCCAATCACTTTGACAGCATTATTAGACGTGTGTATAAATTCGTCTGCACGCGAGACGACAATTTTCCGCAATGTCGCAATATCTGCACCCTTCATCGGCACCAGCTTAGAGACCACAAACTTTACTGCGTTCGGCAGGGATACAGCTGTCGGCCTCGTGGCTATCAGAAGCGACGCTACGCGGTCGATCTCTTTTATAAACTCGGAGGAATTCTTTGCCTTCGACGTTTTCGCGGCAATCTTCAGCGCGGCTGCCGCAGCCCTCCCGATCTTGCCCGCGCCCCTTATCTTCATCGTGCGAATATCTCGCGCAACGCATTCCACTTGATTTACCATATCCTCGCCAACCGAACTATGCCAAACTAGTTTAAATCGTTGGCTGTTAGTGCAATTTCCTTCTCAACTCATTCATAAAAATTTGACTATCGGTTTTGTGCGTCTGATCGGATTCCGCAGAGACGCTTTGTTTGAATTTTTCCAAGAAGATATTAACATCAGAGCACTCACCTGACACTTTTTCAACTAAAGCTTTGAGCTCCTGTGGGTAGACGAGGTACGGCATGACTGAAGATAATGCGTCTAAAATCAGCTTTCTTTCTATCTCTTGCATCTCAGCACCTATACATTGAGCGGCAATTCTTTGAGTGTGCCCATCGTCACAGTCGTCATCACGCTCTTCACAGAGTCAAACGCATTTATCTTATCGTCGACGAACTTTTTTAGATCCTCGAGGTTCTTGGTGCGCACTTTCACCAAAAGAGAATGATTTCCAGTTGTCTGGTGTAGCTCGCAGACTTCGTGATACCGAGTAAGCATCTTGGTGACCTCACGTATGCTACGCGCATCAACTTCGATGTTCACGAAAGCCAAGACTCCGCGACCAAATTTTTGAGGGTCGATGACGGCCGCATAGCCCGTTATCATCCCAGATTTCTCAAGATGTTTGATGCGCTTGCGAACACCCGATATACTGAGGCCAACTTCTCGGCCCATCTTGCTTAGAGACACTCGAGCGTTCGCACTTAGCATCTTCAAAAGTCGCATATCGACGCTGTCCAAAATGTCTCCTCCACCTGCCTCGGATTAAAGTCTCAGCGATATCTCTATTTATCTTTTGTGTAGATAATTTTTTATAAATTTTCATTTAAATTGATGGAAAAAATTTGAAAAACGTACATCAGAATACCGTCAACTTTTCGGAAATTATCATGTTCGTGATTTTTTTAATATTTGAAAACCATTGGTTAACTATGCCCTCGATCTCCGAGCGCAGAGCTCCGAGTTTGTATCTTTTCTCTGGGATTACGCCGACGTTTAAAACGTGCGGCTGATCTATCGGCTTGCCTATCTGGCTGAGTATTTTTACGAAAGCCTCGTCCACGCCCTTCAACTTCGCCACATCCTGAGCGATCTGGATGGCGAGCAAGTTGTAAATCTTGCCAACATGGTTGACGGGGTTCTTTCCAGCTGCAGCCTCGAGCGACATCGGGCGACCAGGCGTAATCAAACCATTGACTCTATTACCTCTGCCCGTCGCCCCATCATCGCCTTGCTCCGCAGATGTCCCCGTGACTGTTATGTACGCCACGCCCTTGCCGGGATTGTCCGCTGTGTTGACAAATACATTAACTTTCATCTTTGTTATCTTCGCCGCAAGGTCCTGCACGGCAGAGGCGACCTCCTTCTTCAGAGAGAGATAGCTGTCCATGTCCTCTAAAAGCGGACTTACTGCCGCCATTGCAATCGTCAAATCCACCACGTTGCCTCTCCGTTGCCCCATCACCTTTATGTCTTCTCCTACAGCGGGATACTTTTTCTTAAAGGCTGGCGAATTTAACATCTGCTCCGTCTTGAGCACGAGCTCTTCAGTCTCGGAAAGGGGGGCATAGCCTATCCCCATCGATGTATCGTTTGCGAAAGGCATTGACCTATCTCTGTCGAACACGTCCATCAAATCTACAGAACCCCTGCCGATACGCGGCACCACTTCCACGTGATTGTCGATGTCCAAATATCGCATCGTGCTCTTGAGGTAACGTTCCGAAGCACTCTTTGCGATGTCATTTATTGGGATTGATTGATCTCCGACCATTTCTGTCCCGCGTCCAGCAAGCAAAACATATATTGGCTTGATCACTTTTCCTCCGCCAAACTCTGGTTTTGCTGCGCCACCAACTATCATCACTTTGTCTGTGTTGTGATGTAGAATTGTGTTAAAACGTTTGATATACTCTCGACAGAGGGCCCTGCTCACTGCCTCGGACATGCCGTCCGCCAAGCTATCTGGGTGACCTATCCCTTTTCGCTCAACTATCTCTATGTCTTGATCTTTTACTGATGCATGTTTGAACTCTTCCACGACGATATTGCGCAACATTCGAACACCAACGATTTTGGTTAGCTGGACTGAGTATTTATTACATTTATTTATTTATATTAGTTTTGTTCAATATAACTAATAGGAATGAGGGATAAAAATGCGACTTTTAAAACCATCGGAGATTCGCGCCAGGCGTTTGGAGTTGGGCCTCACACAAGTGCAACTTGCTAAACTGGCTGGAGTGACACAGGCGTATATCGCTAAGATAGAGGCGGGCACCGCAGACCCAACGGTATCTATCCTCGAGAAAATTTTGGAAACGCTTGAGAAAACTGCCAGTGAAAAAGAAAAAATCGCCAGCGAAAAACATGTAACGGCAAAGGAAATAATGGCCACCCCTGTGATCTCCGTAAAACCGGACGATAGAATAGAAAGAGCTGCGAAGCTGATGAACTCGTACAATATATCCCAACTCCCTGTGATAGACGGTGAAACCCAAGTCGGCTCCATCTCAGAATCCACACTGATGCATCAGTTGACGGCCGGAAAAGATATGTCAAAGCTTGTCAGAAGAAGCATAAAAGAAATAATGGAAAGCCCATTTCCAACCGTCAGCAAGGATACCGATGTCGAGACTATTTACCACTTATTGGAACATGGCCCAGCTGTCTTGGTAGTTGACCGTGGAAAAGCGGCGGGGATATTGACCAAGGCTGACGCTCTCAAACTTAGAAAATTGAAAAGTTGATATTGCAAGAGCTGCTTTTTTAGATATTTATTCCTAGGACTAGACAATGATTCGGTGTACTGATGGTCGATGAACCAGCAAAAAGCCGCGTGGCGAGGTGGATAGCAGGCGATATCGCGCTGGCCGACAATCCTGGCAATGCCCTCAAACTTTGGCGGGATAGATTCGAGATAAGCCAAACTGCGCTAGCCGGCGCCTTGAAGATTTCACCATCCGTGATAAGCGACTACGAGGCCGGACGACGCAAGTCTCCTGGAGTGACTACTATCAAACGCATAGTCGAGGCCTTGATCATGAGCGACATCAAAGTGGGTGGAAAAGTCACAAGGGCCTATTCCTCCATGTTTGGGAGTCAATTACCGCCCGACGTGCTTCTAGACATGCGGGAGTTCGAGAAACCAATAGACGGCAAGGCGTTATGCAAGGCTATCGATGGAGAAGCTGTCGCAAACAAGGATCTGCTGGATAAAAGATTGTTTGGTTACACCGTCATCGATGGCCCAAAAGCCATACTTATGCTCTCCGCTGAGGAATTCATGCACCTCTACGGGATGACGACAGAACGCGCCCTCGTATTCACGGGCGTCACCACCGGTCGCTCGCCCATGATAGCCATAAAAGTGAAGGGGATAACCCCCGGAGTCGTCGTCATTCATGGGGAAATCAAAGAGGTCGACCCCCTGGGAGTAAAAATCGCTGAAATCCTGCGCGTCCCGCTCATAGTGTCCAAGATAACTGCCGTAAACGAACTCATCGAGAAGCTCAAAAAGTGCGCACCATAGCTGCGATAACGGCAATTGCCGAAGTTTTTATAGACAAATCAAAAGTCTTTTATCCCTTAACTCAAATGGTTGAAACAAGCAAAATCTATTCGGTGGAAATACCAATGGAAGTTGGAATCGTTGGCTACGGAGTTTACATCCCCCGGTATCGCATCAAAGTCGAAGAGATAGCGAAGGTCTGGGGAACGGACGCCGAGCGAGTCAAACGTGGCCTTTCCCTTGAGGAAAAATCTGTCCCAGGCCTAGACGAGGATGCCGCCACGCTAGCTGTCGAGGCCGCCAGAAACGCCGTTAAGCGGTCTGGTATCAACCCACAGGACATAGGTGCCATTTACGTCGGCTCGGAGTCGCACCCATACGCCGTTAAACCTACCGCTACCATCGTGGCTGAGGCTATAGAAGCGACCCCTGACCTGACCGCTGCTGACTATGAGTTTGCCTGCAAGGCTGGCACAGCTGGTATCCAGACATGCATGGGTATGGTGGGGTCCGACATGATAAAATATGGTATGGCGATAGGCACTGATACCGCCCAAGGCGCTCCTGGGGATCCGCTAGAATACACGGCTGCTGCGGGTGCGGCGGCGGTCATCGTCGGAAAGAACGGCGACCAGACAATCGCCTCCATTGATGACACGTATTCCTATACCACTGATACACCTGACTTCTGGAGGCGGGAAATGCGACCATACCCGAAGCACGGTGGGCGCTTCACTGGCAAACCTGCATATTTTAAACACGTACTCTCTGCCGCCCATGGACTCCTGAGGAAGCTCCAACTCACCCCCAAGGACTTCGCCTATGCCGTCTTCCATCAGCCAAATGGCAAGTTTCCGCTTCAGGTCGGGAAGGAACTGGGTTTTACCAAGGAGCAAATAATGCCTGGAACACTCGTGCAAAAAATTGGTAATACATATTCTGGGGCAAGTATGATCGGCTTAGCCGCGGTTCTAGACCAAGCCAAGCCAGGTGAAAGGATCCTAGTGGTTTCCTATGGTTCGGGCTCCGGCAGCGATGCCTTCAGCATCATGGTAAAAGATGGAGTAGAAGCCAAGCGGGACATCGTACCCAAAGTGGCGGACTACATTGACAGTAAAACGTACATCGACTACTCCACTTATGCAAAATTTAAGCAGCTCTTGGTGAGGTAGATGCGCAAGGTTGCAATTATTGGGGTTGGATTGACAAAATTCGGGGAGCTTTGGGATGTCTCCCTCAGGCGGATGATGCTCGAAGCTGGAGCTCGGGCAATCGAGGATGCTGGCATAGATGGCAGGAAAATCGACGCCATGTACGTTGGAAATATGTCAGCTGGGCAGTTCATTAGTCAGGAACACATCGCCTCGCTGATAGCTGACCATGCTGGCCTGACGCCTATACCCTGCACGAGAGTGGAGGCAGCGTGCGCGTCCGGTGGATCGGCTCTTCGCCAAGCGGTGATAACTGTCGCCTCAGGTATCCACGACATCGTGGTTGCCGCCGGAATAGAGAAGATGACCGACGTGCTCACCGAGCAGACCACCGAGGCCTTGATCACCGCCGCCGACCAAGAGTGGGAGGCATTCGTTGGCGCTACTTTTCCGGGCCTCTATGCGCTTATGGCCAGACGCCACATGTACGAATTCGGCACGACTGAAGAACAGCTCGCAAAGGTGGCTGTGAAGAACCACCACAACGCCTGTTCTAATCCATGCGCGCAATACCAGATGGAGATAACTGTTGAGGATGTACTAAACTCTTCCCCGGTAACCACGCCGCTGAAACTGCTCGACTGCTCACCCATCACCGACGGCGCCGCCTGCGTCATTTTGGCCCCATTCGACAGGGCAAGAGAATTCACGGATACGCCAATACTGGTCGCTGGCACTGGCCAAGCGAGCGATACCATCTCGCTACACGACCGCCAGACACTCACTGGAATAGCCGCCACTAACAAAGCTGCAGAACTGGCCTATAAGATGGCGAGTGTCGGTCCAGATGACATAGATCTTGCCGAGGTTCACGATTGTTTCACCATCGCTGAGATAATGGCCATCGAGGACTTGGGCTTCTGCAAAAAAGGTGATGGGGGCAAGGTGACGGAGCGAGGTGAAACCGCCATCGGCGGGCGAATCCCGATAAACACGAGCGGCGGCCTGAAAGGCAAGGGGCACCCTGTTGGCGCTACTGGTATAGCCCAAGCTGTAGAAATTACTCAACAGCTCCGCGGCGAGGCCGGCAAACGCCAAGTCAACGGCGCTGAGATTGGGCTGACGCACAACGTCGGCGGCTCAGGCGGGACCGTCGTCGTCCACATAATGAGGAGGAGTGACTGATGGCTGTCCCTCGTTTCTGGAGAGAAATCTCCAACCGCTACAATCTCATAGGCACAAAATGCGGCAACTGCAACAAAGTCTTCTTCCCACCGCGTTACATCTGCCCGAAATGTAGGCGAATTGGCAAACTGGATCCGTACAAGTTGAATGGAAAGGGTAAAATCATCACGTTCACCATTACCCACGTCGCGCCCAACGGTTTCGAGGATCAGGCGCCCTACGCGCTCGCGATAATAGAGCTCGACGAGGGGGCCCGCCTCACCGCGCAGATCACCGACTGCGACCCAAACAAAGTCAAAATTGGCGACCGCGTCGAAATGATATTCAGACGGATAGGTCAAGATGGTGAAGACGGCGCCATATACTACGGATACAAAGCCAAGTTGATCTAAATTTTTCTAGCAAAAGTCAAGTAGCCTGTGTGCGCGATCATCCGCGTACTCGGACGTGTGGCCCCAGGTTTGACCTCGAACTCCCTCACAAGGCACTCGATGGTTCGATATTCGATGAAGCTATGTTTTGGCAGCTCCATGTAAAGCCTTTGGATATGTTCGACACATGGTGAAAAAGCCACAAAATGACCGCCTGGTTTTAGTGCTCCGTAGACGTGGGCAAGCGCTCGCTCAGGCTGAGGCAAATCGAGCGTCACGAGATCGACATTTTTCTCGTCTATACCCTCGTAAATATCCTTGCGCTTTATTTTGACCACATCGCCCAACCCAGCAATCGCGACGTTCTCCTCGGCCAATTGAGCAAAATCCTCCCGTACCTCGTAACTGATAACTCTACCATTTGGCCTGACGAGATTTCCCAGAAATATCGCGAGCGCTCCTGAGCCGGCACCAGCGTCCACGACAAGATCACCCGGGCCCACACCTGCGTAAGCCACTATCTGTGCCGCGTCCTTCGGAAGCATTATCTGCGGCATTCGGCGCATCTTTTGAAGATAGTCGACCATGCGTGGGCTCAACACAACGAACTCCTTGCCGACATGCGATTTGATTCGGGTGCCTGGTTCCGCCCCTATCAGCCCCGCCAAATCGATGACTCCAAAATCTGTATGAAGCTGCCTCCGCTCGACCTTTACGAGGTACTTTTTGCCCCGCTCGTCTATGAGGATTGCCCGCTCGCCTTCTTGAATCATAACAACCACAGATTTTTACGTATGCCAGCTTAAATAACGGCTCGAAGGACGGCAACAAAATGGACATAACATGGCATGTAAAGCACTTGAAGCCGCGGCAGATGATTGCGATCCCGCTCGTGCTCGCCGCAGTATTCGCGGCTATATTCTTGATTCGGGGCGTGCCCATGAGCATCGAGTTCTCGAGCGGCACGATGATAACTTATCGCAACTTGGAAAACAGCCCAAACGCCGATGCTGTCGAGAGCGCTCTCAGTACGATTCTAGCGGCCGATGTTAAGGCTGTCATAACTCAAGATTCGGCCGCCGGCACATTCGGCTTGGATATCCAAACTACAAAGGCACTCGACGATAACGGGAGAGAGCAGGTTCAACGCACAATGACCGATCAGTTTGGCATCCAAAGCACGCCTGAATTTTATGCGATCGAGCCAGCCATAAGCCAAACTTACTTGCGCGGGGCTATGTGGGCAATCATCTTGTCATTCATCGCGATGTTCGTGATCGTCTTGATCGTGTTCAGGCATAGGATCGTCGGCATAATGCTGCCATGCGTCGCACTCAACATGGTCTGGGCCCTCGGCGGGCTGGCTCTTTTTCAAATGCAATTTAGCTTGGCAACCCTGAGTGGGTTCCTCCTGATGATCGGTTTTTCGATCGACACAAATATTCTACTCACCGAGCATTTGCTGAGGCGGGTTGGAGGCGAACCACGAGAGAGAATGGCGACCGCGATGCTGACCGGATGGATGATAACCGGGACGAGCCTCGTGACGATGATATGTATCAACATCCTAGTAACGAACGCAGCTATTACCCAGCTGGTGACCGTGCTCACCTTCGGCCTTGCCGGCGATCTCTTCAATACTTGGTTCCTGAACGGCGGCGTCTTGATATGGTATATGGAACGCAAAAAAAGGAAGGAGTACTATGTCTCTCTTTAAGGAAAAACGAATTCTGCTTCTTGGCGGGATATGTCTTCTCGCTGTGGTGTTACTCGTCACGCCCGGCATCAAATATGGGATAGACATCGCCGGTGGCTCGAGGATAGTCCTGGAACTTGAAGCATCGCAGGCAACAATTCAACTAGTAACCCCGATAGTTGGTGATAATCTTACGCCTCTAGACGATATCGCTGGATTAATTATGGATAACCTGCTCACCAGCGTCAAAGTAGTAAGTTTGGATAGAACTGCCAACACAGCGACTTTTGAGATAGGGCGCTCGGTGAGTTCCGATATCCTTGCTTCAATCATCGATAATAAGGGTCAAGTTGTTTCTATAGAAGGAGGCAAGATAAGCGATCAAACGCGTGAAGAAGTCACAAACTTGCT
>Ga0315295_10001819_pt1 | contig 18192 bp, 14 predicted proteins | sample YL17G14_0_MG_FD_204453 | JGI IMG/M metagenome (GOLD analysis project Ga0315295, IMG submission 204453) | Sediment microbial communities from Yellowstone Lake, YNP, Wyoming, USA - YL17G14_0 | ecosystem: Environmental > Aquatic > Freshwater > Lake > Sediment | place: USA: Wyoming | collected... | reverse complement strand
TGGGGTGTGCCGGTTCCGCTACCGGTACGGTCACGCCGTTACGACGATAAATTCTGGGGAGAATTGTTTGGGGCGGGAGGCAAGAAGGACGAAGCCCGGATCATGAAGGAATTGGGCTATAAATAACTTCCGGGCAAGAGGATCCCCAAGAAACCGCTCATCGCAGAAGATCATTCCTCTGGTGGACACTTATGATTTCCGTTTTTTTACAAACCGGGGGAGGTAAAATCCCGGACTAGTATTTCCTCCCGGGAATGTTTCACCCAGTAAGCAGGTGTGTCAATTCCTCTTCTTTTCTTGCAGGAACATCCAACCCAGCAGCAGCAGACATACCGCTACCGGCATAAAGGAGCGCATCAATGTCGTGCTGATCCACTCATAGAGGAAGGTGGAGCTTCCAGGTGCATAAGCAGCCATGTAAGCCGATCCAAACACGACTAAAAAAAGTCCTGCTAGTGAAAAGAACAGCGTCGATTTGGTGAATTCGCGGCGGAGATCCTGTGGGCGCAGCCCGGCAAAAAGGAATAAAACGAGCAGGAGGATGGTATATCCCCAGTCCCTGAACCTGATGACCTGTCCGGCGATGTAGCGGACGATGGAATACAACGCAGGCCAACGGATATCGCCAGCCAGAAGACCATTCAAAGCCAGGCTGGAATATTGATAGACTTCCACGTTTAAGTTGGAGTTCAATCTCTGGAAGATATACCATGGACCGACCAGGATCACGACCGGTAGCAGCAGGGGGAGTATTTTCATCCTGCCGCTTGCCGTGAGGAGCCGCGCGATCCCAAGGGCGGCAACACTGACGAGAAACATGACCAACCCTTCCGGTCGCGTGAAAATCGTGATGCCGAAGAAAATACCGCCAAGTAGAATCTTGCCAGTTTTTCCCTCCCGCATCCCCTCGATCGACCAGAGCAGACCGGAAACGAGAAAATAAGTAAAGGGCAGGTTGGCATAGCCCATGGATGCATGGGTAAAGAAGATGGGTGTGCACGCCAGGAGCAAGACGCCGAGGGAAGCAGCCCATTTCCTAAGGCCCTGCAAGACCCAGAAGCGATAACATACTGCCAGGAGAGAGGCGTAGAAAACCGGGTAAATCAACTTGGATCCGGGGAGCAGATCCCCCTCCAAAATCCGGAAGATCGAGATGAGGATCGGAATGTTTAATGGATACGACAATCCGACCCCTCCCCAGTCCTTGGCGGCAAGGACTGTGCCCTGGAAAGCGATCCCATAGCCCTTTACTGCCCAACGGGCTATATCATCCCAGCCAAAGTATGACAGCCCCACGGCTAGGAAAGTAACCGCGGCAATCACGAATAAAATCACTATCCAGAGTCCCCTGGTTGTATACAGAGCAATTTTGCCTTCAGATTTACCTGTCGGGAATTGTTCCACAGGTCGAACCGGGAATCTCCAGGCGAGAAGAGCCAGTGCGATCAGGATCACAGCATACGAGCCTAGAATCGTGCCCTTATTCAAAGCGACGCCTGCCCAGGAAAGGATAAAAAGGAACCAGGTGAAAAGCCCGGCTCCCAGCCCGAAACTCAAACCAATGGCAGCGAGCCAGTCGACCCTTCTCAGGATCACTCGCAGAGTCAATGTCCCTATCAGGAAAAGACCACCCAGGATGAGGATGTCGCAAATACCTGCCCATACGAGAGTGGTCATTGTCCGGCCTCTGCGTCTTGTGGGGCAAGTAATCCCATCGTTGCATTGAATGGGATCACTTTTAACGTTCCGGGTACGGATGAGGGATTGTCAAAGGTCGGTCCATAGATGAAATATACTTGCGGACCTGCCATGGATTGAAGACAATCCTTCAAGGATGATATCCCGGGACAGGTGCTGTCGGATTGACCGACCACCATTCTGGGCAAGAGAAAATATTGCAGAAAGGTATTGTCATCAAACTGGGGAACACCGAATGTCCGCGTGTCCACCACCAGGGCGTCCATAGGGATTTCCTTTCTCAGGAAATCCACGTAAGCGAGATAATCGGTACCATAGGCAACATCCGCGCTACGGCTGATAGCGTCAAGAAAGCGATCCGACCAGACCTTTCTTCTGGCAAGGTCTCTAAACTGTTGCCCTGCCCAGCCTAACTGGAGGAGGATGATTCCGGTTGTTATCACCAGGAGAAAGGGCTTCAAAACCCGATTTATTTTCATAAGGATGACTCAGTGGGGATTTGCGTCCAAGAAATCTTCTGAAACCTTTACAGCTTCGCAGACACGACCTGCCTTATACGCAGGCATTTTATTTTATTTATCCCGGAGGAGAGACTTCTGTAAATATCACCGCCCACAAGTAGTTTGCCATATAATCATTATAATACAGCGATTAAGAACATGAATGCCCTCAAAACCATCCTTTTCATGATCCTGGTGCCAGGTACCATGCTGGTGGTGCTGCCCTGTTACCTGGTGGGCAGTGACACGGCATTGTTCTCCTTTGGCATATTCCGCTGGCTGGCAGTCCCCTTTTGGGCTGCGGGGGCAGCTGCCATGATCTGGTGCGCTTGGGTTTTCGTCGTTCACGGTGAAGGTACGCCCCTGCCCACCAGTCCGCCCCGACAGCTGATAACCCGGGGGTTGTATCACCTGCTCCGCAACCCGATCTACATGGGCGCGGTGATCCTCCTGCTGGGCTTTGTATTCTGGCATCCCGCCTCTTCCATCCTGTGGATGCCTGTCATCGTGGCTATCAGTGCTCATTTATTCGTCATCCTCTACGAGGAACCCCACCTGCGTAAAACATTCGGCTCTGAATACGAGCAATACTGCAGGAGTGTGCCCAGGTGGTTCCCGAAATGGAGAAGATCATAATGACTGCAGTAAAGACGATCGTATTCATCCTGCTCGTCCCGGGTTTTCTTCTGGGTGTGGTTCCGGTGCTTGTCATCCCGAAATTCCCCGACCTCTCCCTCGCCGCAGGTCCCTGGAATAAGGCTGCCATCCTGTTCTGGATCACCGGTGTGGCAACGCTCGCCTGGTGCGCGGTCGATTTCGTTCGCAAGGGAAGCGGCACCCCTCTCCCCATTGATCCTCCCAAAGAGCTGGTCGTCAGCGGTTTCTACCAGTATGTCCGCAACCCGATGTATGTCGGCGCGTTGTTGATCCAGGTTGGGAATATCATCTGGTTTGGATCCCTGGCGCAGGCGGTGTACTGGTTGTTCCTGTTCATCGGTTTCAACCTGTTCATCCGGGCAAATGAGGAACCTTACCTGCGGAAGACCTTCGGTGCTCGCTATGAGGAGTACTGCGAGGAAGTGCCGAGGTGGATCCCGCGTGGAAAGCGCATCGATTGAGCGATTTTCAATAAGAGTAAGTCTGGTCAGTATTAAAGAGGATGAACCACTGATCCCATAGCAGGTTACAATTCATTCATCTCACCCTCAACGGAGCATCCCATGGAAACAAAGAAAACTGGTCTTCGCAGCCTCCCCGTCAACGTCTGGATCGTGACGGCCACCTCGCTGCTCACCGACATTTCCTCCGAGATGATCGTCTATCTCATCCCGCTTTTTCTTGCCAACGTGCTCAAAGCCGGCACGGCAGTCATCGGGCTGATCGAAGGCCTGGCAGAGACCACGGCGAGCCTTATGAAGATCTACTCGGGAGCCCTGTCCGACCGGCTCGGCAAGCGCAAATGGATCACCGTCGTCGGCTACGCCCTTTCCACAATCGCCAAGCCGTTCATGTATTTCGCCAACACCTGGCACTGGGTGCTGGGTGTGAGGGTTGTCGATCGGTTGGGAAAAGGCATCCGCACCGCTCCGCGGGATGCCCTGGTCGCCGGCTCGGTCGACGAGAAACAACGCGGCCTGGCTTTTGGCCTGCACCGCGCCGGCGACACCGCCGGTGCTTTCCTGGGTCTGTTGGTCGGTGCCGTGGTCGTCTGGCTGACCCAGGCCGGGGCTGCCGCCCTCACCCGCCGCACCTTCCAGATCGCCGTGCTGGTAAGCATCATCCCGGCGGTGCTGGCAGTGCTGGTGCTCGCCATCGGGGCGCGCGACGTTCCCGGTCAGGGCAAATCGACAACACCCATACTCAGCATGAAAGGCATGGACAAGCGCTTCAAGGTTTTCATGCTGGTGCTGGTGCTGTTCACGCTCGGCAACTCCTCCGATGCATTCATCATCTTGCGGGCCCAGGAGCGCGGCCTGGATGTGCTCCAGATCATGTTGATGCTGATGACCTTCAATTTGATTTATTCCCTGCTCGCCGGTCCGCTCGGGGCTCTCTCCGACCGGATCGGACGCCGGCGGCTCATCATCGGCGGATGGATCGCCTACGGGCTGGTCTATCTCGGCTTTGCCCTGTCGAGGACCGGCTGGCAGATCTGGACGCTCTTTGGTTTCTATGGGATCTATTATGCCATGACCGAGGGATCGGCCAAAGCGCTCATCGCAGACCTGGTCCCCGAGCAACGGCGCGGCACCGCCTACGGGCTCTACAATGCTGCCATCGGGCTGATGGCTTTTCCGGCTTCGGCTATCGCGGGCTTGTTATGGCAGGGTGCTTTTGGCTGGCAGGGATTCGGACCGGCGGCTCCGTTCTATTTTGGAGCCGGGTTGGCACTCCTTGCGGGCATCCTTTTTTGGAAACTGGTGCCAGTGGCTTAATGGTGTCAAAAGGCGACCCGGTCGGGTCGCCTTTTCTTTTTCCAACTTCAATATTTTCCGAGTCTGTCGTCCAATTCCCACTGATTAATTGCGAAACGGATCATGAACCGGATTCGTGCCAGCCCAAACGCAAGCCGGCTGCGCGAACTGGTTACACTGCAACCCAAGCGAACAGCGGTGCGAAAGCACCCGCGGCGGATCGGGCAGGGTATCCATCGGGTAAAGAATCTCACTTTCAAGCGCCACTTCTTGTTTCACATGCTCACAATAGCATACCTTGCTTACTTCCCATGCACGCTCTGTCATGGTATGCCTCCATCACGAGTATGGGCCTGCCTCAGCAGCCCAGCCGGTAAGTAATATGATTATATGCTAACCACCGTCGGAATCGCCCTGGTTTGCAGCAGTTGACTGCGCTTCCTCCTGGAAATTGCTCGCCTGGGCGTCAATGATCTCGCCAACCGCGGCTTCTGTCTCCGGGGCATCGCGCCAGGTGGCCCTGACCACCTTCTGCAGGGCATCGGTATGTTCCTGGACCACTTCTTCCGGGCAAAGCGACATGAACAGGGTGGTGCCGAGCCAGATCACGGCAGCATCATCCAGCGCGCCGACGATCGGGATCACCAAGCCAGGGATCAGGTCGACGGGTGAAATGACATAGATCGCCGCCGCGATCGGCAGTAATTTCAGGAAGAAATTCACCCGCCGGTCGCCCATCAGGCGCAAAATGAGTTTCAATCGCAGCACCAGGTCCTGGATGAAACCGCTATTCTGGTTGCTGATGATGTCACGTTTGTTTGCCATTAAATTCTCTCCTCATGAAATAGTCAGGTCCAGAGCGGAAATGAAACCATCTGCGGACCCACCGGTAATCCATAGATATTGATATATACGAGAAAGTTGCCAGGTGGATTTATCGATAAAACTATCCATTTCTGGACTGGAAAGGTAGATATAGGGACGATTATATGTTTTTTGCACGTCCTCGTCAGTGCGCTGATAATCCTTTTGTATGTACTCAACCCGCTGACGAACAGCGTCGAGCGGGAGGAAATCCAGCCCTCCATTTTCGGGAATGGTATTCAGAAAAACACGCCAGAACAGGCAGTTGGGATGGTCACGGACATAGATAAAGTCGAGTCCGTACCAGTCTTTTTTGACTTCCCAGATAAAGTCTTTATTCGAGGCGAATTCAGTAGAAAAACGTTGTTCCGTCGGTAGCCCAATGATCTCGCTCCACAGATTGTCAGTAACCAGGTGGAAGAAGTAACCCATCCGGAACGATACGGTTTTTAACTCCTTTGAACCGCGCATAGGTAATAGATAACGCCGGAAGAATTCCATGTCTGCAAGTTTCCGATACGCATCAGGGAAGCATCCAAAATGGGTGACCTCCGGAGGAGGCGTAAATTTTTCCCAGTTCTCATCCGGAATACCGGAATCCGGGGCGATATTTCCCAGCGCAAAACAAGCCGGATCCAGGTCAGGGAAAAGACCCAGCAGATTTTCAGCAATCCGTAAGTGAGCAATCCAGGTGGCCATCTATTTATTTTCCAGGCAGGTCTGTAAAATTTTAATTGCCCTTTAAATATACTTTACTTCAAAGCGAGGATTTAAAAAACGTTCATCCTGCCGGTTTTTACCTTCACCTGCAGCGGGGCTATAGCTTGAGGCGCACATGGGATTTGACCCGCTCGTAGGAGGGAGATATTTAGTGTCTTAAAAACTTCTGACGGATGGTCTTCTTCCATGCAGCCAGGCGCAAGTGGAACGCGCTGCGCAGTGCCTGCCGCCGGATCAATTCCGCCGCCTGGCGGGCGGTATGGAGATCATTCTTTTTCTGGCTGTATAGCGCATACTGGTATTCCCGCAGCAGGGAGCCTGCCTGTTCCTTCACCTGCGGAAGGTTTTCGATGAGCACAGCAACCGCTTCAGCGGGCGTCTGGGCGGGCGTGACCCCGGCTCCCAGCCAGTGCAAGCCCTGGAAGACAGCACTAAAAGCACGCTCGATCGGTTTAAGACCCGAATAATATGCCCATCGCCGCAACCATCCCGGCGGTGCGATGGCAAGACTGGAATAGGCATCGAGCATCAGCACGGGTACAGTTTTTTTCGTCAGCGTGCGCAGGCGACCCAGTGCCTTATCGAGCAGTCCGCTCATGTAAGCCGCTGCAAGCCCTATGGTGATGCATGCCGCCAGCCCGAAGAACACCATTATCCGCACCAGCGAACTCGGCTGGGGACCTGACCCGCTCCCTGCCCCTGAATCCTCTTCACGGTTGGAGGCGCTGTTCGGGATATTTGCCCCGGCAGGCGCCGGGGTGCTGTCATCTGGTTGATCAGTCTGGGCAGTATCCCCGGGGAGCCGGGTCAGCACAGGCTGGCTTGTGGTGGGTTCGAATTCCACCCAGCCGATGCCGGGGAAATAGACTTCGGGCCAGGCGTGGGCATGTTTTTCGAGAACCGTGTACTTGTTGGGCGGTTCATACTCTCCCTCCGCAAAACCGACCACCATCCGCGCTGGAACACCGACACTGCGTAGAAGGATCACTTCCGCACTGGCGTAATAGTTGCAGAATCCTGCCTTGTAAGTAAACAGGAACCAGTCCAGCCGGTCAGTGCCAGCCGGAGGAGGTTCGATCACTTCCTGGTAGGTGATGGAAGTACGCAGATAATTGGTGATCAAATCGGCTTTTTCGTAAGGCGTGGCTGCATCCGCGGTGATACGTTTCGCCAGTACCACGATGCGGGCGGGAAGGTCTTCCGGCAATTGCAGGTAGTGAGCACGCACCCACGGTGGGTAGATCGCTCCAGACCGTTGGAGCTGGGCAATGGTTGGATTATAGATGTTGGCATGCACGGAATATTTCTCACCCATCATTACGGGCGGGTCAGCGCGGAACATGATCGGATCAATAAAGGATTCCATCGCTGGCGTAAAGGTCAGAATGGCAGTGCGGCTGATCCAGACCGGGTGGGCAGGGGTGACCAGGATCGCCAGGTTGGCGCGCGGGGTGGAGAATTCGAATTCATTCGACAATCCGTGGAGATCGACCAATTGGAACGGCCTGTGGTCGGGGGCAGTCGGTTCTTCGGCGGGAAAATCACTCAGCCACTGGTTATCCAGGTACTTGTCATACGTGCGCACGCGCCAGTAATAACGGTCCGCCCGACCGACCATCGGGGCACTGATGCGCAGGAAGACGCCTTCTCCTGAGGAGGCTTTCTGACCAAGGGAGAGGGTGTCCCCATAGAACTCCACAAGCTTGGAGCTTTCATATCCACGCAATCCAGCGATGGCATTGCCGAGGGTCTCGCGTATCCTCTCCAGCGGTCTCGTGACGTTTTGCCAGGCGCGTTTTACAGTCTCAACCTGCCAGCCGCTTGCGGGGATGGCCCAGGTTAGAAATATCAAAACCAGCGCCACCACCGGGATGGCAAGGTTCAGGTCCGTCCATGATTCAGTGGACAAGGAAACTCGGTGTTCTCTCCAGAATTGTCGTTTGCGGACCAGGGTGAGACGCCCGAGCAACATTAGGCATAGAAAAGCGTAGAATGCCGCGATGATCACCCGTTCCTTCACTGCAGAATCGAACAAATGAACGATGATCAGCACGATCCCTGCCGGTAAGACTGCCAGGGTGAAATCCCCCCGGCGGGTTAATGAGTAACCCGCCAGCAGACTGATGAACCAGAATCCGAGCGCGGCAAATGTCACGAACAGGAGCGTATCTGGCACCTTCTGCCCGGTGACGAACAGGAAGAGGGATTTTCCCAGCCTTCCTCCCAAACTGAGCAAGCGCTCCTGCCAGGGAGTCTTGACATACAGGATCCAGCCGACCGCAAGCGGGACCAAGATCAGGCTGTAACAGATCACCAGCCAGGTAACTCCCCTGCGCTCGTATTGACTGTACCCGAGTGTCAGGCCCAGAATTGCTCCCAGGATTGTAAGCAGGAGGGGAGTACCCAGGCCCAGAGCCCAGTCGGTTGCATACAGGCGCTGGGAGGCGGTGAACAGGAGCAGGATCAGGATGGCTGCCGAGGGCAGATCCCAAATGCGCTCTGAGGCGCGTTTCATCCTTTGAGTGTACAATACATGTTCCGTATTCGTCAATCTCAAGGAGTCACTGAATGGAAACGCTCTTGAATGCCGGTCTCCATTGGAATATCTTCTTTCAAAACCTGGGCACATGGCTGAAGACCCCCATGGAAATATTTTCCTTCTTCGGAACGGAATATTTTTTCCTGCTGCTCCTGCCAGCACTTTACTGGTGCCTGGATGCCGGCACGGGAATTCGCGTTGGCGTGATTCTCCTGTTGAGCACATCGCTGAACGATGCTCTCAAGCTGGTCTTTCATGGTCCGCGTCCCTACTGGGTAAGTTCCGAGGTGCTCGATCTCGCCCGGGAGACTTCCTTCGGCTCTCCATCCGGTCATGCTCAAATATCCGTCGGCGTATGGGGAATGCTGGCTGCCTGCCTGCACAGGTGGTGGGGATGGCTGGCGGCGATACTGATGATGCTAATGATCGGCATCTCGCGACTCTACCTGGGGGTTCACTTTCCACACGATGTCCTTGTCGGCTGGTTGATCGGCGCCCTCCTGCTCTGGCTGGTGCTCCATTATTGGGAACCGGTTCGCGCCTGGATCAGGAAGATGAGCCTGATTCAGCAGGTCCTGATCTCTTTCCTCTTTTCCCTGGTGCTGATCGTGATTTCGCTGATCCCCTTCCTTTGGCTGACGATCACGAAATGGCAACCACCGCAGGAATGGGCGCAATTCGCCACGCAGGCTGTTACGATGAGCGGTGCCTTCACCACGGCAGGCACCCTGTTCGGCCTGTTGACCGGCCTGGCATGGTTCAACCGCCATGGCGGGTTCTCCACCGCCGGTCCTTTTTGGAAACGCCTCCTGCGCTTCCTGTTGGGGGCGGCGGGCATCCTTGTTTTCTATGCTGGCCTGGATGTGCTCTTCGGTTTGATCGCCCCCGACGCAGAGGCATTACTCCCCTACATTCTGCGCTTCCTTCGGTATACCCTGGTCGGTGCGTGGGTCTCTGCCGGAGCGCCCTGGCTATTTGTCAGGCTCCATCTGGCTGGTAAAACCGCCTGATACATTACGGTTTGTTTACAATCCATCCGCCTGAAATCTGACTCTGATATAATCTTTCCGTCATGGGTACTACCCTCGAACGCGGCTACCTGCTGCATCATCGCTACCGGATCATGGAAATCCTCGGCCAGGGGGGCATGGGATCGGTCTACCGCGGGGTGGACGAGAACCTCGGCGTGGACGTGGCTGTCAAGGAAAACCTGTTCACCACCGAAGACTATGCCCGCCAGTTTCGCCTAGAAGCGGTCATCCTCGCCAACCTGCGACATGCCAACCTGCCGCGCGTGACCGACCACTTCGTCATCGATGAGCAGGGTCAATACCTGATCATGGACTTCATCGACGGGGAAGACCTGCGCCAGCGGATGGAACGCACCGGATCCATCAAGGACGAAGATGCCATTCTGATCGGCGCAGCCATGTGCGACGCGTTGCAATACCTGCACTCACGCAAACCATCCATCATCCACCGAGACCTCAAACCCGGGAATGTGCGCATCTCTCCCGACGGGCATATCTTCCTGGTGGATTTCGGCCTGGCAAAACTGGTCAAGGGCACGCAGGCCACAACCACCGGAGCACGTGCCATGACGCCCGGATATTCCCCTCCCGAACAATACGGCACAGCCCGCACCGGTCCGCGGACGGATATCTATTCCCTGGGGGCAACACTCTACTCCTCCCTGACCGATGTCATCCCGGAAGACGGGCTGGCGCGCGCCATGGATAACGTCGAATTGACCCCTCTGCGGAAGCACAATCCGAAAGTCTCGCGCAAACTTGCTGCCGCGATCGAAAAGTCGCTGGCAGTGCGTCCGGAGGACCGTTTCCAGTCAGCGGAGGAATTCCGCCAGGCTTTGCTGGCTTCCAGTGTTAAAACCCAACGGGTGGAAGGGGAAATCCGCGTGGAGCCGCCCCCTCAGCCACCCTGGACGAAGGATGGCGGGAAACTCGCTGATGAAATGCCCAAGCAGCCAGCCAACGGCCTGCTGCCGCCCGTTCCACCCGCCCATTCCCCGAAATCTCGCAGCGCGAGCTGGTGGATATCATTTTCCTTCTTTCTGATGACGATCCTGGCGGCGCTGGTCATCATCCTCATTTTCTGGTCGCCGATCACGAAAGCCTTGCTCGGACCGCTGGCTGCGCCATCCTCCACGCCTATCCGGACGGACATCCATCCACCGACCGATCAACTGGTGGATTCTTCTCCTGCCCCGGCCACGGTCACACAGATGGCAACACAGGAATTGACCGCCACGGTTACACGGACACCCCTGTTGACCTTTACGCCGTCCATCACGAACACGCCCACGGAAACCCTGGTTCCGGTCCCCACTTTAATGGGCGGCGGTGCCAGCCAGATTGCCTTTACCTCCGACCGTACCGGCGCCCCTCAGATCTACCTGATGAATGCCGATGGCAGCGACATCGTACAGGTGGCCAACATGGCGGATGGCTCCTGCCAGCCCGCCTGGTCGCCGGATGGCGCCAGGCTCGTATTCATTTCCCCCTGCCTGGAACGGCAGGAACAATATCCGGATGCCAGAATGTTCCTGGTCAACGTGGATGGCAGCGGATTGACCGAATTGGCCTCCGAGCCAGGCGGCGATTTCAACCCGGCCTGGTCCCCGGATGGCACGCGTATCGCTTTCACCTCCCTGCGTGACGGTCGGCCCAATATCTATATCCTCGCTCTCAGCGACAACCATGTCACCCGCCTGACCGAATCATCCAGCGATGTCAGGCAGCCAGACTGGTCCATGCAGCCAGCATGGTCGCCGAGCGGCACGCAGATCGTTTATACCAGCCACAGTCCGTATTCCAATTCCCTGCAGATCTGGGTGATGAGCGACGCAGGCCGAGGACAAACCTTTTTGATCCATCGCGGTTCCACCCTGTGGAATTCACAACCGGATTGGTCACCGGATGGCAGGACCATCCTCTTCAGCGAAACCAGCGGAGGCCAGTTGCTTGGATGGCTGATGGGCTTTGATTTCGAGCACCAGACTGAAAAAATCGTTCATCTGAGAATGGGAACCTATGGCACGCACGGCGATTTCTCTCCCGACGGGATATGGGTGGTGTATGAAAGCCTCGACATCCAGGACTCCAAGCGGGAAGATTACGATCTTTATCTCATGAGGACGGATGGAACCGGGCCGATCAGCCGCCTGACGAATACGCTTAAATTAGAATTTGACCCGGCCTGGCGTCCATAAGCAAACCCCTGAAATTTCCAGGAAGAACACAAAATGCCCCGGATTTCGTCGCGGGGCATTTTCATATTAAGAAAAGGGCTTGCCTCCCGGGGATTATCATGTGTTCCCAGTGAACAATGATGAATTCAGGGAGTCGGCGTTTCCGTTAAGGAAGGGGTTGGACTGGGACTTTCTGTTGGAGTGTCCATGATGGTGGGAGAGGGGGTCTCGGTTGGTGTCGAAGTGGGAGTCTCGGTTGGAGTGGGAGTTAGAGTGGGGGTTGGAGTTGGCAGGCTCAACAGCAGGTGCACCTTCTTCTCGGCATAACCGTTATTATCCCTTTCCATGCGGAGTCTCAAGGTCACCTGTGCCTCTGCCATGCCGGTCAGGTCCCACGAATACACGGTAACCGGTACCGGAACGGCAATGCCCGTCGCGCTGACTAGGGGAGACCAGTCACCCGGATCTGCACCTGCCCCCCAATCGAGTCGCCAGGATCGAAATCCGCCGGTCGCATCCGCGCTTATGCTGATATCCAACAGATTCTGGGTGATCGTCTCCCCATCCACCAGGTTCGTGAATTGTAGCGTAGGACGCGGGTCACTGGCGCTACATTTCCTATCGGGGGTGAAGATCATCTCATCGAATCCCATCTCGCGCGCCCATTGCTGACCGTGGTCGTTATCGGTGATCCATCTGCGGGCACTTTCGTCGCCGACATTGAGGGTCAGGCGTTCGAGAGTGAAATCGCCGCATTCCGGGGAGGATTCCAGGTTTGTCCAGGTATCCAGCAACACCTTGTGCCACAGGTCGTGATCGGGTGTGAGCGGTGGCTGACCGGGGGCAAAGAATTCTTCGCGCTGGCTGGGACACCAGGGGGAAGGTTGCGTGCCGGAGACCGTACAGATGGTATGCTGCTCGATGTCTGCCGGCCGCACGAAAGGCGTCGGGTTTCCACCGGTCAGGCGGTTGATGGCAAAGGTCATGAATTCAGCCCAGATCGGACCGGCGCCTGTGAGACCGGTTGTGCCTTCCATCTGCGAGTAGTCCGCATTTCCAACCCAGGTCCCAACCGCCAGGTCTGGTGTATAGCCGAGCGTCCAGTTATCACGCGAGTCGTTCGAGGTGCCGGTTTTCACCGCCACCTGGTAGGGCAGGTTGATGATCGAGTTCGGTCCGAAGACAGGTGTACGGGCAGCATTGTCCGAAAGGATGGACGACATCAGGTAGGCATGCTCGGGGCTGATGACCTGTTCGCCAGCCGGAGGGGCGTATTGATAGACAAGGTTGCCCTGGAAGTCCACGATCTTCAAGATCGCCACCGGCGGGATCCGCAGGCCGGCATTCGCAATGACCGCATACCCCCCGGTTATTTCAAGCAGGCTGACCTCGCCTCCACCCAGGGTGAGTGACAGACCGTAATCGGGTCGGGTGAGGCTGGTGATCCCCATGCGCTCCGCCATGCCGATCAGCCCCTCCTTTTGCGGGGTGTCCGGGTTGTCATAGACCCCCACGAACTGCAGGGCTTTGACTGCCGGGAGGTTGTACGAGTTTGCCAGTGCCACCCTGACGGTAAGCGGACCGTGGAATTTATGGTCGAAGTTGTTCGGCGCGTACGGTGGATTCGGGTCGTTGGGCAGGCCGGAGGGGGGAAATTCAGTCGGAATATCCCAGATGAGCGTGGCGGGAGTCCACCCTTTTTCGAACGCAGCAAGGTAGGTGAAAGGCTTGATGGAAGAGCCGGGTTGGCGCGTGGGGCTGACCGCCATGTTGATCTGGCCGGCATTGGCGTCATTGTAGAAATCAGGCGAACCCACCATGGCCAGGATCTCGCCAGTGGACGGTTTGATCGCCACCAGCGCTCCATCGGTGACGTGCTTGTCAGCCAGCGCGGTCACCTGGGCAGCCACGGACTGCTGGGCGGCATCCTGCATATCCGGGTCGAGCGTGGTGTACACGGTAAATCCGGAACGGTAGATGGTCTGGGGATCGAAACGTTCTTCGAGCAGGGTGCGGATGTACTGCACCCAATGAGGATAACGCATCCCGGTAACTGAAGGAGTGAAGACCTGGTTCGTGATCTCCAAAATGGCCGCAGCAGCGGTTGATCCATCCACGCATACCGGTGTGGCCGCGTTGCTCACATAAATGCAGTGGCGTTCACCGCTCAAGGCAACCATTCCCGTGATGATAGCCTGGTAACGAGCCAGGGTCTGGTCCCTGTTGGTGTAGATGTCGTACACGGAAGGGGCTTGCGGCAAGCCGGCCAGGAAAGCGGCTTCAGCCAGATTCAACACCCCTGCTGATACGCCAAAATAAGTCTCCGCAGCCGCTTCCACACCGTAGGACAGGCTGCCGTAATATATCTCGTTTAAATAGAGTTCAAGGATTTCATCCTTGCCATACCGGCGCTCGATTTCAGCGGAAAGGATGGCCTCCCGCACCTTGCGAATATAAGTGCGTTGACCGCGTTCCTCGGGGGTGAAAAGCAAAGCCCGCGCCAGTTGCTGTGTAATCGTGGAGGCACCGGATACAGTCTCACCGCTGGTCAGATTCTGCCAGAAGGCGCGCACGATGGCAAGCGGGTCGAACCCGCCGTGGGAATAAAAATCCTTGTCCTCGGCAGAAAGGGTCGCAGCCACCAGGTAGGGGGAGATTTCATTAAGCCTGACGTATGTGCGCCGGCCGGCACTTGGATCGCTAATTTCGTATAAAACATCCCCATTGCGATCCAGGATGTGCGTTGTCTCGAACTGGGCAGCGCGTTGCTGCAGATCGCTGACGCTGGGCAGGCTGGCAGCGATGGTGTAATACTCATAGATGCCGAACGCCGCGAGTACCAGCCCCAGCGCAACAGCCGCGAAAATGCTGATGATCATCCCTCGCAGCAGGCAGCCAGTCGTCTTCGATCGATCGAAGGATCGACGGCGCTTTACGGGAGCCTTCCGCCTGGTCGTTCCGGTCTGGCGAGAGGTCGGACCGGGGGTATGCTCGAAAGCCGCCTGGCTGACGTGCGTGGCTCCCATGTCAATTTCATCGACCCGGGTTGGCAAGGGCATCCCATTCTCATCCACTGCCGGATGTCGGATGGGCCGGGTGCCTCCGGGCAGGAATTCCTCGGCCGGCGGCTCAGCCTGCGTCTCGGCTTCCGAGTCCAGCAGGCGACGAAATTTTTCACGGGGGTCTTCAGGGTCTGGCATCGCTCCTCGATGGATTGAATTATTCTAGCACAAAACCTTTGACCCCCGGAAGAAACAACCGTATACTTGCAGAGTAGTTCGCTGAACCCTGGGCCAAGTCTGGCACGAATTCTTGCAGCCCGGCTGCTTCCGTCGATTGAACATGGAGGAGCAGTATTCGATGCGCGACTGGAATCTCATCCCTGGCGACCCGCTTGCCCTGTCGTTGGCAGCAGACTTCCGGTTGTGCTCCCCTGATTACGCCAACGACCACATCTGGGAAATGGAAACCGGCGGCGGTGACCCGCCGGCCCTATCCGTGCACACCACCTACGGCCTGCGGGCGCGCTCCATGCGCCTGTTCCCGCGCTTCATCCTTGCGGGTGAGCCGTTCTGCGACCCGGCAAATTTTGTGATCCCCCCTCGCTTGCGCCATTTCTTCCCCAATTTTCTTGTCTTTGAGTTATCCCTGCTCCCCGGCCTGGACGTGGTGGCCGAATACTGGGTCCCCGATTCGCACACCCTGACCGGAAGATATACATTCATCAACCGCAGTGCAGGGGCTGTCAATTTCCTTTTCGAATTGTGCGGACAATTGTTCCCCCTGGAGGGAAAAAGCCTCGCTCCCACAGCCATGCAGTCGGTGGCTGTCCTAGCCGGGCGCAGCGCGGACCTTGCTCCGGTGATCTTCCTCACCGGCGGCCCGCAGCCCGGCCCCGGGCCTTACCCGGGACTGATGCTGGATCTGACACTGGCTGCCGGCGCATCAACCACCCGCACCTGGGTGCAGGCTGCCCTCGCGGACGCGGATGCCTCTTTTGAACTGGCCCGCCGCACGGCCGCCCGCCCCTGGGAGGCGGAACTGGCGCGGATTGAAAGGGTCAATGCCGCCGGGACGATCGACATCTCCACCGGCGATGCGGACTGGGACGCGGCTTTCGCTCTCAGCCAGAAGACTGCATTCAGCCTGTTCTTCGGTCCGAGCCAACATCTTCCCCACCCATCCTTCGTCCACTCCCGCCAGCCGGATCATGGCTATTCCCCTCGTGGGGATGGCAGCGATTTCCCCCACGTGTGGAGCGGCCAATCTGCGTTTGCATCCGTGACACTCGCCAGGCTCCTGCCCGGCGCACCAGAACTGGCTGCCGGCCTGGTGCGCAACTTCCTTGCCGCCCGCAGCGAGACCGGAGTACTGGATTGCCGTCCCGGTCTTGCCGGTCAACGCGGCCGCTGGCTGGCAGCCCCGCTCCTGGCGAACCTGTCCTGGGAGACTTTCGAAAAGACCGGTGACCTGGATTTCCTGCGCGAGGTACAACCCGGGCTGGAAACCTTCACCCGCAACTGGTTTGATTTTTCCCATGACCGCGACCGCGACGGCTTTCCGGAATGGGATCATTCCCTCCAGACCGGACTGGAAGACAATCCTTTCTTCACCGTCTGGCAGGCAGATGGGCAGGGAGCGGAAATCTCTGCCACGGAAAGCCCTGCGCTGGCAACTTTTCTCTATCGTGAAGCACGCGCCCATGCATTCATTGCCGCTGCGTTGGATCAGCCCGAAAACTCCAGCCGCTGGGACCTGGAATCCGAACGCTTGCGTGCGCTCACCGAAGAGTGCTGGGATGCAGATGCAGTCCTTTACCATCTGCGCGACCGCGACACCCACCTCAGCCCGACCGGCAAATCCATCGGTGCCCAGCGGGGGGATGGAACACACGTATTCGACAAGTTCTTCCACCAGCCCGTCCGTTTACTGCTGCGCCTTGATTTGAAGGGCGAACACACCCGCCGGCCGGAGATCTGCTTGCGAGGCACGAACGGCGAGATGCCCCAGACAGAACTCCTGGAGCGCATGGATTTCCAATGGGGTACCGGGCTGGCTGTAACTACCTCCCGCATGGTCTACACTCGCCTCAATGAAATGGAGGTTACAGGATTAAATAAACAAGACCGGGTTTCGGTGATCCTGATGGATTTCTCAGCCGAGGATGTGAGCCTCTTCCTGCCTTTATGGGCAGGCATCCCCGGTGCGCGCCGCGCCATGGATATGGTCAATCAAACCCTGCTGGCTGGTGATCGATTTGGCAGGCCGTTCGGCATCCCGGTCTGCCCGGTGCCCGCAAAGAAGGATTTCGCGCCGGTATGCCCGGTTGTCCATATCCCCTGGAATACGCTGATCGCTGAAGGATTGCTGGGTTACGGGCTGCGGGCAGAAGCAGTGATCATGATCAACCGGATGATGGCAGCCATCATTCAGAACCTCAAGCGCCAGCATGCCTTCGCCCATGCTTACCATTCCGAAAGCGGGGCAGGCATAGGCGAGCGGAACGAATTGGAAGGTCTTGCCCCGCTTGGCTTGTTCCTGGAAACACTCGGCGTGCGGATCGAATCCCCCGAGCGGATCGTATTGACAGGAATGAACCCATTTCCATGGTCAGTTACGGTAAAATATAGGGGTCTGACGGTCACCCGCCACTCAGACCAGACGCTGGTCAGTTTTCCCGGTGGACAGTCGGTCACTCTCAACGATCCGACAGATGCGGTACTCACCGCAGCACCATCTCCATCATAGCGACCCGGTGGTCCATCAACCGGACGCCAAACAGGATGCTCGTATGGATACTCCCTCAATTCGATTTCTGACGATAGCCATCCTCCAGGAACAGGATGTGGACCTGGCAACCCGCGCCCTGGGCTTGCTGGATGTGCCCGTCTTCCACCTTGCCAGCACAGGCGGTTTCCTGGGACGCCGCAATGCCACCCTGCTGGTCGGCTTGCCCGAGGGCAAGGAAGAGGAAGTACGAGTGGCGCTCCAAAAGTCCTGCCGCCAGCGGGTGGAATACCTGGCGATCCCGCTCGAAGGCTCACCGCTCCCCCTGCCCACCCCCGTGCCGGTCACGGTCGGAGGGGCAACGGTGTTCACCATTCCTGTGGAACGGTTCGAGGAATTCTAGGCTGCGCCTGTGGCAGAGTAAGGAGAATGTGCCATGAAAATGATCATTGCGATATTGCGCGACATGGATTCCGACCCCGTGACAGGCGCGCTGACCGCCGGGCATTTCCGGGTCACGCG